>Ga0310828_1001358_pt1 | contig 14639 bp, 18 predicted proteins | sample WT_ome_3_FD_202242 | JGI IMG/M metagenome (GOLD analysis project Ga0310828, IMG submission 202242) | Sorghum-adapted microbial communities enriched on wild type (WT) sorghum from Joint BioEnergy Institute, Emeryville, California, United... ... | reverse complement strand
AACAGCTGCTGCGGCAGCCCGGTTTCACGTTCAAGACCACCTGGATCAACAACCTGCGCGGTGCGCTCAGCGAACGACTGTTCATACCGCACGAGCGCCAGGTGGCCAAGACCCGATTTCCTCATCCGGGCGGCGGCTTCACCATCCTCGACTACGCGCTGGCGCCGGGCGACCCGGCTCCGCACGCGCCGCCCGACAGCGCCGCGCCCGGGTACACCCGCTGGGTGGAGCAGAAGTCCGATCTGATCACCGCACCGCCTGGGCGGACCGACGTGTACGCCCCCGCGGTGGCCCGGGCCCGCAAGTACGCGGCGGACGCGGCGCTGGACTACCGGTCGCTGGCGAACACCCCGGGCCACGGCAACGACATGATCTTCATCGAGTTCGTTCGGCCGGCCGGCAACCAGGCCACCGAGGCGGCGATGCTGCGCGAGCTCTTCGGCGGCACCCCGCCGATCCAGGCGGCCCGCTTCGGCGGGGGTCCCTGGATCGAGCGCGCCGCCTGGCTGGCCGCCAACCCGCCTCCGTGACACCGCTGGTACGCGCCGGTGACGCCGCGCCGACATGCTTGGCCACCATGACGTCCGCGGAGAGAGACCAGGGTGGCGCGCTGGTCGTACGGGCGTGGTTCGAGGCCGGCGACGACGGGTTCCGTGCCCGGATCACCAGCGTCGTGGACATCGAGAGCGGCCGGCGGGAAATCGTCGTGAAGACCTCGGCCGACGCGGTCCTGGACGTGGTGCGCGAATGGCTGGCCCGCGTCCTGGCGCAGGGTCCCGGATCGGTGTGACGCGGCTGTGACGGATCGCGGTTAGCGTACCGGGGTCGGGTTCGTGGAGGAGCGCTATGGCCCTGGATTTCATCGACTCGCTCGTGGCCCGGCACGCACCCGGATCGGCGCCCGTGGTCCGCCTCTTCGGCGGGCCGCGGGTCATGTGCGGACAGCACCGGATGGAGGTGCCGGAAGGCAGCAAGCGGCTGCTGGTACTGCTCGCCCTGCATCGCGCCCCGGTCGAGCGCCGGTACGCCTCCGGCGTCCTGTGGCCGGCCGGCAGCGAGGAACGCGCGGCCGGCAACCTCCGCTCCGCGCTGTGGCGGCTCAACCAGGCGAACATCGACCTGGTCGTCTCCGACAAGCACCGGCTGTCGTTCCGCCGCGGCGTGCTGGTCGACGTGGAACTGGTCGCGGACTGGGCGCGACGGCTGATCGCCGGCCGTCCGGCCGGCGATGACCTGGCGACGCTGCCGCGGCGCACCGAGGCGTTCGAGCTGCTGCCGGGCTGGTACGACGACTGGGTACTGATGGAGCGGGAGCGGATCCGCCAGCGCGTGCTGCACGCGCTGGAGGCGATGAGCCGGCAGCTCGTCGCGGCCGGGCGCTACGCCGAGGGCGTCGAGGCCGCACTGCTGGCCACCTGCGCCGAACCGCTGCGGGAGAGCGCGCAGCGGGTACTGCTGGAGGCGCACCTGGCCGAGGGCAACTGGGTGGAGGGACGCCGCGCGCTGAACGCGTACCAGGCCCTGCTCCTCCGCGAACTCGGCATCGCACCCGATCCGGAGCTGGCGGCGATGCTCGCGGCGTGCCAGGCGGCGCGGGCCGACAGCGGTCGGCAGCATCGAGCGGGCCGGGTCGCCCGGCGAGCACACCGGCCGCCAGTGGCGCGGATCGCGACGGTCTGATGCGAGCCGGGGATCAGCCCGGCGTCCGCGGCGCGAGCCGGGCCGGTCTGCCCGTGGACATCGCCCGCACGGCGCGAACCAGCTCGCGCAGCTGCGCCGACGGCTCCACCCCGAGTTCCTCGCGCAGCAACCGGCTGACCAGCCGCACCTGGCGCCATGCGTCGGTCACGTTTCCGTTGGCGAGCTGAGCCCGAACCACCAGCCGGTGCGCACTCTCCCGCAGCGGGTCGGCGCAGACCGCGGCCATCGCCCATTCCAGCGCGGCGGTGGCGTCTGCGCGCCGGAGAGCATCCTCCGCGGCGTCCTCGACCAGCCGAAGGAAGCGATACCGGATGAGTTCCCGCTCCATGAGTACCCAGTCGTCGTACCAACCGGGCAGCAGTTCCGGCCAGGCCGCCTGGCGGGGAATCGGCAACTGGTCGACGCTGGCCGGGGGTGCGCCGCCGGCACCGGTCAGCAGGCGAGTGTCGACGTCGACGTCGGGCGCGAGCGCGAGCAGGGTCGGCGACCGCTCCAGCAGTCCCGGAGACGCGCAGTTGAGCCGCCACACCGCGGTGCGCAGACCGGCCAGCGATCGCTCCTCGGTCTTGGTCGGCCACAGCGCGCACGCGGTTGTCAGTCGTTCGCTCGGCCCACGCACGGCGAGAAACGCGGCCAGCCGCTGCTCTGTCGCCGGCACGGTCACGGCCACCCCGGCACGGTACAGGCGGAACCCGCCGAGAAGTTGCACCCGCCACGCCCCGGCCGGCGGGGCCTCGGCTGGCACGGCGGCTACGTCTCGGTCGTGGATGGCGTGGCTCGACATGCGGCCCCCCGAGAGGATGAGGGCTCGATTGTGGCCTTCGCCCGCCGCTGCCGCAGCCGCAAAGTCGACTGGTAGATCAGGTATCAGACCGCGGGGTGCCGACTCATACGTGAGGGCCGGACCAGTGTCCGAGCGGCGTCGTCCTGTCCCCGGAACCGAACAGCGCGGACAGGACGACGCGGCGAGCGGGTGCTCGTCCAGTTGGGACTCAGAGCGGGATGATGCGGGTTTCCCAGCCTTGATCAGTGGTGGGTATGGTCATCGTTGCGTTCGGTATGTGCCCCTGCAGCTCGCAGGTCCTCCTGTCGTAGACGGCGTAGTCGTGGTCGAGGATGTACCCGCGTACGCCATAGTCACCCTGCACGGTGCTCCTGGGTGGGGCGCGCGTGGCCGCCCGACCCGGGCGTCGCGAAACGGTCGGCCCTGTCAGCGGTGGGCCCGGCCGTCAGCACCCGCAGCTTCGTCCATTGTGGTCGTACTGGCCGGTCTGGTTGGCCGTCAGCGGCGAGGACCGGGCAGGGCGGCAGGTGCTCCGGTCCCAGGTCCGGCCCTGACTCGCCCCGGCCGAAACGGTATCGTTCCGACGGGAAGGTGAACGACGCACGATAACCACATCAGAGGACGACCAGCACCGCCGCCGCGAGGTCCGCTCGGTGGCCCGTGCCCTGGACATCCTGAGCGTGTTCAGCGTGGCCCACCCCGGCTGCACCTGTCCGAGCTGGCCGAAGCGGTCGGCCTCCCGCGCCCCAGTACCCGCCGGCTCGCGTTGACCCTGATTGAGCGGGGTTTCCTGGCCCAGGACGCGGACGGCGCCTATATGGTCGGCGCCCGCCTTTTGGAGTTGGGCAGCCAGGTGGCGGAAAGCTCGGCGGTCGCCCACCGGACCCGGGCCGCCGCCGATGACCTGGCCCGGCTGACGAACGACACGGTGCTGATCGCGGAGGTGAACTGGTCCGACCTCTCGCTGCTCATCGTCGGCAAGCGGCAACCCACCCACCCGGTGCCCGCCACCTCCCCGGTCGGACGCAGATCGGGCATCGGCAGCGGCTCCCTCGCCAAGGCGGTCCTGTCGGGACTGCCGCCAACCGGGGTCGCCGCCATCGTGCCGCAGCTGCGGCTCACTCCGCGGACCCCTCGGACCATCGTCGACCCGCAGCGGTTGGTCGCCGATGTCGAGGCCAGCCGTGCCCGCGGGTACGCGATGCAGTCCGGCGAGTTCCTCGCGGGGATGGCCGGCATCGCGGTCCCGGTCCTCGTCTCCGGGCGGGTGTTGGGTGCGCTCGCCGTGGTCGGCGCGGCGTCCCGGTACCCGCTGGCGAAGCTGGAGAAGACCGGTCAGTTGATCCGGCACATGCTCGCCCAACACAGCCCAGCCTGACCCGGATCGCCGCTCTCGCCAGCACCCATCGTCATCGAGGCGCTGCGGGATGTCGCGCGCGTTTCGCGATGCGGAACTGGGTTTCGTGATCGCCGAACCGCACAGCTAACCTCCGCACGTTGATCAAGTGTTCGTGAGCGACAACGAACGGGAGGATCGAGGTGCGGCGCCTGATACCCGGGACCCGTAAGCAGCAACGAGCCACGCGGGACAACGGTGGAGGCGGCGGAACCGCGGAGACACTGCTCGTCGTCGGCCTGATCGTGGTGTTCGTCGGCGTGCTGGGAGCGTTTCTCTACTTCGTCTTCACCGGCTGAGTGCGTACGGCTACCTAGCGAACGGGCCGGCACCCGCCACGCCCCGACTCCCACGCGACCAGAGCGCGGGAGTCGAGGCGCAGTTGGTCGCCGGTACCCGGCATGACGTACGGCCTCAGCGGAAGCGGGCCGGGAACTGGCGCATGATGCCCGAGCTGATCAGGTCGGCCATCGCCAGGATGTGTTGGTGAACCTCCTCGTAATCGGCGATGCTCGCGGCGTAGTCGCCGCCGAGCTCATGGGCGGCTTCGGCCAGGGTCTGGTCGAGGTGTGCCTTCATCGCCGCGCGCATCTGCGGGCGTGGCCAGAAGCGGGGGTTGGCGGAGGAGAGGAAATCGGCGATGTCGTTGGCGTTGGCGTACCAGCGGGCGTTGGCGGCGTCGAAGGCGGCCGTGTCGCCCGCCTTGGCGGCTTGCAGGAGTTCGACCGCGATGGTGATGTGGTCGCGCAGCAGCGCGGTCAGCGTGTTGCCCGCGGCGGTTCCGTAGTACGGCTTGATGGCGTTGCCGAGGTCGGTCTGGTTCTGCAGCAGCCGGGCCGCGGTCTCGTCGAAGCTGGCCGAGCCGTCGGCGAAGGTGACGATCGCCAGGCGGGTCCAGGTGATGTGGTCCTCCCACAGCTTGCGCATCTGATCGTGGAAGGCGACCTGACGGTCGGTGCGTGGGACGAACCGCCCATGGTGCCCGTGCCGGTGCGCGTGTCCCTGGGCCTGGTTCTGATCGCGGCTGGCAGCGGTGGCACCGTCGGCGGGCGTACGGGACAACGTCACCGTGAGCAGTGCGCACAGCAGCGCCGCGACGGCGAGCAGTGGGACAGGTACCAGGCGCCGCCGGATGAGCGGGGTTCGGTTCATGTCGTGTCCTTTCCCGTGACGGCCGGACTGCGTACGTGACTTCCCGGGTGGGGTCAGCGCCGGTATGCGGCGGCCAGCCTGCCGAGGGCAAGCGCGGCCACGAGGAGACCGAAGTCACGCAGGGCGATGTCGTAGTAGTTGCCGATCAGGAGCAGGTTGATGATGATCCCGGCCAGCCACGCGGCCACGACGTAACCGCCGATGCGCGGGAGGATGGCGACCAGGACGCCGGCGGCGATCTCCACGACGCCGACCAGGAGCATGGCTTGGTGCGCGGTACCAGGGACGATGTCGTTGATCTCGGGCGCGAGGTAGCCCTCCCAGTCGGTGAGCACCTCGATGAACTTGTCCAGCCCGAACAGGATCGGGGCGACGGTGAACACCGTGCGGAGCAGCATGAACGCCTGGTGTGCCGGCTGTGGTGGGCTGGGCTGCGTGGACCGGGTAGGCGTGCCGCCGGTGGTGGCGTGAGTGGTCATGGCTGCCCTCTCTGACGTTTCTAACGGGCGATAGCCTGGACGTTAGAAGCGGCGAACTCTTTCGTCAAGAGTTGTGTCCGATAGTGACCGGCGCCGAGCTCGGGCCAGGCAGCTGTTGAGGCTGACGCGGTAGACCGTCGCGGCCGGTGGCGACGAGCAACATGACGCGGCCTATCCTGTGCCCCGCGCAGGCACCGACTCCCGTGCCCCGCGCCGGCACCGACCACGCAACGCACAAGGAGAGTCGATGCAGCAGCCACCACCCGTCGCGACGATCAGGCCGTTCCGGCCAGGAGACGGGCCGGCGATAGCCGAGACCTGGACCGCGTCCGCACCGGCAGACGGCATCACCTACGGCCGCTTCCGCGACATGGTCCTGCTGGACCGCAACTTCGACCGCGACGGCCTCCTCGTCGCGCTCCAGGACGGCGCCGTCGTCGGCGCGGCCTACGGTGTCCGGCGGCTCGTTCCCACGTACGGAGCCGACCTGGAGCCGGACAGCGGTTGGATTCCCTTCTTCTTCGTCCACCCGCGGGCGCGGCGCCAAGGGATCGGCTCGCGACTCGTCCGCGGCGTCATGGACTGGCTGTCCAGCAAGGGCGCGACCTTTGCGTACTTCTCGTCGTACACGCCGAACTACGTCCTTCCCGGACTCGACGCGGCACGGTACCTCGATGCCGCGCGCCTGCTCGCCGCGCTCGGATTTGTCCCGCAGTACGAGGCGGTGGCCATGGACCGCAGCCTCAACGACTACCAACTCCCCGCGGACATCCGGGAACGTGTCGAGTCCATGCGCGCCGCCGGCTGGACATTCGCGTCGCCGGCCGGCGACGACCTGGTCGAGCTGATCGACCTCGCCGGCAGGCACTTCAACCCGGACTGGGCGCGTGCCATCCGCGAGGGCGTGCTCGGTGGGCAGCCGCTCGATCGCATCATCACCGTGCGCAATCCCGATGGCGTGATGCTCGGCTGGGCCATGTACGGCACGTACGAGAACATCATCGAGCGCTTCGGCCCCTTCGGTGTCCTGCCGGAGAGCCGCGGCGCGGGTCTGGGGAAGATCCTCCTGCACCTCACCCTGGAACGGATGCGCGCGTGCGGGGCGCACAGCGCATGGTTCCTGTGGACCGAGGAGACCTCCCCCGCCGGCATCCTCTACGCGAAGACCGGCTTCACGGTCACTCGCCGGTTCACCATCCTGCGCGCGCCACTTCCGGGCACAGCGCAGTCCGATCAGACGGTCACGTCGTCGACCCGGCCGACGCAGCAGTCAGAACGGAGCAGTAGATGAGCAAGACAGTCCTCGCGATCGGCGGCCACATCGGAGACATGGACCTCACCGCGGGGCCGACTCTGACGAAGATGGTGCTCAATGGGGACCGGGCCATCCTGCTCGCCTGTACGTACGGCGAGCGCGGCCACCCCCGCCTCAGTCCGGACGAGTACCGCGTGCAGAAGGTGCGCGAGGGTGAGCAGTTCGCCGCCGACATCGGCGCCGAATTCCGGGTGCTCGACTACTCCGACGGCTTCCTGCCCGACGACGATGAGGTGGCGAACCAGATCGCGGACGTCATCAGGGCGGAGAAGCCGGACATCATCATCACCCATTGGACCAAGAGCATCCACCGCGATCACGAACGGGCGGCGGCGCTCGCCGAGCGGGCCCGGTTCCTGGCGGCGCTTCCGGTCGACAGCCCGCTCGGCCGGCACAGCGTGCGGCAGCTCCTGCACGCCGACAACTGGGAGGACGCGGAGGGGTTCGTTCCCGATTTCTATGTGTCCATACCGGACGAGGCGTTCGAGCGCTGGCGGGCCGCCATCCAGAAGCAGGCCTTCGCGCGCGGCGAAACCTACGGCTTCCGCTACATCGACTACTACACCGCGCTGATGTCGGCGAAGGGCTGCCTGGTCGGCACCAGCCGGGCATGCGGATTCATGGTGGGCGGCGATCCCACGTACCAACTCGCCGACCTATGAAGCGGTCACCGGCTCTCCACCGTTGCCCTTATCCTCCCGGCCTACCACCGGGGGTTGAGCCGCGACAGGATCATCCCCAGTTGACCTGGCCCCCCGACACGTTGAGGTTCTGGCCGGTGATGTAGGACGCGTCGTCGGAGAGCAGGAACCAGATGGCCGCCGCGCACTCGCGTGGGTCGCCCTCGCGCCGCAGCGGTACGCCCGCGATTCGTGCTGCCCGCAGGTGCTCCGGATCCTCCCGGCGGTGCCTGGACAGCTCGCGCACGACGCTCTCATCCATGGCGGGTGCTGATGATGCCGGGACAGACGGCGTTGACGCGCACTCCCCGCGGGGCGAGGTGGGTGGCGAAGCTGCGGGTGATGGAGAGTACCGCCGCCTTCGAGGCGGCGTAGACCGCGGCCTCGGCGATCGCGCCGGTCTTGGCGGCCGTCGAGGAGATGTTGACGATGGCCGAACCGGGTCGCATGCGTTCCCCGAGCAGCTGACAGAGGAAGAACAGCGCCTCAGCGTTGACCCGCATCACGCGGTCCCACTCGTCGACGGTGACCTCGGCGACGGGCACGAGCGAGACCACGGCCGCGGCGTTGACGAGATAGTCGATGTGGTCCAGTTCGGCGGCGAGTCGCGTCCGGCTCGCGCGGTCAGCGAGGTCCACCGCCCGGGTGGTGACGCCCGGGCGCCGGGCCGCATCGGCCAACAGCCGCTCGTCGCGGTCCACCGCCACCTCGCGATCGGCGTCGCGGACGGCACCATCTACGCGAGCGTCGCGCTGGCCCTGGTCCTCGCCCACCGGGTGTCCGGAACGATCAACTTCGCCCAGGGCGAGATGGCGATGTTCAGCGCGTTCATCGCATGGACCTGCATCGTCACCTTCGGCTGGCCCTACCCGCTGGCGTTCGTGGTCGCCCTGGTCGCCTCCTTCGGAATCGGCGTCGCCCTTCAGGTCGGCCTGGTACGCCCGGTGGGCCGGCGCTCGGACTTCGGCCTGCTGCTGCTGACCATCGGCCTGTTCTACCTGTTCAACGGGGTCGCGGGCACCCTGTGGGGGTACACCACGCACAGCTTCCCGTCCCCGTTCGCCAACAGCCCGATCGACCTTGGCGGCGTGTTCGTCACCCCGCGCCACATCGCGACCCTCGCCATCACCGTCGCCGTCGTCGGGATCTGCGCCGTGTTCTTCCGGTTCACCAACTTCGGGCTCGCGATGCGGGCCGCGGCCGCCCAGCCCGACGAGAGCGCGCTGCTGGGCATCTCCGTCCGCCGGGTCCAGGCGGTCGGTTGGGGATTCGCGGCCAGTGTCGGCGCCGTCGCGGGACTGCTGGTCGCGCCGATCCAGTTCCTGGAGCCGAACATGATGCAACCACCGCTGCTGTTCGCGTTCGCCGCGGTCGTCCTGGGCGGAACCGACAGCATGGTCGGCGCGGTCGTCGGCGGCCTCATCGTCGGCGTCGTGCTCTCGTTCGGCACCTACCTCGTGCCGAGCCTGCAGACCCTCAATCCGGTCATCGCCTTCGCCGTGATCGTGCTCGTGCTCTTCATCCGACCACATGGCCTGTTCGGCCGCGCGGCGGTGAGCCGAGCATGACGCTGACCCGAACCGCCGCCCCGGCCGCCGCGTCCCGGCCGGCCCGATCGCTCGCCGACCGGCGCCGGCGCATCACGCCCACCGGACCGGTCACCGCGCTGACCATCCTGCTGCTGGCCGGGCTGCCCTACTTCGCCGACAACTTCACCGTCACCAACTTCACCATGGTGATCATCTACGGCATCGCCATCCTGAGCCTCGACGTGGTGACCGGCCACGCCGGCCAGGTCTCCCTCGGCCACGGCGGTCTGATGGGCATGGGCGCCTACACCGCGGGTTTGCTCATCGTCCACGCTGGACTCAATCCGTACCTGACCCTGCTCATCGCTCCGCTGACCACCGCCGTGCTCGGCCTCGCCTTCGCCGTCTCCGCGTTGCGCCTCGCCGGCCTGCACCTGGCGCTGGCCACCTTCGCGCTCGCGCTGACCGTCCCGCAGTTCGCCAAGTACTTCAGCTCGATCACCGGCGGCACCCAAGGACTCATCCTTCCGGTGCTCTCCTCACCGACCGATGCGCTCACCATCGACCAGTGGCTGTACTACCTCGTGCTGGCGGTCGGCCTGGTCTGCCTCGGCCTGAGCCAGCTCTTTCTCCGCGGGCGGGTCGGCCGGGCGCTCAACGCCATCCGCGACAGCGGCCTCGCCGCCACCGTCTGCGGCATCAACCTGCGCAACTACAAGTTCCTGGCGTTCTTCGTCAGCTCGCTGTTCGCCGGTCTGGCCGGCGCGCTGCTCGCCCTCGTGACGGCCTTTGTCAGCCCGGACAGCTTCACTTTCATCCTGTCGCTCGCCCTGTTCGTCGGGCTCGGCATCGCCGGCTTCACCTCGATGGCCAGCCCGCTCATCGGCGGCATCATCATCGTCTACCTCCCGCTGCTCTCCGGCGAGCTGTACGCCGGCAAGCCCGACATCGCGTATGGCGCGATCATCGTCGCGCTCGTCCTGCTCGGCCGCGGCGGAATCGTCGACCTCGCCAAGAGCCTGTTCCGCCTACTCGGTCGCCTGCGCCTGCCCACAACGGAACGAACGGAAGGACGCGCGTCATGACGACCAGCCGATCAACCAGCGGGCTTCTCGTCGCCGCGCACACGATCGGCGCCGGTTGGCCGGCGCCGCCCGCACCCACGGCGAGTCGCCCGCAGCGAAAGGAGTGACAGGACGAGCTTCGCCCGCAACCAGTGGTACGTCGCGGCCTACAGCGAGGAGGTCGGCCACGAGCTGCTCGGCCGACGGATCCTCGGCGAGCCGATCGTCTTCTACCGCACCCTCGCCGGGCAGGTCGTCGGCCTGTCGGACAACTGCGTGCACCGCCGGTTCCCGCTCTCCGAGGGCCGCCGCGTCGGCGACACGATCGCGTGCCGCTACCACGGCTTCACGTACGACCCCGACGGCACCTGCGTGTACGTCCCGGGACAGCAGCGGATTCCCCGGACCGCCCGGGTCCGCGCGTACCCCGTCGTGGAGCAGGACAGCTTCGTGTGGGTCTGGATCGGCGACCCGGACCGGGCCGACGCCACCAAAATCCCCCGGGCACCCTGGTTTCAGCAGGAAGGCTGGGCCGTGGTACGCGGCATGGAGGTGCTCAACGCCCGGTACGGGCTGCTCGTGGACAACCTGATGGACCTCTCGCACGAGACCTACCTGCACGGCACCTCGATCGGCTCGCCCGAGGTGGCGGAGTCGCCGATCACCACCGAGGTGGACGACGAGAACGAGATCGTCTACGTCAGCCGGCGCATGGACGACGCCGAGTGCCCGCCGTTCTACGCCCGGGCCACCGGCATCACCGGACGGATCACCCGGTGGCAGGACATCGAGTACCACCCGCCATGCCTGTACCTGCTGCACGTCCGCATCGCGCCGAAGGGCCATCTGCCGCCCGCGGAAGGCCCGGACGTCGGCGCGTTCCACGTCGAGATCGCGAACCCCATCACACCGGAGACCGAACACACCACATTGGACTTCTGGACGGTGGCGCGCGACTTCGCCCTCGACGACCCCGAGATCGCCGGCTCGCTCCGCGAGATCACCCGGTCGATCATCATGGAGGACATCGTCGCCCTCAACCGGCTCGAGCAGCACATCGCGGCCGACCCCGACGGCGCCTACCAGGAGCTGAGCATCAACATAGACACCGGCGGGCTCGCCGCGCGCCGTCTGCTCCGTCGCCAGGTGGAGGCCGGCCTGGCCACCCCCGCGGTACGATGAGCCGCTTCCGGATCGTCTGGGTACGCGGCACCGACCAGTTGCTCGGCACCTGCCACTGCGGCGCGGAGCGGGTCGGCGACGATCCGATCGCCCTCTGGGCCTGGCTGCACGGGCATCCGGTCGGGCACGGCGATCAGGCCGACGAGGACCCGTCCACCGCCATGCTGGTACCCCGGCCGGTCGGTGTCGGCGCATGACCCGGACCGTCCGGGTGGTCGCCCGCCAGACGGTCGCGGTCGACGTCGTCGCGCTCAGCCTCGCGGACCTGGCCGGCGCGGAGCTGCCGGAGTGGACGCCCGGGGCGCACATCGACCTGCTGCTGCCCAACGGCCTGCAGCGGCAGTACTCCCTCTGCGGCGACCCGGCCGACCGGCGGTGCTGGCGGGTGGCGGTGCTGCGGGAGAAGGCCGGGCGGGGCGGCTCGGCGTACGTCCACGATCACCTCGACGTCGGGGCGGTCGTCGGCGTCCGCGGGCCGCGAAACCACTTCCCCTTCGCGGCCGGCCCTCGGCACCTGTTCATCGCCGGCGGGATCGGCATCACCCCGATCCTGCCGATGCTCGCCGCGGCCGACGCCTGCGGTTCGGACTGGCGGCTGGCGTACGGTGGCCGGTCCCGCTCGTCCATGGCCTTCCTCGACGAACTCGCCTGGTACGGTCCACGGGTCGCGGTGTATCCGCAGGACGAGGTGGGGCTGCTCGACCTCGATCGGCTGCTCGCGACCGCCGATCCGGCCACCCCGATCTACTGCTGCGGACCCGAGCCGCTCATCGCCGCCGTCGAGGCCCGCACCGCCGGGCGGGACCTGCACGTCGAACGGTTCCGCCCGACGGCGGTCGAGTCCGAGGCCGGCGACCAGCCGTTCGACGTCGTCCTGCAGCGCACCGGCCGTACCGTCCGGGTACCGGCCGGCGTATCGATCCTGGCGGCGCTGGAAGCCGCCGGGATCGACGTGCTGCACTCCTGCCGCGAGGGGACCTGTGGCACGTGTGAGACAGGCGTGGTCGCCGGGGAGCCCGACCACCGCGACTCGGTCCTGACCGACACCGATCGCGCGGCCAATGACTGCATGATGATCTGCGTGTCCCGGGCCAAGACGCCACAGCTCGTGCTCGACCTCTGACCGGGGTCTACTTTGTACTCCCGAACGCCGAGATGCCGGTGAGCGCCTGACCGATGATCAAGGTGTGCATCTCCACCGTGCCCTCGTAGGTGAGCACCGACTCCAGGTTGTTCATGTGCCGGATCACCGGATATTCGAGCGAGATGCCGTTGGCGCCCAGGATGGCGCGGGCGGTACGGCAGATGTCCAGCGCCTCCCGCACGTTGTTCAGCTTGCCGAAGCTCACCTGGGCCGGGTGCAGGCCGTGGGCGTCCTTGCGGCGGCCGAGGTGCAACGCGAGCAGCAGGGCCTTGTGCAGTTCGAGCGCCATGTCCGCCAGCTTGGCCTGGGTGAGTTGGAACCCGGCGATGGGCCGGCCGAACTGGACCCGGGAGCCGGCGTACGCCAGCGCGGTCTCGAACGCGGAGCGGGCGGCACCGACCGACCCCCACACGATGCCGTACCGCGCCTCGTTGAGACAGCTGAGCGGCGCGCGCAGGCCGTTGGCCTCCGGCAGGATCGCGTCGGCGGGTAGCCGGACGTCGTCCAGCACGAGTTCGCTCGTCACCGACGCGCGCAGGGACAGCTTGTGCTTGATCTCCGGAGCGGCGAAGCCAGGCGTGTCGGTCGGCACGGCGAAGCCCCGGATGCCGTCGTCGGTACGGGCCCACACCACCGCCACGTCCGCGATGGAGCCATTGGTGATCCACATCTTGCGGCCGTTGAGGATCCAGTCGGAGCCGTCGCGCCTGGCCGTGGTCCGCATCGAGCCGGGGTCGGAGCCGTGGTCTGGTTCGGTGAGGCCGAAGCAGCCGATCACCTCACCCGCGGCCATCCGGGGCAGCCAATGGTTCTTCTGCTCCTCGCTGCCGAACGCCCAGATCGCGTACATGGCCAGCGATCCCTGTACCGACACCAGGGAACGGATGCCGGAGTCGCAGGCCTCCAGTTCCAGGCAGGCCAACCCGTAGTCGACTGCGCTCATGCCGGCGCAGCCGTACCCCTGCAGGTGCATGCCGAGCGCGCCGATCGCGCCCAGTTCGCGGGCGAGCTCCCGCGCCTGGGGCAGTTCCCCGGCCTCGAACCACTCCGCGATGTGCGGCTGGACCCGGTCGGCGCAGAACTTGCGCACGGTGTCGCGAACCGCGATCTCGTCCTCGGTGAGCAGGGCGTCGATGCCGAGGGGATCAGCCGGATCGACGGATGGCACGGGGGACGGTGTCATGGCTGGACCTCTTGACGGACGGGGGCGCCGCCGGCGCCCGGCTGGGTCGGGGTGGGGTGGCGAAGCCAAGCGAGCACCTCCTCAGTGTGCTCGCCGAGTCGAGGTGGCGGGCTGGGAGCCGCCGGTGGGGTCGCCGACAGGCGGACCGGGTTGCGGATCTGGGGCAGGTGGCCGCCGCCCAGGTGATGCACCGGCTCGAGGCCGAGGTCGGTGGCGTAGGCGAGCGCCGCGCCGACGTCGTTGACCCGCCCGCACGGTACACCGGCGGCCTGCAGAACGGATTCCCACTCGGCGACCGACCGCTGGCCGAGCGCGGCTTCCAGGGCGGTGACGAGCGCGTCGCGGTGCCGTACCCGGGCGGGGTTGGTCGCGAACCGGGGGTCGCCGCCCAGGTCGGGCCGGCCCACGGCCTCGGCCAGTGCGCGGAACTGCGCGTCGTTGCCGACCGCGACGGCGAGCAGCCCGTCCGCGCAGCGCAGCGTCTGGTACGGTGCGATGCTCGGGTGCCGGTTACCGAGCCGGCGCGGGCTGTCTCCGGTGGCCAGGTATCCGGCCGCCTGGTTGACCAGGGCAGCAAGGCAGCTGGACATCAGGTCGACCTCCACCCGCTGACCAGCGCCGGTACGGTCGCGGTGGCGCAGCGCGGCCAGGATACCGATCACCGCGTCCTTGCCGGTCAGTACGTCGACCAGGGCGACACCGACCTTCGTCGGTTCGCCGTCCGGGTCTCCGGTGACGCTCATCAGGCCCCCGACGGCCTGCACGACGAAGTCGTACCCGGACAGGTCGGCACCGGCCGACCGGCCGAAACCGGTGATCGAGCAGTAGACCACGCGGGGGTTGGTGGCCCGCACGGTGTCGTAGTCGAGGCCGTAGCGGTCGAGGACGCCGCAGCGGAAGTTCTCCACCACCACATCGGCCCGGCGGGCGAGTTCCTGAGCGGCGGCTCGGTGGTCGGGGTCGGTCAGGTCGAGGGTGATGCTGCGCTTGGAGCGGTTCACGCACTCGAAGTAGGACGTGGCGTGGGCGG
>Ga0310828_1001354_pt1 | contig 14713 bp, 14 predicted proteins | sample WT_ome_3_FD_202242 | JGI IMG/M metagenome (GOLD analysis project Ga0310828, IMG submission 202242) | Sorghum-adapted microbial communities enriched on wild type (WT) sorghum from Joint BioEnergy Institute, Emeryville, California, United... ... | reverse complement strand
ACAGCGCTTTCATGATATAGTTTAAAAAAATGAAACGACACAAGGGAGGAAAGATGAAAATGAAAAAAACAATCGTGTTCGCTGCAGCGGCCGCCTTCTCGCTGTTGCTGAACGGCTGCGGCGGCAAGGAGAGCGGCACGGAAGCGGGAGGTCAGGGTCCGGCGGCCGTCCAGGCAAGCTCCGAACCCGTAACACTCAAATTTATGGTGGCTTACGGCGGTTTTAACGATGAAGATTTTCAGGCATATTATGTTGATCAGCTCTCCAAGAAATACCCGAATATTACCGTAGAGAAAGTCAGCGGCAAGCTGGAGGATTTGATCGCCGCAGGCGAAACGCCGGACATCCTGATGGCCAGTTTGCCGGGGATCCCGGCTTTGCAGGAACTGAAGGTCATTGAAGATCTCAGCCCGTATTTCAAAAAGTACGGGATCGACCTGTCGAAATACAATCCGGATGCGATTGATGCGATCAAGACGTTCAGTGATAAAGGGGAAATACTGGCGGTCCCGTTCCGGATGAACGTCCCCGCCTTATTTTACAACAAAGATGTTTTTGATACGTTCGGAGTTCCCTATCCGCAAGACGGCATGACCTGGGAGGAAGCGACCGATCTGGCCAGAAAACTGACCCGAAACGAGGGAGGCGTGCAATATCTCGGACTCGATGTCGGCGGGGCGGACCGGATGGGTATGGGGCTCGTGCTGCCTTATGTGGACAAAAAGACGAACCAGGCTGTGCTGGAAACAGACGGCTGGCAGCGGGTGCTCAACCAGTATAAAGCGGTCTACTCGATGCCGGGATATGTCACGGACGGCAAGGTGGCCAACGCCTACAGCATGTTTCTGAAAGAAAAGACGGTCGGGATGGCAGCCTACTGGTGTGCCGACGTTTTCGGCGAGATTAACAAAATGGTGATCGGCGGACAGAAATTTAACTGGGATATGGCGACGGTCCCGACATTTGACAAAGGCAAGGGCTACGCCTGGCAGGTGGACTCGCAAAATTTCCTGATTACCGCGACCAGTCAGCATAAGGAAGAAGCTTTTCAGGTCATTTCCTATCTCGCCGGCGAAGAAGTCCAGAGGCTGCAGAACAAAGACGGCAAAGTGCCGGTATTGCGGAAAACGGAAGAAATCCTGAAAGATTTCGGCACCGGTGTATCCTACCTGCAAGGCAAGCATACGGACGCCTTGTTCAAACTCCCGCAAGGGCTGCACCAGCATACGAAATACGACCAGAAGGGCAGAGGCTTCATTAACGATGCGGCGAAGGAAACCGTCCTCAAGGGTGTTGACGTCAATACCGCCCTGCGGAACGCGCAAGAGAAGCTGAATCAATATATCAAGGATCAGGCGAGCGGATCCTGACCCCGGAATATCTGCAAGTTACGCGACCGCTTTGCGGCATGATATGCCGCAGGGCGGTTTTTTTGGCGGTAGGCTGCGGCGGAAATAGCAGATCCCCGTCCCGGGCGGGGAGTCAGGAGCCCCGGGCGGTAATGCCGCACTCCGATCCGCACAGGAAGTCGAGTCCGGCAAAGGCGGCCAGCCGCCGGTTCCCGGCGAAAAGTTCGTAGCCCGGCGACAGAAAGCGACAACGATTGCAATTCCCGCAAGTTATAATGAATGGGAAGATTAACCAAACACCATCCGGTCACACGATGTCCACCCGGTCGCCGCCCGTTTCCTCCACTCAATCTTTCAGCCATTCCGCTCTGTTCCTTGACCGGCTTGAAATGCCAGCCTCCAGACAACTTGCTTGGCTCTTCCGCCGAATCGCTTTCGGTAAGCAGGCGCAGCATCGAAACGAGACAGTTTCCATCGTTTTGGCAGCGCTTACTTCAATAAAAGGATTATGAGAGGAGCATGTTTTTGTGAGAAGAGCAAAGATGGTCGCATGGTCAGCCTTGCTACCCGCACTGCTTATTGCGGGATGCGCAAAGCCTTCCGCGGAAGGAAGCCCACAGGACACGGCAAACGGGGGGGACAGCAAGCCGGTAGAAATTACCGAACCGGTTACAGTGAAACTGCTGCCCTACTCTCCCCTCAACGATGAAGCCTACCAGATGCTGATTATCGAACCCCTGGCCAAAAAATATCCGAATATTACCGTGCAGCGGCTGAGCGGCAGCCTGGACAATCTGCTTACGGCGGGAGAAATCCCCGATCTGGTCACTGACTGGAACGGGGCGATTCCGAATTACAAAAACTACGATCTGCTGGAAGACATGACGCCGCTGATCAAGAAGCACAATTTCGACCTGAGCCGCTTCCAGCCGGTCTTCCTCGATGCGGTCAGAGTAGCCTCGGACAAGGGGGAACTGTACGCGATTCCGTATTACGGGCAGTTAAACGCGCTGTTTTACAACAAGGATTTGTTTGACCGGTTCGGCGTGCCGTACCCTCCGGACGGGATGACCTGGGACGACGCTGTGGAGCTGGGGAAGAAGATGACGCGGCAGGAGAACGGGGTCCAATACCAGGGGCTGAATTACGAGAACATCACCCGCATATCGTTCCCGTGGTCTCCGGACATTGTGAACAGCAAAACGGTGAAGGCCAATGTCAACAACGAAACCTGGAAAAAAATTTTTGAGCTGGCTTACCGCATAGACTCGATTCCCGGCAACAGCCCGAACAAGGACTTCTACAAAGGAGAAGTCGCCATGTTCGCCACCGTCGGCGATGCTTTCCAAAATATCAAGAAAGCGGTGGATTCGCAAACTCTTAATGTGGGAGTGGCGCAATATCCGAGCTATAAGGAGATGCCGAACACGTACGGCATGGCCGACGCCCATTACATCTTCGTCACCAAGCCCAGCAAGAACAAGGACGCGGCGATGAAGGTGATCGAGACCCTGACCTCCGATGAGGTGCAGCTTGCGGCGGCCAAATATCTGGCCAGACAGTCGCCGCTGAAAAATCCGGAAATCCAGAAAGCGTTCGGCACGGAGTACTTGAAGGGGGTCGACATGCAGTCGATCTTCAAGAGCCATCCCGCTCCCGGCACCGTCTTTCACAAATATTACCTGGATTCCCGGAGCATTCTGGAAAAGCAGTACGACGAAGTCAAGAAGGGCAATAAAGATGTCAACACCGCTTTGCGGGATGCCGAGGAAATGATCAACCAGCTGCTCAGTGAAAAATTGGGGGCCGATGGCAAAAAATCATAAAAAAGTGTATATTGATAATGTAAGGGGTTGCAGAGGCTTCGGCCGACGGGCCCCTTTGACATACTTGACGGAGAAAGGAGCCGAAGCAATGCGATGGAAACAGCTGATTCTCCTCTGTCTGGCCGCGGTGCTGGCTGCCGGTACCGCAGGATGCGGCCAGAAGGATGACGGATCCGACGGGAACGGGAAAATTACCCTGACGCTCTGGTACTGGAACCGTTCCATGGACGACAATCTGCTGAAGCAGGTTGAGCAGAAATTTCCCAATATCCATCTGAAAGCGGAAAAAATCGGCGGCGATTTCAAAGCCAAGCTGATGGCCGCCTTCGCCGCCCGGTCGGGGGCGCCGGATATTGTCGGTCTCAACGACTGGGTTGCGGAATTTTTCCCGAACCGGGATCAGTTCGTCAACCTGTTCGACTATGGCAGCAAGGAACTGAAACCGCTTTACCTGGAGTGGAAGTGGAATCAGACCGTGACGCCGGACGGCCAGTACCAGATCGCGCTGCCCATGGATACCGGGCCGACTGCCTTATTCTACCGCGAGGATTTGTTTCAGAAAGCGGGGCTGCCTACCGACCCCAAAGAAGTATCGGCGCAGCTGAAAACGTGGGACGACTACATTGCCGCCGGAGAGAAGCTCAAGAAAGCAACCAATGGAAGCGTGTACATGTTTGATAATATCAATACCGTTTTTAACCAGACCCTGGCCCAGAGCGACAAGCTGTATTTCAATACGGCGGATGAGTTTATCGGGGATCAGGAGCCTGTCAAGCGGGCGTGGGACAATGCCGTCAAGGTGCATGAGCTGGGATTGAGTGCGGGGATAAGCGGCGGTACGCCGGAATGGAACGCCGCGATGAACAAGGGGGATGTGGCATCGTTCATCGGAGCGGTATGGATGAAGCAGATTCTGATGGATGCCGCTCCCGATACGAAAGGGAAGTGGCGGATCGCCCGGGCGCCCGGGGGGGACGGCAACAGCGGCGGTTCCTTCATCGCCATTACGAAGCAGTCCAAGCACCCGAAGGAAGCCTACGAAGTGATCAAATGGCTGGAAAACCCGGAAAACCAGCTGAATACGCTGGGCACGTACAATCTGTTTCCTTCCACGCCGAGTATTTTCGGGGATCCGAAAATGACGCCGCAGGAGCCGTTCTTCGGCAATCAGCGGACCAACGAAATCTTCTCCGAATCGGCCAAGCACGTCAAAAGCGCCTACCGGGGACCCAAATTTTCGATCGCCAATTCGGTTTTCAGCGACAAGCTGTCCACGGTGGAGAATCAGAACCTGCCTGCGGATCAGGCCTGGCAGGAAGCGATCAAGCGGATCCGGAAGGAGCTGCTGCTGTATTGATTGACTGCCCGGCAGAAAATCGAAGGGAGGAAACGCCATGACCAATCCGAACACCGCGCCGGCGGCGACCGGCCGCAAGCCCGCGGGCAAGCAGGCGGAGCTGTGGCGGGAGATTGTCAAAAACCGCGCGATTTATCTGTTCATCTCGCCATTCTATATTTTGTTTGCCATATTCGGCCTGTTTCCGGTTTTGTTTTCCCTCTACCTGGCCTTTAACAAATGGGACGGCATTGGAAGGATGCGGTTCACCGGACTGAACCAGTTCCGGTACCTGGTGACCGATGTCCAATTCTGGAAAGCGATCTGGAATACACTGCAGATCTGGGTCTACTCAACCATCCCGATGCTGTTCTTCGCGCTGCTGATCGCCTTTCTTCTCAATGCGGCGTTCCTGAAATACCGCACACTGTACCGGATCGCCTATTTTTTGCCGAACGTCACCTCCATCGTCGCGGTAGCCATCGTGTTCGGCACGCTGTTCGGCAACAAGTACGGCCTGCTCAATTTCGTCCTGACCTCAATCGGACTTGCGCCGGTCCAGTGGCTGAGTTCCGCGTTCTGGATCAAGATCGCCATTGCCTCCATGGTGGTCTGGCGCTGGACTGGGTACAATGCCATCATCTACCTGGCCGGACTCCAGAGCATTCCAAGCGTTCTGTACGAGGCGGCGAGAATCGACGGGGCGAGCACCTGGCAGACCTTCACCCGGATTACCGTCCCGCTCTTGCGCCCGGTCATCCTGTTCACCGTCCTGACTTCCACGATCGGGGGCATGCAGATCTTTACCGAATCGCAGGTGCTGAACGGGAACGGAGGCGGCCCGGGCGGAGCCGGGATGACCATCGTGCTCTACCTGTACCAGCTGGCCTTCGTCAAATACCTGTTCGGCTACGCTTCCACGGTGGCATGGGGCCTGTTTGTCATCATCGCCGCCTTCTCGTATTTGAACTACAAAATTGTGCAGCGTCCGGACGCATCCTAGAAAGGGGGAATCACGGTGATCGGACAACCGATTTGGAAAAAAGCGCTCCTGCATTTGGTTCTGATCGTCGGCGTTGTGCTGTCCGTCTTTCCGTTCTACTGGCTGGCTGTAATGGCAACCAGCACTACGAGCGACATTTACCGCTTCCCGCCGAAGCTGACGTTCGGAAGCCAGCTGATCGTGAATGTGCAAAACGTGCTGAACCATATCAATTTCTTCTCGTCGTTCCTCAATACTGTGTTCGTGGCCGTTGTGTCGACCGTACTGGTCCTGTTTTTCTGCTCGCTGGCGGGGTTCGCCTTCGCCAAATTTGAATTCCCCGGCAAAAAAGTGCTGTTTACACTGCTGCTGGTCACGATGATGATCCCGAGCCAGCTGTCGCTGATCCCTTCGTTCATGATCATGCAGAAGCTGGGCTGGGTCGGCACGTTCAAGGCGCTGATCGTGCCCGGTATGGCGAGCGCTTTCGGAATCTTCTGGATGCGGCAGTATGCGACCGGCGCGGTACATGACGAATTGCTGAGCGCCGGAAGAATCGACGGGTGCGGAACCTTCCGCCTGTTCTGGAACGTGGCGCTGCCGATCCTGAGGCCGGGGCTGGCCTTCCTCGGCATTTTTCACTTTATCGGTTCCTGGAACGATTATTTGTGGCCGCTCGTCATCCTGACCGATCCGGCCAAGTATACGCTCCAGGTAACCTTGTCGCAGCTGAACGGAATTTACAATACCGACTACGCGATGGTCATGGCCGGAACCCTGATGGCCACGCTGCCGCTTCTGATCATGTTCCTTCTGGTCAGCCGCCAGTTCATCTCGGACATCGCCGCCGGGGCCATCAAGGATTAACGACAAGCTCCCTCCCTTTCCGCGAACAGGCGTAAGGGGAGGGAGCTTTGCGCTTAATACTCCATCAGCAGGGAACCCCAGGCCAGCCCCCCGCCGAAGGCGGTGAGCGCCACGAGATCGCCCCTCTTGATGCGCCCTTCCTTGACGGCAAGGTCCAGCGCGATCGGGATGGTGGCGGACGAGTTGTTGCCGATATGGCGGATCGTGCTGATCACTTTCTCCGCAGGGAACGCAAGCTGCTCGGCCACCGCATCCGTTATGCGCCGGTTCGCCTGGTGCGGAATCAGCCAATCGACCTGGTCGAGCGTATGGCCCGCTGCGGCGACAGTATCGCGTACCGAACGGGACATGCCCTGCACCGCGTACTTGAAGATTTTCCGCCCTTCCATGACGATTTTGCGCTTCGGCTCCTCTTTTCCCGCATCCCGGAAACGGCTCCCGCCGCCGGGAATGATGGCCGCTTCGAACAGCGAGCCGTTCGCGTGCAGCCCGGAGTGCAGAATGCCCCGGCTGTCTCCGCCGTTCCCCCGCGAAACGACGGCGGCCCCGGCTCCGTCGGCGAACAGAATGCAGGTGGTCCGGTCGGTATAATCGGTGACGCCGGACAACAAATCGGCGCCGACAACGAGGATATTCTCGTACCGGCCCAGTTTGATATACGCCTCCGCGTTGTGAAGCGCGGCAAGAAAACCGGTGCAAACGAGGTGCACATCGTAGGCGGCGATTTCCCGGCAGCCGAGCCGGTGCTGCAGCTGGCAGGCGACCGGCGGAAACGGATGGTCCGGCGTTTCCGTCGCCACCAGGATCATATCGATCTGCTCCGCCGGTATGCCGGCATCCGCCAGTGCGGATGCCGCCGCGTGGTACGCCAGATCCGAGGTCGCTTCCCCGGCGGCGGCGATCCGCCGTTCCTTGATCCCGGTACGGGTGACGATCCACTCGTCCGACGTCTCGACGAGCCGCTCCAGCTCATGGTTGGTCAGCCTCTTCTCCGGCAGATAGGAGCCGGTTCCCCGAATGACAGCCTGGTACATGAGTTTCCCTCCCTGGACCGTATTCCCCTTCACGGCCGAAGCGGCGGCTGCTTCCGGAAGTGACAGCGGGAAGACGAAAAATTTATTACTTAGTATTAGTATCTGGTACTAATTCTATTGCAATTTTCCCCTTTTGTCAATCGATGCGAAGCAATCTCCGGGGGGCCATCCGCAAACAGAGGTCCCAGGAAGGAAAAAACAGGGAAATTGGTCGCAAATTTCCCTTTCCGGGTTGTCCGCTTCATCGAAAATCAGGGTGAATCGGACTATTTACGGTTCTGCCATTTTTTGAAAAAATATTGAAAATGCAACCAACCTTTCCAGACGGAAACGCGGGGAATATCATGTCGCCATACATTTTTGTCCCTTTGCTGCTGTTGCTTGCGGGCGCGGTTCTGACCGACCTGAAGAGCCGCATGATTTACGACTGGCTTACCCTTCCCGGAATCGTTTATTTTTTCGCCGCCCATACCGTCCTTCACGATCTGGGGCCGGCCCAGTTTGCGGGAGGAGCCGCCGGTCTCGGAGGGATTTCGCTCTTGCTCGCCATGCTCAGCGGGGGACGATTCGGAGGAGGGGATATCAAGCTGTTTGCCATGATCGGGGCCGGTCTGGGGTGGTCTGCGGGTATCTGGGTCTTTTTATTCACTTTTCCGCTCGCAGCCCTAATTGCCTTGCCGACCCTCCTAATCGCCAAATGGCTTCCGAATATTCATGAAAGAATGAAGGAATTTCCCATGGCTCCATTTATTTCCATTAGCGCTGTGCTAGTGCTGTGGACTCTGGAATCATGCTGATCGGGGTGTCCAGATGTTTGAATCGAAGAGGCGTGCACTCATCCTCATGTTTGCCTCCATTTTTTTGGCAATGGCCGCAGTCATTCTGTTTTCCGATTATATCGGCAAAACCAGGGAAAGTCTGGGGGAACTGGCGACCGTACTCGTCGCGGACAAGGACATTGCGGCCGGCGCGCCGATTCCGGAAGACGCTATTGGCTACCGGAAAATTCCAAAAAAGTATTTGCTGGATTCCCTGGTTCAATCGACCGATGAGCTGAAAGGAAAAATTCCGGTGGTCAGCATTGCCAGGGGTGCGGTGATTACGTCGACCCTGCTTGCCGACAACACCATTGTGACCGGGGATAAGCGGCAGGTCCTGCTGCGTCCGCCGCTTGCCGTGTTCGATGATCAAATTACGGTCTTCGACAAGGTGGATCTGGTCGTTTCCTACGACTCCCAGGATCAGGGGAACGCGGGCGACAGGCGGACGACCAAGGTTCTTCTGAAGGATGTTACGGTAAATTCGGTGCAGGGGGACAGCGCGAACCCAAAAGCGGTCGGGGTCGTCCTGACGCTGGAGGATTCGAAAAATCTGATCTGGGCGCTGAATTACGGCAAGGAAGTGCGCGTGCTGAAGAGCGGCGCCTCCAAGGTTCAGGCGGCCAGGGAAACGGAGAAGAAACCGGCCGCCAAAACCGGGGCGGATGCCGGAACCAACAGGGCCGTCAAAACCGGGGCGGACGCCAATACCGGCGCAGGCGTCAAGCCGCCGGAGGGCCGGACGGGCGCGCAGCCTGCCGGGACGCCGCCGGCTCAAGCGCCGGAGCCTGCCCAGGCCCCGCCGTCCCCCCCTGCAGCTGCGGAAGGAGGCAGTTAACCGGTGGCTCAAGTCAAAGTCTCGATCATTTGTGATGATACGCGTGCGGCGCAGCAGCTGGTGCAGGCAGTCCAGTTTCTCGATCATTCCGTCGGCGAAGTCATCGACAAGCCTAGAGAGGCCTATATGCACCTGGATCCGAAGGAGCCCCGTATCGTATTGCTGGCGGAACCGGCCGAAGCGCTGAATATCGCCCAGGCGGTTCAGCTCTTGCGCAAGGTAAATGCGGCGGCCCCCGTCGTCTACCTGAGCCGGACGCGGGATTTCGCCGTGCTGCGCGAGGTCTATCGTTCCGGCGTGCTGGATATTCTGCACCTGCCGGAGGAGCTGGATCAGCTGGATTCCGTGCTGGAGAAAGCCAGGGTTCAGCTCAGGCAGAGCCGCCGGCAACGGGAGCAGCAGGCTGCGGCCGGCGCGGGGACGGGAACGATCGTCTCGGTATACAGCGGCAAAGGCGGATCGGGAACCACCTTCATCAGCGTGAACCTGGCCCAGGCGATCGCCTTGAACAGTTCCCGCAAGACGCTGCTGATTGATCTGAACCTGCAGTTCGGGGGCATTCACCAGCTGCTGGATATCCGCAGCGAGCGCAATCTCGGCGACCTGCATTCGGTGCTCAAGGAGCTCACCTTCAGCCAGCTGGGCAACGTCTTGTACCGCCTGGATTCATCGGGGCTTGGCATCCTGCTGTCCCCGAACCATCCGCAGGAGGCGGAAAATTTCCGCAGTGAGGACATCGAGCTGCTGCTGGCGGCCTGCCGCCAATATTTCGATGTGATTCTGCTTGATGTGCCGAAGGAGCTGAATGAAATTTCGATCAGCGCGATCAGCCAGTCCGACCAGCTCCTGTATGTGGTTAATCTCGGGCGGCCGGACATCGTCCGCATGCAGAACGTGCTGGACATTCTCGACCGGTATCATCTGGTCAGGGAAGAGAACGTGGCGATCGTCATCAACAAATTCAGCAGGAAGAGTGATGTTACCCGTGCCGATTTGCAGAAAATGACAACCCTGCCGGTGATCGGAACCATTTCCGACGATCCGAAGGGAAACCTCCAGACATGCGTCAATCTGGGTCAGCCGCTGCTGGCCAGGGCCGGCGAAAAAGGGCTGAAGGGACCGGCCCGGGATTTGCTGCATCTGGCCGGGGATCTGCTCGGGCGGTTAGGAGGCGAGAAGCATGCCCATCTTCCAAAAACTCAGCAGCCGGCTGGATGAAGGCCAGGAGGCTGAAAAGAACTCCCGGGACTATCTGGACGATCTGTTCAACCACTACAAGAGCCGTCTGCTGAAGGAGACGAATCTTGACGAGCTGATCAGGCTGCCGATTTACCAGAAGCGCAAAACAATCGAGAAGCTGGTAAGCGGAATGATGGAACAGGAGAAAGTCATCATTACCCAGACGGACAAAGCGGCCCTCCTGAACATGATTTTGAACGATTCGGTCGGCTACGGGCCGCTGGAACCGCTGCTTCACGACGACGAGATTACGGAGATTATGGTGAACGGTCCCCATGAGGTGTACATCGAACGCGGGGGCGGCATCTCGCTGTCCGATGTCACCTTCAAGAATCACGACCATATCCGGCATATCATCGACCGGATTGTCGCCCCGATCGGACGGCGGATCGACGAAAGCTCGCCGCTGGTCGACGGCCGTCTGGAAGACGGCAGCCGGATCAACGCGGCCATCCCGCCGGTTGCCCTGCACGGCCCGGTGCTGACGATCCGTAAATTCAGGAAGGATCCGTATACGATGAAGGACCTGATCGCTTTCGGCACCTTGTCGGAGCGCATGGCCGAGTTTCTGGCGGCCGCAACGGCCTCAAAGCTGAACATCATCATCTCCGGCGGAACCGGCAGCGGCAAGACGACACTCCTGAATGTCGTCTCCGCGGCCATTCCCGTCGGGGAACGGATTATCACGATTGAAGATATGGCGGAGCTCCGCCTGAACCGGCGCAACGTGGTTTCCCTGGAAGCCCGTCCGGCCAATATGGAAGGGAGCGGGGAAATCACCATCCGCCAGCTGGTACGCAACGCGCTGCGGATGCGGCCCGACCGCATCATTGTCGGCGAGGTGCGCGGCGGCGAGGCGCTGGATATGCTGCAGGCGATGAATACCGGACATGAAGGCTCACTGACGACGATCCACGCCAACTCTCCCCAGGACGCAATGTCCCGGCTCGAAGCGATGATTCTGATGAGCAACCCGTCGATGACGGCGGAGGTTGTCCGCCCCTACATCTCCGCGGCCATTCATCTGGTGGTGCAGACGCTGCGGCTGTCGGACGGTACGCGCAAAATCGTCTCGATTGCGGAGGCGGCCATCGAGGGACAGGAGCTGAGGCTGAAGGAGATCTTCCGGTTCGTGCGCCTGGGCACGGAGCTGACCGGAAAGGTGAACGGCAGCTTCGAAACAACCGGTTATGTTCCGCAATGCGCAGCCAAGCTGAAGGCCTTCGGGCACGAGCTGCCCGCCGACTTTTTTCTGCCGCGGGAAGGGGGCGTCCGGGATGCCGGCTGAGGAAGTGCTGCTTGATCTGATCGTCTTTCTGGCCGTCGCTCTCGGCACTGCCGGAACGATGGAGATGGTGTCCGTCCGCAAGAAGATGAATGCCCTGAACAAGCGGCTGGGCCGGCTGCATACCGAGGAGGCCAGGAAATCCAAAGGACTCTACCGGCGTCTGGCGTCGAAGTTCCATCAGTCCGATTATGGACGGGACTGGGAGGATAAGCTGCGCAGCGCCAACCTGAAGCTGGAGCCGTTCGACTGGATGCTGATCCTCTCCGGTGTGTTTGCGGCCGGATCCGTACTGCTGTCCCAGCTCTTCAGCCTAAGGTTTCCGTTGAACATCACGGCCGCCTTCTTCGTCGTCAACACCGGCTCCAAACGCTGGCTGAAGGGCCGCGCCGCAAAGTACGCGCAGATGATCAACCGGCAGCTTCCGGAGGTCTGCCGCATGCTGGCCGGCTGCATCCGGGCCGGGCTCAGCGTGCAGCAGGGCATCGAGATGGTGGCCAGGGAGCTGAAACCGCCCGCCGGTCCCCTGTTCCAGACGATGGCCAGCGAGCTGAAGATGGGCACCACGCTCGACGAGGTGCTTACCCGGCTGCATGAGCGGTTCGCCAGCAAGGATATCCGTCTCCTGACCCAGACCATTCTCGTCCAGCGCCGCGCCGGCGGGAACCTGGGCCAGGCGCTGGATCACCTCGCGAAAACGCTGGAGGAGCGCGACCGGATGAATCAGGAGCTCTCCAACCAGACTGCGGAGTCCCGTTACATTGCGACGACGCTGGCACTAATGCCTTTTTTTCTGATCATCGCCTTCAACATGGTGTTCAAAGGCTTCATCATGCCGCTGTTCTCACTTCCCGGCATGATTTTGCTGGCGGTGGTGGCCGTTTTGATGACGATCGGGTTTTTGCTGATCCGCAAAGTTACCAATATAAAGGCGTGATGGCATGTTTGTCTGGATAGAGGGGCTGCTTGCGGCCTCCGTCATTTGCTGGGCGATCTCGATGGTTTACTGGTGGAGGCACCAGCTGGCCCGCATAGGCGTCCTGACCCGTCTTGGAATGATCCGTTCGGGGAAGAAGAAGAGGAAGAAATGGACGGATGAGCTGAAGGAGAAGGTGTTCCAATGGTCGAACCGGCTGGCGCCCCTGGGCAGACGGTTCCGGCTGTTTGTCAACGAGAAGGAGCTGGAGCGCCGGATCGCCCTTGCCGGATATCCGTACGGGCTGGATGCGGACGGCTTTTACGGCTTCCGCTTCCTGTGCCTGTTCGGAGGTCTGCTTGGAGGAACGATCCTCTCCTGGCTCGGAATCGGGGGAAGCTTCACCCTGCTCGGCCTGACCGCGGCGGGAATGCTCTTCCCCCCACTTTGGATCCGCTCCGCGGCCGCCCGCAGGCAGGAGCAGATCGGCCTTGATCTGCCGCAGTTCATGGACGCAATGAGCGTCACCCTGCAGGCCGGGGTCCCGATGGATCCGGCGATCAAGCAGATCGTGAAGACGATGGAGGGTCCGCTCAGCGAAGAACTGGTCCGCTTCCAGCAGGAGCTCGACATCGGGGTGCCGCGGGAGGAAGCCTACCTGAGGCTGATGGAGCGCAACCAATCGAAGGAGCTGGAGACGCTGATCCTGTCCCTGATTCAGGGCAGCAAGCTGGGCGTGCCGATCGCCCAGACGTTCCAGGTGCTTTCCCGCGATATGCGCGAGGCGCGCATCGGAAAAGTCAAGGAGAAGGCCGCCAGAGCCGGGCCCAAGGTGACTCTGATCACGACGTTCCTGATTTTGCCGGCAGTCATTCTGTGCGTGGTCGGACTGCTCGTGCTGAATTTTGTTTACAACCCCGAAGGGATCGGGATTTCCCGGGATGCCTTCAGGGGATTGCCCTAGATTCAGAAACACCCGGATGAAAGGAGGTGGCCGGGATGTGGAATGAAATCAGCCTGCGCATGTATGTCAAAGCGGACCAGCTGATCCGTCAGATCCGAAATCAAAGGGGAGCGCAAGCGATCGAGTATATCGGCGTAGCCGCTCTGGTCGTAGTCCTGATACTCGCTCTGATCAAACTGGTGGGGAATGAAGGCGATGGCATCGCGAAAAAATTGGTGGATAAACTCAAGGGCTTTATCGATAAAATCAGCATTTAGGCCGCGGATGCTCCGGGCCATCCGGCTCCTCCGCTGCCAGCGAGGTTCGCAGGCGATTGAATTTATCGGCATTCTGCCGCTGTTCCTGCTGATGATTCTGATCGTCTGGCAATTCGCTCTGGTGGCGATTACCGCCGTCACCGCCAAAGAAGCGGCCATGGAGGGAGCGCGGGCGGCCATGGTGGAGGAGGCCGGCGACTCCGGCTACGAAACGGCCGTGCGCAGCGTCGCCTCGCCGTACGATCCAGTGGCGACGAAGAGCGAATTCGGCTCCGGGGGAAACACGTACGTGACCGTCAAAGTCACCCTGAAGGCGCCCCTGCTCGCGAACAACCAGCTGTTCGATACTTCCGGGCTGGAACTGCCGGTCTCCTCGCAGGTGACCGTCAGAAAAGAAAAAATCAAGGAATAATCGCATGAAAAAAGCTGGCCGGCTCACTTTGCTGATCCTGCCGGTATGGATCCCGAGGATCCGTCGGCCAGCCATAAGAAGAAAACACCCTCTCAAATCCACGTGGAAATATATTTGAGGTTGGCGGAAGGAAGTGTTAGCCTTGAAATCTGTTTCCGGGAATCCGGGATGGATTCTTGCAGCCCTGCTCGTTCTTGCCTTGGCCGGCTGTCAAGGCGGTTCGGCCGGTCAGCCGGCCGCCTCGCCTCCCGCCTCCGGCTCCACGGACACTTCCGCGGTTAATCATTCAAAGGAGTCGTTCCAGACGGAGGAACAGCCGAAGGGAAAGGTCGAGGTCGAAAAGCCGGAGAAGCCGGAGCCCGCCCCGATCAAAGTCACGGATATTTCCGGACATCCGGCGGAGCGGCAGATCGTGAAGCTGCTGGAATCGGGAAAAATCAGGCTGGGGGACGACGGCAAATTTTGTCCGAATGAAACGATCAAGCGCGGCGAATTCATCGAGTGGATGTACGGCTTCGACGATAAAGGGATCATGCCGCGAAAGCCCGGAAAGCCGAGCTTCCCGGATGTCCAGCCGGACAATCCCGAAT
>Ga0310828_1001349_pt1 | contig 14738 bp, 12 predicted proteins | sample WT_ome_3_FD_202242 | JGI IMG/M metagenome (GOLD analysis project Ga0310828, IMG submission 202242) | Sorghum-adapted microbial communities enriched on wild type (WT) sorghum from Joint BioEnergy Institute, Emeryville, California, United... ... | reverse complement strand
TCGATGAAGCCCAAGATTATTCCCCGTTTCAACTGGCTTATTTAAGAGAAGCGTTTCCTAAGAGTAAAATGACACTTCTCGGTGACATCAACCAAGGGATTTATGCCCATGTGTTGTCGACCCCATCGGTCTTAACGGGGGAAGTCAAGTTATCCGAACGGACCGAAACCGTGACATTGCTGAAAAGCTACCGTTCCACACGGCCGATTGTGGAATTTACGAAGGCGCTCATTGAAAAGGGTGACTTAATCCAACCATTTAACAGAGATGGCGCAAAACCAACGATTTTGTTTGTGCGGGATAAAGCCGCTCTTCATAAAAAGATCATCGAAACGATCAAAGAGATGGAAGCGCGAGGACGGGAGACGATTGCGATCATTGGGAAGACGATGGAAGAAAGCCGTCGGATCTATGAGGCATTAAAGGAAGATCTGTCACTCCGGTTAATGGACGAGGAAACGTATACGTTTAAAAAAGGGAAGCTTGTCATCCCAGCCTATCTTGCCAAAGGCATTGAATTTGACGGCGTTCTCCTATATGACGCTTCAAAGCAAGGCTACTTTCGCGAAACGGAACGCCAACTTCTGTATACAGCTTGCACGCGGGCGATGCATGAACTTTATCTGTTTTCACCAGGTGAACTCAGCCCGTTTTTATCAACGATAGACCCTTCATTATATCGGATTGTTAAGGGGTAAAGGAGCTTCCTTCGCGAGATTTGATTGACCTCTATTCATAAGTTGGGGTATGAAATGGTTTGTTTTGAGCGGTCATTCGTCAAAGCCCGACGGTGAACGGCCAAAACTGAGCGGTAAACGACCGTAACAAGGTGATAAAATACCTTTCTTTTTGTACCCCCATTCCATCAGGCGTATAATGAGTTTATATTGTGACATAAGGGGATGGGATTTTTGGTCAACGAAGAGAGATTAGTCAGTGAGTTTATGGAACTTGTGCAAGTCGATTCCGAAACGGGTGAGGAAGAAGATATTGCAAAGGTTTTAAAGGAAAAGTTTTCAGCATTAGGACTGAAAGTTGAAGAAGATGATGCCAAAGCGCGCACGGGCCATGGGGCCAACAATTTATATTGCACACTCGAGGCGACAGCGGACGCTGACCCCATTTATTTTACTTCCCATATGGATACGGTTGTTCCCGGAAAAAGCATCAAACCTTCCATAAAAAACGGAAAAATCGTCTCAGATGGAACGACGATCTTAGGTTCTGACGATAAAGCAGGTCTGGCCGCAATGTTTGAGGCCATTCGTATCATAAAAGAAAAAGAGATCCCGCACGGCCCGCTTCAATTTATCATCACTGTCGGTGAGGAGTCCGGGCTTGTCGGAGCAAAAGCGCTTGACCCGAAGAAAATCTCCGCCAAATACGGCTATGCCTTGGATAGTGACGGGCCGGTGGGTGACATTATTGTCGCGGCGCCATCGCAAGCGCGGTTAGATGTAACGGTCCATGGGAAATCCGCCCATGCCGGCGTGGCGCCTGAGAAAGGGGTATCCGCGATCACCATCGCCGCAAAAGCAATCGCAAAAATGCCGCTCGGCCGCATCGATTCAGAAACAACGGCGAATATCGGCCGTTTTGCCGGCGGCACGAAAACAAACATTGTGTGCGATAGGGTGGAACTCCTCGCCGAAGCCCGCTCATTAGTCAAAGAAAAATTGGACGCCCAGGTTGAAAAAATGAAAAATGCCTTTGAAGAAACGGCCAATGAAATGGGTGGTTCGGCCGATGTGCGGGTAAAAATCATGTACCCGAATTTCAATTTCAGTGAAGAAGAACCGGTCGTGGAGGTAGCCAAACGCGCGGCAAAAGCCATCGGCCGCACGCCACGCGTGCTCAAAAGCGGCGGCGGTTCCGATGCCAACGTCATCAATGGTCTCGGCATCCCGACCGTCAATCTCGCCATAGGGTATGAGGACATCCATACGACGAATGAAAAAATGCCTATTGAAGAATTGGTGAAAACCGTGGAAATGATCCTTGCCATCATTGCAGAAACCGTAAAAAAATAAAGTTATTGAGGCTGGCTCCGGATGATGGTTGAGTCAGCCTCGTTCTCTTCATAGGTGAGTGACAATGGGATGAGCGATGGTTACCATTGTCCTTTGTATAAAATTTTTTAAGGCTAGCATAAGTGCAAAATTAGCTCCGCCAAGCCATTTAGGCGCAGGCGGAGCTAATTTTCTTTACCAATTGGTTAGGATTTTTTCGTGACCTTTCTTAAGTTACGGAACCCTAACCATAACAGCCAAATCAATGGGAAAATCCCTAAAATGAAAATGGTATCCGGGATCATTCTGAGCCACAAGAGGAGATGAACCAAGCTTTCGTGATAAAAACTCATTTGTCTTGCCGCCCAGAAACCGTCCGTATAAGCTTTGGCAAGTTGGATGAAGCCTACGGGCAATAATGTGATGATAATCATGCCGGCGAGACCGACATTTAGCAAAATGCACGAGATTTTCGCTAGTTTATCGAATTTTTTGGCCCCCCATACCTCAGGTAGAACGAGATTTCTCATCGCATAAAGAATGATCGCAATGCTGAACATGCCGTATACACCCATCATCGCTCCGTGACCGTGTGCGGCAGTAAGGTTAGAGCCGTGTTCGAAATACGAGATGAGCGGGGTGTTGATGAGAAATCCTAACACGCCGGCACCTAACAAATTCCAAATAGCTGTGGAAATGAGGAACCAAAATGAACCGGTGTAAGGAAATTCACGGCCGCCGTCTTTCATCATTTTCCGTTGACTGTACGCTTCGAGGATGAGGAGCGTCAGCGGAACGACTTCAATGGCCGAAAAGACAGCACCAAGTCCGATCCATGCTTCTGGTGTTCCTTGCCAATAATAATGGTGTCCGATCCCGATAACGCCACTGCCAAGTAAAATGATAATTTGGAACATCAAGGCGCGTTCCGTTGATTTCTTGGTCACAAGACCCATGGTCACCATGAGGAAACCGATGATAATCACGGCAAAAACTTCAAAGATACCTTCTACCCAGAGGTGAACGATCCACCAGCGCCAATAATCCGCGTAGGTGATGTGCGTATCCGGATTGATAAAGAAAGCGGCGAAATAGAAAGCAGGGATCGCGATGGAACTATAGAACAGCATATGGATGAGCCCGCCGGTTTCTTTTTCCTGTTTTTCTTTTTTTAATGCACCGACAATCCCCCGGGTGACAATGAGAAGCCATACGATCATGCCGATTACTAGGATGATTTGCCAAACTTTTCCTAATTCGATGTATTCCCAGCCATAATGACCGATTAACCACCAGAAATTGCCAAGTAAATCTTTGGCACCGAACCACTCTCCGACGATGCTTCCGCCTACCAAAACCACTAATGCCCAGAAGAGAATATCTACAAGAAGCCCTTGTTTTTTAGGCTCTTTTCCGCTGACTTGTGGGGCGACATAAATGCCCATGGCAAGCCATGCTGTCGCAATCCAAAAGATGGCCAGTTGCAAATGCCAGCCCTTCACGATGTTAAACGGGAAAATCGAGACAAGATTCAATCCGAAAAACGAGTTGCCGTCAGCGTAATAATGGGCAAGAAGTCCGCCGAGCCCCGATTGAACGAGGAATAGCAAGCTAACGACTAAGAAATATTTAGCTGTTTTTCTTTGGCTTGGTGTCACTTCAAAATTTTCCACTTTTAACGTTGGAAACTTGGTATAGGCTTCCTGCATTTCAAGTTCATAGCGTTTGTAATAGTAGAGAATAATCCCTACGGCTAAAACGAGCAAGGCAACGCTTATGCCACTCCATAAAGCCGAGGCGTAGGTCATTGTATTACCCGCTTCGGCATCATATGGCCAGTTGTTCGTGTAAGAATACGTTTCTCCCGGACGATTGGTGGATGATAGCCAAGCCGACCAGAAGAAGAAATTGGCCATTTGTTTCAGTTGAGGGCCGTTTCCGACATAAGCAATGTCGCCGTCTTTCATCAACGTGTCTTTGATATAGTGATTGGGTAAGCCCGACATTTCTTTGTCACTAGTAAATTCTTCCACATAGTAGTCAACGACTTTCTTATATCCATAGGTTTGTGCATTCGTTAATGTTAAAGTTTTTGTTTGTTCATCATAACGGTTTTTGCGGATCTCGTGAATGACCGTGTCTTTAATGTCGGCTTGCTCGCCATTCGTGAGATCAGCAAAATCTTTATGAAATTTTTTCTTCGCGTAGTACTGATGCATGGCGTTGATATACACATGAAGCGATTCGGCGGTATAATCCGGGCCCAAATAAGAGCCATGGCCGAGGACTGAACCGTAATCCATTAAACCATACTTCTCATAAATGGCTTGCCCACCGATGATTTGATCACGTGTAAATAATGTTTGACCGTCTTCGCTAACGACGCGATCTGGCCTCGGTGCCATGCTTTTAAAAATATAGAAGCCCCCCAAAAGTAAAACGCTAAAAGAAAAGATAATGGTTACGAGCAACACTTTTTTCAGGGTGCTTTTGCGTGGGATATCCGCCATTTCTATGCATCTCCTTTCTCTCTTTTCGCCTTAATCATAGACGGGGGATGGGGGTGTAAAATGTGATACAGATGACAAAAGTTGTGACAGCATTTTGGCGAAATGGTCGTGAGAAAAGATCAAATTTTCCGAGCGTATGGTATTTTCAAGGTTTCTTAGAGGCAGGGCGATATTATAAAATAAGATTAAGTGCTCGTGTGAGGGGGGATCCAGGTGGCCGAATCAAAACCCGCGAGGATTATCTTTCATATCGATATGAATAGTTTTTATGCTTCCGTGGAAATGCGCCACCACCCTGAATGGCGGGGTAAACCGTTAGCGATTGCCGGACGACCCGAAGAACGGCGCGGTATTATTGTGACGGCCAGTTATGAAGCACGAAAAAAAGGGGTCAAAGCGACGATGCCCGTTTGGCAGGCAAAAAGGCTCTGTCCAGAACTTATCGTTCAAACACCCAACTTTGATCTGTACAAAAAGGCCTCGCAGCAACTTTTTCAATTGCTTAGAACTTATACGCCATATGTGGAGAAAGTCTCGATTGATGAAGGCTATATGGATGTGACAACCATCAAAGCGGGTATGCATCCAGTCCGATTGGCGCAAACCATCCAAACCCGGGTGAAAACAGAACTTGAATTGCCTTCAAGCATAGGCATCGCACCGAATAAATTTTTGGCGAAGATGGCCTCCGACATGAAAAAACCGATGGGGATCACCATTCTTAGGAAAAGGGACTTGGCGACGAAGCTTTGGCCGCTTGCCATTCAGGAGATGCATGGCGTTGGGAAAAAGACGGCAGAAAAGCTGAAAGCCTTAAAGATTTATACGATCGGTGATTTGGCTCATTTTGATAAAAAGCGATTGGAGTCGATGCTCGGCGTGTATGGCGGAAAACTTCACGAGCGCGCCAATGGCATTGACGATCGTCCAGTCGACCCTGAAGCGGAAGCCGTGCATAAAAGCATCAGTCAATCTACTACATTACCGGAAGACATCGCATCGGTGAATGAGGCTAAAGATGTGTTTCTCACGCTTAGCCAGCGTTTAAGCAAAAAATTAAAGGATCATAATGTTTGCGCCTATCAGATTGCGATTACGATCCGTTATCACGATTGGCAAACGGTGAATCGCTCGAAGACAATGAAATCGGCAGTTTATCTTTCGCAAGACATTTTTGAGATGGCGATGTTTTTATTTAATGAAAACTGGGATGGGCGACCCGTGCGTTTATTGGGTATTTCGGCTAATGCTTTGGAGGATGCGGCGTTTCGCACCAAACAATTGGATCTTTTTACATATGCGGAAGACGCAAAAGACGAGCCACTCCTTGAAACCATTCAGCAACTAGAAGAAAAGTTCGGGACATCGGTTGTCCAAAAAGGAATGCGAGGATTCGCATCACAGAAAGAACATAAAGGAAGATCTAGCAATGACAAAAGCACATTTTAAAGGTATCATCATGGTTATAATTGGGGCAGCGCTGTGGGGAATTTCCGGTACGGTCTCACAAATTCTTTTTCAAGACTATCACATGCCGGTGGGCTGGCTCGTCGATGTCCGTTTGCTCGGCTCCGGCTTCGTCCTGATTATCGCTGGATTAATAGGAAAAGAGCGGCAAAAGATTTGGCAAGTATGGCGAAGCCCAAGGATGATGATGTCGCTTTTTCTCTTTGCCATTTTCGGCATGGTTGGTGTGCAGTACACCTATTTAGCGTCGATTGCTCTCGGCAATGCTGCCGTTGCTACGCTTTTGCAGTATTTGGCGCCAGTTCTCATTGCTTTTTACTTTATTATAAAAAAACGCGCTTTTCCCGGATGGGTGGAATGGATAGGGATCATTCTCGCATTTTTAGGCACTTTTTTACTCTTGACGAATGGCTCCGTTCAATACCTTCATATCCCGACAATGGCCGTACTCTGGGGATTGTTGTCCGCTCTTGCACTTAGTTTTTATACGATTTATCCCGGTTCCATGCTTAAAAAATGGGGAACTTCGGTCGTTGTTGGCTGGGGGATGTTGCTAGGCGGTCTTTTTCTCGCTGTCACTAACCATCCGTGGGAATTTGGGGCGACACACTGGAATGCGACAGCTTTCGCTTTTACTAGCTTTGTTATTCTTTTTGGAACTCTTTTAGCCTTTTATCTCTATTTGGCAAGCCAAAGATATATTACCGCAAAAGAATCAAGCATATTAGCCTGTACAGAACCGTTAACGGCCGTTTTAACGGCTGTCCTTTGGCTTGGGGTACCGATGCGGATTTTCCAATGGATCGGTGCCGTTTGTGTCTTAGCGATGATCCTCCTACTAGCTATAAAACCTGAAAAGAAAATGGCCGATGACGATCAGTCGAAAGTCAAGCTCGATTCGGTTTCTTGAAGCCCGCTCCTCACTTTGGGTGAGAGCGGGTTTTTTCGTAAAAAATAGGGAATTTGCGGAAAAATTATGTTATTATGGACAAAAGATAAAATACTGAACAGGGGGTACGGCTTTGAAAGAGGCATTGACGCGCATCCAGCGAAATATTGGTAAAGTATTGGTTGGAAAAGAGCAAGTCGCGGAACTGTTGATGATTGCGCTAGTTGGCGGTGGCCATGTACTTCTTGAGGATGTACCGGGCACCGGTAAAACCATGCTCGCAAAAGCCTTGGCGAAATCGATCGACGGGACATTTAAACGCATTCAATTAACGCCAGATGTTTTACCGAGCGATATTACGGGCATCCAGTTTTATAACCCTAAAACGCAAAATTTTGAAACCAAACTCGGTCCAGTAATGACCAATATTTTACTGACTGATGAAATCAACCGGGCGACACCGCGAACGCAAGCAGCCCTTCTTGAAGTGATGGAAGAGCGACAAGTGACCATCGAAGGTAAGACGCAGGTTATCCAACCACCATTTATGGTTGTGGCGACACAGAACCCCATTGAGCAGCAGGGGACGTTTCCGCTTCCTGAAGCGCAAATGGACCGCTTTTTTATGCAAATACCCGTCGGCTATCCGTCGTTTGAGCAGGAAAAACAAATGATGCACTTGCATCGGGGGAATGACCCCCTTCGCGAACTAAAACCAGTGCTTGAACCCGAGGATATCCTTCAGATGCAGGAGGAAGCCTCTCACATCGCCATGTCAGAAGACGTTGAAAACTATCTGCTCCATATCGTCCATGCGAGTCGCCAACATGAATATGTGGAAAACGGGGTCAGCCCACGCGGTACGCTCGCTTTGATGCGGGCGGCACAAGCCCGGGCGTATCTTCACGATCGGGATTACGTGACGCCGGATGATGTGAAGGTGCTTGTGCCTTACCTTCTTGCCCATCGCTTAGTCTTGACTATGGAAGGGGAAATGCGCACGACGAAACGGCAATGTGTGCTAAATATATTGGAAACTGTTGAAGTGCCTGTGGAAGCGGGAGCGAATGAATGATGCCATGGTCCATCCGTCGTGGTTCTACAACCATTGTCGAGCTGTTTACGATCTTTGGGGCTGTCACGGGTGTCATCAGTCTCCTTTTTACTAATGGCATGTTGTTTTTTGCCTCATGCCTTCTGCTCGTCTTCGGTTTGTATCCCCGCTGGTATTTAAACTATATCTCGAAACATTTTTCTTTTGAAAATGAGAAAGAGAAAGTGTATTTAGCGCGAGGGTCAAGCGGAGAATTACGGCTCAGTTTTGCTAATCATGCGAAACTCCCCGTAGTCTTTGCCACGGTCGAATTGGCGGTCGATGACCATGTTCATATCGGTGGAGTAAAAAAATGGATTGGAAAACAATATCAATTTGAAATTTCTTTAAAAGCAAGTAATAATCAAAGCTTTTCCTTACCCATTGAAGCGCTGACACGTGGGGTTGCCAAAGTGAAAAATTTAAAGGTGAAATTATATGATCCGATGCATCTTTTATCACTGACATTAAGCCAAGATTTTATTCGAAAAGAGGTCGTTATCTACCCAGAGCAAAAGCCGGTAAGAGGTAGTGAGACGCTCAAGCTTCCGATTGAAGGTGATCATCCGCATCCCACATCCCTTTTTCAAGATGTCACAAGCCCCATCGGTACGCGCGAATATTTACCGAGTGATCCGTTAAAACATGTTCACTGGAAGGCGAGTGCCAGGACAGGGCAATTGCAAACCAAGATTTTTGAAAAAACGGTGGGCATGACTTGGACATTCGTGATTTTGCTCAGTAAAGAGTTAACAAAAGCCGCCCGTCTTGAATTGGAAAATCAGTTGTCCTATGTCGCAACGCTTTGTCATGAGGCCTCTCAACGCGGTATTGACACGGAAATTTTTATTAATACGAAGCCGATGGGCCGCTCACTCGTTCATCACTTGGAGGCCGGATGTGACCGTCATCATGTCATCAAAGCGATGGAGTTTCTTGCGCTTATCCAACCTGTTCAGATTAAAACGTTGCCGCTTGAAGCGTTGAGAGAAATGGACCGGACTTTTCGGGAACGCCGCGTCATCCTCATCATTGATCAAGTTAGACAAACCGCCCCCTTCCGTTTTTATCAAAAATGGTTGAAGAATGGACATGCGCTTTATTTTATCGACCCCGAAGGTATGATCATACCGATTTCAGCAGGTGGTGAACGCCTTGCTACGTAAAACGAAAACAATAGAGGTAGCGCTCTCTGCTTTGATGGAAGGTTTAGTAATCTACGCGGCCTGCGTACCGTTTGGCGGAAGCCACCCATGGTTGTTTATAAAGTCGTTCGGATGTCAATTTGTCATGACATGCATCGCGTTTTCTATATTCTTCTTTCGTTTAAAGTGGGGGTATTATTGGCCGTATTTTATCGTGGCACTTGCCGTGGCCGGGTTAGGGATAATGCTTCATCTTCCAATGATTCTATCGTTTTGTTGTGCGATGCTTTTATTTTGGAGGCTCTATTGTGCTCTAACGGGCGAGACAGCGGAAAATCTTTGGATGGTTTATTTAGCCACTTGCGCGGTTATTTTCTTTTATCTTATCCTATTCGGCCTTTTTAACCGGCACTTTCTATATGAATCGGGGTTTTTTCTCGTCTTTTTATGCCAAACAGCGCTTGCGGTTAGCCTTCACTTTATCCGGACCATCAAGGACGGCCATGTTATTAAAAAATTGGCGGGATCTTACGGTTTAACGCTAACAGGTCTTATCGCAGCGGCAGGTTTACTTGCACTTATTGTTCCAACCCTGTTTAAAGCTCTCACTTACTTAGTCGGCGTGGCAGCTTATGGCCTGTTTAATGCCGTGCAAGCCATCGGACGTTTGATTTTAAGCAAGAGGGGAGATCGTATTAATAAAGCATGGGAGAAGGTACAGCAAGCGAGGAAGGACAATTATGAGGCGCGGCATCAATGGCAGGATACCATCCATCACTGGTCTTTCCCCACTTTTTGGATCGCCTTCTTTCTCGTTGTCATTGTTAGTGCTGTGATTTTCATCTCTTTAAGAAAATATTGGAGCATCGATCAGCGGAAGATCAACGAAGGCACCGTCACACAAGCGCCTCACACAAGTCAATGGCAGCCCCCCGTTGGTGCAGAAAGCCGCAAACGAAGGCGCAAACCTCCGAAAGACCGCGTTCGCTTGGAAATGTATCGGCTCGAGAGAAAGTTAGGTCAAACTGATGAGGGCAGAAACGCCAATGAAACCGTCAGCGAATGGTTAAGTCGACTCCCGTTGGAACAAACGGAAAAAACGTTGATTCGCACCATCTATGAACGCGTCCGCTACGGTAAGAAGGTGGTAAAAGAAGAAGACTTTGCATCTTATAAAAGAGCGGTGCTGTCGCTTGCGGATAGAATCCGAAAAAGTAAAAAATAAGCAAGCCGTAGCTCTGCTAAAGAAAACTCAGCTCTACGAAGCCTTTTGGGAGAAGGCAGATTTTAGTTGCCCATATGCTCGCTTGAAAAATCATCGATTTTCTTACTAGAATAAACAAAGGGGTCAAGCGAAGGTACAGCCTATGATGGCTCTTCGCTTAACCCTCTTTCTTTTATTTTTTTCTCTTATTAGGAATGTGAATCCTACATTTTTTTGATGCGGAAGTTGCTGACCATCATGGATGATAGAAGAATAGAAAAGCTGCAGATAGCCAGGCCAGGAATATGGGAAATGGCGAGATAGCTTAAAGTAAGCAAACAACCGGCGACAGTGATGGGTAATCCGTGAAAACTACCGTCAAATTCCGTGATGTTATAGCGGGCGAGTCGGATAGCGCCACACAAAATATAGATTATGGTGACAAAAATGCCAAAAACATTATAGTTGATGAAAAGACTTTGATACAATAATAGGGCAGGAGCGACGCCAAACGAGATCAAGTCGCAAAGTGAATCCAATTCCTTGCCGAAGTCCGAAGTAACATTGAGTTTCCGAGCGATGCCGCCATCAAAGCGGTCTACTAAACAGGCAAGGAAAATCATAAGCAAGCTCATATGGGCATGATGGTTTAGAATAAGAAGAATCGCTAAAATTCCGAGTGTAAGATTGAATAACGTCATCATGTTTGCGCTTTGTGCTCTAACTTGTTTTTTGGTTTGATCCATGCGGTCAGAAAGCAACATAAATCAATCACTCCTAAGCGGACCACTATATATCTATCATACGGGAGGAATATGGGTTGCTCAAGTTATTTTTTAAATTATTAGTAGAATTAACTGGAAATCCTTTATCCTCACGCTGTTTGCGATTCATCGCCGAATCGCGTGGAAGCGCATTTTTAAATCGGTTGTTTGTTAAAACGTTTGCCGTAAAGATGGAAGAAGCCGAAAGCAGCCTTCATGAATATAAGAGTTTACAATCCTTATTCGTCAGGAAATTAAAGCCGGGCATCCGGCCAATTGACCCGCGACCGAACGCGTTGGTCAGTCCGGTGGACGGCATCCTCAGCGCTTACGGGCGTATCACACAAGACAGCACGTTTCTGGTGAAAGGGGATCTGTACCGGCTCAGGGATGTCCTCGGAAAGGAGGATGCAGAGCATCGTTATCAAAACGGGCATTATTTTGTGCTTTATTTATCGCCTGGTCATTATCATCGGATTCACAGCCCGGCAAACGGCGCTATTTTGGAGCAATGGCATCTCGGGCGTACCTCTTATCCCGTCAATCGCCTTGGTATGAAATATGGCGGGCATCCTTTTTCTAAAAATTACCGTTTAATATCCGAAATGGCGACCCCGTATGGGAACATCGCCGTGATTAAAATCGGCGCATTAAACGTGAACTCCATCCATTTGACGCATGCCACCTCTGTTCTAACAAAAGGTGAGGAAATCGGTTATTTTTCTTTCGGCTCCACCGTGATTCTTTTCACCGAGACGGCAGATTTTCGATATGTCCAGACACTGGTGGAGGGAAAGAGCCTGCGATATGGAGAGCCACTTGGTTGTTTTACGGCGTTTGTTCCTCTTTCTTGCGGTGGCGGATGTACCAAAAGCCGAGGCTAAACAAAACCATACATGGGACGATGATCCAGAGATGTTGAGCGAAATAATGCATCATCTTTAAACCTTGGAGGCCAAACAGCCGCCCTATGGTAATAAATGTGACGACCCAGATGAGCGCTCCGGTATAAGCGAACACGGTGAAACGTTTAAAGGAATAGTTCAAAATACCAGCGATATAGGCTGTCACATGCCTGACACCGGGGATAAAATATCCCAAGAACAGAATGGGGCCACCGATGTCTTTAAAAGATTGATAAGTGCGGGTGACGGTTTTTTCTTTTATACCGATTTTCGGTCCGATTCGCCGTAAGACCGGTTCTCCGAATGTTAAACCAGCAAGATAACTGATCGTAATGCCGCACGTTGCCCCGGCCAATGCGATGAGAACAGATAAAACGTAGGACATTCGGCCAAGGGAGACATTGTATCCCACATAAGTCAATAAGACTTCATCCGGTACGGGAAGACCGATGATGCCGAAGAGGAGAACGAAAAATAAACCAATATAACCAAAATGCTCGATATAATGATGCCAATGCGCCATGCCAAAACGACCTTCCTTTGTCGCCGGATGTTTATAACCTCTTAAATCATACCAAAATGGTGGGGGGCGGAAAACTTTTTCTAGCATTCGGAGTAATGATAATTTATTAATAGGCAGGTTACAATCTATGGAATTGATTTTTTTAGGAACGGGAGCCGGCATGCCGGCCAAACAACGGAATGTTGCAGCGCTGGCTTTGACGATGCCAGAAAATGGAGGCGAGGTTTGGTTGTTTGATTGCGGGGAGGCCACCCAACATCAAATCCTTAGGACGAATATCAAACTCTCCAAATTGACGAAAATATTTATCAGTCATCTCCATGGGGATCACATTTTCGGGCTTCCGGGTTTACTAGCTAGCCGTTCCCAACAAGGAGAAAGCCTTTTACGTCTTTACGGCCCAAAGGGGTTGAAGGATTATATTGAATGGACGTTAAAACTATCCTATACGCATTTAACGTATCCGCTTGAAGTCGTGGAGGTAAAAAGCGGTGAAATCGTTAGTGAACGGAATATATCCGTTAGGGCGCAAGTTCTGGATCATGTCGTCTGCTCACTCGGCTATCGGATTGTCGAAGCGAATAAGCCCGGCGCGTTGCTAGTGGATAAAATTCAAACGGAATTGGGGATCGCACCTGGACCGATTTACAAACGGTTTAAAGAAGCACCGTCGGTTGTTTTACCCGATGGCCGGACGGTTAACACGACCGACTATATTGGTCCACCCAAAAAGGGTCGGGTATTAACGGTTATTTCCGATACCCGCCCCACACCGCAAGCGATTGAATTGGCAAAAAACGCCGACGTGCTCGTCCATGAGGCGACCTTTACGCAAGATCGGGAAGAAGGGGCCAATGCCTTCGGACACAGTACAGCTAGGCAAGCCGCGGAAATTGCCAGGAAAGCCGGTGTCGGGAAACTGATTTTGACGCATATTAGCTCACGGTATAGGGAGAAAGAACCCTTATTGGAAGAGGCGACCGCGGTATTTCCCAACACAGTAATTGCGGAGGATTTTTGGTCGTTTTCCTTCTAGTCGCCTTTCGATAAAGCAAAACGGGGTGCTCAAGGCATCCCGTTTTGGTTTTTAGGCATCCCATCCCCGTTTGTACTGAACGGGAGCTTCGATGGTCGTTCTTAACTCTTTGGCTGCGCGGTACGGCCAATAGGGATCTCGGAGCAACTCACGGGCGAGCAAAACGACATCGGCTCTGCCATTTTTCAAGATTTCCTCGGCTTGTACGGCGTTCAGGATTAAGCCGACGGCACCGGTCATGATTCCGGCTTCATTGCGAATTTTATCGGCATAAGGCACTTGGTAGCCGGGGAACGCATCAATTGAAGCAGGAACGACGGCGCCGGAACTGCAATCGATGAGGTCCACCCCTTGGCTTTTCATTTTTTTCGCATAGTAGACATAATCTTCAGGGGTATTTCCGCCTTCTATGTAATCATTGGCAGAGATGCGGACGAAAAGTGGGCCGTCAAATTCCGTCTTCACCGCTTCAATGACCTCTGAAAGAAGCCGGTAGCGCCTGTCGCGATCGCCGCCGTAATCGTCATCCCGCTGATTGGTAAGCGGGGAAAGGAATTGATTGATTAAGTACCCATGGGCGGCGTGGATTTCGACGATATCAAAACCAGCCCATTTCGCGCGCCGGGCCGCTTGCCGAAAAGCGTCGACCACATCATGGATGGCTTCAACCGTCATCGCTTCTGGCGTTTTCATTCCGGGAAAGGCGATGGCGCTTGGGGCGATGATGGCTTCAGGGATATCGGCCTTTCTTCCCGCATGACCGAGTTGAATGCCAATCTTACTGCCATAAGCGTGATTGAGTTCCACTAATTTTTTAAGTCCATCGATATGTTCATCGCTCCAGATGCCGAGGTCATGAACCGAGATCCGCCCTTGTTTGGTGACGGCAGTCGCTTCGACGATGACTAAGCCGACTTGACCGACCGCTCGGCTTGTATAATGCGTGAGGTGAAAATCCGTTACTTTCCCGTCTTCATCGAAGCAGGAGTACATGCACATCGGCGACATGACGATGCGGTTTTTCAACGTGACGTTTTTAATGGTCAGTGGGGTAAAAAGCGCTTTAGCCATGCTGCAGTCACAACCTTTCTTCATGGGTAAATATCTTTGTTTCTCTTTGGATTGTAACATAACGAGCGACTGCATCAGGAAAAAATGCTCAAAGCCTATAATGAAACTTCCCTCTGCGAAGC
>Ga0310828_1001346_pt1 | contig 14803 bp, 12 predicted proteins | sample WT_ome_3_FD_202242 | JGI IMG/M metagenome (GOLD analysis project Ga0310828, IMG submission 202242) | Sorghum-adapted microbial communities enriched on wild type (WT) sorghum from Joint BioEnergy Institute, Emeryville, California, United... ... | reverse complement strand
CCGTCTACCGCAAGATGAAGATGTACAAGCTCACCGACGACTGACGGGCCGAAGAGCCGATCGCCGGCATCCTCGCGGCGCATTGTGTTCCTCCTCCCGTTCAACCGTGGTCAGGCGATCGACTCAGGCGTGTGCGAAGTGACGCTGGATCATCGGGATGCTCGCCCGGATCAACACCACCACGAGCAGCACACCGGCCTGGATGATCAGCTGGGTGGGTTCCGGCAGGCCCATCGACCGCAGGAGCTGCCCGAGCTGGGTCAGGAACAGCGCCCCGATGCCGCTGGCGACGACGGCCGCGCGGCCACCGGTCAGGGCGGTGCCGCCAAGGACCACCGCGGCGATCGAGGCGAGCAGGTAGCTGTCCCCGAAGAACAGCGGTGGCGTACTGACGTAGCCGGTGTAGAGCACCGCCGCCAGCCCGTACAGCACACCCGCCCCGCCGTATGCCGCCGTCTGGTACAGCCCGACGCGGAAGCCCGCCGCCGCCGACGCGCGCTCACTCACGCCCACCGCGGTGAGCCGGCGACCGATAACCGATCGCTGGACCGTGAACCCGGCCAGGGCGAAGATGGCGGCGGCCACGAGCAGGGTGCTCGGCACCCCAGCCACCTTGCTCTTGGTGAAGTCGGCCAGCCCCGGTGGCGCGCCCGCTGGGGTGCCAGACGACAGCTTGAAGACCAGCCCCAGCAGGAAGGCGTTCATGCCCAGCGTCGCCACCAGCGGCATGACGCCCGCCCGGGTGACGGCCAGACCGGTGATCAGGCCGGCGAGTCCAGGAGCGACGATCGCCGCGGCAATCGCCAGGACCGGCGGCCATCCGTACCACTGCGGCAGTCCCGAGGCCAGCACGGCACCGAAGGCCAGCATTCCAGGCACGGACAGGTCGAGGCCGCGCTGCTGGATCACGAGCGTCTGGCCAGCCGCCGTGATGGCCAGGATCGACGCGAACGGCAGCATGCCGGCCACCGCCGCGTACTCCAGGCTGCCGGGCGCGACCACCGGGCTCAGCAGGAACAGAACCAGCGTGGCGACCCAGATGGCGCCGGACCCACCGGCGACGAGGCGCTTCCACTGCGGATCGGTGTCGGTGCGGGTACTCATGATGCGCTCCTGGCTCCGCGCACCCGGGCGTAGAGCACGGCGGCGCCGACGGTGATGATTCCGGGCAGCAGGTACGACCACGCTCCGGACAGCCCCAGAAACGTCGGGGCGCTGAGGATCTGCGCGACGAGGATCGCCGCGGCGAGGATCCCCACATAGGAGCCGCGACCGCCGAAGATGCTCGCGCCGGCGAGCACGACGACGGTGACCGAGGACAGGGTGAACGACAGGCCGGGCCGGCCGTCACCGATGCCGATCTGCGACATCAAAATGATCGAAGCCGGCAGCACGAGCAACGCGGTGACCAGGTAGGACCGGCGGCGGGTCCGGGCGACATCGATGCCGAGCCGCTGCGCCGCGTCACTGCGCGAGCCGACGGCACGCAGTTCGACACCCCACCGGGACCGGCGCAGGAGCCATTCGAGCGCGACCACCACGGCGAACGCGAAGACCATCGCGACCGGCACGAGGCCGCCCAGCCGGTTCGTCACGTGCCGGGTCACCTCGGTGGCGAAGGCACCGCCAGGCGTGCCGCGGAGCGTGAAGAGGGTGCCCTGCAGGGCCAGCGCCACCGCGAGTGTCACCACCACCGGGCTGAGGTCGAACCTCGTCACCAGGACACCATTGAGCAGCCCGACGGCGATCGAGGCGAGCACCATGAGCCCGATGCCGAGTGCGACGTCGCCGTCCCTTACCACGTAGAACGACGCGACGACGACGAGAAAGCTCATCATCGGGCCAACCGACAAATCGATGCCCGACCCCATGACGACGGTCTGCTGAGCGGCGCCGACCAGCACGAGGATGGAGGCGGTGAACAGGATGTTGCCCAGGTTGAAGGTGGAGAAGTACGCGCTGTTGCGGGCACCGATGACCAGGGCGAGCAGCACGATGACGAGGGCGAGCACGGCGGCCGGGGCGTAGTCGCCGCGCAGCCATCCGCGGAACCGGCCGGACCTGGTCCGCCGGTTCGTGCCCCGGTCCCGGATCGCCGTCGAGGTCAGCGCCGCGTGGGCGATCTCGGCTTCGGTGACCTCGTCACCCGCCAGTTCGGTGATGACCCGCCCGCGGGACATGATGAGCACCCGGTCGCAGAGGCCTTCCAGCTCGATGCCGTCCGAGGAGAGCATGACCACAGCCGCCCCGCTGTCCGCCGCGGACCGCAGGATGTGGTAGATGTCCACCCGGGCACCGGCGTCCACGCCCTGGGTGGGCTCCTCGGCGAGCAGGACCTTCGGCTCGGCCAGCAGCGTACGGGCGAGGACCACCTTTTGCTGGTTGCCGCCGGAGAGCGAGGACACCGCGCTGCGCCAGGACGGCGCCTTGATCGACCGGCGGTCCATCTGCTCCTTCGACACCTCGCTGATCCGCCGGTCTTGGATGAAGCCCGCGGTCGAGACATCCCGGAGGGTCTTCATGACGAGGTTCTCACCGACCTCGAGCGGCAGGAACACGCCTTCGCCGTGCCGATCGGACGGGACATACACGACCCCCGCGGCGGCGGCGGCCGGGCTGCTGCCCGTGGTGACCTGGCGGCCGGCGATCTCGACGCGTCCGGACGCCGGTTCCAGCCCGGCGAGTGCCCGGATCAACTGCTCCTGGCCGTTGCCCTGGACCCCGGCCAGCCCGACAATCTCGCCGGCCCGTACCGTGAACGACACGTCGTGGAAATGCCGTCCGGTGAGCCCGGTGACAACGAGACATTCCCGCGCACCGACCGCGTCGGTGGTCGAGCCCTTCGGCGGGAACACCGTGCCGAGGGCGCGACCGATGACGAGTTCGACGATCTGCGTCTCGGTCACGGCGTCGGCCTGGAAGACCCCGCGCACCTGCCCGTCGCGAAGGACGGTCAAGCGGTCGGCGATCTGCTTGACCTCGGGGATCCGGTGGGAGATGTAGACCACGGCGGTGCCGGCCGCGGCCAGCTCGCGCACCCGCTGGAACAGCAGACGCACCTCGGCGCTGTTCAGGTGCTCGGTGGGCTCGTCCAGGATGAGAACCTTGGGCTCGAGCACCAGGGCCTTGGCGATCTCCACGATGAACCGCTGCTCGACCGACAGGTCGGCGATCCGGGCGCCTGCTTCGATGCCCATCTGCCAGGGGTCTAGCGCCCGCTGCGCCCACGCGGGAGCGGACCGCAGACCGCCGCCAGCGGTGCGACCGGCCCCGATCGCCATGTTCTCCGCGACGGTGAGGTCAGGCAGCAGCGCCGGATCCTGCCGGACGATGGCCAGCCCCAGCCGGCGTGCCTCGTCGGGCAGTGCCGAATTGAGCGGCCTCCCGGCGATGCGCACCGAGCCTTCGTCCGGCGCCAGAACGCCGGAGGCGACCGCCATGAGGGTGGACTTCCCGGCGCCGTTCTCCCCGACGAGCGCGTGCACCTCGCCGGCGAGCACGGTGAGGTTGACATCGGACAGGGCGCGCACACCCGGGAACGTCTTGACGATCCCGGACAGCTCAAGCCCCGGAGGCGTCGCCGCGGCGGGGTCCGCGGCGACCGCGGAGGTCCCTGCGGTGGACTGGATCTCGGTCATGCGCCTGAGACTCCTCACGTTTGTCACTGGCCGGCACGTCGTCCGCTGCGGTCGGATACGCCTACTGGGCCAGGTATCCGCCGTCGACGACGAGCTCGGCGCCGGTCATGAAGCTGGACTCGTCGCTGGCGAGGAAGACCGCGGCACAGGCGATCTCCCGCGGCTGCCCGGCCCGGCCCATCGGCGTCATGCTGACCACGAACTCGTTGACCTCCGGCGCCTGCGCGTCGGTCAGCGGCGTGGCGATGAAGCCAGGGTGCAGGCTGTTGATGCGCACGCCTCGGCCGGCGTACGTGATGGCCGCGTTCTTCGACATGGTGCGCACCGCGCCCTTGGTCGCGTGATACGCGTGTGCGCCGGCGACCGCGGTGTTGCCCCAGATCGAGGAAACGTTGATGATCGACCCACCGCCGTTGCTCAACATCGACGGCAGGACCTCGCGCATCCCGAGGAAGACACCGGTCTGGTTGACCGCCACGACCCGCTCCCAGTCGGCCCGCGACAGCTCGTCGAGCTGTTGGTACGCGATGATTCCGGCGTTGTTCACCAGGACGTCGACCCGGCCGTGCCGGGCCAGCACACCGGTGACGACCCGGTGCCAATCCTCCTCGCTGGACACCTCGTGCTGGTGGTACTCGATCCCATCCTCGAAGTGGTGGGTCGGCGACTGGCTGGTCGCCACGACCGTGGCGCCCTCTTCCGCGAAGAGTTCGGCGATGCTTCGGCCTATGCCCCGCCCTGCCCCGGTGACGATGGCTACCTTGCCCTTGAGACGGTCCATGGGTCTCCTAACCTTGTGCGAGCCCGCGTCGGTGCGAGCTGGGATGTCGGCGGTGGCGCGGGTGCCGGACACCAGCGCGTCCGGCACCCGACCACGTCACTGCTTGAACAGCTCCTGGAGCTGCGCCACCGACAGCCCAGAGGAAAGGATCGCGTCGTTGGGCAGGCTCTTCTCGCACTTCGGCTGCTTGGCCTGGTCGGTGCTGTCCTCGATGATGTCGAGGTTGTAAATGGACGGCTCGTCGTTGGCCAGCTTGTTGTAGGCGGCCAGGCCCTTGTGCAGGGCCGGAATGACCACCCAGTTGCGCGACGACATGGTGGCGAGCTGGAAGCTCGGCTGCTTGTCCTTGTTCTCGTAGTAGAGGCAGGCGAACTGGTTCGAGTCGTTGGCCGACCACACGGGCAGCGGCCGGCCGGACTCCAGGAACGCCTCGATCCCGCCGACCGAGCCACCGCCATAGTCGGCGACCACGCCGTCGATCTGCCCGAACTTCGTGATGAGCCCGGCCATCACCTGCTTGGTTTTTCCGGGTTCCCACCCCGTGTCGACCGGGACGTCGCCCATCTGCTCGTTGAGGATCTTGACGCCAGGGTTCTCCGCCGCGGCCCGCTTGAGTCCCTTGTACACCGCCGCCGAGTACGGATTTCCGGCCTGGCCACCGGTCATCACGAGGTTGCCCTTGCCACCCATCTTCTCGATCGTCCACTTAGCCAGGCCGTAGCCGTACGTGTCGACGTTCTCGGAGACGCAGTCGACGTAGTCCTCGCCAGGCTTGCCGCCCGGGCAGGCGACGATGGACACGAACTTCACCCCAGCCGCGGTCGCCGCCTGGACCGTGGGCAGCAGCGCCTCGCCGGCGTCCGCGAACGACACGATGACATTGACGCCCTGGGCGACCAGACCGTTGATGTCCGCGATCGCCTTCTGCGGATCGGCTTGGGCGTCGGTGTAAAGGATCTTGGTGATGTTCGGGCACTTCTTCGCCTCGGCCTCGAAGAGTGCACGAGTCGTCTTCCGCCAGGAGTTTCCGCCGAAGCCATCGGCCAGGGCGACCTTGATGGGCTTGCTGCCGCAAAACTTCGAAACGTCCTGGATGTCAGCCTGGACGCCTTGCTTGCCCACGGAGACCGTGCCTGCGGAACCGCCTGGCTCGGCCTGCCCTGATGAGGATCCCGTGCCGCCGCCGGAACTACAGGCGGCCAGCAGGAGGCCGCTCGCCGCGGCGACCGCGACGGCGGTGTGCTTGGACGTGCGTGACATGAGAACTCTCTTTTCTGGACAGACGGTCCGGCCGCTGCCGCAGGCCGTGACAGCCACAGGCTGGGCGGAACAGGTGGCGCAACGCGTGGCCTATCAGCCGCGCCGCGGACCTGCGGGAAATCTCGCTGCGGTGGTTGCGGCGAGTGTTCCCGAGCGACAACCGTTGCGGCGAACGGTGTCTCAGAGTGAGACACCACTGTCATGCCGGTTTGTTGGCCGGACTCTAGGCCCGCCCACCCGTTACCAGAAGCGGCTGTCTCATTGTGAAACGCGCCGTCCCGAGTATCGATTTGAGACACCCAGGTGGGTTTCGCCGACGCGTCGAACCTGATTGAGTGCCCGGCCAACAGACCATTTCGTCGCTTGCCCAAAGACCGCGCGGCGAGCCGGTCGATCCGGCTCGCCACCGACGAGGAGCCGCACATGTCGTCACCGAAGCCGACCGATCACCTGGGGGAGATCTACGCGCACTGGATCAATGAGCTGAGCACGATTCCGGAGGCCTCGACGGCGTTGCTGCGCTTCATCTTCGAAGACTGGCAGCGCGCGACCGCCGAGCCGGAGGGGGTGACCTACGCGTCCACGTCCGTCGGCGGCGTGCCCGGTATCCTCGTCACGCCGCTGGACAGCGATCCGAAGCAGGTCCAGCTGTTCTTCCACGGCGGCGGGTTCGCGCTCGGTTCCTCGGCCAGCCACCGCAAGCTCGCCGGGCACCTAGCCAAGGCCTGCGGCTGCACCGCCTTCGTGCTCGACTTCCGCCGGGCGCCGGAGTTCAAGTTTCCCGCGCAGATCGAGGACGGCGTCAACGTCTACCAGGCGTTGCTGGACCAGGGATCGCGACCGCAGGACATCACGCCCGTCGGGGACAGCGCTGGCGGGAACCTGGCGATCAGCCTGGTCTTCGCGCTCAAACAGCGCGGGCTCCCGCTGCCCACCCAGGTCATCACCATGTCGCCCTGGCTCAACATGGAAAACACCGGCGTGACCATCGAAACCAACAACGACACAGACTTCCTCATCACCCGCGAAGGGCTCCAGGGCAACATCGACCGCTACATCCTCGGCGCCACCTCGCCCACCGACCCGATGGCGAACCCGCTATACCAGGACTTCGAGGGCTTTCCGCGGCTGTACATCACCGCCAGCGACGCCGAGTCGCTGTTCGACGACAGCGTGCGCCTCAACGAACTGGCCACCAAGGCCGGCGTCGATGTCACCTTCTCCATAGGCAAGGGCCAGCAGCACGTCTTCCCGTTCATGGCCGGCAGGCACGACCGGGCCGACGAGGAGATCGCACGCATCGCCGCCTGGTACCGCACGGGCCGCGGCTGACCCATCCCTTCAGATCCGGGGCGACCACCCCACTGTCAGAGGAAAGGCACTATCGGCATGACTTCCTATAAGCCTGTTACGGACTACGACAGCATCGTCATCGGCGCCGGCTTCTCCGGCCTGGCGATCCTCTACCACCTGCGCGAGATCGGACTGCGCACGCTGGCCGTCGACGGAGCCGACGGCATCGGGGGCACCTGGTGGATCAACCGGTATCCCGGTGTGCGGACAGACAGCGAATACCCGTACTACTCCTTCTCGTTCTCCAAGGAAGTCCGCGAGGAGTGGACCTGGACCGAGCGCTACCCCACGGGTGCCGAAGTCCTGGCCTACCTCAACTTCGTCGCCGACCGGCTGGACCTGCGCAAGGACATCCGGCTGCGGGCCTTCGTCGAACGGGCGGTCTACGACGAGGCGGCGAACCTGTGGACGGTCCATCTCACCGGCGGTGAGACGCTCACCACGAAGTACCTGATCTCCGGCATGGGCGTACTGTCCCAGCCGATCTGGCCGCGCATTCCCGGCCGGGAACGCTTCCAGGGCCTCCTGGCGCACGCGGCTCGCTGGCCCCGGAAGGGCGTCGACCTCAAGGGCAAGCGGGTGGGCCTCATCGGCCTCGGTGCCTCCGGTATCCAGATCGTCCCCACGATCGCCCCTGAGGTCGGCGAGTTCTTCGTGTTCCAGCGCCAGCCGAACTACGTCGTCGAAACGACCAACGCGAAGGTCACCGACGAGGAGATGCGGCGGGTCCGCGAGACGTACGACGAGATCTGGGAACGGGCAGCGGCGCACCCGTTCGGCGTCGACATGGTCCCCGCGAAGTACAGCGCGCTGGAGGTCTCGCCCGAGGAGCGGGAGCGCATCTTCGAGAGCAAGTGGGAGGAGGGCGGTTTCCACTTCGCCAACGAGTGCTTCAACGACCTCGCGACGAACCACGCGTCGAGCGAGCTGGCCTCGGAGTTTATTCGCACCAAGATTCGCCAAATCGTCAAGGACCCGGTGACCGCTGAGCTGCTGTGCCCCAAGGACTACTCCTTCAACGGCAAGCGCGTCCCGACCGGCTTCCGGTACTACCACGCGTTCAACCTCCCCCATGTCCACCTCATCGACGTCAAGACCACGCCGATCAGCGAGATCACCGAGAGCGGCGTCCGGGTCGGCGACACCGAGTACAAACTGGACGTGCTCATCTGCGCTACCGGCTTCGACGCGATGACCGGCACCTTGACGAACATCGACATCGTCGGCCGCAACGGTCTGGTGCTGCGGGACAAATGGGCGCGAGGGATCCGCACCAACCTCGGCATCTCGGTGAACGGCTTCCCGAACCTACTGCTGTCGCTCGGCCCACAGACTCCGTACTCCAACCTTCCGGTCCCGATCCAGCTCGGTGCGCAATGGATGGCGCGGGCGATCGACTACTTCGAGCGCAACGGAATCCCCGCGATCGAGGCGACGCCCGAGTCCGAGGAATGGTGGGCGCAGGAGGTCGACCGGGCCGGGCGGGCCACCGTGATGTACAGCGAAGGGCAGAAGGCCAAAGCCTGGTTTTTCGGCGAGAACGTGCCCGGCAAGGCCCGCGAGTTTCAGGTCTACATGGGTGGCGGCCACGTGTACCAGAAGTTCTGCCGCGAGGCCGAGGCCGACGAATACCGCTCGTTCCGGGCGGCCGATCAAGGGAAGGCCCCCGGATCCTGACCGCACACCCGGTCCGGAAGCAGAAATGGTCCGAATGCTGTCTGGGTGTCGCGGCGCAGCGTTTGGCCCGTTGCACAACCGCGACGTACGCGAGGGCCAGCAACCACGGCAGGACCGCGCCGGCGAGGCAACTTCGACGTTCGGTCGAAGGCAGCCGATGAGACGGCCGTGCGATCGTCTGATCTTGTTGTGATGCTGCCGCATCTGGCCACTGTTGTGGTTGAACGAGTGGAACGGGCCGTCGCGGGCTACGGCTGTGGACCAGGGCGCGGGGGCGACGGGGCGGCCTGTACCGGCTGCGGGCGGAGCACCATGCGGGTACACAGCCGCTACGAGCGTCGGCTGTCTGATGTGGCGTTGGCGGGTCAGCCGGCGCAGATCCGGATACGGGTACACCGGTTCTCCTGCGACCAGGCGCGCTGCCCGACGCGGACGTTCGCCGAGCAGATTCCCGGCCTGACCCGTCGGTACGGCCGGCGCAGCGCCGGCTGGCTGGCCGCGCATCCTGGGGTGCAGGTCATCTGCCCCAGACCGCGCCAGCGCCTCCACCGACGGTGCCCGCACCCGCGCGGCCCCACCGCGATCCAGGTCGCCGATCGGTGGCATCTGTGGCACAACCTGGCCGAACACGTGGAGAAGACCGTCGCCCGCCACCACCGCTGCCTAGTGCTGGCCCGCGTTAATCCTGCAAGGATTCGGGCGGGGGTGGGATGTCGGCCAGGTGGACCCGGCAGGCGCAGTCGAGGGCGTCTTGCGGGGTGCCGGTGAACGAGCCGTCGGGTAGGGCGGTGTCGTGGTAGGTGTCGGTGGCGGGGTCGTAGAGGGCGAACTCCCACTCGTGGTCCAGTCCGAGGTAGCCCAGCCGGCATAACGGGATGCCCGGGCCTTCGTCGGCGTCGTCGTCGGTGTCGAGGTGAGCGGTGACGTAGCCGTACCCGCCGCGCCAGCGCACCGTGACCTCACCCAGTTGCGGCCACACCTGGGACGCGTGGTGGTCCAGGTCATCGGTGATGTCTCGTTTCAGGCGTGGGTTGGGCACCGGCATACCCGCCAGTGTGCCCCCACGCGGCGGCCCGCACCTGCTCTGACATGGTGGCCATCGACGTTGATGGGTCACCATTGTGGAGGTTTGGCGGTCGTGGCGCGTGTCCGCAGCGGCGACAGGGTTCGGCTCACCCGGCGGCGTCGCCGGGCGTTCGGTGTTGACGGCGATCGCGCAACGTGAGCTGTCCGGAGTGTGGGCTCGGGGCTGGCAGCCCGTCGATGTGGTCCGCGCCGCTCGGCGCGAGTGCGGTGCCCGTCACGGGCGGATTGTCGTGGATGTCATCGCCGCGCAGATGCGCGGCTATGCCGCCGCGACTGTGGATGAGCGTTGGGAGGCTCAGCTGCGGGAGCTCGGCGCCGAGGTCTGGTGGGCACGGGACGATGAGTACCTGTCGGCGCTGGGTGAGCGTGAGGGCCTGGCCCGGCCCGAGTTGATCCACTGCTTCGTGCAGGTACTGCATGTCTTCAGCACTTGTCCGCAGATCCAGGTCTTGTGCCCGCCGCCGGGGCAGGCGCGGCGCGGCTCGCTTGCTGCGGCGGCCAGCGGCCGGGCGGCCGACCCGCGCCAGCTTGAGCGGGTACGGGCGTTGCTGGCCAAGGCGGAGTCGACCGGCTTCGCGGCGGAGGCCGAAGCGTACACGGCCAAGGCGCAGGAGTTGATGGCCCGCCACAGCATCGACTATGCGCTGCTGTCGGTGGGGTCGGTTGTGCGTGACGAGCCGGTCGGGCGGCGCATCGGTCTGGAGAATCCGTACGAGGCGCCCAAGGTGTTGCTGCTCGATGCGGTGGCCGGCGCCAACCGTTGCCGGGCGATCTGGTCCAGCTCTTTCGGGTTCGTCACGGTGTGCGGGTTCGCCGCCGACATCGACGCCGTCGAGTTGCTGTTCACGTCGCTGCTGGTGCAGGCCACCGCGGCGATGATGCATGCCGGGTCGCGCCGCGACGCCCACGGCCGGTCAACGACCCGTTCGTTTCGCCAGTCGTTCCTGACTGCGTTCGCCCAGAGGATCGGCGAGCGCCTGGCCACGGCGACCAAACAGGCCACCGAACAGGCCAGCCGGGATCTGGCTGGCCAGCCCGGGGCAGACCGGCTGCTGCCGATCCTCGCCTCCCGAGACGGCGCTGTCGGCGCCATGGCCGAGGAGCTTTTCCCCGACGTCGTCGGTCGGGCTGTGGCGGTCACCAACCGGGAGGGGTGGGCCTTCGGCCGGGCCGCAGCCGACCAGGCCCACCTCGCTGCCCGGCACGCGGTCAACGCCGAGGCATGACCGCCAGGCGGCGGCGCCCGGCCCGGGGTCAGCCGCCGTGATCTGGCGCGTCCGGTACCAGGAGGATGAGCTCCACCTGAACGATGACGGTGGGGCGCGTGCCCTGTGTTGGAGCCCGTCTGGTTGACTGCGGCCGTTGTTCACCTACTCGTGAAAGGCAGCTGCCGGTGACTGATGATGCGCTATTGGCCCAGGTGCGGCTGATGCGGGAGCGGGGCAGTTCGCCCAAGCAGATCGCCAAGGCGTTGGGCCTACGTCCGGCTGCCGTGGCCCCGCTGGTCCGCCAGGTTGCCGCGATCGCGCAGTCGCACGATGATCCGGCCGATCGGATCCTGCTTGGGTGCTGGATCAGCCCTGGTTGGAGCGCCGGGCTGGGGCTGGACGAAGCGCCCGCGGCGTGGGCGGCGCTGGACCCGGTCGGGGCCGGCGAGCCGGCGACGGGCGGCTTGGCAAACGTCCTGATCGTGCGTCAGGAGCGGGCCAGTCGGGTAACGGCCTGTGGATTCCTGGTGGACGTGTACTGCCTGGGCGTCAAGAACGCGGTGGGGCCGGTGCCGATGGGCTCGGGCGCCATCGAGGACTTCAGCCGGAAGTTCTTCAGCGCCTTCGACGACCCGCCGGTGGCTGTCCCGCTCGACCTGGCCCAGGCCGTGGTGCACGGCGCGGTGGCGTACGCCCGGACGCTGGGGTTCGAGCCTCATCCAGACTTCGATGCCACAGTGCCCTACCTCGGTACGCCGGCCGGCCCCAGCCCGATCCGTTTCGGGCGCGACGGCAAGCCGTTCTACGTTTCTGGGCCGTATGACACGCCGCGGGCGGTGGTGGACACATTGGAGGCCACGGTCGGTGCGGGCAACTACCACTACATGGTGCATGTGTAGGCCGGCCAGACCTAATCGTGGATGCCCGGCGGGCAAGGTGGCCAGTACGTGCGCGGGTGGGCGTGTCGGCTTGTGTGATAGGGCGGCCGTCCCATAGTTCTGCGTGATTGTGGATCAAACTGAACACGAGACGGCCGCCGCGTGCATGGTAGCCGCCGCCGAGTTGGCCGGGCAGTGCCGGGATGAGTTGTTGGCGCGTGTCGGGGTGGTGTTCGCCCGGCGGGAGCCACGGTTGCAAGCGGGCAAGTATGTCCGGGCGTTGACCGCTGACCTGCCCCGCAAGAACGGATGGCAGATCGCCGAGTGGGCCGGTGATGCAACCCCCGACAAGACCCAGCGGCTGCTCGACCACGCGGTGTGGGACGAGTACGCGGCGATGGGGGTGGTGGCCGGGTTCGTCGCCGAACGGCTCGCGGTGGCCGACGATGCGCTGGCGGTGGTCGTGCTCGACGAGTCCGGGCAGGAGAAGAAGGGCACCTCGACCTGCGGCGTGAAACGCCAATATGTGGGCTGCGCCGGCCGGGTCTCGAACGCGGTCAACGTCGTCTACGCCACCCTGGCCACACGCCGTGGGCATGCCCTGGCCGCCGCCCGCCCGTACCTGCCGCGCGAGTGGGCCGACGACGACCAGCGCCGCACGCGGGCCAAGGTACCCAACGACGTGGTGTTCAAGACCAAACCGGCGCTGGCCACCGATATCCTCAGCGACCTGCACGCGGCCGGGTTGCTGCCGCCGTGGGCGACCGGCGATGAGGTCTACGGCCGGGACAAGACGCTGCGCGAGTTCTGCGAACAACACCATCAAGGCTATGTGTTCGGGGTGCCCTGCTCGTTCACCGTCACCCTGACCTCCGGCCGGCGGGTACGCGCCGACCAGGCGCTGAAACTGGTCCCGCCCAAAGCATGGAACCTCGCCTCATGTGGTGCCGGCTCGAAAGGCGAGCGAACCTACTGGTGGGCGTGGATCGCCACCGCCAGCAACCGCCACCACCTGCTCGTGCGCCGCAACCCGAACGACCCGACCGACGTGGCCTTCTTCTACGCCTACGTCCCCGCCAACCGGCCGGCCACCCTATCCACGCTGACCACCATCGCTGGACGCAGGTGGCCGGTAGAGGAAGACTTCCAGGTCGGCAAGGACCAGTTCGGCCTGGACCACAGCCAGGTCCGGCTCTACACCGCCCTGCTACGCCACCTCGTCCTGACCATGATCGCCCTGGCCGCCTGCGCGGTCACCGCCGCCGCGCTACGCCCGATCACCAACACCCTGGCACCGCCACCGACCCACCACGACGACCAGCCACCGCAAGACCCCGGGCTGATCCCGCTGACCGTCGCCGAGATCAAACGCCTGGCCAATCTGGTCACCTGTCAATCCCCTGGAATCGTGGAGGGTTGCGTTATGCGGCCTGGTTCTCCAGGGCACGGATGGTTGATCGTTCGTAGTCGATGGGTGATCGCCAGTCGCAGACGGAGTGCCGGCGGCGCCGGTTGTAGAAGTCGGTAATCCAGGTCGCGATCTTCAGGCGGGCCTCGGTGCGGGTGCGGAACTGGCGGCGGTGGACGTACTCGACCTTGATGGTGGAGAAGGTGGCCTCGGCGACGGCGTTGTCGAAGCATGATCCGACCCGGCCCATCGATTGGCGCACCTTCCAGCGGGCGCACGCCTGGGCGAACTCGGCCGAGGTGTACTCGCTGCCCCTGTCGCTGTGGAAGATCACCCCGGCGACGTCACCGCCGCGGGTGACGGCGGCCATGTTCAACGCAGCGGCGACCAGCCCGGCGTCGTGGTGGGCACCCATCGCGTAGCCGAGGATGCGCCGGGAGTACAGGTCGATGACGGTGGCCAGATAGAGCTTGCCCTCGCCGGTGACGATCTCGGTCATGTCGCCGCACCAGGCGACGTCCGGCGCCGGCGCGGTGAACACTCGTTTGACCAGGTCCGGGGCGGCCGGACGCTTTCCTTGGCGGGTCAGGCCACGGCGGCGGCGTTTCGCCCGGGCGGCCAGCCCGAGCTCGGCCATGAGCTGCGCGATCGTGTTGTCGGAGACCTGCCAGCCTTGGTCGCGAAGCTCGATCCCGATCCGCGGGCTGCCGTAGGTGCCGCCCGAGTCGTCGAAGACCTTCCTGACCGCGGCCGCGAGCCGGGCACGTCGGTCATCACGAGGTGTCGGCGGCCGGTCGCGCCACTTGTAGAACCACGACTCGGACACCCCCAACGCCCGGCAGGCCACCGCGTGCGGCACGTCATGCTCGGTCCTCTGGGAAGCGATGAAGGCGGCCACGCTCACCGGCCCGTCGCTTCCTTGACCCAGAGGACCACGGATCGCTTGAGCACATCACGCTCCATCGCCAGCTCGGCGTTCTCCCGCCGCAACCTGGCCAACTCCGCGCGCTCGTCCTCCAACAGCGCACCCGCGCCGCCGGCCTCGCCACGCTCCTCGCGATCCTTCTTCACCCAGTTCGCCAGGGTGCCATCGTTGATGCCCAGGTCACGCGCGACCTGAGCGATCGACTTCCCGGTCTCCCGCACGATGCGCACCGCGCCCGCGCGGAACTCCGGATCGAACCGGCGTCTCGTCTCAGCCATGAACCTCTATCCCTCAAGTTCTGGCCTCCACGTTACGAGGGGAAGGGCAGTCGTGCGGCCGCTGTTGCCGGTACCGGTGAAACGGCCGCAGGGTGGCGGGAAGCGGCGTGCCGACGACCGAGCCTGTTTGGCGGCGATCGTGTACATGGTTCAGGCGGGATGCTCGTGGCGGAAGCTGCCGGCTGCGTTCTTCGGTGTGTCGCGGGCGACGGTGCACCGCCGGTTCACGCAGTGGACCGATTTCGGGTTGTGGGAACGGGTCCATCACGAGTTGCTGGTCCGGTTGAACGTGGCTGGTGGGATCGACTGGT
>Ga0310828_1001345_pt1 | contig 14809 bp, 14 predicted proteins | sample WT_ome_3_FD_202242 | JGI IMG/M metagenome (GOLD analysis project Ga0310828, IMG submission 202242) | Sorghum-adapted microbial communities enriched on wild type (WT) sorghum from Joint BioEnergy Institute, Emeryville, California, United... ... | reverse complement strand
CCTTTCCCCGCTTTCCAGCTGGCGAAGGGAACCACCCTGCTGAAACCCAGAAAGGCGATCTTGACCCCGTTCTTTTCGATGACTGCCGGTTGAAAAGCGCTGTTCGCGTCCCGGCCCGCTCCAACATGCCGCAGGCCGGCCTGATCCAGATAGTCCAGCGTATCCAGCAGAGCGGTTTCTCCATAATCGAGCACGTGATTGTTCGCCAGATTCACCACGTCGAACCCGGCCCGGACCAAAGCGGGCAGAGCTTCCGGCGGGCTGCGGTACGAGTATTCCTTCTGCCCGGGCGATCCCCGGCGGCTTACCGGCGTCTCCAGATTGCCGATCGTCAGATCGGGCGGCCGAAGCTCATCAAGCACTTCCCGGTACGGATATTCAAATCCGTGCTGGTTCAACAGCCGCTCCACGGTGCTGCCCAGAAGGATATCCCCGACAAAAGCCATGTCCACCTTCGAATCGTGATCCTGCGGGCTGCGGCTTGCAGAGGCTGGTTTTTCCGGCGCGGCAGACACCGCTGCCGGACCGCTGCCGACCGGGGCGGGAAGCCGGGGCGGACCGGCTTCTTCCGCAGCGGCTCCCGCGGCGGCTTGCGCGGAAGCCGGGTCTGCTTCACTTGCCGCTTTCGACGACGGAGGCGCGGATCGGAAACCGGACAGGGACGGGCCGAAACAAACGGCTCCCAGGACGGCGAGCGATACGATTCCCAGACCGGCCAGACAGATTCTCTCCGCAAGCCTTCGCCGGCGGCGCCGGCGCCTTCTTTGCCCGGCGGTGTAAGGGGATTTCTGCATAGCTGACCACCTTATCGTTTTGATCCTGTAAATTATATCAAATTTTTCCGGGAAAACACCGGACTTTCAAAATTTCTTTCCTTCTTTCCATGGGTTTTTCCTCTGTCATGCCGCTTTTCGGATGCAAGAAGCCCCTCCGCGACGGAAAGGGCTTCTGATGTGGTTTTCCGCCCAAGGGAGTTTTCTCCGCCCGTGCGGCAGTATACGGGTTATTGGCGAAATGCCGGAGACTGCGCGGCCGGATCGCCGGCGGAATGGACGGGCATGGAAGTCTGCCCATGCCGGGCTGTCGAAGAAGACATCGGTGTACCCATGCCGGAAGGCATCGAACCGGCGGCCGCGCCGGTTTGTCCCGCGGAAGACGGGATCTGCTGCATCATCCCGGTACCGCCCATTGGCTGGCCGGCAGGCTGGAACGTGTGCAGAAACGTTTTGGCCGTATGGTCATGAAGCGTCGGAACCTGGTATTGTCCCTGGCGGTTCATGTAGAGGAATACCTCATACGCCTGTTCGGCGCAGGTAATGGCTCCGTGCAGCAGCATTTCCCGCAGATTGGGATCTGCGCATTCCAGGCATTTGGCCAGATGGTTTTTGGCCGAATTTTTATGGCAGGACAGTACGGCCATCACAATGGCCTGATCGTCCAGGCTGCCCTGCATCTGCGGATGAACCGGGGACGGCTGGCGCAGACCGTAGGTTATATCCTGCGGCGACGCGTTCATCATGTCCGGCATTCTCTGGGGGCGCATTTGCGCCGCATTGTAATCGTGCGTATAGGCGACCAGCTGGTCGTAGGAGGCAATGGCGCTTTGCAGATGGCGTTCAATCATGGAACGCAGTTCCCCGTTGGCGCACTGCCCTGCATACAGGGAAAAATGGCGGATTACATTGACTTTCTCGTTCAAAATCTCATGGACTTCCATCGTTTCATGAGCTCCGAAAGGCATTTCCGACTCTCCTTTTTTGATGCTGGATTTGGTTTCAAATGGAAGAAGCGGCAAGTTTCTTTCCTGCCTTACTGTCCCCCGCCGGCACTGAATTATGCGCCGAGGGGCAAAGGAATTTCAAAGAACGGTAGCATTCCGGCCCCAATTGTTTTAAAGTATAGTTATCCCTGAAATGCATAGGGTGCCTAATTATTTTTTTCAAATCATACATATCAGAAAAGAGGACGATTTCGGTGATCAACTGGAAAGTCAATTTGGCCGTGCTTTGGTTCGGGCAGTTTTTCGCCATGGCCGGGATGTCCATGGTTACCCCTTTCCTGCCCTACTTTTTGCAGGAGGATTTGGGAGTGACCAATACCAGCCATGTGGCGTTATGGGTCAGCTTTATTTTCTCCTCCAATTTCATCACGTCTTTCCTGTTTCAGCCGGTCTGGGGAAAGATTGCCGACCGGAAGGGCCGGAAGATCATGCTGCTGCGTTCCGGCTTCGGCATGGCCGTCTGCATTATGCTGATGGGCTTCGCCCAGGCGCCCTGGCAGCTGCTTGTCCTGCGCATGCTGAACGGAACGATTTCGGGCTTCAATCCGGCAGCCGTGTCCCTGATGTCGGCGACCGCGCCGCGGGAACGGATGGGCTTTGCCCTGGGAACGCTGCAGTCCGGAGGGGTGGCCGGTACAATTCTCGGCCCCTTCATTGGAGGACTGCTGGCGGAATGGGTAGGCTACCGCCCGATCTTTTATATTACGGGCACGTTTCTGCTAGTCGCCTCCCTGCTTGCCCTGTTCTTTGTCAAAGAGAAATTCGACGCGGCCAAAGCGGCGAAAGAACCGGATGTTTCAGTCGTCAAGGGGTTTGCGCAGCTTAGTAAAATTCCGCAGCTGCCGGCCTTGTTCATGGTAACAATCATGATTCAGTTCGCCATGCTGAGCTCCATGCCCCTGATTCCCCTGTTCGTCCAGGAATTGCACGGCCAGGACGGCATGCTCGCATTTTACGCCGGGCTCGTGACCTCGATTACCGGATTTTCCAATATGGCCGCTTCCCCTATCCTCGGGCGGATCGGCGACCGGATCGGCTTTGAACGGATTCTGCTGATCGCCTTGATTGGAGCGGCGATCGCCTTCATTCCGCAGGCGTTGGTGACCCACGTCTGGCAGCTGCTGCTCTGCCGCTTCCTGTTCGGCGCTTTTATCGGGGGGCTGCTGCCCTCGGTCAATTCGCTGATCCGCAAATATACGCCGGAGGGAATGGAAAGCCGCGCCTACAGCTTCAACACCAGCGCCCTCAGCCTGGGCAATCTGATTGGTCCGATTATCGGAGGCCTTCTGAACAACTGGATCCATATCCAGGGGATTTTCGTGCTGGCCGCGGCGCTTTTGGCTGTAAACGCCCTGTGGGTCAAACGGACCCTGATGCCGGCAGGGGCAATGGCCGGCAAAGGAAAAACGGGATGACACCCGCAATGGATAACACCCCGCCACCGGTTATGCGGAGCGGGGTGTTTCTGCTTTGGGCGTTCGGGACGCGCCCATGCATCAGGCCTTCAGCCGCGCAACGGCGAGGCCGTCGTAGGCGGGCAGAAGCGTACTGTCCAGACGCGGATCGGAAGCGATTCTTTCATTAAACTCCCGGATGGCTCTGACTGACGGGGAGCTGATTTCCGGGTCGGCGATCCGCCCGTGCAGCAGAATGTTGTCGCCGACGATCAGCGCCCCGGGGTTCCCCAGCCGGATGGCCCAATCCAGGTAACGGGGGTAGTTGCCTTTGTCCGCATCGATAAAGAAAAAGTCGAAGCGGCGGCCTTCCCGCTCCAATTCCGCGAGGCTGTCGAGCGCGGGTCCCACGCGGTAATCCACACGGTCTCCGAATCCGGCCTCCTCCAGGTTGCTGCGGGCAAAGCCGGCAAAGCCCGCATCGACCTCCAGCGAAGTCAGCCTTCCGCCCGGCGCCAGTCCCCGCGCCAGACAAATCCCGCTATAGCCGCCCAACGCGCCGATCTCCAATACTTCCCTGGCCCCGGAGGCCAGGACCAGCAGCGTCAGCAGACGGCCGTAGCCCGGTGCTATGGAAATTTCCGGCATATTGCGGTTGCGAATTCCCGCTTTCACCTTCTCCAGTACGACGTCCTCCGCATACACCGACTCCACATATTGTTCACTGATCTTTTCGTCGCTCATGCGAGCCGTTTCCCCCTTTGCTTGGATCCGGCACACGCCGGCAGGCGTAATGAAGCCGCCAGATATGCCTTCCGCCCGTTTGGCCTGTGCCTAGTTTATTCTATGGCTTTTCAGGATGAAGAACAACGGCAAGGCCCCCGCCCATCGGCGGAAGCGCCGGTTTTTTGGTGCCCTGCGGCAAAACTGTGCTACAATAAGGGGATGAGAACGGACCGACCGTTCCCGTCCAAAACGTAAAAGACAAGGAGAATGCCATGAAAGCCCTCGTTCTTGCGGAAAAACCGAGCGTCGCCAGGGAAATCGCGCGCGTTCTCGGCTGTACGCAAAAGCATAAAAACTATATGGAAGGCCCCCGTTATGTCGTGACCTGGGCGCTGGGGCACCTTGTCGAGCTGGCCGAGCCGGAGGATTACGACAGCAGATACAAGACCTGGAGCCTCGACGACCTGCCGATCCTGCCAAAGCAGATGAAGCTGAAGGTCATTCGGGAAACCTCCCACCAGTTCCGCGCGATTGAACAGCTGGCCAGACGATCCGACCTCGACGAGCTTGTGATCGCCACGGATGCCGGACGTGAAGGCGAGCTCGTGGCCCGCTGGATCATGGAGATGATCCGTTGGCGCAAGCCGTTCAAACGGCTGTGGATATCTTCGCAGACCGACCAGGCGATCCGTGAAGGCTTCGCGCGCCTGAAGCCGGGGGAGGCTTATAATCCGCTCTACCAATCGGCGGTCTGCCGGGCCGAGGCGGACTGGTACATCGGTCTGAACGTCACCCGCGCATTGACCAGCAAATACAACGCCCAGCTTGCCGCCGGCCGCGTCCAGACGCCGACGCTCGCCATGCTGATGGCTCGCGAGCGGGAAATCCGCCAATTTCAGCCGAAGCCGTACTGGACGCTGCAAGCCGATTTCGGCACGCTGAAGGCGCAGTGGCGGCACCCGAAGAGCGGCGACAGCCGTCTGTTCGACGAGAAACAGGCGGAAGCCCTGCAGCAGAAGCTGCAGAACATTGAGGCGCGGGTCGTTCAGGTCCGCACCGCGGCGAAGCAGGAGCCTCAGCCCCTGGCATACGACCTGACCGAACTGCAGCGGGACGCCAACCGGAGATTCGGCTTTTCCGCCAAGCAAACTTTGAACTATCTGCAGCGCCTCTATGAAGAGCACAAGCTCGTTACGTATCCGCGCACGGACTCCAGATATTTGAGCTCCGACATGGTACCGACGTTGCCGGGGAGGCTCCAGGCAATCGCCCGGGGGCCTTACGCCGAACTGGCCAAGCCGCTTCTCCGCAAACCGCTGCCGATCACCAGGCGGATTGTGGACGACAGCAAAATCAGCGATCATCATGCCATCATCCCGACGGAGCAGTACTTGCATTTGGAAGCCCTGAAGAGCGAGGAGCGCAAGCTATACGATCTGATCGCGCGCCGCTTCATCTCTCTCTTTTACCCGGTTCACCGCTTCGAGGATACAACCTATGTAATCGAAGCCGCGGGGGAAACGCTGCACGCCTTCGGACGGATTGTCAGGGAACCGGGCTGGAAGGAAGTCTACGGCGCCTCCTATATCGAGGATCCGGAGGAGGAGGGGACAGGGGAGCATGAGTTGCAGGCCCAGCTGCTTCCCGGGCTGCAGGAGGGCGACCGGCTGCGGAGCGTCCGCTGCCAGATGCGCGGCCACTCGACCAGGCCGCCGGCCCGCTATACCGAAGCGGCCCTCCTCTCGCAGATGGAAAAGCACCACCTCGGTACTCCGGCCACCCGTGCCGATATCATCGAGAAGCTGGTCTCCACGGACACGATCGAGCGCCAGGGCCAGCACCTCGTTCCGACGGGCAAGGGCTCGCAGCTGATCGAGCTGGCAGCGGAGGAGCTGCGTTCTCCGGAGCTGACGGCGAAATGGGAGCTGGAGCTCGAACAAATCGCCAAGGGCCGCGGCAACTGGCAGGCCTTCCTGGATGAAATCCGCCGGGAGACGGAACGGCTGGTGAATGAGATCAAGGCCAGCAGCGCGGAATACAAGCCGCATAATGTGACGCGGAGCAAATGCCCTTCCTGCGGCAAATACCTGCTGGAAATCAAAAGCAAACGCGGACGGATGCTTGTCTGCCCCGACAAGTCCTGCGGACACCGCCATGCCGCGGAACCCCCTCTGTCGGGCAGACGCTGCCCGCAGTGCCATAAACGGATGGAAATTCACGAGGGCAAGGCCGGCCGATACGTTCAGTGCCGGTCCTGCAATGTCGTTGAGAAACTCGACGGCCAGGGGGGCCGGCGCCAGGACCGCCGCAAGCAGCAGCAGCTGATCCGGCAGTATAGCGATAACGTAAAGTTGACGAGCAGTCTGGCGGATGCGCTGAAAGCGGCCATGGAGAAAAACGGGGAGTAGCGGACAGAAATCCGTAAACCCCCGCGGCAAATGGAAGCCCGGGCCCGCCAGGGAGGCGGACGCCGGGCCTTGTTCATTGCGGCATCTCCACCCGAGGATGTGCCGGATCGCAGCCAGGGCGTTTGAGATCTGTCACGGCGGAAAGCTTGGTCAGGTAATAGCATTCCTCCCTGGCCATGTGATCCGCCATCAGCGGAGTCAGGGTCCCCAAATCTTCCATCGTCAGTCCCATCGATTTCAGCTCTTCCAGAAATTCCATGAACAGCAGCATCTCCAGCTCCACCTGCTTGTTGAAGCGCCGAAGCGCCGGAAAATCCCGCAGCCGGGTGCGCAGGTAACCGGCCAGCTGCACTGCTTTGTAATAAAATTCAAGAAACTGCGTTTCAAAATTGCGGCTCAGCTCCCGCATCCGTTTTTCCGCCAAATCCAGCGAACTGCCGATGGAGCCGGCGTGCCCGACCGCATCGTCGAGCCACAGCAGGTGATGATGCAGCGCCGGAAAAACCGGCACCGCCTCCTGTTTCATCAGTGCCTGAAGAACCCGTACATATTCCTCCAGCTCGTTCACCATATGGTTGTAGAACGACGGCGGCAAGCTGGTGCCGACCGTTCCCGCTAGATGCCGCTGCAGCAAATGCAGCTTGAATTCCCTAAGCTCAAGCGTCCACTTGTAGCTCTGCCGGGTCAACTCCTTTAGACCCGCCCCATTGTCCTTGCGGGCCTCGGCCAGCAGCTGGTCGAAAGCCGCGGCAAACCGGCGCGCCCTTTCGATTTCCCCGGCTTCCTTCGGCGCCAGGGAATTCTCGATAAACCGGGCGTGGTCCCCCAGGATTTGCAGCCAAAACCGGTGTTCGTCCAGCGCCGCCCCGGTCATTCCTTCCCGTTCCATGGCTACCTCCCCATTGTGATACTAATCTGCCTGATTTAGTACCCAGCATATGTGCATCCGCCCATGGAGGTGCCTGCCCCCGGCAAGGCGGCCGCTATGATCCAAACCGTCCGGTTGATGACTGTGCGCCGTCCGCCAAGCCCGCCTGCCGAAACCCAAAAAAGCCGGCGGGAGGACGGATCGGCGATCCCCTTCCCGCCGGCTTTGGCGTTCCCGCCCTGTCCCTGCCGGACAAACGGCCTCCTAGTGATCGCCGTGATTGCCCTTGCCCGGGTTCGTAATGGCGAAGCCCTCCTGCGGCAAATAAAAATAATCGATCCTTACACCGTCCAGAAGAGGCTCGTCCTTCGCCAGAATGACCTCAATGTCTTTGTCGGTCATGACGACTTCGTCGGTTTCCTTCGGTGTATCCAGATCCATTCCGTAATGGGCGTGGTCGCCGTGCTTGTGGGTGACAAAAACGCGGAGCTTCAGCTCCTTGTTCTCTTCCTTCTCCAGCTCCCGGCGGATGATCTTGGCGGCGTTGCGGCTGATCTTGCATTTCATAGCGGTACCAGGCTCCCTCGTTTTTCCCCTTATTTTATAGAAATGCTGCGTTCAAGGCAATAAGCCCACGGTCTTTTGATATTCTCGGGGTGATGAGATATACTTACCTTGGTCAAAGGATTCTTCCGCGCCGTAACAGAAACTGAATCGGCCGGCCCCGAAGCGGCATACAATAGAGCAATCGACAAGGTTTCCTAGTGAAATTATCCGGAATAAGCGAGGGACGCAGTATGATGATTTTAAAAACGAAAGAGCAAATCGAACAGATGCACAAGGCAGGCAAAATATTGGCTTCCTGCCATAAAGAAGTGGCCAAGATGATCCGGCCCGGGGTGACCACCTGGGAAATCGATCAGTTTGTGGAGAAATTTCTGGCTGAACACGGCGCGACCCCGGAGCAAAAAGGCTACCACGGATACCCTTACGCCACCTGCGCTTCCATCAACGATGTAATCTGCCACGGTTTTCCGAAGCAGGAACCCCTCAATGAAGGCGATATTGTCACGATCGATATGGTCGTCAACCTGGACGGCTGGCTGGCCGATTCGGCATGGTCTTACCCGGTCGGCCGGGTATCGGAGGAGGCCGCGAATCTGCTGAAGGTGACCAAAGAGTGCCTGTATCTGGGCATTAGGCAGGCGGTGGTCGGCAACCGCATCGGGGATATTTCCCATGCCATTCAGAAACATGCCGAAGGACTCGGCTATTCCGTCGTCCGCGATTTTTGCGGGCACGCCATCGGCCAGGCAATGCACGAAGATCCGCAGGTGCCGCACTACGGACCGGCCGGCAAGGGCCCCCGGCTCAAGGAAGGCATGGTCATTACGATCGAACCGATGATCAATACCGGCGCCTACCACGCCAAGGTCGATCCGGACGGATGGACCGCGCGTACCGTCGACGGTAGCCTGTCGGCCCAATACGAGCACACCATCGCCATCACTGCGGACGGGCCGCTGATTTTGACCGAACAGGATTGATTCCGCAAGGGGCGGCGGACTTCCGTCCGGACCGCTTCCGGCAATTACCGGGGTGAGACCGCTTGATTTCTTTCTATAAAAAATATTATAAGACCGTTTTCGACATCGCGCTGATGATTCTGACGATCTACCTGTTCATGCTGCTGTTCAGTTTTTTGTACCGCATTGCCGCGCCTATTTTTCTCGCCCTGATTATTTACGCGGTCATTGAGCCGTTCGCCCGCTTTCTGAATAAACGAGGCATGAAAAAAACGATTGCTTCGGCAATTTCGACCATTCTTTTCGTCCTGCTCATTCTGGCCTTGTTTATCGGGCTCGGCGCCATTTTTACGGTGCAGATTTCCAGCCTGATCCAGAGAATTCCCGATTATGCGGAAACACTGCAAAAGCAGATTATTCTGCTCACCGATGATTTGCAGCACAAGCTGGAAGCCATGCCTCCCGATTTGGCGGAGAAGACCCGCGAATACGCCGGCATCGTGTCCGGCAAAGCGTCCGCTGTGCTGGCCGGGATGCTCGGCTGGCTGATCGGCAAGGTCACCTCGATCTCTACGTTTGTCGTCAATTTTTCGATCGGGGTGATTCTGGCCTTTTTTCTCAGCATTGAAATCCAGTGGTGGAAACAGATGGCCCGGGAAAAAACGCCGAAGACGTTCAAGTCGGCTTATTATTTCCTCAAGGAGAACGTTCTCCTGGGAATTGTCAGTTATGTGAAAGCCCAATTGAAGCTGATCACGCTTACCTTTGCGATCGTCTTCATCGGCCTGCTGGTGCTTGGCGTGCGGAATGCATTCTCGCTCTCTCTGCTCGCCGCCATCATTGACGTGCTTCCGCTGCTTGGAATTTCCGCCTTCTTTATCCCCTGGATCGTCTATCTGTTTATTGTGGGAAATTCGACCCTGGCTTTCTGGCTGATCGGGCTTCTGGTTCTGGTCGTTCTGGTCCGCCAGTTTATGGAGCCGAAGATTACGGGGGATTCAATCGGGGTATCGGCTTTCACCATGCTGTCGTTCATGATCGTGTCCTTGTCCCTGTTCGGGGTCGCCGGATTGATTCTCTCGCCGATCCTGATTATCACGATCAAAGCTCTGATCAAGCAGGGGTACCTGCAGCGGTGGATCCGGCTTCCCGAGGAGGAATATGAGGAAACCGCCTAATCCGGCCTCTACTTTCAAATGTTAGGGCAGTTCCTCCGAATCCGGACGGGAGTCCGGATTTTTTCGCATCGCGAGCAGCGCTAAGCCGACGATCATTTCGGTGCTGAAAAAGGCCATTACGTAGAAGGCTGCGAGTCCCGCAGCAAATTCCGTATGGCCGGCGGCGGCCCTGTACCACATGAGCAAGGCGGCCGTCAAAATTGCCGCGTCCACCAGCGCAGACAACAAAAACGCCCACGCGAATTTCCGCGTAAACCACATGACCAGCACTCCGGTAATCCCCGCGGCAGCGGCCGCAACGATCATAAACGTCCAATAGATCAAGTTGGCTGACATGTCGCCCCTCCTGCCTGCAATGATCTTATCCAGGATAGGTTACCATGTCCACTCTGTCCGGCACAAGCGATCCCGGGGCGGATATCCGACATTTTTGCGACAACGCCATAATCCGGCTGAGCCGCTTCCCGCTTCAGGGCAAATATTTGCGTTCAAGACGGGAAGTGAACCATTCGGCGAGGAGAAGGGTGACCGCGAGATCGTCAATCGGCAGTAAGGGCAGCACATCGGGAATGATCCAATAGAGCGCAACCGGCACGGCAAACAGCAGCTTCTCCCCAAGCGGGACCCGGGGTGAACGCAGCAGCCTGAAGGTACTGGCGGCCACGTGCCTCCAATGCCGCAGAGACCATAATTTGCGCAAACCGCGTTTCATCGGCTACACCTCCTTCATTCATCATGCCCTATTGTGCCCGTTTTGTCACACAAACGTCGAAAGAGCGCCACATGGCGCTCTTTCCGGCCCCAAAGCCGTATGCTATGATTTGTTTGATTTTGCGGGAAGAATGAAGCGCGAAAGGAGGCTGCCTTATGAAGCGAAGAACGCGGGACGCAGAATCCGTCTCCCTCATTCTGCCTGCCGGCGACTTCGTCATGCTCCTGCTGTTTGCGACGGGCGGCAACGAAGAACACCGGTTGGGCCTGAATGTCTTGGAGCTTCTTCGTTTGGCGTTTCCCTATTTTGCCGGGTGGCTGCTTGCGGCCTGGCTTACGGGCGCCTTCCGCATCCGCGCTGTCTCCTCCTTCCCCCGCGCTTGGGGAGTGACGACGCTGACTGCGCTGATGGCCCATCCGGCGGCTTTGCTGCTGAGATACTTCCTGTACGGCAAATCCACATCCGCCTTTTTTGCCTGGGCCGGCTTTCTGCTGATCCTCGCCTTTGTTCTCGCCTGGCGGCTTTTCTGCACACTCGTTTGCCGCTGGAAGAGGCAGGCGCTTAAACGCTGAGTCCTTCGAGGAGAATTTCGATCGTCTCGTCGTAAAGGTCCGGAAATTGCGACAAAGGCAGCGGGTTCACGCCGATTCCGCATTCCACCGTGAAGCCCGGCCGCCGATATTCCTGAATGAACCAGTCCTTGTATCCCGCATCGCTTCCCGCAAGTTCGACGTCCCGGTATCCGCTGACCCTGGCGAACCGCTCCGCAATCCGGCGCGATTCCGGAGGCTCCAGGCCCCGATAGTTCCAATAAATCTCTTTTCCCTGGGTATGAAGGGCGATGACCAGGCGAAAATCACGGCTGCGGGTAAAGGCCGCCATAGCCTGCGACTCCGGCTCCGTCAGCGGCGCCGGACCGGGGTAGTCGCGCGGGCCGGGTCCTTCCGTTTCTCTTCTGTTCCTCTCCTCTTCCCAATGGGCGGGAAACTGGTCGTTCAAATCCACTCCCCGGATATTGGCTTTCCATCTCCGGAAACAAGCGGATCCGCGATTCCATTCCAGCAGCTGCTCATATTCGGAATCGTGCGGCCGGGCCGCCTGCAGCACAAGCTCCACTCCGTCCGGATTGACCATCGGAACCAGCCACAGAGCGGTCTCTTCATACAGCCGGCGCACGCTTCGCCCGCGAAGCCGCCTGCCTTCCGCATAGGCTCCGGCATAATCTTCAATAAATTTCATCAGCAAAAGGGATGTCATCCACTCGTTGGCGTGAAAAGCGCCGTTATAATGAATCCGCCGGTTTCCGGAACCGATCCGCACAGCGATCAGATCCCTCCCCTCTGCACTTTCGCCGATTTTTTCCGCTTTCAGAAACGGGTAGAGCTGCACCAGCCGCTCCAGATCGTCCCTTAATTCCTCATATCCATACGGGTGATCCGTCTTGACGATGTTCCTTCCCCTGCCCGGCGGCACAATGATCGTTTGCCCGCATTTCATTCTGCCCCGGGCAAGCCCCGGATTGGCGGCAAGCAAATCGTCGGGAGCCAGATGAAAGCTTTGGGCGATCCGGTTCAGCGTATCCCCCGCTTGCAGGACATACCGCTGCGAATTCCGTGCCGGAAGATGCAGCACCTGCCCGGGAACCAAATGTTCCGCGTCCGTCAGCTGCGGGTTGGCGGCGGTCAGAGCCTGCAGGGCAATCCCGCAGCGGCGGGCAATCCGGAACAGCGTATCTCCCGTCCGGACGACGTAGTTGCAGGTCATGGAATTCCCCCTTCGCTTGAAGCATGCGGCTTCTAATCCCTATGTCCCGGCCAGACAAAAAATGATCGGGATCCCCGATCATTGCGGAATAATTACATAATATTCGGTACCTGCCATACAACCGGCGTTATCTTGATCTGATCGCCCAGCCATCTCTGTGCAATCTGCTGGAACAGCTGCGGATCCCCGCTGCAAAAAAACTGATGAACCGGAAGCCCCGCGGAAGTGGCAAGCATCCCCCGATGATAAAGTATGGCACTGACCTCCCGGGCCGTTTCGTCTGCCGAACTGATGAGCGAGACCCCCGGACCCATGACTCCGGAGATTATATCGGCGAGAAACGGATAGTGGGTGCAGCCGAGAATAAGACAGTCGAGCGGTTTATCCATTAGCGGCTCCAGGGACCGGGCGACAATCTGACGGGTTTCGGCCGCATCGAACAGTCCTTTTTCCACGATGGGCACGAGGAAGGGGCAGGCCAGGCTGTACACGTTCAAATAAGGAGAAATCCGCTTCAGGGCTCTTTCGTAGGCACCGCTTTTGATCGTGCCCTCTGTGCCGATGACCCCGATTTTCCCGTTGCGGGTCTGTTTGATCGCCGCGCGGGCGCCGGGGTGAATAACCCCGACGACGGGAACGGGAACCCATTCCCGGATTTTGTGAAGAGCCACCGCCGTTGCGGTATTGCAGGCGATGACGATCATTTTGGGTTGAAACTGCAGCAGGTATGAGACGATCTGTTTCGTAAACAAAAGCACTTCCTCCGCCGGTCTTGGACCGTAAGGGGTTCTCAAGGTATCGCCAAAATATAAAATCTTCTCACGCGGAAGCTGACGCATAATTTCTTTGGCGACCGTAAGTCCGCCCACTCCTGAATCCAATACTGCTATCGCTTGCTGCACAAGTCATTCGCTTCCTTTTGCATGGATTTAAATGATTCTGGAATAAGGTATGATGTTCGCGAAGGAAAGGTACCTGTGCCGCTGCCTTGCCGTTAGCGGGATCCAGCCGGTCCGCCCGGCGGCTGGATGTCATCCAGGCGGGCAAATTCATAGCCTTGATTCCGGATGGCCTTGATGATGCGGTCCAGCGCATTGATATTGTCCTCCGAGCCTTGATGCATGAGGATGATGTTGCCGTCATGCAAATTGTTCATAATATCGTTGTACGCATCGTCAGGGCCGTTTTTTCTCGGTTCCCAATCTCTCATCGCCGTAGACCAGAAAACTGAAGTATACCCCATCTGCGAGACAAGATCAAGATCGTGAAGATTGTACCTGCCGTACGGGAAACGGAAGTATTTTCCGATTTCCCGACCTGTGATCTGCTTGTACAGCACTTCGTAATCGGTAATTTCCTTCCGGATCTGCCCGTCCGTCAATTCGTTGAAATCGGTATGCGTCATCGTATGATTGGCCACCAGATGCCCGTCTTTGACAAGCTCCCTGACAAAATCGGGATATTTCTTTAAATTGTAGCCGGCAATAAAAAAGTTCGCTTTCACTTTGTTGTCTCTGAGGGTCTTCAGAAGCTTTCCGGTGTCTCCCATCGGTCCGCCGTTGTCCAGAGTGAGATAGACCTTCTTCCCGGTGCCTACCCAGAGGACCTTGTCTTCCGGTTTGAACTTCTTGATATCGTTCGGAAAGCCGGGGACCTCCCCTGTCTTCTTCTTCATGTAGTACCAGGATCGAGGGGTCCGGTCCGGGCTCAGCCTGTCCGGATCATAGGTGCTTTGCGTCACCGTCCGTACGGTCTTTGGCGAGCCGCCTTGTGCCGCAGCCGGGGAAGGTTTGCCGGGGCCCTCCAAAAGCACGGGCGCCGCAGCCGATTTTCCCGGCAGCGGCCCGTCTTCCTGCCCCTGGGTGGTCTTCGATCCCGGCGTGTTCTCATCATCTGCTGCGGGCACTGCGGCAGCCGGGGATTCCGCTATCGATTTCCCGGTTTCCGCCGGCGCCGGCTGCACGGCCGCGCGGGAATCCGGACCGCAAGCGGCCAGGACAGCGAAAACCAGCAGTGCCGCAGCCGCGCCGGTCCCTTGTTTGATCATCCGCCATTCTCCTTCCCGCTAATTCCTCAAATTCCACTCCATAAGATTCGACATCTCTTTACAAAACCCTTGTCTGCTGGCAGAAAGGGCGGCAGCATCCGATAGGGGGATAAAAATGCCGGATACCCGGTTTTTTTGCAATTTTTCAGGAAAAATACAGAAGACGAGAGTCAATCCGAGTGAAGGAAAAGGAGGGGCGAACATTGCAAAACGTGGAGGACTTATCCCGGGCCCTGAACCGCTTTCGGAATGAGCAAATCCGGATTCTGAAAGAGGAGGACGGGGACCGGGACCGGGTCGAAATGACACTGGCCGGAGTAGAAACCTATCGGCGCGGCGGGGAAAGCTTTGACGATTATATCGGTGACCGGGCCGTTTTCCTGCGCGGGGAAGGAACTGTGGCCGG
>Ga0310828_1001343_pt1 | contig 14826 bp, 11 predicted proteins | sample WT_ome_3_FD_202242 | JGI IMG/M metagenome (GOLD analysis project Ga0310828, IMG submission 202242) | Sorghum-adapted microbial communities enriched on wild type (WT) sorghum from Joint BioEnergy Institute, Emeryville, California, United... ... | reverse complement strand
GAGCCAACGCCGCTCACCCGACGCCGCGAGCCGTTCGCCGTTCCGGGCGCCGGCCCGCCCGGTCGCCTGGTCCGCCATGATCAGCGCCGCCGTGCTCGCCGTCGCGGTCGGCCCGGTCCAGGCCGCGCCCGCGGACGACCCGAAGAGCCAGATTCCCAACACCGGCGCGGACCCGGTCCCATCCGGCGAACTCCAGCTGCCCGGCGGCCTCACCCCGCCGGCCGCCCCGCAACTCAGCCCGCTCGCCCAGCGGATGGTCGCCGAGCAGACCCGGCTGGAGCAGATGGGCGAGCAGCTCAAGCAGAAGGCGCTGGATCATGCTTCGGCGCGTACCAACCTCGCGCTGGCCGACCGGGAGTGGCGGGCCGCGAGCGAGCGGCTGGCGGAGGCGGAGCGCAAGGCCCAGGACGACGCCGCAAAGGCGTACAAGGCAGCCGCCGAGCTGCCACCCGACCTCGGTTCGAATCTGCGTAACCTCGGCGCGCTCTCCGCGGTGCCAGACGACGACCCGCCCGGTTTCGGGTCCGTCCGCGACCTGATCCGCGCCCAGCAGGAGGAGCGCGACAGGTACCAGGCGTACTCCGAGGCGATCAAGACCGAGCAGATGCTGGCCAGCGAGTACCTCGCGCTGCAGGCCGAGTTCAAGAAGCGCGAGGCGGCGTACCTCGCGCTGCGGCAGCAGCACGCCGACCAGCTAGCCGAGATCGAACGGGAACGGGAGGCGCGCGAACAGCGCATCGGCGAGCAGTACATCCGCAATGGTGCCCTCAACGGGTTCGGCGCGAATCCGCGGGCGCTGGAAGCGGTGAAGGTGGCGCTCAAGCAGCTCGGTGACCCGTACGTGTGGGGTGCGGAAGGACCCAACAGCTTCGACTGCTCGGGGCTGATGTGGTACTCGTACTACCACGGCGCGCAGTACAGCCTGCCCCGCGTCGCCAAGGACCAGTACTACGCCACCCGGTCCCGGACCGTCTCGCGGTACGCCCTGCTCCCGGGCGACCTGATCTTCTTCGCCAGCAACCCGAACGACTGGACCACCGTGCACCACGTCGGGATGTATCTCGGCAAGGGCAAGATGATCCACGCCCCGCACACCGGCGATGTGGTGAAGATCGCCACGGTCTGGTGGTCGGAGTTCTTCGCCGCGACCCGGGTCCTCCCCGAGGTGGTCGCGCCCGGTGGCAACGGGTCGACGCCGCCACCCTCCGGCGGCAACGGCTCGACGCCATCCCCCGGCAACGGCTCGAAGCCGCCGCCCACCGGCGGCGGCAGCACCAGCCCGACCCCGGGGCCGGGCCAGTCGACCAAGCCGCCGGTGAGCGTGTCGCCGTCGCCCCCGACGTCCCCGACATCACCACCGTCGGAGTCGCCGTCGGAGTCGCCGTCGACCCCACCGTCAAGCACACCCTCGTCTCCGTCGGCCGAACCGACATCCGCTCCGGCCGACCCGCCGGGCGATGATCCCAGCGATGACCCGTCGACGCCTGCCGATGAGTCCTCGTCGCCTGCCGATGAGCCCTCGTCGCCCGGTGATAAGGCCTCCGCGCCCAGCGACGAGGCCTCCGCGTCGGCATCCAACTCTGCCGCCGCCACCGCCAGCCCATTGGCCAGTCCATAGCGGAGGCTTGCGCCGCCGCGTGGCGGAAGTTTCCACCGGGTGACGTGTCGGCTGGGCAGGCACGGCGCAGATGTGGCACGGTGAAAGCCGGGGGCGGGGCACGTCGAGTGGGACCAACGGCCGCGCGTGCCCGCCGGTACTGGAGGCTGGAATGCGCGAGGACAAGGCGTCGCCACCCGGTGACCGGGACGCGGCCGGCGCTGCGGCGGACGGATCCGTGGTTGAGCCTGCGGAGCCGTACCGGATGCCGCCACCTCCTCCGCCCGGCGCGCTCTGGGCCGGCTTCGAGGCACCGGCTGCGGACCCGGAACCCGCCGCGCCCTGGGACGCCTTCGCGGCGGCGAAACCCGCCGCGCCCGCGGACCCCAAGGGTGCTCCGTCACCGTGGGACGGCTTCGCCGCGGCGTGGCCCGAGCCGTCCTCTCCGCCGGCCGCTCCGGCCCAACCTGACCGGCCGGTACCGGCGCAGCGCCCCGAAGCGGATCCGGGTTCATCGAAGGCCGCGCGGGGCAGCGTGACGGTGCCAAGCTCGAACCGGCTCGCACCAGACCAGGTCCTCGGGTCGCTACCGGTTGGTCCACCCGCCGCCACGGTGTACCGGGCGAGTTCCGCGCCGGCCGAGCCGGCACCACCGTCGATCCCGCCGGCCACATCGGAGGGCGGGCCCGAGGTGGCTGAGCCACCCGAGGCGGCCGAATCGGCTGAGCCAGCCAAGCTGGCCGCGCCACCGCCCGTGCCGTCGGAACCGGCCGAGCCACCGCAACCCGCCGAGTCACCGCAGCCCGCCGAGTCCCCGCAACCCGGCGAACCAGCACAGCCGGCCGAGCCACCGCAACCGGCGGAGCCACCACAGCCGGCCGAGCCACCGCAGCCGGCCGAGCCGCCACAACCCGCGGAGCCACCACGCCCACCGGAACCGCCGCAGCCGACGCCAGAACCCCCGCCGCCGCCGTTCCCGGCGCCCGAGCCGCGGCCGCCGGCGCCGTCGCCAAGCCCGGTGCCCCCTGGGCCGGTGCCTCCTGTGCCGGTGCCGCCGAGCCCGGTACCGCCCGGTCCCGGTCCGGTTCCGCCGAATCCGGTACCGCCCGCACCGGGGCCGCAGCCGCAACCACCGCAACCGCCGGGACCTCCCACGCCGCCCCCGAGCCCGAACCCGCCCGGGCCGAGTCCTGCCCCGGCGCCGCCGTTCCCACCGCCGCCGCCGACGATTACCGGGCGCGCCGCACCCATGCCTACCTCGCCGGCAGGGTTCGCCGCGCCAGCCGGAATCGCCCCGCCAGCCGGAATCGCCCCGCCAGCCGGAATCGCCCCGCCAGCCGGAATCGCCCCGCCAGCCGGAATCGCCCCGCCAGCGGGATTCGCCCGGCCGGCGGGATTCGCCGCGCCCACAGCACCCCCACCCCCGGCGGCGCCCTTCCCGCCCGGGCAAGGGATCTCCCCGGAGTACAGCCAATGGGCGCGTAACCAGCAGCCACGCGCCGACGGCGCGCTGTCCGCCCCGGCGTGGCTCGGCTACGAACCCTTGGAGAACACCGACTCGCTGACCGGCCATATCCTCGCGCAGGGTCGTCCGGACACGGACGGGTCAAGCAACACCACGCGGGTCATCATGATCATGTTGATCACACTGGCGGTGGTCGTGGTCGGCACCGTCATCGCCATCAGCTGACGCCATCCACGCGAGCGCATCCACCAGTGTCTACAGTCCACTATGGACTACTATGCCCCGCTCGCGGAGAGTTCACGATCGCCACGTCCATCGCCGGTCACCGCCGCGCGAAGCGGCCGGCTGCGCGGCGCCCAGCCGGGCCGGCGGCGCACCTACCCCACCGGACGAAGCTGTCTCGTCGACCCGATCCTGTCGCAGTGGCCCGGTAACGTCTGCGGCATGCCGACGCTGCCGAAGTCCCTGCTGTGGCGACGCCTCGACACGGTGGGTGTGGACCATGCCTTGATCAGCGACGGGCGCGGGCTGCACGCGCGGGGCGTCGCGATCGCCGCCGACCCGGTGCCGCACACCTGCCGGTACGAGGTGTTCACCGATGACAGCTGGGCCGTGGCGCACCTCGACGTGGTGGCCGAGGGTGGTGGCTGGCTGCGCAGCGTCCGGTTGGAGCGGGCCGCGGGGCGGTGGCGGGTGACCACCGCCGAGCAGGGCGACCTGAGCGCGGTGATGCGGGCCTTCGGGCATGCCGGCGAGGTGCTCCCCGGCACCGAGGAGCCCGAGCGGCTGGCCGACGCGGTCGACGTGGACCTGGGCGGGGCACCCCTGCTGAACACCCTGCCGGTGCGGCGACTCGGCCTGCGTGAGGCGGCACCCGGCACCAGGCACACGATCCGCGTCGCCTGGGTGCTCGTCCCCAGCCTCCAGGTGATCGCGGCGGACCAGGAGTACACCGCGCTGGGCGCCGGCAAGGTGCGCTTCCGGTCGGGAGATTTCACCGCCGAGATTGACCTCGACGCCGAGGGATATGTCACCCACTACCCCGGTCTCGCCACCCGCTGACGGTCCCGTGATCGCCGCGCCACGGCCGGGACTGGTCGTTTATCGGCGGAAACCACCCGGTGGACGGGCTGATCCACCCGGTCGGCGAGGCCGGATGCGAGCAGGGCTCGTGTAGTCTACCGGCTAACTTCCCAAGAGGTGCGATTTCCCTGTTTCCCGGACACCACACGCTGACGTTGCTCTAATGGGCGTACGTCCCACGAAGACTCTGCCCCATCGAGCCGGCCGGTGCAGGGGCTTCGTCGACGTTAGGAGGGGGTCGTGGACACTGGAGATCGTCTGCTCACACCGGGCGAGGTGGCCGCGCTGTTCCGCGTCGACCCGAAGACTGTGACCAGATGGGCCGCGGCCGGACGGATCGGCAGCATTCGCACCCCCGGCGGTCACCGCCGGTTTCGCGAGTCGGAAGTGCGCGCCCTGCTCGAAGGCGAGCTTGGCGAGCTGAAGGAGGAGGAAACCGGCGGGCAGCCGGGACGCGCGCCTGAGCCGAACAACCGGGGCGGCAATCCCCCAAGCGCGCCCCCGTCCGGTCAGGCCAACCCCGGCACACCTGGTACGAGTGCCGCCGGAGCACACGTCAGCGCCCGCCCGCGCGGCACACCTGGTCTGCCGTAACGAGGCCCTGGTCGCGGACCCGCCGCGCGTCGGCCACCACCGGCCCGCCCGCGGTGGCCAGCCCGCCCGAGCGGTGACCTGCCCGCCCGAGCGGTGACCTGCCCGGCCCGCGGTGGCCAGCCCGCCCCGGCGGGCTCACCCGCCGTCGGCCCGCGCGAACCCGCCCGAACGGTGACCTGCTCGCCCCGGCGGGCTCACCCGCCGTCGGCCCGCGCGAACTCGCCCGCGGTACGGTCATACCTCCGCCGCGCCCAACTCGCCCGACCAGCGACGGAACAGCGAGTGCGGTACGCCGAGCGCGTCCAGGATCTTGCCGGCCACGAAGTCGATCAACTGCTGGGCGGTCGCCCCCTGCCCTGAGCCGTAGAAGCCAGGGCTGGCCGGCAGCACCACCGCACCGGCGTCGTGCAGCGTGATCAGGTGCTCCAGGTGACTGCGGGTGACCGGAGTCTCCCTCGGCACCACCACCACCGGCCGACGCTCCTTCAGGTTCACCTCCGCGGCGCGCTGCAGCAGGTCCTTGGACAGGCCGATGGCGATCCCGGCACAGGCCGCCGTACTCGCCGGCACGATCACCATGCCCCGGGTGAGGTACGAGCCGCTGCTCGGTCCAGCGGCCAGGTCACCGGCCGGCCAGTAGGCCACATCGTCGTCTGGACGCAGGTCACGGCCGAGCCAGGCGGCGAGGTCGTCCTTCCAGTGCGCGTCCCGGAACGGGCGTCCGGTCTCGTCGAGAAGGGTCAGCCGGGCCGCCCGCGACACCACCAGGTCCACCGGGAGACCGGCGTCCAGCAGGCCGCGCAGGACCGCGGCGGCGTACGGCGTGCCGGACGCCCCGGACACCCCGACCAGCCATGGCCTTCTGGTCATGGACCCATCCTCCGCTACCGGAACCGTTCCCGCGTCACGGCGAGGGCGTCGCGGATCACCTCGACCAGCGGCCCGACCGGCTGGTCGAGCCAGGTCTCGGTGGCCACCCGCAGGGTGGTCAGGAAGGTCGCGGCGAGCAGCCGGGCTCGCAACGGCGCATCCGCGCCGGCGGTCATCCGGCGGCCGAGGACGGCGGCCAGCTCCCGCTCCGCGGCCGCGTAGTTCGCGACCTGCTGGGCCAGGAGGGAGGGATGGCGGCGCAGCAGGCGGGTCTGGGCCATCCGGGTCGCGTCGTCCTCCCGCTCGAGGGTCAGCTCCTCGGCGGCCCGGGTGAGGGCGGTCCACGGCGATTCGGCCGCCGGACGGTCGTGCACCAGATCGAGCAGCCGCCGGATCCGCGCCTCGTCACCGTAGAGCAGGGCCTGCTCCTTGCCGGCGAAGTAGTTGGAGAAGGTCCGCCGGGAGACCCCGGCCGCGTCGGCGATGGCCTCGATGGTCACGTGCTCGACGCCCCGCTCCACGGCGAGCCGCACCGCCGCCTCGTGCAGGGCCTGGCGGGTCGCCGTCTTCTTGCGTTCACGAAGGCCGGCCGGGCTGGTCACGACTGAAGCGTACGCGGCGCCCCTGTGATTCCCGCTGAGCAAACTTGCACATTGGGAAAGTTAGTCGAATGCTGGAACGGTCACCCATTCTGCCTGGAGGCCCCTTGCGAACGACCGCGTCCACGCACGTCGAGCCCGAGGCGATGAACCATCGCCAGATCCTGGAGGCCCTCAGCGGTCTGCTGCTGGTCCTGTTTGTCGCTCTGCTCAGCGCGACAGTGGTGTCCACCGCCCTGCCGAGGATCATCGGCGCGCTGAACGGCACCCAGAACCAGTTCACCTGGGTGGTCACCGCGACCCTGCTCACCTCCACCGCGAGCACCCCGATCTGGGGCAAGCTGGCCGACCTGTTCAACAAGAAGCTGCTGGTCCAGATCGCCATCGTGGTCTTCGCGGTCGGCTCCATCCTCGCCGGGCTGGCGCAGAACGCCGGGGAACTCATCGCCGCGCGCGCGTTCCAAGGTGTCGGCGTCGGTGGCCTGCAGGCGCTGGTGCAGGTGGTGATCGCGGCGATCATCCCGCCACGGGAACGGGGCCGGTACAACGGCTACCTCGGCGCCGTCATGGCGCTGGCCACCGTCGCGGGCCCACTGCTCGGCGGGGTGATCGTGGACACCTCCTGGCTCGGCTGGCGCTGGTGCTTCTTTGTCGGCGTACCGGTCGCGATGCTCGCCCTGCTTTTGTTGCAGGCGACCCTGCACGTGCCGACTCAGCGGCGCGACGTGAAGATCGACTATCTGGGCGCGACCCTGATCGCCGCCGGGGTGAGCATCCTGCTCATTTGGGTGTCCTTCGTGGATAGTTCGTTCGCCTGGCTCTCCTGGCCGACCGCGGCCATGGTGGGCAGCTCGATCGGGCTGCTCGCGCTAGCCGTGTGGGTGGAGGCGCGAGCGGCCGAGCCGGTCGTACCACTCAAGATCGTCCGGGAACGCACCACGGCCCTGGCCATCCTGGCCAGCCTCGCGGTCGGCATGGCGATGTTCGGCGGCGCGGTCTTCCTCGGCCAGTACTTCCAGATCGGCCGCGGCTACAGCCCGACCGAGGCTGGCCTGCTCACCATCCCGATGATGGCCGGAGTCCTGATATCGTCCATTGTGGTCGGTCGGCTGATCACCGCGACCGGCCGGATCAAGCGGTACATCGTGATCGGCTCGATCGTGCTGGTCATCGGGTTCGCGATGCTGGCTGTCCTCGACCACGAGACGCCGCTGACCTTCGTCTGCGCGGCGATGCTCGTCGTCGGCGTTGGCGTCGGCATGACCATGCAGAATCTGGTGCTGGCCGTGCAGAACACCGTCGCGCTGCGGGACATCGGCGCGGCCAGCTCGTCGGTGGCGTTCTTCCGCTCGCTCGGCGGCACCGTCGGCGTGTCCGTACTCGGCGCCGTACTGGCACACCAGGTCACCGGCAGCATCACCCGCGAACTGGCCGCCGCCGGCATCCCCGCCTCCACGTCGGGCAAGTCCAGCAACCTCAACGTCGACGCACTGCCGGCCCCCGTACAGCACATCGTGCGGGTCGCGTACGGCGACGCGACCGGCCACATCTTCCTGCTCTCGGCGATCATCGCGGTAGTCGGTGTCATCGCCGCCGCTCTCCTCAAGCCGCGGCCGCTGCGTACCAGCCTGGACCTCGTCGAGCCTGGACCGGACGGCGGCAGCGGCGCCGGGCCGGCAGCGGGCAGCAGCGGCACCGAGCCAGCAATCGGCAGCAGCGGCGCGGGGCGGGGCGGCAGCAGCGCCGCCGGACCGGCCGGGGCGAGCGACGCGGCGGAGCCGGTCGGGGCGAGCGACGCCGTGGAGCCGGCCGGTGGCGGAGGCGCTGCGGAGCCGGCCGGTGGCAGGGGCGCCACAGGGCCGGCCGCCGGGTCCTCGGCAACCAACCGGGCGAGAGTTCGGTAGGCGGGGCGGAGGAGCGACACCAATGACCACACCCGCGGACTCGCTGCCCGCCGCCTCACCCGCGGTCGAACGCTACGGGCCCCGGTGGGTGCCGCCACCCTTCGAACGCGGTACGGACGGCCCGCGGGTGATCCTCGTCGGGGTCGACGGCTCCGACACCTCGATGCGCGCGGCCGCGTACGCCTGCGGCCTCGCCCGCCGCCAGCGCTGCCACCTGGTCGTCGCCTACGTCGTCGCCCCCTCCGCCTGGGCCTGGGTGATCCCCGGCGCCGGTGCCCTGCTGCAGCGCACCATCGACGAAGTCGCGGCTGACCTGCGCCGGGAGATCCGGCTGCTGGCCGAGGACGCGCGGATCCCGGTCAGCTTCCTGAGCCGGCGCGGTAGCCCGTACGTGTGCCTGCGCGAGCTGGCGGACGAGGTCAAGGCGGACATCGTGGTGGTGGGCGCGTCAACGCAGCGGGGTCACCGCCTGCTCGGCTCGATCGGCGCCCGGCTGGTACGCCTCGGCCGCTGGCCGATCACCGTCGTGCCGTAGCTAGGTCAGTGCCACCTAGACCAGGGCGGCGCCGCGCAGGGCGGCCGCAGCGTAGGACGGCGCCGCGCACGGCGGCACAGCGCACAGCGGCATAGCGCACAGCGGCACAGCGCACAGCGGCACAGCGCACAGCGGCACAGCGCACAGCGGCGCAGCGCAGACCAGGACGGTGACGTGCCCCGCCCGGACTCAGGGATCGCGCCGGCTACCAGCCAAGGTCGAGCAAGGCGAAGGCGAACAGCGCGATGCCGACAAAGCCGTTGGCGGTGAAGAACGCCCGATTGACCCGGGACAGGTCGGTCGGCGTCACCACCAGGTGCTGGTACCCGAACGCGGCCGCGGTCAGCGCCAGCCCGATCCACCACGGCCACGAGAAGCCGACGAGCGCGCCATACCAGATGAACAGCGCGAACGTCACTACATGCACGGCGGTGGACAGGCGCAACGCGAACGGCACGCCGAACCGGGCGGGCACCGAATGTACCCCGATCCGCCGGTCCACCTCGGCGTCCTGGCACGCGTAGATCAGGTCGAAGCCGCCGATCCACAGCCCGACCGCGGCGCCCAGCACCCAGGCCGGGCCGGAGCCGGAGAACGTACCGGTGATCGCGAGCCAGGCGCCGACCGGGGCCACCGCCTGGGCGATCGCCAGGATGCCGTGCGGCCAGTTGGTGAAGCGCTTGGCGTACGGATAGACCACCATGGGGAGCACGGCGAGCGGGGCGAGACTGAGGCAGAGCGGGTTGAGCGCGGCCGCGGCGGCGAGGAAGGCGACCAGCGCCACCGCCGCGCCGGTCCAGGCCGTGCGCAGGCTCACCACCCCGGTCACCAGCTCCCGGTTGGCGGTACGCGGATTGCGCGCGTCGATGTGCCGGTCGATGATCCGGTTCGCCGCCATGGCGAAGGTGCGGGCGCCCACCATGGCGACGGTGATCAGCGCGAGGTCGGCCCACCGCACGCCATCGCCCAGCCGGTCCATGGCGGTCAGCGCGGAGAGGTACGCGAACGGCAGCGCGAAGACCGAGTGCTCGATCGTCACCAGCCGCAGGAACGCCTTGACCGGGTTCGGCGGCGCCTCAGCGACCGCGGTCACGCCAGCTCCTCGCGTTCCGCCCACCGGCGCCGCGCCCGCACCCGCGACCGAGCCTGCCGCGCCCGCGCAGGCGGCTGAGCCTGCCGCGCCCGCGCCCGCGAGCGGACTTGCCGCGCCCGCGCGGGTGGCTGAGCTTGCCGCGCCCGCGCCCGCGGCTGAGCTTGACGCCTTGTTCGCCCCGGCTTCCTCACAGGCCGTACTCCTTCCAGCGCTTGTCGACCAGCGCGACCACCTCGGGCGACATCACCGAGGGCTCCGGCCAGCCCCGGGTGTACCCCTCGGTGGGCAGCTTCCGGGTCGCGTCCACACCCGCCTTGCCACCCCAGAACTGCTGGTACGAGGAGTGGTCGAGGTGGTCCACCGGCCCCTGGGTGAGCACCAGGTCGTGGTCGTAGTCGACGTTGCTGAAGGCCCGGAACGCGACCTCGTGGTAGTCGTGCACGTCGCAGTCGTCGTCCACCACCACGATCAGCTTGGTCAGTGAGAGCAGGTGCGCGCCCCAGATGGCGGACATCACCTTCTGCGCGTGCTTCGGGTACCGCTTCTTGATCGACACGATCAGGCAGTTGTGGAAGACCCCTGGCTCCGGCATCGACATGTCCACGATGTCCGGGATCAACATCTTGATCAGCGGCAGGAAGATGCGCTCGGTGGCGTGGCCGATCGGTCCGTCCTCCTGGGGCGGCTTGGAGGTCACGATCGAGTGGTAGATCGGGTCCCGCTGGGTCGTCATGCACTCCACATGCAGCACGGGGAAGGGCTCCACTGGCGTGTAGAAGCCGGTGTGGTCGCCGAACGGCCCCTCCGGCGCGCGCTCGCCCGGCTCCACGTACCCCTCCAGCACCACCTGCGCCTGCGCCGGCACCTGCAACGGCACGGTCAGGCAGTCGACCATCTCCACCCGCTCTCCGCGCAGGAACCCGGCGAACAGGTACTCGTCGATGTCCGCGGGCAACGGCGCGGTGGCCGTGTACGTCACCACCGGATCGCAGCCGAACGCGATGGCCACCGGCAGCCGCTCGCCACGCCGCTCGGCCACGGCATGGTGCGCGGTGGAGTCCTTGTGGATCTGCCAGTGCATGCCGAGCGTGTTGTGCGAGTGCTGTTGCAGGCGGTACAGGCCCAGGTTGCGCTTGCCGGTCTCCGGATGCTTGGTGTGCGTGAGCCCGAAGTTGTGGAACACGCCGCCGTCCGCGGGCCAGGTCTTCAGCCCGGGAAGCCGGTTCAGGTCGACGTTCCCGTCCCGGTAGACCACCTGCTGGCACGGCGCGGTCTTCACCCGCTTCGGCGGTACGGACTTCAGCTGCATCAGCTTGCCCAGGCCCTCCCGGATGCCGGACCAGCCCACCGGCAGCTCCGGCCGGATCAGCTCGCCGATGCGTTCGCCGATCTCGTCGACGTGCTCCACGCCGAGCGCCATCGCCATCCGCTTGTGGGTGCCGAACAGGTTGATCGCGACCGGCATCTCGCCCCGGGTGGGGTGCTCGAACAGCAGAGCCGGCCCGCGCCGCCGCACGGTCCGCGTGACGATCTCGCTGATCTCCAGGGTGGGGTCGACCGGGACGCTGACCCGGTGCAGTTCGCCAGCGCGTTCCAGCGCCGCGAGGAAGTCCTTCAGTCCGGCGTACGGGAAGCTTCGCGCCACCCGCCCAGTCTGCCAGTGGTCGGAAAAGCTCCGACGATCGGCCAGGCGGAGGTCAGCGCGGTCACACGAACGGGATGCGGCGCGGTAGGACGGGTGCGGCGCGTCACAAGCCGGAGTAGGAGCGTCACAAGCCGGAGTAGGAGTGGAAGCCGGACATGAACAGGTTCACGCCGAACAGGTTCATCAACATGGTGGCCCAGCCGAGCATCGCGATCCAGGTCGCGGTCGAGCGCCGCACGCTCGGCGTGGCGCGGGCGTGCAGATAGCCCGCGTACACCACCCAGGAGATGAACGCCCAGGTCTCCTTCGGGTCCCAGCCCCAGTAGCGGCCCCACGCCGCCTCCGCCCAGATCGCACCGGCGATCACCGCGAAGGTCCAGATCGGGAACGCGAACGCGTGCAGCCGGAAGGCGAGCCGTTCCAGCGCCTCGGACTTGGGCACCCGCGGGCCCAGGCTGTACGGGAAGCGGCGCTTGCCCTGCTCGTAGCCGGACCGGATGAGGTACATCGCGCCAGCGACGAAGCCGACCAGGAACGTGCCCGAGGCGAAGACGGCCGCGGTCACGTGCACCGCCAGCCAGTACGAGTTCAGCGCCGGTTCCAGCGGCACCACCGGGGTGGCCAGCACCATGCCGGCGATGCCGAGCAGCACCACCTCGGTGAGCGCCACGAACAGGCCCAGGTGACGCAGGTTGGGCCAGCGGAAGAGGACGACCAGCCAGGCGGCCGCGCCGACGAAGGACACCGCGAGCACGAACTCGTACATGTTCCCCCACGGCACCCGGTCGGCGGCGATGCCGCGCGCCACCAGGCAGCCGAGGTGGGCCAGGGCGGCGATCACGGTGACCACGACCGCCGCGCGGCCGGCCAGCCGGGCCCGGTCGGGCACCGGCGCGGCCGGCGTATCCGACCCGCCCGGCACCTCCGGCGCGTCCGGCAGGTCCGACGCGCTCGGCGCGTCCGGCACCGTCTCCACCACGGACGGCCCGCCGCCGGCGGTGACCAGCTCGCGTGCCCGGGCCGCCTGGCGGGTTGCCGCCCGCGCGACCGCGCCGTGCATCCCGAAGGCGTACTCGGCGGCGTGGCACACCATCGCCACCAGGTAGGACAGGATCGCGACGACCAGGAGCTGGTCGGAGACAGCCGCCATCACTCTTTCCTCACGATCGAACGGAATTCGTCGGCGAAGCCTGGATAGTCGGTACGCGGAAGACCGCCGGCCTCGATCATACTACTACCAGGCGTAGTGGATGGCGAGACGCGGAACCAGATCCGCCGGCGCTTGCCGGTCAGCGACAGCATCAGCCCAACCAGGAGCAGCACCACGCTGCCGAGCACGATGCGCTCACCCGGGTCGTGGCGGATGGACACGGCCGCGTACGGCCGGGTGCCCAGGAACTCGACCTTCGTACCGTCGTCGAGCGTCATCGACTCCCCGACCCGCAGCAGCTTCATGTCACCGACCCGCTTGAGCCGGCCCGCGTCGATCGCGCTCTGGTTGAGCCGGTAGACCGAATCCGGGATACCCGCGTCCATCCCGAGGTCGCCCCGGTACGCCCACAGCAGCAGACCCGGGTTGCGCTCGGCCGGGAACGCGGACCGCCCGACCGATGGATCGTCCGGTGTAGTCGGCAGGTAGAGCCCTTCGAACGCGACCTGCTGCAGCGGATCCCGCTCGCCGGTGGCCGGGTCCACATTGGCGTCCGGGAACGCGGCCACGCCTTCACTGGTCAGCATGGCGTCGGAGGCGAGGAACGGGACGACCGCGGTCTGCGACTGGCCGAACCGGTCGGTGTACCTGAGGATCGGCGCGTACCCGTGGCCGAGCAGGTAGACGTTGGCGCCGGGCAGCCGCAGCGGGTCGTTGACGGAGAACTCCACGCCGGTGCGGTCCGGCACGTCCGGCCCGCTCACCGACGCCACCGCCGTATACGACTCGGCCTGGCCATTGTCCAGATAGGAGGCGCGGAAGTCGGTCAGCTCCACGCAGAACCCGGGCAGGCTACCGGCGTCGATCCGCGGCCCAAGACCGTAGTCGTCGTACTGCTGGAGGGTGTTGCAGAACGCCGTGTCCGGGCCGGCCACCACCAGCCGGTTGCCGTGCCAGCCGTACCACGAGCCGTACGCCACCCCGACCAGGACCGCGACGAGCGAGATGTGGAACAGCAGGTTGCCGGTCTCCTTGAGGTACCCCTTCTCCGCGCTGACCGTCAGCGTGCCGTCGTCGTGGCGGCGCACCACGGCCCGCCAGCCCGGCCATACCCCCCGGCGGCGCAGCATCGCCCGCAGCCCGTCCGCGACCGCGGCCGGCTCGCCCTCCCGCTCCACCGCGGCGGCGTGCTGCGGCAGGCGGTCCAGCCGGCGGGGCGCGTCCGGCGGCATCCGGCGCAGCGCGCGTACGTGGTCGCGCAGCCGCGGCACGATGCAGCCCAGCAGTGAGGTGAACAGCAGCAGGTAGATCGCGGAGAACCAGGGCGAGGCGAAGACGTCGAACGCGCGCAGCCGGTCCAGCACCGGCGCCAGGTCGGGGTGGTCGATGAAGTACTGGTTGACCTTGTCCGCGTTGATATTGCGCTGGGGCAGCACCGAGCCGGGAATGGCCGCCACGGCGAGCAGGAACAGCAGCACCAGGGCGGTACGCATGCTGGTGAGCTGCCGCCAGGAGTTCCGGGCCAGGGCGAGCAGTCGGCTGCCCGGGCCTGCCCGCCGGGGTGGCGGCGGTACGGCCGGTGCCACCTCCGGCCGGGTGTCCACCGAAAGCGCCGACCGGGACGGGTTCCGGCCGGCGTCGTCGGCCGCGGGCATCAGATACTCACCTCCCCGGCCCCGAACGTGGTGCGCAGCCAGATGGTGAAGTCGCCCCAGCCGCCGGTGACCAGGGCCAGGCCGACCAGGATCAGCATCGCGCCGCCGACCCGGGTCACCCACCGGGAGTTGCGGCGGACCACGGTGAACACCCCGGCCAGGCGCCGGAAGCCGAGACCGAACGCCACGAACGGCAGCCCGATGCCCACGCAGTACGCGGCCGCGAGCACCACCGCACGGCCGGTGTCGCCGCCGGTGGTGGCCAGCCCGAGTACGGCGCCCAGGGTCGGGCCCACGCACGGGATCCAGGACAGCGCGAAGACCGCGCCGAAGACCGGCGCGCCGAGCAGGCCGGCGGCCGGCAGCCGGTGCACCCGGAACTCCCGTTGCAGGCCCGGTATCAGGCCGAGGAAGGCGAGGCCGAGTACGACGATGAGGGCGCCGACGACGATCTCCACCGCGCGGGCGTGCCGCTGCAGGCTCTGCCCGATGGCGGCGGCGACCACGCCGGTGGTGATGAAGACGGCGCTGAACCCGGCGATGAACAACAGCGTCCCGGCCAGCACCCGCCCCTGGCGGCCGACCGCATTTTCCGGGAAAGTGCGGGTCCGCAGGCCCCCGGCGACCGCATTTTCC
>Ga0310828_1001330_pt1 | contig 14955 bp, 8 predicted proteins | sample WT_ome_3_FD_202242 | JGI IMG/M metagenome (GOLD analysis project Ga0310828, IMG submission 202242) | Sorghum-adapted microbial communities enriched on wild type (WT) sorghum from Joint BioEnergy Institute, Emeryville, California, United... ... | reverse complement strand
CAACCCGCGCGAGGCGGAGCAGGGCGGCTTCGCGAAGCTGGCGTTCCGGGTGCCGAACGAGCGGGACGACGCCGCCACGGTGAAGGTTGAGGTGCACCTCCCTATCCAGGAGGCGCCGATCGCGTCGGTGTCGGTACGCCCGACACCGGGCTGGACCGCCACGGTGGAGCGGGGCAAGCTGACCACCCCGTTGAAGGTGCACGACAGCGAGGTGACCGAGGCGGTCGCGAAGATCACCTGGACGGCCGCGGCGGGCAACGAGGTGAAGCCGGGCCAGTTCCAGGAGTTCGAGATTTCCGCGGGTCCGCTGCCGGAGGTCGACCAGGTCGTGTTCAAGGCGTTGCAGACCTATTCGAGTGGCGAGATCGTGCGCTGGATCGAGGAACCGACCGGGGGTGCTGAGCCGGAGCACCCCGCGCCGGTGTTGAAGTTGACCAAGGCCGCGGACACGAACGCCCCCGCGGCCGCCAACACCGACTCCGACTCGGACACCGACCTGTCCTCGTCCAGCAGTGACTCCAGCGACGACGGCGGGTCGGGCTTGGCGTTGGCCGCCGGTTTCGCCGGGCTCGCGGCTGGTCTGGCCGGACTGGTCCTGGGCGTGCTGGCCTGGCGGCGCGCCGCGGCCCGTACCAGCTGACCTGGCGGACCGGCCTCGTACCAGCTGACCTGGCGGACCGGCCTCGTACCAACTGCCCGGCGGACCGGCCTCGTACCAGCTGACCCGGCGGGAAGGACTCCGTGCCGGCGACCCCGGACCAGGGGTCGCTGGCGGCGTCCGGTTCAGTCGGACGTCGGCGGCGGCTGGTAGGGGTCAGTCGCCGGCGTCCGGTCCGGTCACCGGCGTCCGGTCCGGGTCGGTCGCCGGGCAGCGCCAGGTCCGGGTCTGCCACCGACCGGCGTGGGGATCCGACCCCACCCGCGGGCAATTGACCGCCGGACGACCTGCCGGCGTCCTGAAACGCCGCTCCCCGCATCCAGTCCAGAACTATCATCGCCTGGTGGTAGTGCTGGATTTCGCGTAAGGCCGCGCCGTCGTGCCGGGCGTGAGCGGCGACGAGATCATGGTGTTGACCGGTGCGACGACCCGGATCGGCCGCGCGGCCGCGCTGGTGATCGCTGACCGGGCCGGCCGGCTGTTCCGCCACGGCCTGGACCGGGAGCCCGACATCGGTGACCTGCCGGGAACGGTCCGGACCAGGATGCGGCTGGAGAGCGAGCCGGACCACCTCAGCGCCCACGACAGCGACCTGACGGTTGACATCGTCGCCAGGCATCCCGGAGCGATCTCCACCCGGCTCCCGCACGCCATCTTCTCCCTCGCCGGCGGCCCGCCCGAGGGGCGGCGGCCAACGTCCGGTACGTCGCCACGTGCCCGGACGACAACGGCGCCTGCTACGACGAACGTGGCGTCGACGTGGTCCGCTTCGCCGACTACGCCTGGCGCCGCCCAGATCGCAGGTGTCCACCTCACCACCCAGGACCGCCTGCCCGACATCACCTCCCGGATTCTTCGCGACCACCTCGATCCGATGTCGACCAGCCGGAGGTAGCCCGCATCATGACCGACAATCGCCAGATCGTGGCCGACGCCTTCGCCGCCTGGGCGGCCGGGACGGCCCCCATCACCAGCATCTTCGCCCCCGACATGCGCTGGGAGATCGTCGGCAGGTCGGCCGCTGCCGGCACGTACGACAGCCGGCAACAGTTCGTTGACGACATGTTGTCGCCCTTCGGCGCCCGGTTCAGCTCGGAGGCGCCGTTCCGCCCGGTCACCATCCGCGCCATCTACGCCGACGACGAGCAGCCTACGGTCGCCGTGGTGTGGGACGGCGAAGGCATCACCCACATCGGGACGGCCTATCGCAACACGTACGCCTGGTTCCTGCGGATGGAGGAGGGCAAGGTGGTCGAAGGCACCGCCTTCTTCGACAGCATCGCCTTCGACGAGCTCTGGCAGACCGTCAGCCCAAGCATATAGCTCGGGCACGGTACGCCTGCACCGGTCATTATGGACCTCCGGGGCGGGCTGGTAGGGGAGCGCGACGGCACTGGCCGGGCGTACCCGATCTTCTTGATTTGGCGCCGGCGATGGGCACCCTGCGCGATTAGTCCGAACGGTCGGATCGTGTGTCACCTGAATCGGACTTGCCATCGACGGGTTCCGTTGTGCTTAATTCGCTTGAGCCGGCACGACAATTCATGGCGGCGGCCGCGGCGGGCCGGCGCTGTGCCGACGTTACCCGCGCACCGGTCTTCGGCGAGCCGATGCGTGGTTCATCGCCAGTTCTCCCCTAGTGAAGGAGTTCCTTCGTGCCACCGGATCGCCGAAGCCGCGGCCTACGCGGCTCCGCCAAACGCGCCCTCGTCCTCACCGCCACCACCGTCCTCGCCGCCGCCTCCGCGCCGGCCGGAGCCTCGTCTGCGCTGGCCGCGCCGACCACGCCGGCCGGATGGGCCTCACCTGCGCTGGCCGTGCCGGCCGAAGCGTCGGCCACGGCGGCCAAAGCCTCGCCCGCGTCGGCCGTGCCAGCCAAAGCCTCGCGCGCGTCGGCCGGATCGGTAGCCCAATCCGGCGCCCGGGCAGCCCGGTCTGACGTCCGGCAGGCGGCCCAGGCCGAGCCGTTCTCCATCCTGGTCTTCTCCAAGACGGCGGGCTTCCGCCACGACTCGATCCCGGCGGGCATCGCGGCCATCCAGCAGCTCGGCGCCGACAACGGCTTCACCGTCGACACGACCGAGGACGCGGGGGCGTTCACCGACGCCAACCTCGAGAAGTACGCGGCGGTGGTGTGGCTGTCCACCACCGGCGACGTGCTCGACGACGACCAGCAGGCCGCGTTCGAGCGGTACATCCGTGGTGGCGGCGGCTACGTGGGTATCCACGCCGCCTCGGACACCGAGTACAGCTGGGCCTGGTACGGCGACCTGGTTGGCGCGTACTTCAACTCGCACCCGGCCAACCAGACGGCCACCATCAAGGTGGAGGACCCGGCGCACCCGTCCACCGCGGCGCTGCCGGCCAGATGGACCCGCTTCGACGAGTGGTACAACTTCCGGACCAACCCGCGTGCCAACGTGCACGTGCTGGCCAGCCTGGACGAGAGCACGTATTCACCGGGCACGGGCGCGATGGGCGCCGACCACCCGACCGCGTGGTGCCACGACTTCGACGGCGGCCGCGCCTGGTACACCGCGAGCGGGCACACGATCGAGTCGTACGCGGAGCCGGACTTCCTGGCTCACCTGCTCGGCGGCATCCAGACCGCGGCGGGCGTGGTCGACGCCGATTGCGCCGCGTCGCTGACCAGCAGCTTCGAGAAGGTGACGCTGGACAGCAACACCAGCAACCCGATGGAGCTCGACGTCGCGCCGGACGGCCGGGTCTTCTACATCGAGCGCGACGGCCGGGTGCAGATCATCAAGCCGGACACCGGCACCACGGTCACCGCGATCGACCTGGACGTCTTCACCGGCAACGAGGACGGCCTCATCGGCATCCGCCTCGACCCGGACTTCGCCAGCAACGGCTGGGTCTACCTCTACTACGCGCCGAACGACGGCATCGCCCGTAACCGGCTGTCCCGCTTCACGGTCGAGGGCGATTCGATCGCGCCGAGCAGTGAGGTATCCGTGCTCGAGGTGACCACCCAGCGCAACACCTGCTGCCACGCGGGCGGCAGCATGGTCTTCGACAGCGCCGGCAACCTCTACCTGGCCACAGGGGACAACACCAACCCGTTCGAGTCCGACTCGTTCACGCCGATCGACGAGCGCCCCGGCCGGCAGGACTACGACGCGCAGCGCACCGCCGCCAACACCAACGACCTGCGCGGCAAGGTGCTGCGGATCCACCCCGAGGATGACGGGACGTACACCATCCCGGAGGGCAACCTCTTCCCGCCGGGCACCGCGCAGACCCGGCCGGAGATCTACGCGATGGGCTTCCGGAACCCGTTCCGGATCGGTATCGACAAGCAGACCGACACGCTGTACGTCGCGGACTACGGCCCCGACGCGGGGCAGGCCAACCCGGATCGCGGGCCCGAGGGCACCGTGGAGTGGAACGTCGTCACCCCGGGCAACTACGGCTGGCCGTACTGCCACGGCGCGAACTACGCGTACAACGACTACACGTTCCCGTCCGGCCCGAGCGGCCCGAAGTTCGACTGCGCGGCGCCGGTCAACGACTCGCCGAACAACACCGGCCTGACCAACCTGCCGCCGGCGATCCCCGCCACCATCGACTACGACTACAGCGGCAACCCGCTCTACCCGGAGATCGGGGGCGGCGGCGCGCCGATGGGCGGCCCGGTTTACCGGTACGACGCGGCACTCGACTCGGACCGCAAGTGGCCGGCGTACTACGACGGCAAGGCACTCTTCGGCGAGTGGAACCAGAACAAGATGTACACGTTCCAGCTCGACGAGGATGCCAAGACCCTTGTGGACATCAACCAGCTGCTGGCCGGCATGAGGTTCCTGCGCCCGATGGACTTCGAGTTCGGGCCGGACGGCGCGCTCTACCTGATCGAGTGGGGCACCGGCTTCGGCGGCAACAACGACGACTCGGGCGTCTACCGGATCGACTACATCGCCGGCGACCGCTCCCCAATCGCGGTCGCCTCCGGCGAGCCCACCTCGGGCCAGCCGCCGCTCACCGTGCAGTTCTCCAGCGCGGGCTCCCGCGACCCGGACGGCGGCACGCTCAGCTATGCGTGGACGTTCGGCGACGGCGGCACCTCGGATGAGCCGAACCCGTCGCACGAGTACACGGTGGCCGGCAACTACACCGCCCAGCTGACCGTCACCAATCCCAAGGGCCGCACGGCTGTGGCGAACGTACCGATCACCGTCGGCAACACCGAGCCGACCGTCATCATCGAAACTCCGCCGGATGGCGGCTTCTACGACTGGGGTGACCAGGTCAACTACCGGGTCAGGGTGACTGATCCGGAGGACGGCGAGATCGACTGTGACCGGGTGACGCTGCAGACCTACCTCGGGCACGACGAGCACGGCCACCCGCTGCAGTCGTACACCGGCTGCGAGGGCACCCTGCAGACCTCGCGCGGCTCCGGCCACGGCGCGGACGCCAACGTGTTCACGATCATCGAGGCCACCTACACCGACGACGGCGGCACCGGCGGGGCCAACCCGCTGACCGGCCGGGCGATCGAACAGCTGCAACCCAAGCGGAAGCAGGCGGAGCACTACACGGCTACCGGCCGGGTGCCGGACGGTCTGGGCACCGGCGACCCCGGCGTGCAGCGGGAGACCACCGGTGACACCGCGGGTGGCTTCCAGAACATCGGGTCCATCGAGGACGGTGACTGGTGGTCGTTCGCGCCGGTCAACCTCACCCGCATCGACGCCCTGCGCTTCCGGGTCGCCTCAGCGGGCAACGGCGGCGTGATCGAGGTGCGCGCCGGCGCGGCCGACGGCCCACTGCTGCTCACCGCGAACGTGCCGGGCACCGGGGCGTGGCAGACGTACACCGACGTCTCGGTGGACCTGGCCGAGCCCAGCACCAGCACCGGTGCGCTCTACTTCGTCGCCCGCAACAATCCCGGCGACACCGGTGGTGGCGGCCTGTTCAACGTGAACTGGATCGACTTCCTCGGCCGCGGCGTGACCGACAACGCGCCGCCGGCGGTGACCGCGTCGGCGAACCCGACCACGGGCACGGCGCCGCTCGCCGTGGAGTTCACCGGCACCGCCACCGACGCGGAGGGCGACACCCCGCTGACGTACGCCTGGGACTTCGGTGACGGCGGCAGCGCGGACACGCTCAACGCCACGCACACCTACCCCGTGCCGGGTACGTTCACCGCCACGCTGACGGTGACCGACAGCCGGGGCGCCCAGGCGTTCGCCAGCGTCACGGTCAAGGTGGACGCTCCGAACACGTCCTGCTTCGGGGCGCGCTCGGACGACTTCCTCGGCACCACCCTGGACAAGACCCGCTGGTCCACAGTGGTCCGGGAGGACCAGTCCTACTCGGTACGGGATGGCTCGCTGATCCTGCCGACCGCCGTTGGCGACCTGTACGGCAGCCGCAACGACGCCACCAACATCGTGCTCCAGCCGGCGCCGGACGGTGCCTGGCAGGCCACGACGAAGGTGACGCTCGCCACCGCCGCCAACTACCAGCAGGCCGGGCTCATGGTGTACGGCGACGACGAGAACTACGCCAAGCTGGACGTGCTCTACTCGGGCAGCCGGCGGGTCGAGTTCATCCTGGAGGCGGACGGCACGCCGCGCAACGAGGCCGCCGACAGCACCGCCGCGCCGGCCGGGTCGGACACCATCTACCTCCGGCTGACCAGTGACGGCACCGAGCTGACCGCGGCGTACTCGGCCGACGGCCAGACCTTCACCCCGGTGGGCAGGTCGGCCGCGCTGGCCGGTATCACCGACCCGAAGGTGGGCCTGTTCGCCCTCAACGGCGGCACGGACGCGCCGGTGGTCGACGCGGCGTTCGACTGGTTCCAGATCTCGCCGGACGAGCCGGCTGAGCCGGTGGCGCCGTCCGACGAGTTCGATGGCGACATGCTGGACAAGTGCCGGTGGAACGCGATCGTCCGCGAGGACGCCGCGGCGTACCGGGTCCAGGGCGGCGCGCTGCACATCGACATCGCCAACGGTGACATCTACGGCACCGACAACTCCGGCACGTCGAACTTCATCCTGCAGACCGCCCCGTCCGGCGACTGGACCCTGGAGACGAAGGTCGACGGCAGCCTGCTCGACGAGCAGTACCAGCAGGCCGGCCTGCTGGTGTACGCCGATGACGACAACTACCTGAAGTTCGACTACATCGTGGACAACCAAGCCGGGCAGCCGGTCGTGCGGCGGATCGAGTTCCGCAGCGAGATCGGCGGTACGGTGCAGAATCCGCAGCCGAACGCGACCGAGCTGACCTCGGCCGTGTGGTACCTGCGGCTGGCCCGTACCGGCGACACGTACACCGCGTCGTACTCCGCCGACGGGGAGTCCTGGACGTCGTTCGAGCCGCTGACCAACGCGGCGGTGGGCGCCACGCCGAAGGTGGGTCTGTTCTCGCTCGGCGCGGCACAGACCGCCAGCAAGACGGTGTCGTTTGACTACTTCCGGCTCAGCACGGAGGCGGTCGACGACACCCCGCCGGTGACGACGGCCACTGTGGACGGCACGGTGGTCGAGGGCTGGTACACCGGCCCGGCGACGGTCACGCTGGCCGCCACGGACAACGAGGGCGGTAGCGGGGTGGCCCGGACCGAGTACCAACTCGATGATGCCACGACCTGGACCGCGTACACCGAGCCGATCGCGGTGGCCGGGGACGGCACGCACGAGGTGCGCTTCCGGTCGGTCGACGAGGCGGGCAACGTCGAGGAGACCAGGTCGGTGTCCGTGCGGATCGACACGACCGCGCCGGTGACCACCGCGGAGTTCGCGCCGCCGTCCGACGGCGGGTGGCACGCGGGCGCGGTGCCCGTGACGCTCGATGCCACCGACGCCGGCTCCGGCGTCGGCACGATCGAGTGGTCGCTGGACGGCGGGGCGTGGACGCCGTACACCGAGCCGGTCGACGTGACCGGCGACGGTGAACACGAACTGCTCTACCGGGCCACGGACCGGGCCGGGAACGCCGAGACGCTCAAATCGGCGATCCTGCGCATCGACAGCACCAAGCCGACGGTGCTGGTCTCCGGCCTCGCCGATGGTCAGCTCTACGGTGACAGCCAGGACGTGCGGGTCACGTTCCAGGCCGTGGACCCGACCTCCGGCATCCAGTCGCTGATCGGCACGCTGGACGGCAAGCCGTACCAGTCCGGGACGTTGCAGGTCATGTACGACCTGACGCTCGGCCTGCACGAGCTGGTGGTGACCGCCACCGACCTGGCCGGCAACGAGACGTCGGCGAACGTGCGGTTCTTCGTCACCACCTCGTTGCGGGACATACAGAACCTGCTCGACCGGTTCAAGGCGACCAGCCAGCTGTCCAACAAGGCGCACAAGCAGTTGTCGAAGAAGCTGGAATCCGCGCGGGTCGCCGAGGCGACCGGCAAGGACGAGCGGGCCATCAAGCAGCTGCGGGCGTTCATCGAGTTGGCGTCGGATCCGGCGCTGGTGACCGACGCGGACGTGCGCGGCGTGCTGGTCCGTGACGCCGAAGCCATGATCGTCCGGCTGGGCGGTTCGGCGACGGCGGCCGGGAAGGCGGCCAACGGTGGCAAATCGCTGACCGGCACCGGCCGCCTCGACGGGGACGCCACCCGCGTCCCCGCTGGCGGCAAGCTCTGACCGCAGGCGTGTGGGCTGGCCAGCGTGCTGGCCAGCCCACACGGTTGAGCGCACCGGGGTAGGGCGCTACAGGTGGTAGCGGTAGATGTTCGTCTCGTCGCCGAAGTACAGGGCGCCGGTGCGGTCCAATCCGGACACCCGTACCCCGCTGCTCACCAGCACTTCCAGTTTGAAGGTGTGCAGGTTCACCCGGAACAGCCGCCCGGCGGCGTTGCCGTACAGGTAGCCGTCGGCGTCCCGGTAGTACAGCTCGCTGAGCCGACCCCAGATGTTGTCGTTGAGCAGGTTGGTCTGTATCGAGCGCACCACCTTGCGCTTGGCCACGTCGAACTCGAAGAGCACGCCGTTGTCGGCCATGCCCCACAGCCGGCCGCGCTTGTCGAAGGTCAGGGCGTGGATGATGGTCGCGCCCGGGACCACCGCTTCGCTGAACACCTTGCGGTTCTCGCGGGTACTCCAGATGAACAGCTCCGCCGTGGTCTGGGTCGGCGTGCTGTCGAGTCCGCCGTGGATGGAGGTGCCGCCGTAGATCAGACCGCCGCGGTACGCCAGAGCGGTCACGCTCTGCTCCGGCACCACGTCGCGGTGCGCCTCGAACTCACCGGTGTCCGGATCGAACAGGACCAGGGAGCCGCCCAGCTCGCCGTAGTTGGGTATGGTGCCGGCCGCGACCCGGTGACCAGCTGACACCATCGTCGCTGGACGATCCTGTTCGTAGGGCTCGCCGCGGCCGAGGGTGAACAGGTGCGACGGGTTGGTCCCCCAGTCCCAGCCGGCGGACGGGTCGCCGGCGTAGAACGCGGCGTCCGGGTAGGTGCCGACCACGATCTTCTTGCGGTGCGCGACGATGCTGTCCGCCTGCGACGGCCCGGAGAGCTGCTCGATCTTCCTGGTCTTGCGGTTCACCCGGGCCATCACGCCGACACTGAGGTACGCGCCGAAGTAGACGTTGCCGTCCGGACCCTGCCCGATCGAGTGGATGGTGGCCGGGCTGCCCGTGATGTCGGTGGTGATGTTGTCGCCGGTGCGGTTGGTGAGGTTGTACCGCCAGACGGTGCCGTCGTTGCGGACGCCGATCACGGTTGTGCCGGGGAACTCCGGCGTGCCCAGCTCCACCAGCTCCAGCGCGGTGGTGCCGCCGAGCTGGCCGGCGAGCGGGCTGTTCTCCACGCCGACCGAGGCCCGCTGCCGGGCGGCGATGTCGTAGCCGTACAGCCTGCCACCCTGGATGTAGAAGAACTGGCCGTCGAGCGAGCGGTCCGTCCACAGGCCCACGTTCGTGCCGAGCGAGTCGGCGCAGCACCACTCGCCCGCGGTGAGGTCGTAGATGGCGACGTTGTAGGTCCCGGCCGGGCGGTACCTGACCAGCACGAGGTCGCCGTGGCGCACGATCCCGTTGATGAAGTCGGCGCCCTGCGCGTCGGCCGGCAGCGGCAGCTCGGCCACCGCGCCGCTGGCCGGGTCGACGGTCATCAGGTGCGGGGTCGAGCCGGTACCCACCCAGAGCTTGTCGTCCACCTGCGCGAAGCCCCAGGCGTAGTCCCCGTCGGTGACCACGCTGCCGTAGTCGCGGACCTGGCCGGTCACCGTGTCGTAGGAGTACACCTTCGCGTTCGGGTAGGTGGAGCCGTAGAGGGTCTGGCCGTCCATGATGAGCGTGCGCAGCATCTGCTCGCCGACCAGGCCGGTGGCCAGCTTGGTCAGCGTCTTGCTCTGCGGCTGGTAGCTCCAGAGGCTGCCGTCGTTGGGGGAGCGCACGCTGAAGTAGACCGTGTCGTCGTCGGCGACCACGATGGAGCTGGCCACTGTGTACGGCGGCAGCTCGATGGAGTCCAGCAAGCCGCCGGACCGCAGGTCGACCACGTTGAAGCTGACCGGCCGCCCGTCCGAGAACTCGTACGCCACCGGGGTGCCGTCAGCCAGGACGTCAGCGGCCGCGAGCCGCACGTTCGGGGAGAACATGGCGGCGCCGAGATCCTCGACCGTGCCCGGGGGCGCGGCGGTGCCGGGGGTGGCCAGCGCCGTCGCGGCCATGATGCCGGCGAGGAACGCGCCGATCAGTCGTCTGGGGCGTACGCGCGAGCGCACGCGGGATGCCGGTGATGACATATTGCCGCCCCTTCCGTTGTGCAATCGATTGCAGCGACGGTACCCCCAGGGGCCGGTGCCGTCAAGATCGATGCGCGGCACCCAAACGGCAAACGCGGCCGGCACGCCGGACATTCGGCGGCGGTCTTACGCCGCGGCGCGGCACGCCGGACATTCGGCGGCGGTCTTACGCCGCGGCGCGGCACGCCGGACATTCGGCGGCGGTCTTACGCCGCGGCGCGGCACGCCGGACACGCGGCCGCGACCCTACGTCGCGGTCGGATCGGCCGGGCGTCCGCCGCAGATCGTCGACAGCGGCGCGGGACCGTCGCCGACGAGCACCACGTCCGCGCGGGCACCCACCGCCAGCACGCCGCGGTCGGCCAGGCCGAGCAGCCGGGCCGGCGCCGTGGACGCCATTGCCCACAAATCGGTGAAGCTGAACGGCGTCTGGCCGGCCGCCCACTGCACACATTGGAACAGCGATCGACCGCCCCCGGCGAGCAGCGACGTGCCGGTCAGCCGCACCCGCCCGTCGCCGTCCACTGTGACCGAGCCACCCACCGGTGTGCGGTACTCGCCCGGCGGGCAGCCGGCCAGCGCCACCGAGTCGCTGACCAGCAGTGCGCGGTCCGGGCCTTTGGCCCGGATCATCGCGGTGAGCGTGTCGGCCGGCAGGTGATGGCCGTCGGCGATGAAGCTCGCCGCCAGCGTGTCGGCGGCCAGCTGCGCCCACACGTAGTTCGGGTGGCGGGGCAGCACCGGATGCGCGCCGTTGCCGAGGTGGGTGGCCAGCCGGGCGCCGGCGCGCACCGCGGCCCGGATCTGCTCGGGCGACGCGGCGGTGTGCCCCACCGCGACGATCACCCCGGCCTCGGTGGCCGCCCGGATGTACTCCAGCGCGCCGGCTCGCTCCGGGGCGAGGGTGACCAGCAGGGCGAGACCCCGGGTGGCGGCGAGCCAGTCCGCCAGCTCACGCAGGTCCGGATCGCGCAGGTGCCGGGCGTCGTGCGCCCCGCGCGGGCCGTCCTCGTCGGCCAGGTACGGCCCTTCGATATGTACGCCCACGATGGCGCCGGCCACCAACGGGTCCTGCTTGCGGGCCGCCCGCACGACCGACAGGGCGGCCAGGATCCGCTCCCTGGGCGCGGTCACGATGGTCGGGCAGAAGGCGGTGACGCCTTGCGCGCACAGCGATCTGGTCAGCCTGATGAGATCCCCGACGGTCAGCGGATCCGCGTTGACATCCGCGCCGGCGAAACCGTTGACCTGTATGTCCACCAGGCCGGGCAGGAGTAGGGGCAGATCCGGGGCCGGGTCGATCGGTTCCAGCGCGGCGATCCGGTCGCCGTCGATGCGTAGCCGTACGCCGCGGCCGTCCGCGCTTCGCCCTTCGACCTGCATCAGCGCTCCAGCAGACTCGCCGCCGCGGCGTCCAGGTGCCACACCACCGCCGGATGGGTGCGCAGCGCACTGGCCGGACAGGCCGGATCGACCGGCCCGGTCAGGGCACCGGCGACCGCGGCCGCCTTGTGCCGGCCGTGCACGGTGACCACGACGGTCCCCGCCCGCAGCAGCGCCGGCACGGTCAACGTGACCGCGTGCGTGGGCACTTCTGTCATCGAGTCGAACAGGCCCTCGTCCACCTGCTGGCGTCGGGAGGCCTCGTCCAGCGCCACCACGCGTACCGCCACCGGGTCGTCAAAGCGGGTGTCGCCCGGCTCGTTGAAGGCGATGTGGCCGTTGACGCCGATGCCCAGGCAGGTCAGGTCGATCGGGCCGCTGGCCAGCAGCGCCGCGTACCGGCGAGCCTCGGCGGCCGGGTCGGCGCCGGGCCGCAGCGGGTGGAACGAGCCGAGCGCCGTGCGGGGCAGCCGGTCGTGCAGCCACTGCGCGAATGAGCGGGGATGGCCGTACGGCAGCCCGACGTACTCGTCCATGTGAAAAGCATGCACGCGAGACCAGTCCACGGACTCGTCGGTGACCAGGTTCGCCAGCATCTCCTCTTGCGACGGCGCCGAGGCCAGCACGATCCGGGCCTCGCCTCTGGCCTGGATCGCCGCCCGGATCGTGCGCGCGGCGGAACCGGCGGCGCTGGCGCCCGTGGTCTGCCGGTCCGGCGCGATGTGCAGTGGCATGCCCTCGACTGTGTTCAACTCGGCCGGCAAGCCCATCTCCTCTTCGCCGTGCAATCGGTTGCACAACGACCCTAGTGTTTGGGGCCGGACCGGGTCAATCACGCCGACCGCCGCCGGCAATTACGCCGACCGCCGCCGGCCCGCCGCCGGGCCGGTCGAGGCGCGCAGCACGAGTTCGCCGTCGAGCCTGATCTCCTCGACCGGGCCGCCGTTGCTGTGCCGGTGCAGCAGGTCCACCGCGGCCTCGCCGAGCCGTTCCACCGGCGCGGCAACCGTGGTCAGCTGTGGCGTCACGGTCGAGGCCAGCAGCACGTCGTCACACCCGACGAGGCTGAAATCCTCCGGCACGGACACCCCGCCCTGGACCAGACCGGCCAGCACTCCACACGCCATGAGGTCGTCGAACGCGAAGGCGGCCGTGCATTTGGTGCGCAGCAACGCGGTGGCGGCGGCGAGCCCGCCGTCGAACGACGCCGGGAACGGGCCGAGGTCGACCAGCGCGGTCCGGGAGCTTCTCGCCCAGGAGTGGATGGCGTCCGCGCGCTGGCGGGCCGACCAGGACGCGGATGGGCCGCGCAGCAACGCCACCCGGCGGTGGCCCAGGTCCTCCAGGTGCCGGCCGGCGCCGCGCAGCGCGTACGTGTTGTCGCAGATGACCGCGGGGACGCCACGGATCCGGCGGTTGATGACCACCGCGGGCAGGCCCTGCGCCGCGTCGCGCAGCGGCGAGGAGGACCTGGGCGAGGCGATCACCAGCCCGTCCACCTGGCCCTGCAGGCGTTTGACCAGTTGCGGCTCTGCCGCGGCGCTCTCTTCCGCGTCGACCAACAGCACGGCCGCGTCCCGCGCCGCGGCCGCCTGCTGGATCGCCCGGACCAGCGGCGGGAAGAACGGGTTGGTGATGTCCGGCACCAGCAGCCCGATCATGCCGGTGCGCCCGGTGACCAGCCCGCGCGCCGCCTTGTTGGGCTGGTAGCCCAGCTCGCGGGCTTTCGCGTGGATCCGTTCCCGCACCTCGACGTTGACCACGTGCGGCCGGCTGAAGGCACGCGAGACGGTCGAGGCGGAGACGCCGCACGCCTGCGCGATCGAGTAGATCGTAGCCCGCTTCATTCGTCCTCCTGGTCATGCTGCCGGCCTGCCGCTACTCTAGCCAGCAACACCGCCTGCAAGCGATTGCACCAGGGAGTCGCCCGATGTCGATGGCCCGTACCCAGCTCGAGGGCGTGATCCTGCCGTTCTGGCTGGCGCACGGTCCGGATGAAGCTGCCGGCGGCTTCTTCACCTGCTTCGACAACCGGGGCCGGCGGCTGGTCTCCACGGACAAGTTCACCTGGTCGCAGGGGCGGTTCGTGTGGCTGCTCGCGCGGGCGGCCCGGCTCGCGCGGGACGGACTGCTCGACGCGGACGCCGGGCGGCTCATCGCGTTGGCCGAGCGGGGCGCCCGATTCATCACCGAACACGCGGTACGGCCGGACGGGACCTGCCACTTCGTGGTCACCGCGGACGGGGCGCCCACCACTGGACCATCCGGCGAGACGCAGAGCGTGTACGCCGACTGCTTCGTCGTGATGGGGCTGGCGGAGCTGGCCCGGGCCACCGCCACGCCGTCCTGGCTGGCGGCGGCCGAGCCGCTGCTGTCCCGCGCCACCGCGGACATCCGGGCCGGCCGTGCCGCCACGCCGCCGTACGAGGTGCCGGCCGGGTTCCAGCCGTTCGGTCCGCGGATGATCCTGCTCAACACCCGCCTGGAGTACGCGCGGGCCCGGCAGAGCCTCGGCCTGCCCATGCAGGACGTGCGCAGCGACCTCGCCGCGGACCTGGCCGCGATGCTGGCCCACCGCGCGCCGGACGGCACATTCGTCGAGCTGTTCGGCCCGCCCGCCGCCCGCGACTCGATCCTGGCCCGGCACCGGGTGCCCGGCCACGCGTTGGAGGGAATCTGGGTCGCGTTGGAGGCCGGCGAGCTGCTCGGCGACGCGTCCGCGGTCGACAAGCTGGTGTCCAGCGTGGCCGTCCTGTGTGGATCTGCCTGGGACGACAGCCACGGCGGCCTCTTCCGCTATGTCGACGCGGACGGCGGGCCGCCGCGTGGTACCGGCGACGATACGCCGTACGAACGCTTGATCCGCGGTACCTGGAGCACCAAGCTGTGGTGGGTGCACACCGAGGCGGCGTACACCACCGCGCTCGCCGCCCGGCGGTACGGGGACCAGGCGGCCAGCCGCTGGCACGAGCGGATCTGGGACTACACGCTCGCCACGTTCCCCGGGCGGGACGACGGCGAGGAATGGGTGCAGATCCGGGACCGGACCGGGCAGCCGCTGGACCAGGTCGTCGCGTTGCCGGTGAAGGATCCGTTCCACATCGCCCGCAACCTGATGCAGCTGGTCGAGCTGGACGCCGCACGTGGCTGACACGGACGTCGTCGTGCGCGAGG
>Ga0310828_1001325_pt1 | contig 15004 bp, 12 predicted proteins | sample WT_ome_3_FD_202242 | JGI IMG/M metagenome (GOLD analysis project Ga0310828, IMG submission 202242) | Sorghum-adapted microbial communities enriched on wild type (WT) sorghum from Joint BioEnergy Institute, Emeryville, California, United... ... | reverse complement strand
GATAGGCCAAGGCAATCCCGCGAATCAAGTCATCGTAAGGCTCTTCCACGACATATCGTCTGGCGCCGGCTTCGCCGAATTCGGCGACGAGATGCTCCCGCATTTGCGCAAGTGCGGGGCCGGGCTCGCTGTCGGGTCCCTCTTCCTGAATCCGGAATACTTTTACCTGATCGGCGTAGACATAAAACCTTCCTTCCCGGGTTGAAAAACCACAGTCGGGAAACGGGTCAAACCGGAGCGCGCCGGACGGAAGCAGCAGCAGGTTCAACGTTTCCGCCTCCACCTCATACCGGCCGAGCAGCTCCAGCAGAGCCGCTGCTTCTTCCTCGCCGCTGACAATCAGCAATTCCCTGTCACGGTCAAACAACGGGACCCTTCCCGCCATTCCTTTAATCAATTGGGCATAGAAGCCCGGCCGCTTTCCTTCCGGCAAATGCATGAGAATTCCATACTTCAGCATCGGATCACTTCCCTTAAAATTTTATTTTCAGATTGACGGTAAGCCGGCCTTTTTCCATGATCAAGCCGGTAGCCTCCAGGAATCCGGAAAAGCTGTCCGGGGAAAAGCCCAGATCGAAATCCCGTTCCAGGGCCTTCCCGGTCGTATCGGGCAGCTTAAAGCCGTTGTAATTCAAGTAGTCGATGTGAAAGGTAATGTAATTTTTCCCGTCTTTCTCTTCCAGCTGATAGTTCCCTTTCATGGTGATTTCCAGATCCTGGTCCTTCCCGGTGACCGTCATGGCATGATCCCCGAAGGTAAAGGTCACATGTCCGAGCAGCGGATCCTGCGACCGGAGAAAATCGTTCAATTCCCGGTCCGTAATGGTAAATACGGCGCTGAGTCCGGACAGCGACAGGGATCCGCCCCGATCGTGCTGCAAAATTTCCGGAAGATGGTTCATGGCCCTGGCGGTAGCGTCGAGATAACTGCGAAACAGGGGCAATCCGCGGACCGACCAATCCCGGATCAGCTGTTCGCTTTGCCGCCGGATGCCTTCGGCATCCTTTTCCCTGGCCAACTGCTCGTCCCGCGCCTTCTGGAGCGCGATGACCCGGGCCTTTTGAAACAGATAATTGCTTTTTACCTTCTGCAGATTGCTTTGCATCTCCTGCAGCTCGGCTTTCGATTGCTGCAGCTGTGCGTAACCGGCCAAATAGGCATTCAGGCTGCGCCGGTCGTTGTCCAGAATCATCGTCAAATATTCCAGTGCGGACAAAGCATCCGGAAGCGATTTCATCGACAACAGAAGCAGCCATACCGCATCCCGTTCGCCCGTATAGTAAGCGCGAAGGGTCTGCCCCGCGTGGCTGCGCGAAGCCCCAACCTGCTGCTCCTGAAACGCAATCTGCCGCTCGATGTCTTCCAACTGGCGGCTGATTTCCAGTTCCTGCTGCTTAAGCCGCTGCAATTCCTCATCGATTTCATGGATGGACAGACTTTGTTCAAGCAGGCTTTGCCTGGAATCCCGGGAAGAGTCTTCACCGAACGAATGTGCCGGAGGAAAAAGCAGCAAACAGCAGCCCAGCCAAACAGCCGCCCGGCGTGCAGAGGGGCGAATCCGGTTTTTCCGGAAGCGGATGGAAGGGAACCCCGTATTCATGGCGCAAACCTCCTCTTCGGCAATGCTTGTCTTCTATCTTTACCTTATCAGAGAGCGGCGGGAAACATGACAGGAAAATCTCTGCCGCCGGAATGGGCAGGGGAGCGGGATCGGGGACTGCCGGATGACAAGCGCTAAGAAAATTTGTTATTCTGGAAGCGAAAGAAAGCCCGAATTCGCCCGGCCGCCGGGAGAACGGCAGCAGGAGGGATTACATGACAACATCCGGACATTCCGCGCTGGCCGAAATCATCCGCCGCAGGATCGAAGAGGCCGGAAGCCGCGGCATATCGTTCCGCGACTACATGGAGCTATGCCTTTATGAGCCGGAATACGGTTATTATGTCAAGCCGGTGGAGAAAATCGGAAAAAACGGCGATTTCTATACCAGTTCCCAAGTCGGCACGCTGATGGGAGAAATGCTTGCACGCTTCATTCTGAAGGAAATGGCTGGTATTCCCCGAGCTGCGTTGGTGGAATGGGGGGCGGGAAACGGCCTTCTGGCCAGGCAAATTCTTGATGAAATCCTTGCTCGCGACCCGAACTGCTATGCCGGACTGACCTATGTCCTGATTGAAGCCAGTCCGTTTCACCGGAGTCTGCAGAAGAGGCAGCTTGCCGATCATGAAGGCATTATCCGTTTTATGGAAGCGGATGCCTGGCTCCAAGCGGAACCGGATGATTTTACGATCGTTCTGTCCAACGAGCTTCTGGATGCCTTTCCCGTATATCGGGTGATCTATACTACAAACGGCTGGATGGAGGAACGGGTCTCCTGTTCGCCGGATAAGAGTAAATTTGTCTCCATCGAAGTCCCGCTGGACGAACCCCGGGTATTGGAATATTTGCGCAGCCGGAGCATTCGGCCAATGGAACGGCAGGTAATCGAGGTCAATCTGCAGGCGTACGACTGGATCCGGACTGTGGCTTCCCGGATCCGCAACGGTCTGGTCATCACGATTGATTACGGCGGTCCGGAAGAGGAGCTGTACGCTCCGCACCGGATGGAAGGAACGCTGCTTTGTTACCGGCAGCATCGGGCGAGCGGCGATCCTTACTGTTTTCCCGGTGAGCAGGATATCACTTCCCACGTGAATTTCTCGGCATGTATCGAGGCGGGAAAGCTGGGAGGAATCCGCGAATGGTCCCTGGAAACACAGAAGCGGTTTCTGGTCGAACAGGGGATTCTCGAGGAATTGCGCGACCATGCGGCCCATGATCCTTTCAGTGCCGAGGCTCGCAGAAACCGGGCCATCCGCCAGCTGCTTCTCAGCGATCAGATGAGCGAGCTGTTCAAAGTGCTGATTCAGCGAAAATGAAAGACAGGCGGCCCCGCAGCCTGCGGCACCGCCTGTCCCCATGCCTTCTATCCGAGCAATGGCTTCATCTGGAAGAAGGACCAGTATGTAATTCCCAAAAAGGACGCCACCATGTATCCCCAGAACAAAAATACATAGGTTCGTTCGGACAAGTTCATATATCCCAAGGTAACGAACAGCACGGTCTGGAAAAAGAAAATGAGCGACATCGGGATCATGTCTCCCGCCAGTGCCATCAGCGCAATAATCAGCGTCCAGAACCCGAGCACTCGAAACATGCGGTTGTTCAATTTGTATCCCCCTCTCTATTGGCCAGTTCGATCTTTTTTGCTAATGCCCATTATACAATTTACCCCATTCGCTGTAAACGGGAAAATCGGTGACGAAATTCTAAACTTTCCCCCGCTTCGCCACTAGTTTGGCCTTTTCCCCCGAAATCATGTATGAGCCGCAAAAAAAATGGCAATACCAAATAGTATCCAATAGATTCTATGAACTCTATTATGGGCATAGAGTGGTAATAAGGTACATTCCGTTCCTTTCGCCGGACGCCAGCATACGGAAAGGAATGGCTTGCGGGCAGGGTCACTATGTTAGGAGGTTTGTCAAGATGTCGGCAGTGAGACAAGATGCTTGGACGGATGAAGACGATCTGATGTTAGCAGAAGTAACGCTGCGCCACATACGGGAGGGCAGCACCCAGCTTGCCGCTTTTGAAGAAGTGGGCGAAAGAATCGGCAGAACCGGGGCAGCCTGCGGCTTTCGCTGGAACAGTTGCGTCCGCAAAAAATATGAAGCCGCGATTCAAATCGCCAAAGCCCAGCGGCAAAAAAGAAATCAGCTGAGGAAGCAGACCCCGGCCGGCTCCGCATCCCAGGCGGCCATCTCCCAACTGGATCCCGATGGAATTTCCCTGCGGAACGACGGAATCAGCGAGGAGTCGATATCAATCGATGCCGTGATCCGTTTTCTTCGCCAGTGGAAGGGAACCTATCAGGAGATGACGCGCCAGATCAAAACCCTGGAGAAGGAACTTGCGGATCAGAAGGAAGAATTGGATCGCCTGCGTCAGGAGAATTCCATTCTAAGCAGGCAGGTTAACGAAGTGGAAACCGATTACCGCGTCGTCAACGACGATTATAAAGCGCTCATTCAAATCATGGACCGGGCCCGCAAGATGGCATTTTTAGCGGAAGAAGACGAGGAAAACAAATCTCGTTTCAAGATGGATGCCAATGGCAATCTGGAAAAAATAGAGTAGGCTGTACATAGACCGTAGAACCGGATTCCTTCGGGAAACTCCGGTTTTTTGCGTTCCGGTATGCTATGATGAACCGGGAGGCGATGATGTTTGGAAGTAAAAATTGTGGGCGCGGGATCGTTGGGACTGCTCTATGCGGGCAAATTGGCCGCAGCCCGAATTCCGGTAACCGTGGCGACCCGCACCGAAGAACAGGCACAAGCTCTCAGGGAAAACGGAATTACGGTCGTCCGCCGTCATGACGGGACCGGGACGATACAGCACGGAACTGTCAATGCGGTAAGCGTTCAAGCCGAAACATGCCTTGACGGGAAGGGAGAGAGGGAGAGGGGATGGCTGCTGCTCACCGTGAAACAGAGGCATCTGACGCAACCGCTGCTCGGATATTTGTCCCGGCAGGCGAGCGCGGGCTTTCGCATCGCCGCTCTCCAGAACGGCATAGGGCATATCGAACAGCTGGCTTCCGTCATTCCGCAGGGACAACTGGCCGCCGCGGTAACGACGGAAGGAGCCGCCAGGCAGGGGTTTGATCGGGTCGAGCATACGGGAAGCGGAATGACAGTAATCGGTTATGCGGATGGCGGCGGGGAGGAACCTTCCGGCGGAGGCCCTGCGGAAACGGACAGGCCGTTAAAAGTTTTGCAAAAAACGTTGGAACAAGCAGGATTTGATACGCTTTTGTCGAAAAATATAAACACTTTTATCTGGAATAAATTAGTGATCAATTCGGTAATTAATCCGCTCACCGCCATCCACGGGATCCCCAACGGGCAATTGCTGGATTCCCCGTTTCTGCGGATGCGGATGAAGCTGCTTTTCGACGAGGCTATGCAGGTTGCCAGGGCGGAACAGGCCTCTCCTTCCCCTGACCTGTGGGATCGGCTGATCGAAGTATGCCGGAGAACAGCCGGCAATCATTCTTCCATGCTTCAGGATCTGCAGGGGGGGCGGGAGACGGAAGTGGAGTGGATCAACGGCAGTCTGCTGTGCAAGGGACAAAGCCGGGGGCTGCGTCTCCCTGCTCATGAAGCGGTATATCGGGCGATCAAGGAGCTGGAGCGAAAGCCGGGAAGGTAGAGAGAAGGCGGGGGGAAGGGCATGGCAGCCATCAAAACGTGGGTCTTGCAAGTATACGCGGCACTGGCCGTGGTACCGTTTCTTACGTTTATAGTCATCTGGTTCGCGGCATATTTATTTTTCGGAGACAAGAAACGGCCCACCCGGCTCGCTGTCGATGTTACGACTTTCCTGCTGCTGGGCTCCGTTTACAAAATGTCCGCCGGCATCCTCTCGTCCACCCTGGTATTCTGGCTCGCTATTCTTGTGCTTCTGTTGGCAGCCGGCTGGATCGGAAGCGAGCAGAACAAGAAACGGGGGAAAATTTCCGTAACGAAAATATTTCGCGTTGTCTGGCGCTTTGCTTTCCTTGTTTTTTCCGGCCTGTACCTGCTGTTTTTTCTGCTGGGCGTGATCCGATACATAACGATGGCCTGATTGCCCGCAGGCATTGGAATGGTTTTGACGAGTGCGGCGCGGATGTGTACAATCGATTAAGAGCTTAGGAATCTTATGGCATATCATAAGGAGGGGCGTTATGCACCTTACATCGTACCATTTGCCGGAAAATCAGGCTTTATCGGAAGCCTATCTGAGAAACTTCGCCGCCGTATCGGAGCGGTTCGACTATGATTACCAACAGTCCGCCTGCTGGCGGGAACGGGCGGACAGCCTGGATCGCTCCGCACAACCCCGTGCTTCGCGGTCGGGCGTGATTCAGGCGCTTGTCAGCTTTAATCGCAGGATGGGGAATGCCCCGCAGGCGCTCGCCAATATTGAGAAGCTGGCCGACGATCGCGCTCTGGTTGTGTCCGGGGGGCAGCAAGCGGGATTGTTCACAGGTCAGCTTCTGGTCATCTATAAGGCCATCACTTTGCTGCAGGCGGCAAGGGAGGCTTCGGAACAGCTGCGGCGTCCCGTCATTCCCGTCTTCTGGATTGCGGGGGAGGATCACGATTTTGACGAGGTCAACCATATCTATACGCTGACGCCGGGAATGGAGATCGAACGAATCCGGCTGGAGGCCCGACATAACGTACGGACCTCCGTCAGCCGCCGGAAGATTGCGCCTGAAGAGTGGGAGGCTGTACTGACCCAATTGGAAGCGGGATTGATGGATACGGAATTCAAGCCGGGGCTTATGGCAAAATTGCGGGAAATTACGGCCTGTTCCGCCACCCTGGTTGAATGTTTCGGACGATTGATGGCCTGGCTGTTCGGGGAGCAGGGGCTTGTTCTGCTGGATTCGGACGACCCGGAGCTTAGGGCGCAGGAAGGGCCCATGTTCCGGCTTCTGATTGAAGAGAACGGGCGGTTGAACCAATCGCTGATCGAAGGCAGGAAGGCCGTTGAACGGTTGGGTTTCGAACCGCAGAGCGAAATCAAGGAGGGCCAGGCCAACCTGTTTGTGTTTGCCGGAGAAGAGCGTCTGCTGCTACACCGGACCCCGGAAGGCTTTACGGATAAAAGGGAAGCGCATTTCTTCACCGCACAGCAGCTGCTGGAGCTGGCGGACCGCGAACCGCAGCGCCTCAGCAACAATGTGATGACGCGTCCGCTCATGCAGGAATTTTTATTCCCGGTGCTGGGAACGGTACTGGGGCCGGGGGAAATTGCTTACTGGGCATTGACCAGGGAAGCGTTCCACCACTTCGGCATGAAAGTTCCCATCGTGATTCCCCGCATGGAAGTGACCTTGATTGAAGGCACGCTGCAGAAGCACATGAACAAGTTCGAACTGAGTCTGGATGATATCCGGCTCCGGTTTGACGAGAAGAAAGAGGAATGGTTAAGCGCACAGGATACGCTGCAGCTGAAGGAGCGGTTCGCCGAAGTGAAGACCGGCTTTGCAGACCGCTACCGCCCGCTGCTCGAAGTCGTCGCCTCAATCAATCCCGGGCTTAAGAAGCTGGGCGAAACGAACCTGTTGAAAATTTTGGAACAGATTGATTTTCTTGAAGCGCGTTCGACCGATGCCTTCCAGTCAAAGTTTGAAGCGGCCATCCGCCAGATGGACCGGGTCCGGCTTTCCCTGTTTCCAATGGGTAGACCCCAGGAGCGAGTGTATAATATATTCGCTTATCTGAACAAATACGGAGATTCCTGGCTCAAGGAATTGGCCGGCGCTCCGCTGAACAGGGACGGTTATCACAAGCTGTGCTATTTTTAAGGATGAGATAGGAGGCGGTGTGCATTGAGCACCGTGAAGCAGAGCATCATTGCCGATATCAGCCTGGCCCGCGACGGGCATTTGAAGATCGATTGGGTCAATGCCCATATGCCTGTGCTTAATCGCATTCGCGAGCAATTTGAGAAAGAACAGCCGTTCAAGGGACTCAAGGTTGCCATCTCGCTGCACCTGGAAGCGAAGACGGCGTACCTGGCCAAAGTCGTGCACGCCGGCGGGGCGGAAGTCGCCATCACCGGAAGCAACCCGCTGTCCACCCAGGACGATGTCTGCGCTGCCTTGGTGGAGGACGGGATCACCGTGTTTGCCAAATACAACCCCGATCCCCGGGAATACAAGGAGCTGCTGATCCGCACGCTGGAAACAAAGCCGGATCTGATTATCGACGACGGTGGCGATCTGGTCTCCATTCTCCATTCCGAACGCCGGGATCTGCTGACCCAGGTTCGGGGCGGAGCGGAAGAGACGACCACGGGTATTCTCCGTCTGAAAGCGATGGAGAAGGAAGGCGAATTGCAGTTCCCGATGGTGGCCGTAAACGATGCGTACTGCAAATACCTGTTTGACAACCGCTACGGAACCGGCCAGTCGGTTTGGGATGGCATTAACCGCACCACCAATCTGGTCGTCGCCGGCAAGACGGTCGTTGTGGTCGGATACGGCTGGTGCGGCAAAGGGGTAGCGATGCGGGCCAAGGGATTGGGCGCGAACGTCGTCGTTACGGAAGTCGACGCCATCCGGGCCGTTGAGGCCTATATGGACGGCTTCACCGTTCTTCCGATGCTGGAGGCGGCCCGGATCGGCGATTATTTCGTTACGGTTACCGGAAACCGCGACGTCATCCGCGGCGAACACTTCAAAGTGATGAAGGACGGGGCGATTCTCTCCAATGCGGGTCATTTCGATGTGGAAGTGAACAAGCCGGAGCTGGAAGCTTTGACGGCATCACGACGGACGGTTCGCCGCAATATCGAGGAATACCGCCTGGAAGACGGAAGGAAGTTGTACCTTCTGGCGGAAGGACGGCTGGTCAACCTGGCAGCGGGGGACGGCCATCCGGCGGAAATTATGGACATGACCTTCGCCCTCCAGGCCATGTCCCTGAAATATGTGAACGAGCATTGCAAAGAGATCGGCAGCCGTGTCGTCAATGTGCCCTATGAGCTTGACGAGCAGGTCGCCCGTTTCAAACTGGAGTCGCTGGGGATCGGTATAGACCGGCTCACCGCTGAACAAAAAGCTTATCTGGACAGCTGGACCCAGCATTAGCACCGGCTTTGCCGCGAATTTTTCCCTGTGCCATGGGCACAGGGCTATTTTTTTGCCCAAAAACAGAAAAATTCGATGCGAAGAAGGATTTTCCCCCCGTTTGTCGAATACCAAGTAGCTAGTGGTGCAAAGTGGGGAGAAGTGGGGAGTATGGGTGGGAAGGTGGTGAGCGGCGATGTTTATGGGGGAGTACCAGCACACCATTGACGAGAAGGGAAGATTGATCATTCCCGCCAAATTCCGGGAAGCCCTCGGACCATCGTTTATTCTCACCCGCGGACTTGACAACTGTCTTTTTGTCTACCCCAAGGAGGAATGGGCGATTCTGGAGCAAAAGCTCAAGTCATTGCCGCTCATGAAATCCGATGCCCGCGCATTTACCCGGTTTTTCTTCTCGGGTGCTACCGAATGCGAATTGGACAAGCAGGGAAGGGTAAATATACCGGGCAATTTGCATGAATATGCCAAACTTGAGAAAGACTGTGTTGTGCTCGGTGTTTCCAACCGCGTGGAAATTTGGAGCAAGGCGGTATGGAGCAGGTATTTCGAGCAATCCGAGGCTTCGTTCAACGAGATTGCCGAGAAGCTGGTCGATTTCAACTTTGATCTGTAGGCAGGAGAACCATGCTCTGGGTAGGAGGATAACGATTTTGTTTCATCATATTACCGTGCTCAAAGAGGAAGCAGTCGAAGGACTGCGCGTAAAGCCTGACGGAATTTACGTGGACTGCACGCTGGGAGGAGCGGGCCACAGCCTTATGATCGCCGGAAAACTGGGCGAATTCGGCCGGTTGATCGCGATCGACCAGGATGATGCCGCCTTGAATAACGCCAGAGAGCGGCTGGAATCGTACATGGACCGGGTCAGCCTGATTCGCGGCAACTTCCGGCATTTGCGGGATGCGCTTTTGCGGGCATCGGTGCCGGTGAAAGACGGAATTCCCGAGGTGAACGGTGTATTGTTCGATCTCGGTGTCTCGTCCCCTCAGCTCGACGAGGCGGAGCGGGGGTTCAGCTATAATCAGGACGCGGAGCTCGACATGCGGATGGACCGCAGCCAGCGGCTGACCGCCCGCGAGATTGTCAATGAATGGCCCGAGGCAGAGCTTGCGAGAATTTTGTTCGAGTACGGGGAGGAACGGTTTTCCCGCAGAATTGCCGCAGCGATTTCAGCGGCCCGTCAGAAGGGACCGCTCGAGACAACGGGACAGCTCGCCGAACTGATCCGCGACGCCATCCCCGCCCCGGCGCGCAGAAGCGGACCTCATCCGGCCAAGCGGAGCTTTCAGGCACTGCGTATCGCGGTCAACGACGAACTGAATGCTTTCTCCGAGGCGCTCGAAGAAGCAGTCCGCTGCCTGGCCCCGCAGGGAAGAATCGCGGTCATCACCTTCCATTCGCTGGAGGACCGGATTTGCAAGCAAACCTTCGCCAAATATGTGGGCAAATGCACCTGTCCTCCGGATTTCCCCGTTTGTGTCTGCCATAATGAAGGAATATTGAAATTGGTCAACCGGAAACCGATATTGCCCGGCGAAGAGGAATTGGCGCAGAATCCGAGGGCCCGTTCGGCCAAGCTGCGCATAGCGGAAAAAATTTAACGGACAGAAAGGAAGATGATGGCATTGGCGGCATACATACAAGGCAACCTGGCGGTGGAACGGAAGCTCCCGAACCCGCAAAAACCGGAAAGAGACCCCCGGAAGAAGATTTACCGCCCCAAAGGACTTTCCGTTCGGGAAAAGCTGTTTTACTTGTTTACTGTGGTGATCTGCGTAGCGGTTGCCTGTGTGATTGTCTGGAGATATGCCCATATTTACAAGATGAACAGCGAGATTCACCAGATTCAGAAGCAAATCAGCCGGATGGAGGCAAGCAACAACGAGCTGAACCGGCAAATCAGCAAGCTGCAGAGCTACGACAGGCTGCTGACTGAAGCCAAGCGGCTGGGCATGGTGCCGGTTGACGACAAGCAGATTTCCCGGATCGAACCAACCGCCGGCGGCAAGAAACCGGATTCCGCGCGGTAAAACTTTGAAGCTCCCGGAGGGCGGCATGAGTAAACGAATAAAATTGCGAACACTACTATTCGGGGGGCTGTTTACCCTCTTTTTTGTTATTCTGGCAGGACGTCTTTATTATGTACAAGTCGTAGAAGCTTCGAAGCTGCTGGGAATGGCGCAGAAAATGTGGGATACCGACCGGGTGTTGCCGGCCAGGCGCGGGGCGATTCTCGACCGGAATGGCGCGGCGCTGGCGATCGACGCCGATGCGTATACCGTTGCCGTGCTTCCGCAGATCGTGATCTCCAAAGGTCTGGAGAGCGAAGTTTCTCAAGGTCTCGCGGAGGCATTGAAAACCTCGGATGACCCCGGCGAGGTGGAGCGGCTCCGGCAAAAAATTCACGACCGGATTACCAGCAGGAATGACAGCGGCAAATACTATTCGGAAGTCGAGATCCACAACGAGGGATGGAAAATTGACAGCGATACGGCAGGCAAAGTAAAGGAACTAATCGCCAGGCTGCAGCAGGAGCTGAAGAATCAAAAGGAAGCGGCGGGTCAAAAGACGGACAAGGAAGACGAGAACGTCGGCATTTATTTGCGGCCGGAGCAGAGCCGCTTTTATCCGGGCAATCAATTGGCCTCCCATCTGCTGGGCTACATGAGCAAGGACGGCAAGCCCGGGATGGGTTTGGAGGCGGCTTACAACGATGTTCTGAAGGGCACGGACGGATCGTTATCCTACGAAACGGACCGGGTCGGGGTCGAGCTCCCGGATTCCAAGGTGACCTACAAGCCTGCGGTAGACGGCAAGGATCTTCAGCTGACGATCGACAAAAATATTCAATTCTATCTCGAGAACGCGCTGCGCAAGGCTTACGAAAAATATCACCCGAATACGATCATCGGTGTGGCCGTCGACCCGAAAACGATGGAAATTCTCGGGATGGCCAATCTTCCCGATTTCAATCCCAATAAATACTGGCAGGTTCAAAATCAGAAAAATTTCATCAATACGGCGATCGCCTCCCAATACGAGCCGGGCTCGACCTTCAAGCTCGTTACGCTCGCCGGAGCGGTGCAGGAGAATTTGTTCCATCCGAACGACACCTATATGTCCGGGCATATTGCCGTTCCCGGCCGGGTGCTGCACGACTGGGATACCAAATGGGGCCGGATGACCTATCTGGACGGGCTGAAGCGTTCCAGCAACGTCGCTTTTGTCAAGCTGGGCTACGAGATGCTGGGAAAAGAGCGGTTGATGGATTATATTTCCAGGTTCGGCTTCGGCAGCAAGACCGGAATTGACATTCCCGGTGAAGTTCCCGGGGTGGTTAATATGAAATATGATGCCGAATTCGCCACGGCCACCTACGGGCAGGGGCTGACCGTTACCGCGATCCAGCAGGTCGCGGCTTATGCGGCGATTGCCAACGGGGGGAAGCTGATGTGGCCGCATGTGGTGAAGCGTATTCTCGATCCGCAGACCCATCAGCCGCTCCAGACCTTCGAGCCGAAGGTGGTCCGGCAGGTGGTATCGCCGGAAACAGCCCGGAAGGTCTCGGGGTATTTGGAGCAGGTCGTCTCCGACCAGAAGATCGGTACGGGACGGTTGGCCTATATTGACGGCTATCGTGTGGCGGGCAAAACCGGAACGGCCAATATCGTCGTTCCCGGAGAGTCCACCTACTCGAAGGACCAGTGGGTCGTGTCTTTTATCGGATACGCCCCCGTGGAGGATCCGAAAATTCTTGTCGCCATCATCGCTGACCGGCCCGATATGGGAGGCGATTGGCACGAGGGCAGCCAGGTAACGATTCCGCCGTTCAGAGAGACGGTCATCCAGACGCTCCGTTACATGGGGGTTCCGTCTTCATCGGAACAGAGCCATGTCGTGCAGCCCGAGGCGGCTCAACAGACGACCGTCCCCGATCTCGCGGGAATGACCCCGGGAGATGCCGGCAAGCAGGCGGAAAAAGCGGGATTCACCGTGGTAACGCTGGGATCCGGAAGCAGCGTGCTGAAGCAATATCCTGCGGCAGGGACGCTTACGGCACCTTCGCAGCGAATTTATATTGTGACGCAGGAGCCGGGGGACGATGTTCCCGTGCCGAGCCTGAAGGGGAAGTCGCTCCGGGATGCCATGGAAATTTGCAGTCTGCTGCAAATTTCATGCCATGCCTCCGGTGAAGGGTATGTGGCGGATCAGACGCTGAGTGCCGGCAGCGGGGCCCGGGTGCTGGAGCTGCGGCTGCTGCCGGCGGATCAGCTGGCCGCCGCGGACAAAACCGCGAAGGCCGATGACAGCCGGGATCAGGCCAGGGGGAAGGCCTCCCCTGGTACCGGCAGTACGCAGGCGAAGAAACAGCAGGACCCGTCCGGATAAGCTTGTTCTATCCCCGGTTTGTCCTGAATAGTCATGAGATGAACGAACTTGACTATGCAGGAAGGAGGGAACAAGCGTTCATGCGCGTGTCCAATGTCACGGTTCGCCGCCGTCTGCTGATTGCTCTGCTTGGGATGGGCCTGTTGTTTCTGGCGCTGGTGATCCGTCTCGGCTACGTTCAGCTAGTGATGGGTCCGAAGCTTTCCCGGATGGCGGAGGATTCCTGGAGACGCAACATCCCGTTCACCGCCAAGCGCGGAGAAATCTGGGACCGCAACGGAGTCAAGCTGACCTACAACGTAAGCACGCCCAGCGTCATGGCCATCCCGGTTCAAGTGAAGGATCCCCAGACGACCGCAAGCCGGCTGGCAGCGGTTCTGGGAGCTTCCAAAGACACGATATACGCCCAAATTACCAAAAAACAGCTGATTGTCCGCATTCAGCCGGGAGGCCGCAAGATTTCCCCGGAGAAGGCCCAGGAAATCCGGCAATTGAATTTGCCCGGAATCGTCGTGGCCGAGGATAACCAGAGATATTACCCATTCGGTTCGCTGGCCGCCCATATTCTCGGCTTTACCGGAATTGACAACCAGGGCCTTACCGGTGTGGAAGCGAAATATGACAGCCAGTTAAGCGGAATCAGCGGCAGCGTATCCTTTCTTTCCGATGCGGCAGGCCGCAAAATGCCGAATTCGTCCGACGAATACGTGCCGCCCAAGGACGGGCTCAATCTGGAGCTGACGATCGACAGCCATCTCCAGTCCGTCATGGAGCGGGAACTGGACCAGGCCATGATCAATCTGAAGGCGGAGCATGCCATTGGCATCATGATGAATCCGAATAACGGGGAGATCCTCGCGATGTCCGGCCGGCCGACCTTCGAACCGGGCCACTTCCGGGATTACCCTCCGGAGGTGTACAACCGCAACCTGCCGATCTGGATGACCTACGAGCCCGGTTCCACCTTCAAGATCATCACCCTGGCCGCCGCTCTCGAGGAGCACAAGGTGAACCTGAGCGATCCGTTCTTTGACCCGGGTTATATTGAAGTCGGCGGAGCCAGACTCCGCTGCTGGAAACGTGGGGGGCACGGCAGCGAGTCATTCCTCGAAGTGGTGCAGAATTCGTGCAACCCCGGATTTGTCGTGATGGGACAGCGGCTCGGCAAGGAAACGCTGTTCGACTATATCACCCGCTTCGGCTTTGGCCGGAAGACCGGCATCGATCTGGGCGGCGAAGAGAACGGCATCCTGTTCAAGCTGAACAGGGTCGGGCCGGTGGAGCTTGCGACAACCTCGTTCGGCCAGGGGGTATCCGTTACTCCAATCCAGCAGGTGGCTGCGGTGGCGGCGGCTATCAACGGCGGCAAACTGTACACGCCGCATGTCGCCAAGGCCTGGTACAACCCGGAAACCGGCCAGCCTGTGGAAGAAGTGCAGCCGAAGCTGGTCAATCAGGTTATTTCGGAGGAGACGTCGAAACAGGTTAGAGAGGCGCTGGAGACCGTCGTCGCCCAGGGCAGCGGCAAGAACGCGTTCATCGACGGTTATCGGGTGGGCGGCAAGACCGGTACCGCGCAGAAGGTTATCAATGGCCGTTATTCCTCTTCCGAACACATTGTCTCCTTCATCGGCTTTGCGCCTGCGGACGACCCGCAGGTAATCTGCTACGTGGCGGTGGACAATCCGCAGGGCATCCAGTTCGGCGGGGTCGTGGCGGCCCCGATCGTCGGCAACATCCTGCGGGATACGCTGACTTACCTGAAAGTGGAGCCGCGCAAGGACCAGGTGCCGAAGGAAATCGGCTACGGCGATACGCCGATCGTCGAGGTGCCGAACCTGGTCGGAATGACGGTGAACGATATTTATGAAGAAATGCGGTCGGATTTCCGCCTGGCCAAGGCGGGCGCCGGCAATTATGT
>Ga0310828_1001324_pt1 | contig 15038 bp, 14 predicted proteins | sample WT_ome_3_FD_202242 | JGI IMG/M metagenome (GOLD analysis project Ga0310828, IMG submission 202242) | Sorghum-adapted microbial communities enriched on wild type (WT) sorghum from Joint BioEnergy Institute, Emeryville, California, United... ... | reverse complement strand
TGTGCACGTGGACAAGCTGGCGCCGGCCGCCGCCGAACGCGGTGTCGCGGTCGTCAAGGGCAGCGACTTCCTGCTGGAGGGCGGTGAGCACGCGCTGCGGCTGGCCTACTCGGCGGTGACCGTGGACCAGATCCGGGAGGGTGTGCGCCGGCTCGCCGACGCCATCTCGGCCGTCCGCTGACCTACCCGAAGCCGTCCGCTGACCTACCCCGCCATCCGCTGATCGACCCGCCGCTCGCCGATCGACGCGCCACCGTCCGGTGATCTACCTGCCGCGGTCCGCTAACCTACCCCCGCGGTCCGCCAGTCGACGCGCCGGCGAGCTGGTGCGTCATGCGTTCGAATAAAAGCGACATGTATCGTTGCTTCCGCTAGCACAACTGCGAGGTCGCGGGGGGCAGGTGGCGAGAAGTGTCAGATACCCGACAGTTGCTGGCGGTGGTCCGGGTTCCCCTTAGGACTCGAAACGGATCACAATGCTGCCAGGCGATCGCTATGCGGTCGGCTCTATAAGCAAACCCCCCGCCCCCCATCGGCGCCGGGTGGGCCGCCCGTACCCCCACCCCCCGAACACGGCCGGTCCACCCGGCGCCATTTACCTGGAACGTTCCACACTCCCGCTCGCGGCTTCCTCGCATTGTCCGGGAAGGTGCAGGCCGGGGATCACCGCGGCCTGCACCTTCCCGGACAACGCGTTGCCGCTGGGTGCCCGGTTACGGAGTGCCGGGCTCCGCGCCGCGGAGGGCGTTGCGCGCCTGTTCGGCCAGCGGGCCCATGCCCTGGCCGGACGCCGGTTGCGGGGACTGTGACGGTGACGGGCGCCCGGCCGGGGTCGGCTCAGACATCTCCATCGGCTTCTGCGGCGGCCGCGTGGTGGTGTCGTACTCCTCCCAGCTGGTGTGCCGCCGGCGGCGCCCAACCAGCGCGCCCAGCGCGCCCAGCGCGGCGCCGGCCGCCAGTAGGCCAGTGAGCCGGTACGCCCGCCGCTTGCGGGCCATCTGCCGCTCCTTCTTCTTCCCCCACATCGGCGGTCGTATCTTCCCGGCCGCTCCACCGGCCTGCCGCATGCGCTGCCTGCGGGCCGCCGCCATCCGCGCGAGCGCGCCGGTGGCGGTGCCCATGGCCGCGGTCTTCGCCGCGCTCATCCGTGGCCGCATAGCGGTGGAGACACCCTCCGCGCCGTGCGACGCGGCCTGCCTCAGGTGGCCGAATGTCTCGCCCAACTCGTCCCGGAACATCTCGGAACGAGTCTTGGCCGGGCGTCCGTTACGTCCGAACACACCACATCACCTCCCTGGTGCTGGTGTTACCCCTCGCCATCCTCCACCCTCGGGTATCGCTTCGCGACCGAAACGAGTACATGGGAGGATCCGCAAGGTAACTCAACCTACGGACGGAGTACCCGTGGCCGAGACTGTGTACGCCACCTTGCACACCAACGCCGGGCCGATCCGGCTCCAGCTCTTCCCCGACTACGCGCCGAAGACCGTGCGCAACTTCGTGGAGCTTGCCGAAGGGACCCGCCAGTACACCGACCCGCGCACCCGCCAGCCGGGCAGCGGGCCGTACTACGACGGCACCACGTTCCACCGCGTCATCAAGGGCTTCATGATCCAGGGCGGGGACCCGACCGGCACCGGGCGCGGCGGGCCGGGCTACACCTTCGAGGACGAGTTCACCTCGGAGCTGACCTTCGACCGGCCGTACCTGCTGGCGATGGCGAACGCCGGGCCGCGTACCAACGGCTCGCAGTTCTTCATCACGGTCAGCCCGACCCCGCACCTGAACTTCAAGCACACCATCTTCGGCCAGGTGGCGGACGAGTCCTCGGCCAGCGTGGTGGAAGCGATCGCGGGGACGGACACCGACCGCAGCGACCGGCCGACCAGGGACGTGGTGATCAACCGGGTGGAAATCCAGCGCGTGCCGGCGTGACCCGTTAGGGTGACGCCTCGCGATACCGTTGCGGCATGACTCAACCCCCGCCGACGATTCCGGTCTGTTACCGCCATCCGTCGCGGGAGACATACGTCCGTTGTACCCGGTGCGAGCGTCCGATCTGTCCTGACTGCATGCGGGAGGCATCGGTCGGTCACCAGTGTCCGGAGTGTGTGCGGGAAGGTCGGCGTACCCAGCGGCCGGTGCGGACCGCGTTCGGCGGCAGCAGCCTCGGCCAGCATGGGTACGTCACCTTCACCCTCATCGCGATCAACATCCTGATGCTGGTCGGCTCGGCGATCTCCGCCCGCAGCGGCGACGCGTTCGCCGGCGGCACCGGGTGGGGCGGGTTGCTGGGTGCGCGTACCCCGCTGCACGACTGGGGAGCCGTTCTCGGCCTCGCCATCTACGGCAACCCACCGGAGCTCCACGGCATCGCCGAGGGCGAGTACTACCGGCTCTTCACCGCGATGTTCCTGCAGTACGGCCTGCTGCACCTGCTGCTGAACATGTGGGCGCTGTGGGTGCTCGGCCGGACGCTGGAGATGACCCTCGGCCCGGTCCGGTTCCTCGCCCTCTACCTCATCGCCGGGCTGGGCGGCAACGTGGCGGCGTACCTGTTCAGCCACCCGGCGGCGGCCACCGCGGGCGCCTCCGGCGCGATCTTCGGCCTGTTCGCCGCGCTCTTCATCGTGTTGCGCAAGCTCGGCCGGGACACCTCGGCCGTGGTGCCGATCCTGGTGATCAACCTGGTCTTCACCTTCACCGTCTCGAGCATTTCCATCGAGGCGCATCTCGGCGGGCTCGTCGTCGGCGCGCTGGTGGCGCTCGGCATGGCGTACGCGCCACGCGCCCGGCGGGTGCTGTTCCAGAGCGGGACGGCCATCGCGGTCCTCGTCGTGCTGGCGTTGCTGACCATCGCGCGGACCAGCGCTCTGACTGGTTGAACCACTCGCGGGCCGGGCCGGCCGGGCGGCTCGTACGGCCGGTTAGCTGGACGGCTCGCGGGCCGGTTAGCTGGACGGCTCGCGGGGCGGTTGGCGCAGGCGCGTCGGCGCGGGGGCCAGCGCCGTCAGCGCGGTCAGCGCCTCGGCCGGCGGGACGCCCAAGTCGCGTTCGCCGAGGAAGTGCAGCTCGTCGCCGGTGTCAATCTCCAGTAGCTCGGTACGCAGCCCGAGCCGCTGTCGCTCGTCCAGGCGTACCCGCTCGATCTGCGACCACGGCAACCGGCGGCGGGCGACGCCCGCGACCAGGGTGAGCCCTTCCGCGTCGGCCCGCAGCCGCACCGGAAGGACCAGGTCGCGGACCGCGGACGCGACGAGCCCGGCCGCGGCGAGCGCGACCAGCGACCGTCCAACCACATCGGTGGCGACGAAGGCGCCGAGCAGGGCGAAGAGCGCGGCCGCGACGAGCTTCACCGCCGGCAGCTTGCGGGCTACCCGCCACTCCATGTCCTCAGCGTACTGTCGAGTAATGCGAGATGCGGTCATCGTCGGAGCGGTAAGGACCCCGATCGGACGGCGCAAGGGCGGCCTGTCCGGCATCCATCCGGTCGACCTGTCGGCGCAGGTGTTGCGCGCGCTCGCCGACCGGACCCTGCTCAACCCGGCCGACGTCGACGACGTCGTCTGGGGCTGCGTGTCCCAGGCGGGTGAGCAGTCCTGGAACATCGGCCGCAACGCGGTACTCGCCGCGGGGTGGCCGGAGTCGGTGCCCGGGACCACTGTGGACCGGCAATGCGGGTCGAGCCAGCAGGCCGTGCATATCGCCGCGGCGGCGGTGATCGCCGGGCAGGCCGACCTGGTGGTGGCCGGGGGCGTCGAGTCGATGACCCGGGTGCCGATGGGCGCGACCGGTCCGGGCACACCCTTCGGTGACGCGGTGCGCGACCGCTACCGCGATGTCGAGGGCTTCGCCGCGGACCAGCCGATCCCGTTCAACCAGGGGATCGGCGCCGAGATGATCGCGTCGCGGTGGGGCTTCAGCCGCCAGCAACTCGACGAGTACTCCCTGCGCAGCCACGAGCTGGCCGCGGCGGCCGACTTCACCGCGGAGATCGTGCCGGTGGCTGGGGTCACCGGCGACGAGGGTATCCGCCGGGACACCTCGCTGGAGAAGCTGGCCGAGCTGCGGACGCCGTTCCGGGCGGACGGGGTGGTCACCGCCGGTTCGTCCTCGCAGATCTCCGACGGCGCGGCGGCCGTGGCGGTCACCTCGTCGGAATGGGCCGCCGCGCACGGCCTCACGCCGCTGGCCCGGATCCACACCGCGGTGGTCGCGGCGGACGACCCGGTCATCATGCTCACCGCACCCATCCCGGCCACGGAAAAGGCGTTGCGGCGCGCCGGACTCACCCTCGACGAGATCGGGGTGTACGAGGTGAACGAGGCGTTCGCACCGGTGCCGCTGGCCTGGCTGGCGGAGACCAAGGCGGATCCCGCCCGGCTCAACCCGCGCGGCGGCGCGATCGCGCTCGGGCACCCGCTCGGCGCTTCGGGCGCCCGGATCATGACGACGATGCTGCACCATATGCGGGACAACGGGATCCGGTACGGCCTGCAAACCATGTGCGAGGGCGGCGGGATGGCCAACGCCACCATCCTCGAACTGCTCTAACCCCTGCCCTACCTCGTTGATCATGAGGTGAGCGGCACAGGATGTCCCTTTTGCACGAACTTATCTCATGATCAACAGGGCAGGGGGCGAGGGAGCGGCTGGCTGCGAGAGGCGCCGGGACGGTGGCGGCGGGAGACGGCGCCGAGGGGAGACCGCGCCGGTGGAGACGGTGGCGGGGAAGGGCGGCATGATGGGCGGCGTGACTGGCGGTGCGTCCGGTGCCGGCAAGGGCCTGGTCCTCGTGGTGGAGGACGAGCCGCCGATCGCTGACCTGGTCCGGATGTACCTGGGTCGGGATGGGTTCGGCGTGCACGTCGAGCAGGACGGCTCGGCCGGGCTGGCCGCCGCCCGCCGGCTGCGCCCGGTCGCCTGCGTGCTCGACATCGCCCTGCCCGGCATGGACGGCACCGAGATCTGCCGGCAGCTGCGCGCCGACGGCGACTGGACCCCGGTCATCTTCCTGACCGCCCGGGATGACGAGGTGGACCGGGTACTCGGGCTGGAACTGGGCGCCGACGACTACGTGACCAAACCGTTCAGCCCTCGTGAGCTGGTGGCCCGGGTCAAGGCGGTGTTGCGGCGTACCGCCGGCGATCCGTCCGGGCAGGAGCGGCCGCGCCGGGTCGGCCCGGTCGTACTCGACCCGGCCCGCCGCTCGGTCACCGCCGCGGACCAGCCGGTTCACCTCACCTCGACCGAGTTCGACCTGCTGGCGTACCTGATGGGCCGGCCGGGGCGGGTCTTCACCCGGGAAGAGTTGCTCGCCGCCGTCTGGGGGTACGCCGCGCACGCCGGCACGCGTACCGTCGACGTGCACGTGGCCCAGGTGCGGGCCAAGCTGGGCGAGGCCGCCCGGATCATCCGTACCGTGCGCGGCGTCGGCTACACAGTGGACGATGCCTGACCACCGGCTCACCGTACCGCTGCAGATCATCGGCGCGCGGCGGGCCAGGTTCACCCAGACCATCACCGGCCGGGCGGTACTGGTCGGCTGTGCCGTCGCCCTCGTCTCGGTGCTGGTCACCGCGCTGGTCGCACTCCCGGTCACGCTGAGCGCCGGGCAGCGGCAGGCCCGGCAGGCGCTCGCCGCCGAGGCGAACCTGGCCGCGGCCGGGGTGCGCAACCGGCTGGACCGGGCGGTCGGCACCCTGCAGGGCGAGCGGATCCTGGCGCAGCTGCGCCGGCAGGGCATTGACGTGTACCTGATCCGGGATGGCCAGCCCGACCGGGCCGGCCTGCCCGACAGTGTGGTGCGTGACGTGGCCGCGGGCGAGCGGGTCAGCCGCAGGGCCAGAGTGGACGGACAACTGTCCATAGTGGAAGGCAGGCCGCTGGCTGCCGGCGACGGGCTGGTGCTGGTCCGGCCGGCGGCCACCGGCGCGGCCTGGCTGCTGGTGCGCAGCCTGTGGTTGCCGCTGCTGGCCGGGCTGGGCGGCGGGGTCCTGGCCGGCACGCTGATGGCCCGCCGGCTGTCCCGGCCGATCCGCAACGCCGCCGTCGCCGCCGTCCGGCTGCGGGCCGGCGACCGCGCGGTCCGCGTACCGGCGGAGCCGCCCGCCGAGGTCGAGGAGCTGGCGCACGCCCTCAACGGCCTGGCCGCGGCGCTCGCCACGAGCGAGGGCCGGCAGCGGGAGTTCCTGCTCTCCGTCTCGCACGAGCTGCGCACGCCACTCACCACGATCAAGGGGTACGCCGAGGCGCTGTCCGACGGTGTGGTGGAGCCGGACGGCACGCAACGGATCGGGCAGACCATGCTCGCCGAGGCGGCCCGCCTGGACCGGCTCGTCACCGACCTGCTCACCCTGGCCCGCTTGGAGGCGGCCGAGTTCCCGGTCGAACTGAGCATCGTGGACTTGAACGAACTGGTACGGGCAGCGGCCGAGGCGTGGGGACCGCGGTACGCGGGCGACGGCGTGGTGCTGCGTACCGAGCTGCCGGAGGGGCCCGTGCTCGCGTACACCGATCCGGGCCGGGTGCGCCAGGTGGTGGACGGGCTGCTGGAGAACGCCCTTCGCGTGGTGCCGCCGGGTGCTCCCGTCGTCATCTGCGCATACCGGACCGAGTACGCGGTCCTGGAAGTGCGCGACGGCGGGCCGGGCCTGGCCGACGAGGATCTCGCCGTGGCGTTCGAGCGCGGTGTGCTCTACCAGCGCTACCGCGGCGTCCGGAAGGTGGGCAGCGGCCTTGGACTGGCGCTCGCCGCCCGGCTGGTGCGCCGGCTCGGCGGGCGCATCGAGGCCGGGCACGCGCCCGAGGGCGGCGCCCGGTTCACGGTACGGCTGCCCGCCGACGCGTCCTCGCTGCCCATCAACCTCTCCTGAGGCATCTTTACCGAACCCGAACATCGGCCTGACAGTCCGCTCGCCCGGCTCGGGCAGGGTGTTGGCTGCCGGCTTTCCGGGCCGGGTCTGATCGCTCGAAAGGAGATCATGACGATGCGGATGTACCGGCGGATCGGCGTGGCGGCAGTCACCGGCGTGGCCGCGCTCAGCCTGGCCGCCTGCGCTTTCGACGGCTCGCCCGGCGACCGGGCCGGCGCGGGCGCGGTAACCGGCGCGGACGCTGGGGCCGGGCTGACGGCGGTCGAGGTGTCCGCCGACCTGAGCGCGGAGGGGCAGGCGTTGGCCGCGCTCGGCATTTCGCCCGGCGACATCGAGCCGGCCGGCTACCCCGCCACCGAGCCCAGCCCGAGCGCCGGTGCCGGTTCCGGTCCTGGCGTCGGTTCCGGTGCCGAGGAGCGGGCCAAGGCGGGTCCGCGCAAGCGGCACCTCAACCGCGTACTCCTGCGCCGCAACACCCTGCACGGCGAGGTGGTGGTGCAGACCAAGGAGGGGACCAAGACGCTGCTGGTGCAGCGCGGCGAGGTGACCGCGATCGACGACACCACGATCACCGTGAAGTCCGCCGACGGGTACACCCAGACCTGGCGGTTCGGCGACAAGATCCGTGTGGTGGAGCGCCGCACCACGGTCCAGCCGAAGGAGATCGAGGTCGGCACGAAGGTGGGCATCGCCGGCATCAAGAACGGTGAGCAGAACCAGGCCAGGCTCATCGTCGTACCCGCCAAGTAACGGTGTGGGGGCGCCGCTGCCGTGGCGGCGCCCCCATTCGTTTCCAGATCTCAGGTCCCCTCGGGGGCCGGTCGCGTCCTCAGCCGATGGCGAAGCTCGGGTGCGGCGGCTGGTTGTAGGCCGTGTTCTGCCAGGCGACCGCCACCCGGTACTGCCGGTCCTGCATCAGCGAGGGCCGGGAGATGCTGGTCGAGTCCGTTGTGGAGTAGATGCGCAGCGCGGTGTCGTTGGACGTCGGCCAGATGACCTCCTCGCGCCAGTCGCCGAGGATGTCGGCGGAGAGCGACGGGGTGGCCTTGGTGCCGTTGTTGGAGTGCACACCACTGGCGGTCAACAGCCGGGTGTCGCCGCCGGTCCCGTACTTGTCGATGTGCGTACCGTCCAGCAGCTCGCGCTGCGCGTCGCCGTCCCACCAGATGACGAAGTTGGTGGAGGACGGCTTGCGGCTGGCCACCTGCGAACCGTTGGTGGCGCTGCGCAGCCCGGACACCGCGGACGACCACGCCTCCGCGCCGGGGTTGCCGGACCAGATGTCCGCCGCCACGCCACGGCCGTTGTCGCAGCCGCACGCCAGGGCGGACCAGATGATCTGGCCGGTACGCGCGTCGCCCATCCAGTGCGCCGGGTCGCTGCCCGACTCGGACGGCTTGAACACCTCCAGCCCCGGGCGGGACGGGATGAAGTCGCTGACGTGGTAGGCGTCGCCGTGGCGGGTGTTGTTCTGCCACAGCCCGGATCCGTTGTCGTCCACCGCCATCGAGCCGTACATGATCTCGTCGCGGCCGTCATTGTCCACATCGGCGATGGAGAGCTGGTGGTTGCCCTTGCCGGTCCACGCCGAGCCAGCGTTGTTGCTGTCAAAGGTCCACCGGCGGGTCAGCGTCCGGTTGGCGTAGTCCCAGGCGGTGATCACGGAGCGGGTGTAGTAGCCGCGGGCCATGATGATGCTCGGGTGCGACCCGGACACGTAGGCGGTGCCGGCCAGGAACCGGTCCACCCGGTTGCCGTACGAGTCGCCCCAGGAGGAGACGTTTCCGCGCGGCGGCACGAAGTTGGCGGTGGCCAGGATCTCGCCGTTGGTTCCACTGAAGACGGTCAGGTACTCCGGGCCGGACAGGATGTAACCCGACGAGTTGCGGTAGTCGGCGTTCGGGTTGCCGATCACCTGACCGGTGCCGGACCGGGTGCCGTCCGCGGTCTTCATGGCCACCTCGGCCCGCCCGTCGCCGTCGTAGTCGAACACCTGGAACTGCGTGTAGTGTGCTCCGGCGCGGATGTTGCGGCCGAGGTCGATCCGCCACAGGCGGGTCCCGTTCAGCTTGTACGCGTCAATGAAGACATTGCCGGTGTAGCCGGACTGGGAGTTGTCCTTGGCGTTGGACGGATCCCACTTCAGCACGATTTCGTACTGGCCGTCGCCGTCCAGGTCCCCGACCGAGGCGTCGTTGGCGCTGTAGGTGTAGGAGACGCCATCGGGCGTGGTGCCCCCGCCCGGCCGCTGGATGGGCACATCGAGGCTGGTGGCGAATGGCGTGACCGGAGCGTCGGCGGCGCCGGCCAGTGTCTCCACGCCGGCCAGGACCGGGCGGACCGTGTAGCTCGCGTCCGCTGGCGCGCCGGCGTCGAGGAAGTTGGTCACCGAGGTCGTGCCCACCTTCATCGATCCCCGGTACACATTGAAGGTGGTCCCGGCCGGGTCGTCGCGCAGCAGCCGCCAGGACAGGAAGTTGCCCTTGGCGGTACGGATGCTGATGAGTCCCCGGTCGAGTCGTTCGGTGGTGCCCACGAATCCCGGCTGGCTCGCGGCCGCGCTGCTGGCTGCCGCGGCGGTGCTGCTGGTTGTGGCGGTGTTGGCTGCCGCGGCTCGGTTCGCGGCGGCGGCGCTGCCCGCTGCGGCGGTGCTGCCGGCTGCTACGGCTTGGTTCGCGGCGGCCGCGCTGGCCGCGACGGCGCTGTTGGCTGCCGCGGCTTGGTTCGCTGCGACGGTGCCGTTGGCTGCCGCGGCTTGGTTCGCTGCGGCGGTGCCGCTGGCTGCCACGGCGCCGCTGGCCGCCAGCATGGCGCACGTGGTGAGGGTGGCGAACCTCGGGTTGATACGTTTCATCCTGACCATCCAAGCTCGTGCGCGCGTAGGCGACGCGGGGGAACGCGGCAACTGATCTTTGTCCGGTCCCACCTCGGGACCGGGTGCCGCCCTGACAGCGCCTCCACCGGCTCTAGGAAAGCGCTTGCCGTTCCCCGCAATCTAGGCGAGCCATTCACGTCTGTCAACGCCAATGATGATCGGTGCCGATATGTTCGACAGGGCTGACAAGCAGAGACAGGGATGCGAGGCTAGGCTGTGTAGGTTGCTTTTGTCACGCTAACGCCGGAGCAGGTCGTGAAGCTCTCCATCCTGATGCCTGTCTACAACGAGGAGGCCCGGATCGCGGACGCCCTCAAGCAGGCGCTCGCGGTCGACTATCCGTGCGAGATCGAATTGATCGTGGTGGACGATGGCAGCAGCGACGGTACGCCGGACGCGCTCAGCGGGGTGGACGACCCCCGGCTGCGGGTGTTCACCCACCCGCGCAACATGGGCAAGGGCGCGGCGATCCGCACCGCCGTGGAGCACGCTGACGGCGAGTACATGGTCATCCTCGACGCCGACCTGGAGTACGACCCGCAGGACATCCCGAAGCTGCTCGCCCCGGTGCTGGACGGCCGGGCCACGGTCGTCTACGGCAACCGGTCCTTCGGCAGCCACAGCGCGTACTCGTTCTGGTACGTCATGGGCAACCGGGCGGTCACCACGGCGGCGAACGTCCTCTACAACTCGTACATCGGCGACCTGGAGACCTGCTTCAAACTGCTGCCGGTCGCCCTTTACCGGTCGCTGGACATCCGCTCCCGCGGCTTCGGCATGGAGGCCGAGGTGACCGGCAAGCTGCTACGCCGCGGCTTCCGGCCGTACGAGGTGCCGATCAGCTACCACGCGCGTACCCGGGAAGAGGGCAAGAAGATCACCTGGCGGGACGGCCTCCAGGCGCTGTGGATCCTCGGCCGCGAACGCACCCGCCGGATCTGACCGCTCACCACACGAACCCGCCGATCGCGGCGCGCAGCCCGGCCGGGTCCAGACCGTGCCACCGGGCGTGGTCCTTCGGCGAACCGTAGCGCCGCAGGTCCGCCCGGCCTACGCCGAGGGCGAGCAGCCGGTGTGGTACGCCGCGAAGCGCGTCGGCGATCAGCCGCGACGACGTGCCGGCGAGGTACGGCTCGACGAGCACCACCGTATCCGTGTGGGCCGTCAGCTCCCGCAGCCCAGCAGCGTCGAACGGGCGCGGCGTGTTGGTGTAGGCGACCGCCACGTCGAGACCCTCGACGCCGGCCAGGACCGGGTCGAGCATCGGCCCGACCGCCACCACCAGTGCGCCCTTGCCGTCCCGGAGCTTCTCCAGGCGGCCGGTCGTCGGTCGCGCTGCCGCGTTGTGCTGCGTCGACAGGCGTACGTACACCCGGCCGTCGTGGCCCGCCGCGGCCCGCAGCATCGTCTCCACCTCGTCCGGATGCCCGGGCACCTGGACCGTCCAACCGTCCAATGTGTCTAGAAGCGCCACATCGCCCGGGGAGAAGTGCGTGTAACCGTACCCCGAGCCGTCGAACGACGCACCGACGCTGACCAGTACCGCGCCCGCGCCCTGGTGGTTGAGGTCCAGCTTGATCTGCTCGTACGCCCGGTCCACCGCGAAGGTGGCGTACGAGTGCACGATCGGCCGCAGCCCGGTGAGTGCCAACCCGCCGGCGACGCTGACCATCAGCTGTTCCCGGATACCCATGTTGAGCACGCGGTCCGGGTGCTGCGCGGCCGCCTTCGCGAACAGCGCAGCGGATATGTCGGCCAGTACCACCGCGGTGCGTGGATCCTCGTCCAGCAAGGCAGTGGTGGTGCTGACGAATCGGTCGCGCATCAGCTACTCCTTGGGTTCGACGGTCGCCACTACCACGTGTGGCCGGCATGCTTCGTGGGCCTTGAGCGCCTCGGCGATCGCCGCATGGTCGCGTCCGTTCACCGTCCGGGCGGTCCAGCCGTTCACGGTGAACCTGCTCGCGATGCCGCCCGGCCAGCCGTGGGTGGCGGACTGGTTGTCGATGACAATGGCGGTGAGCCGGTCCAGACCAATCGCGCCCGCGTACGCGATCGCCTCGTGGTTGGACCCCTCGTCCAGTTCGGCGTCGCCGAGCAGGACGTACACCCGCGGCTTCAGCAGGCCCTGCGCCCGCAGCCCGAGCGCGGTGCCGACGGCGAGCCCGAGGCCGTGTCCGAGCGAGCCGGAACTGATCTCCACGCCGGGGACCAGCACCCGGTCCGGGTGGTGGCCGAGCCGGCTGTCCGGCCCCGCCCAGTCGTCCAGCCAGTCGTCCGGGATGAATCCCTTGGCGGCGAGGACCGCGTAGTACGCCTGCGGGCCGTGGCCCTTGGAGAGCAGGAACCGGTCCCTCTCCGGATCTTCGATCCGGTCCGGCGCGACCCGCAGAATCTGGTCGTAAAGCACCCAGAGAACATCCAATGTGGAGTACGCGCTCAGCTCGTGCTTCTCGTCGCCGGTCAGCCTGCTCAGCTTTTCCGCTACCCCCTGCATGGCGCTATCCTGAAACTTGAACCTCGCTTCAACTCAAGGAGGTGTGTTGCAGGACTCATTGACCATCGGCGAGCTGGCCGCGCGCAGCGGCGTGGCACCCTCCGCTCTGCGGTATTACGAGCGGTTGGGCCTGATCCGGGCCACCCGGACCAGCGGCAACCAGCGCCGGTACGAGCGAACCGAGCTGCGCCGGGTCGCGTTCATCCGGATCGCCCAGCAGGTCGGCGTCTCGCTGGAGGAGATCCGCACCGCGCTCGCCGAGCTTCCCGATTCCCGGACGCCGACGCGGGCCGACTGGGCGCGCCTGTCGCGGCGCTGGCAGAGCCGGCTGGAGGAGCAGATCGCGTTGCTGCAGCGGTTGCGGGACAATCTCGCCGACTGCATCGGCTGCGGCTGCCTGTCGCTGAGGAGTTGCAACCTCTACAACCCCAATGATCAACTCGGCGCCACCGGCTCCGGTCCACGCCGGCTCCTGCAATCGGTCCGCCCGGCTCCGTGATCAGCGGCGGCTCCGTTGCCAGCGGGCTCTCTCTTGGTCAGCGGACGTCCTTGGTCAGCGGGCGAGGAGGAGCACCTTGCCGATGTGCTCGTTCGCCTCGACCACGCGGTGCGCCTGCGCGGCCTGCGCCATCGGCAGCCGGCGGTCGATCACCGGCCGCACCGCGCCAGACTCCACGAGCGGCCAGATCTGCTCGCGTACCCTCCGTACGATTTCTGCCTTCTCCGCCAGCGGACGAGCCCGCAGCGTGGTCGCGGAGATCGACCCGCGCTTGGCCATCAGCGCGCCGAGGTTGAACTCCGCCTTGCGCCCGCCCTGCATGCCGATGATCGCCAAGCGCCCGTTCGGCGCCAGGGCGTCGATGTTCCGCGCCAGGTATGCCCCGCCGATGATGTCGAGGATGACATCCGCGCCCCGGTCGTCGGTGGCCTTCCGGACCGCCGCCACGAAGTCCTCAGTGGAATAGTCGATCGCCACGTCCGCGCCCAACGCCTTGATGGCCTCATGCTTGTGCGCCCTCGCGGTGGCGATGACCCGCGCGCCCATGGCCCGGCCGAGCTGTATCGCGAACGTACCGATGCCGCTGCCGCCACCGTGCACCAGTAACGTCTCGCCGCGCCGCAGCCGGGCGATATCCACCACATTGGACCAGACCGTGCACGCCACCTCCGGCAGCGCGGCCGCCTCCGCCACGGTGAGACCGCGCGGCACCGGGAGGAGCTGCCCGGCCGGCACGGCAACCTTCTCGGCGTACCCTCCGCCGCCCAACAGCGCGCACACCTCATCCCCGACAGCCCAGTCGCGGACGTCCGCGCTGAGCTCGATCACCCGTCCCGAACACTCCAGGCCGGGGTACGCGGGCGCGCCCGGCGGCGGCGGGTAGTGGCCCGCACGCTGGAGGAGGTCGGCCCGGTTGACGGCAGAGGCGGTCACCTCGACCACCACCTCGCCCCCCGGTCCGGGTACGGGGTCGGGCACCTCGGTCCAGCTCAGCACCTCTGGGCCGCCCGGAGCGGTGATCGTCACGGCGTACATGGTCCATAGTTTTACCCTGCCCGGGTTGGGTCTGGGTCCGGACCGCTCCGGGTTGGCCCGGTCCGGCTCTGGCCCGGGCTGGGTCCTTCCCTGGCCCGGTCCGGCGCCGGGCGTCGACGAGCTCCAGGTCGCTCGCCGTGGCCGCTTACCCGCCGGTCCTGCGACCTCTACCCCGACGCGGCGTCGCTATGGCTGGATCCGGCATTTCCGGATCGAGGTGGCCGTAGGCTGGTCGCAGTGTGGCCGTCCCTGCCGAAGGTTTACGCCAAGTCCGCCGATGAAGAAGATCAGATCACGAACGGACGGATCAATCCGACTTTGGGCGCCGACGGCGGCGATGGCACACTTGGCACGACTGCGGATCAGCCGTGGACCGGGAGCGAAGATCCCGATCTTGTGCGGACGAAACCGCAGTCCAGGGAGGGCTCGCCTAGTGGCCGATGGCGGCGGTCTTGAAAACCGCTAGGGGTGGTGACACTCCTCGTGGGTTCGAATCCCACGCCCTCCGCGTTCAGCTCCTAAAACCGCCTCTGACCTGGGCGGACGTCGGTCCTCGATCCATCGTGCTCGGTCCCACCGTGTCTCACCCGGTTCCATGATCGCTCGCTGTTTGGGGGCGTATCGGGGGGAAGCCCCTGGGCCGCCGAAGCCCCGGTCAGCCTGGACGGGGCGTGCCCAGCAACGGACGGCTGTACCGTGACCGCGTGCAGCCCGAGGGTGATCTGGACACCGACCGCTTCCGCGATCGGTTGGAACGCGGCTGGGCTGCGTCCAGGGACGTGGTGTACGACGGGCCTGGTAGTCGGCGTGTCGTGATGTGAGAGACGGTCACCGCGGAGATCCTTCGAGACGGCTAAGTCACTACCGAAGGAGATCAACGCGATGACCGCACCTAAGAGTGTGGACCCTGCCGGCCTGGTTCGCGAGCAGTTGGAGTCCGCGTCGCCGGATGTGTTGCGGGCGATGGTGAAGACGTTCGCCGAGGCGCTGATGTCGGCGGAGGCGGACGCGATCTGCGGCGCGCCGTACGGGCAGCGCAGTGGCGAGCGCACCAATCAGCGCAACGGCTACCGGGCCCGGGAGTGGGACACCCGGGCGGGCACGATCGAGCTGGCGATCCCGAAGCTGCGCCAGGGCAGCTACTTCCCGGACTGGTTGTTGCAGCACCGCCGGCGGGCCGAGCAGGCCCTGGTGAGCGTGGTGGCCACCTCCTACCTGCTGGGGGTGTCGACTCGGCGGGTGGAGAAGCTGGTCGAG
>Ga0310828_1001319_pt1 | contig 15115 bp, 8 predicted proteins | sample WT_ome_3_FD_202242 | JGI IMG/M metagenome (GOLD analysis project Ga0310828, IMG submission 202242) | Sorghum-adapted microbial communities enriched on wild type (WT) sorghum from Joint BioEnergy Institute, Emeryville, California, United... ... | reverse complement strand
TTTCCCAACCCGTGACGCCTGCCTCCGCTACGCGCCCAGTGGAGGCTATGTAACAGCCTCCACTGGGTAACAAAATTACGTGAGTGAACCATTATCCTTCGGTAACATTTTTATATGAGTTGACACGCGGGAGACTAGAAAAACCTTTCTCAATAAATAAGAGTGGCTTTTCCTTCAAAAATATCAAGCACCATAATAAGAAATTTACCTTTGGAGAATAAAAGGTGAGATTTCAATCTTTTGCCCATTTATTAAGTTTCAAGCACTTTACGATATTCCTTTAATTAATATCTCTAAATCAACAATAATATTTTTACCGCAAAATTTGGTCGTTATGGACAACTTACCCATTCCTATAATTTGAATGTCAATCACTTCAAAGTCTATAAATCCCGAACATTTTATTGATCCCATCGACTGTTTGAATAAACTCAAAGTCGGGGTACCTGAAAAGGGGTAACATCTGATCAATCCCCATTTAGGAATGATAATCACGACATTAATGACAAACAAATCTGAACCACTTGTCAAGAGTTTATGGAATCAAAAATCTCGTTCTTTTTGAAGGAATTTATTGATAATATCTTGTGGCATAAGCGTCACGAAAAAAAGGGCGTTTCAATTTTTTTGAAACGTCCCTTCGTTTACGTTTTTTTCTTTAATTTATTTGTGAAGCTACTCTCAATTTGCGTGACGCTCAACGTTTACAACTTTTAACGTAAAATAACACCAGTCAATACAACGGATATCTATCCAATTCTTACGAGCACTTGCTATACCCGCAGTTGCTGCAAGTTTTGCAGCCCTCGATGTTGATCAGCGAGGCGGAGCCGCAGGATGGGCACAGGTCGCGCGAGGTGGCCGGTGCGCTGCCGTGGCTGTAGCCGCCATGCGAGCCGTCTGCCGTGCCGTGAACGTGTGCTGTCTCCTGTGCAACCGTTGCGGCTACCGGCGCTGGGTCGTGGTCGCCGTAAGGTCCGTTTTGTACGTGCGTCTCCAACGCTTTGGCGACGGCGTCCGCGATCGATTCAACGCGGTTAGGACCAAAACCGATCGCTCCCGTACCGCCGATGCCTTTAAGGTGCTTAATCAGCAGTTCAACCTTCTCGCCATGGTCGCCGTAACGCAGGAACAGCGAGCAGACGCGGCCAAGGGCTTCAGCCATCGCGAATACGTCAGAACCAGCTTTCCCTACGTTCAAGAAGATCTCACCTGGAGTCCCGTTCATGTCATTGATCGTGATATAGGCCATGCCAAACGGCGTGTTGATTTTATACGTTGCTCCATGCAGCACTTGCGGGCGTCTCTTGTATTGTTCGCCGGTTTTTGGGCTGCTGGTTTGACCCAATGCACTTGCCGCTTGTGGAGTTGCCGGTGCGCTAGCTTGAGCAGGTGCTTCCTCTTTCTTCTCCTCTTTCTTCTCGGTTTGCAGAACTTGCACGTCACGGCTGCCGTCGCGGTAAATCGTTACGCCTTTGCAGCCCAGGTCGAAGGCTAGTTCATACAGCCGTTTCGTATCTTCCACCGTAAAGTCAGACGGGCAGTTGGCCGTTTTCGAGATCGAGCTGTCCACCCAACGCTGAATTGCCGCTTGTACGCGGATATGATCTTCCGCCGACAAATCCATCGCCGTTACGAAGTAATCCGGCAGCGGTTCGCCTGGATGCGCGTCCATCCATTCCTGCGCGATCGGCACGAATTGCTCGTCGAAGCCGAGACGGCTTTGACGGTAATATTTGAAGGCGAAGTACGGTTCGATCCCAGTCGAAGTGCCAACCATCGTCCCTGTGCTGCCAGTTGGCGCTTGGGTAATGATCGTGACATTGCGAATCCCTTTGGTGCGGACAGCTTCACCAACTTCTGGATACACTTCCGTCATGTTCTTCATAAAGCCGCTTTGTAAAAATTTATCTGCTTCAAATGCCGGGAAGGATCCTTTCTCTTCTGCGATATCTGCAGAGGCCAGGTAAGCTTCCTTCGCAATAAAGCCATACAATTTATCGAGGAATTCCAGCGATTCCGGGCTGCCGTAACGGATGTTCAGCTTGATCATCAGCTCAGCGAGACCCATCGTTCCGAGGCCGACACGGCGCTCTTTCTTCTGGTTCTTCTCGTTTTCTTCAAAATGATAAGGCGTCTTGTTGATGACATTGTCCAAGAAGCGAACCGAATAACGCGTAGTTGTCGCCAGTTCATCCCATGCGACATCGTGTTTCTCTTCATCGTAGAACTTGGACAAGTTCATTGCCGACAGGTTACATACGCCCCAGCCCGGCAACCCTTGCTCCCCGCACGGATTCGTACAGATGATCGGGTTAAAGTACCAGCTGTTGGACATTTGGTTATAGTATTCCATGAAGACCACGCCCGGCTCAGCGGATTTCCAAGCCGATTCGATGATCGTATGCCAGATTTCACGCGCCTTGACGGTACGGTAGTGGATGACTTTACGTCCATCGGCTCTCCATTTATCGAGATCGCCGTCCCACACCTCGTTGTAATCCTCATAAGTTGTATCCGGGAATACCAAATCCCAATCGAGGTCTTCCTTCACAGCTTTCATGAAGGCGTTGCTGACGCAAACCGACAGGTTCGCATTGGTCACTTGGCCCATCGTTTGCTTCACGGTAATGAAGTCCAGCACATCCGGATGCCAGTCATTGATCATCAGCATCAACGCACCGCGACGGCTGCCGCCTTGCTCAATCAGACCAGTAGTGTAGCTGAACAAGCCTCCCCAAGAAACCGCACCGCTGGAAGAACCGTTCACGCCACGAACGATCGCACGACGCGGACGAAGGGAGCTCAAGTTAATCCCAACGCCGCCGCCGCGAGCCATGATCTCGGTCATTTCGGACAGAGTTTCCATAATGCCGCCCCGGCTGTCCTTCGGTGAAGGAATAACGTAACAGTTGAACAAAGTTAACTCATCGCTGGCACCTGCGCCAGCAGCAATCCGTCCGCCCGGAACAAGCTTCCAATCGTCCAGAATATAACGGAATTTCTCTTCCCATTCCTTCTGCTTCTCCGGCGTTTCCTCTACTGAAGCCATCGCTTTGGCCAGACGGTCCCACATTTCTTCAGGCGTTTTCTCGATATTGAGGGTCAGCTTCTCGACGTCGGTCTCCACCAGATCTCCCCGGCGGGTCTTCACCGTGACGTTGCGACCGTCACGAGCCACAACCTCCCCTACTTCCTTCGTCGGGAATTTGGGGTCGTCCTTCGTCAGAACAAGTACGACATCGCCTACTTTAGCGTGGCTAGGATCTGCGTCCTTCCAGGCGTACCGGTCCAAGAAGATTTTCTCACTTAGCCCCTCAAGGCGCTGTTTTTGCACAGTTTTCAAAGAAAACACCCTCCTAAAAATTGATTCAGAGTATCCATTAATTAATCGGTCATTCGCCTCGTTTCCTGAAGTGAAAATTAGGCAAAAAAACGAAAAAAAACGCTGTATCAAGCCGGAATCTGCCCACTTGATCACCGCGGCACACACCCTGTAAACGGTAATATCATATGTATGAATCACAATATATTGTGTGCGAATACCATTATACTATACAATATCTCGTTGTCATAGCAGTTCAGAGTGAAATTTTAGGCTTTAATCCGATTTCATCTGGCCCAACCCCCCGTTTCCTTCCATTCTCTCTATTTTTCAGACTCAAAACTATGAAACCGCTTTGTAACCATTTCCAAGAAACCAGGGAAACATCTCCTAAGTTTAATTGAATTTGAATTAACACAATTTTAACAATTGATCGATGCCACTCCGCGAAAAAGGAGTAACCTAGTATATGAGGTTCATAATTTACGAGGAGATGAGTTCAAGTGAAAGCGTTAAGATGGCATGGCGTCAAGGACCTAAGACTGGAGAACATCGAGGAGCCGAAGGCGGAACCGGGTAAAGCGAAAATCAAGGTGGAATGGTGCGGCATTTGCGGCAGTGATCTGCATGAATATGTAGCTGGCCCGATATTCATTCCGCTGGAAACCCACCCGCTCAGCGGAGATAAAGCGCCAATCGTCATGGGACATGAATTTTCCGGACAAGTGGTTGAGGTTGGCGAAGGCGTCACCCGCGTAGCTGTCGGCGATCGCGTTGTCATTGAACCGATTTATGCTTGCGGAACCTGCGAGGCTTGTAAACAAGGGAAATATAATCTTTGCGATAAAATGGGCTTCTTCGGCCTGGCGGGCGGAGGCGGCGGATTCTCCGAATATGCTAATGTACCGGAACAAATGCTGCATAAAATCCCGGATTCAGTATCTTTCGAGCAAGGCGCTCTGGTCGAGCCATCCGCTGTAGCTCTTCACGCTGTTCGCTCCAGTGAATTGAAAGTAGGCGATAAAGCCGCTGTGTTTGGCACCGGGCCAATTGGTCTGCTCGTGATCGAAGCGCTGAAGGCTTCAGGCGCATCGGAAATCTATGCAGTCGAGCTGTCCGAGGAACGGAAACAGAAAGCTGCCGAGCTTGGCGCCATTGTCATTGATCCAAAAGAATACGATGCCGTTGAGGAAATTCACAAACGCACTCAAGGCGGTGTGGATGTCGCCTATGAAGTAACCGGAGTTTCTCCTGTGCTCACCCAGGCGATCCAGTCCACCAAAATCGGTGGCGAAACGATGATCGTCAGCATTTTCGAGAAGGAAGCTTCGCTCCATCCGCAAAATATCGTCATGAAAGAACGTACTGTAAAAGGGATTATCGGCTACCGTGACGTATTCCCAGCGGTGATCAGCTTAATGGCTCAAGGCTACTTCTCCGCAGACAAACTGGTTACGAAACGCATTAAACTGGATCAAGCGATTGAAGAAGGCTTTGAAGGTCTGCTGAAAGAACGGAATCAAATCAAAATCTTGGTGAAAGCAGAGTAAGTAAGTTTTCGGGAATGAGCAACAAGTGTGCTGACCAAATGAGGTCAGCATACTTGTTTTTTTAATTTCATCGTTGTATTCCTGTCTTTCTCATGATAAAAAGCCCTGCCATAAGGCAAGGCTTTGGTCACATTAATTATTTCTAAACAAAAGCTGAGAGAAATGATACAGGTCGTTCTTCCATACAGGCCAATCGTGACCGCCAGGTTCTTCGAACCAAATGTGTGGAACCTGCTTCTCTGCCAAGTAAGCATGTGTTCGTTCACTATGGGGTTTCAGATCATCCTGATTTCCGCACGATATCCATAACAATTTTAGCTTAGCCGTTGCTTCAGCAGGGTTCGGGACAAGCTGCTCTGGCGCTTTCGTATTTGGAGCAGCAGAGAAGGCTCCTACCCAGGCGAAGGTGTCAAGATGCTTTAAACCAATGTTCAAGGCTTGCCCTCCGCCCATCGACAACCCTGCAATAGCACGGTTTTCTCGGCCTGTAGAGACCGAATAACGTGACTCGATATAAGGAATTAAATCTTGAAGCAAATCCATTTCAAATCTTTCAAACGCTTGGATTTTATCTGGGGCAAAGATATCCCCTTCCGCCCGATCATTTGGCATCGCCCGACCATTCGGAAGAACGACGATCATCGGTTCAAGTTTACCGTCAGCATAGAGATTGTCTAATATGATTTGGGGGCTTCCATGACGGTACCATTCGGTCTCATCTCCCCCGATCCCATGCAATAAATAGAGCACGTTATACGTTTTACCCTCGGTGTAACCTGGGGGTTTATATATCATTGCCTGGCGTTCATTTCCGACAGTACTAGAAAAATATTTGATCGTTTCCATAGTCCCTCTTGGAATATTATTTCGATACTGATCAAAACCTACGGGTGCGGATGTGCTCGGCGATGTATTCGGTGGTGTATTCGGCGTGTTATCTCCCCCGCCTTCAACACTAATCAATTGCCATTGTTGATGTAAATCCCCACGATAGGGATTCTGTTGAAGTTTCGCTCCGTCTGCGTTTGATCCGCCTGCCACTTCAACAGCTTTATTGCTGTTCGTATTAAGGATACTCCAATAGCCGTTGCTTAGTTTGATCAACCGAAACCGCTGAGCTTCATTACCGAAATCTTGCATGAGCTGTATGGCCTCTCCGTTATTTTTGGAGCCATTCCTTACATCCATCACCTTGCCATCGCTGGAACTTGCGCTACGTAAACGATACACATTGTTATAAACTCCCATATCGTCTGCCACCCAGCGCTGAGCTGTGGCATTATTATCAGACCATTGCTGTAACTGTAGCGCATTGCTGTTCTGGCCTCCAGGAACATCAATCATCTTGCCTGTGGCACGATTCTTGATTTTGTAAGTTTCTCCAGAGGTCAAACCGTTCCATAAGCCATTCCATGGATGTAACTGCGCCCGCTCGTAATACCATTCAAAGATAAAGCGAGCCATCCCATCGCGTGCAGCATTGCCATCAAAGAGCAAACCTGCTGTTGGATCGGCGAACGTACTTCTTGGCCCCGGCTGCAACAAAAATCCATTCATATGAACCGCAATGCTAACGTTACCGGCAGCTGTAAAAATTGCTTTGGTGTTCTTGCCAAATCCCTCGTTTGATCCATTAAATAGTTCCCAATAGCTGGAATCTCCCGGCAATGTTTTGAACCAAGTCGTTTCTGTAATATTAATCGGATAATTATCCGCACATGGTTTAATGTTCGTATCCCATTGCTGTTGAAGGATCTGAGCATTATCTTTGGCCCCGTAACCCGGATACCAATGCACGGCATAACCGTAGTTGTTTAACGGATCGGTAAGTGGCCGAGAAGCGCAGAGCTGATAGTATTGATCCCAGCCAAGACCGGCTGCCCAAATGACGTTATCGGCTCCTTGACTCCGAATCGTGGAAATGATCGAATTCTGAAAATCGCGAAGAGCATCCCAGAACGCCGGGAAGTCTGGATCCGATGGATGTCCTCCCCAACGTCCTTTTGCATAAGAAAGAACAGGCTCGTTAATCAACTCGAACATCACATTGTCTGCGCTCTTGATTCCAGGCTGGGAGGCAAGATAACCCCAGATTTGCTTGAATTTGTCCAAATTTGCTTGCGTGGTCGCCTGATTGTCCTGGAATGTAAAGTCAAGGCCTAATACCACGTAGATTCCCTTCTGCCTGGCATATTCAATATATGGTTTAATCACGTTTTGCGTAAAGGCCTGTACCCCAGCAAAATTGTAAGTTCCTGCTGCAACATCGCCCATGTCTTCACGGTCGATAAATAGTCTTACCTGGTTCATATACCAACCATGATTGTTACCATACTTCGGTGACGTATCTGTGAAAGTATCGGTAATATCTTTTAAATACTCCAGGATAGCCGCATGACGATTACCGCCGTTTCGGTTCAGATAATATTTGCTTCCCTGATATGTCCAGTACGAACCTCCCGGCTGATGCCACCCGCTGAGAAGAACGGGTTGATTGCTGCTGTTAACTAGTTGATTTCCGCTGACACGCAGCTTGGACATAGGCATACCTGACCATGCATCTGCCGTGTTGTTCGTCTGCAGCGCATTAGGCAGCAGGAGTAACAGCACGAGGAATAGCTTGATAGCCCATCTTGTTCTCTTCATTAAATTCATCATCTCCTTCTTTGATTAGTTTTGGAATTTATGTGAAATCATGAGAGTATATCCCAAACCCCCCGGTTCATCTATTTTACGAGATTAGGACCGAGGTTTTTCATAGTGAAAATAATCAAAATCTGCGTGTCCGCCAATTTGTCTCGTTGCATAGTAGAATAACCCGATACGATACCCCATAAAGTGATCCAAGGTATAACGCATTTTCAGCATTTCACCAATCGGGAACCATTCCAATCCATCCAGGGAATAATGAAAGGTAGCCAAATCTATACTATTCTCAAAGTTAAACTGGATTTTCAAACGTACATTTCTACCGGAAAAAGGGACTCTCTCAAGCTCTTTCTCCTGACCATTTCCACCATTCACACACATCGCGATGAACTTGTCTCCACTCTCTGATACCTTAACCCCTACCGTGCCAAAATGACTTTGTAGAGCCACCAGTCCCGCATGATCACCCGGACGAAGAGAAGTCGTATCTAATAAAATCATCCCGGTACAGGCAGGTCCTTCCGTGCGTTGAGTTAGTGTATTACGCGCCTGTAGCACGCTGGTGGTCAAGCTCCCTGATTTTAATCTCAAAAAGCCGGGACGTTCCGTAACTGACCATAACCGAGGATCCGGGTTATGGTTCCACTGCCAGTTGAGAGCAAGCTGATTATGTTCATATTCGAACTCATCGCTGATTACTAGTGGCTTAGCACTCTTAAGTTGTAAATCAACTTCAAACTGCTTCGGGACTTTGCCGCGGATGCCGAATACCGGCCAATCGTCCTCCCAGGTTACTGGAATCAAGTAGGGAATTCTTCCAACGGCATCATGATCCTGGAACAGCATTGCATACCATTTGCCATTCGGTGTATCAAAGATCCCGCCTTGGGCAATTCCCTTGTTATGGTAACCACAATCGTCGTCCAGGACGACTTTACGTTCATAAGGTCCCAGTAATTCACGAGATCGATAACAGATTTGTCTGCGTCTGCCGTTGCCGGTCTTTGGCCATTCTATAAATAACAAATAATAATACCCGTTGATCTTATAGGCGTGGCAACCTTCACAGCGTAATAGAATACCTTCACTTTCTGTTCTGAGAAGGCGTTGATGAAGGCCACCGGGTTGAAGTGCTGTTGCATCTGCGGTCAACTCAGTAATGTAGATATCCCCGTTCCCATAGATCACGTACACCCGGCCATCATCGAACAGCAGACTGGGATCATGCCTGAGACCATTCATGACAAACCGCTGCCATGAACCAGATGTGATCTCATGAGTACGGTAAACATAAAACCGGCCAGTATCGTTGCTGGAAAAGCACGCATAAAAATATCCTTGATGATAACGCAAACTCGGAGCCCATGAGCCTTGCCCGTAAATGTTCTTACCGTTTTCAAGACGATGGGCCTCATGATCCTCCAACGTATCATACACGTAGCTAACGATTTCCCAGTGCATCAAATCTTCGGATTTCATAATTGGACAGCCCGGCATCGAGTGCATGCTGGTGCTGACCATGTAATAAGCGTTCCCTACTCGAATTGGATCAACATCGGGAACGTCCGCCCAGAAGATTGGATTCTTGATCAGCATCTGGTTCACCTAATGATCCTCCCTTCGCAGATGACGACTCTCCCTGTGATCATGTGATGACAAGGTTACTACTTCGCCTTCGCTGCCTCTACCACAGCCCAGAAAGCCGGCTTCGGTTCATGTTGTTGATCGAATAACAAGGGAGCGTTCGTTCGTGGAACTGGAAACCCATGGAGCCAGGTATGATCGTCAGCTATCCCCCAAAATACAACTCCACTTAGGATGCCTTTATTCTCGCGAAACGCCTGGAACAACTTACCGTAACGTTCCGCTTGAAGGTTCAGAATGTGGTCTGGAATCTGCTCCCCGTAATCGCTATGATCGTTCCAGGCATAGATGCTCATATCGAGCTCTGTAACCAGGTTGTCTAAACCGAGATCCGCGAATTTTCGCATGGAAGTAATAATCGAATCTATAGACGGATTGTAGATATCGATGTGCGTTTGATGACCGACCCCGTCAATCGGAACGTCTTGCTCAATCATTTGTGCTACCAATTGATATAGTCGATCCCTCTTTACCGGGTTATCGGTGCCATAATCGTTAATATACAATTTGATATCCGGCCCCCCCGCTTCACGAGCAGCGCGAAATGCGGTGGCGATGTAATCGGTTCCAGTAATCTTGTACCAATCACTATTGCGCATCCCATCTGGATCTCCTGGCTCAATGACCTCATTCACCACATCCCAGGATGAAATATCGTCTTTATACCGGGAGACAACCGTTCTGACATGCGTATCTAAACGCTTCAATAGCAGCCTTCTGTTCGCTTCTTGACGCTTCGGGTCCGTCTCCTCCACCATCGGTTTTCCATCTGCATCTTTAAAAAACCAATCCCCTACCTGGTTATGCCAAACTAGCGTATGAAACCGTACTTGCATGTTATTCTTCTTGGCGAACTCCACAATTCGATCTGCATTTGCCCATTGAAATTGACCTTCCGCTGGCTGAATCGCATCCATCTTCATCGCATTCTCCGCAACCAACCAGTTGACATGCTTCTTAAACAATTCAGCCGAACGTCCTGTGATTTGGCCAGGTTCGATCGCAGCACCAATCCCAAAATCCTTAGCGAAAAGTTCATGTAATGATGGGACATCGGTCTCATCGGTCTCATCGGTCTGTTGTACCCGTTGTTCTTCTGTCTTCTCCGTAGAGGCCACGCCAGGATTTCCTATCCGCTCATCCTCGTTGTTTAGCGGAAATTTGTTCGATAAAAGAAACACAGATACCAAAATCACAGCCGCTATAGCTGTAACAATCCAAAAACGGTATTTCATGATTCGTGACATGATAATGTAACCACCTTTCACGGAGAAGGAGATCATTTTGTTGATGTATACCTATCATTTGTTTGTACTGTAAATGTTAGCACTTACATTTTAGTGCAACAACCTGTCAAACTTAGGGTTTGTCACCCGTCAAATTACAGGAAAAGGTAAACATCGGCTAGGAATCTAATATGATGTACATTGTGATCCAAAAGCTCCTTTGCCCATAATGGTATTAAACAATAATGTAAGCGCTGTACCAAATCTGTGAGTTGTAGTTCAAAGGAGGAAGTGCTGTGCATAAAGCCTTGGTTGTGGATCTGGCACCACATCACGCTGAGCATGCGGAGGATCGACCCGACTGGAACGGTCTGAAGGGAGCTCTGCATCATTGCATTAGATCATCTTCGTCCGTGATTCCATTATTATCGAACAATCGATATACCGTAGTTATTATCCATGTTTTTAAGGCCAATGACGAAGGGATGAAGTTATGTGAGCAAATTCGTTACTTCAGCCAACTTCCTATCATCATCACCGGAGGAAGTACGGACTTCTATTGGGCCCGAAAGGCCGTTCAACTGCAAGTTAACGATTATTTACCGGCTCCATTCTCCATGAACGAATTAAACAGCAGTTTACAAGGGCTCGCAAATCCAAAAGATAGTTTGGACATTTCCAGCCTGAATGACCGACTTGATGCAATCAGTACCTTGAAGCAGGATCCTGTCATCGATGCAGTCAAAGAATACGTCAAGAATGCAATGGATCAAAGTATTACATTGAAGGAAATTGCGGAGAAAATGCACTTCAATTACTCCTACCTCGTTCAGAAATTCAAAATCCATGAGAAAATGACCTTCAGCGAATATTTACTCGTTCAACGAATGGAAAAGGCCAAATCTCTCCTGGTGCAAACAGACATGAAAATCCATGAAATTGCGGAAAACGTCGGTTACCGTGATCTGGACTGGTTCTACAAGAAGTTTAAAGCCCATACCGGCGTAAATGCGAATCTCTACAGAAAAATGCAATCCCGCCATCGGTTAGCAACGTAAACCATCAAAGAAAATAATCGGCCGGGCATGAACCTGGCCGATTATTTTTTTCAATCAAGGGTACTTTTCAACCCCTTAGACACCCTCTTCAAAGGCTAAGATCCCTGTAAAGTATCGCCAGTAATCTCACGGGTGAAACTGCCAGGCTTCAAAGTCAAACAGCGGTGAAGTGGTCTCCCCTTTAAACACAAAGTAGAGATCATGTAAGCCTGAAACACCCGATACCACCGTTGAGACTTCCATCGGCTGCTTCATATCTGCAGCTTCCGGTACCTCAACAGTTCCGATTAGCTCACCATTGGGATCATCCAACCGAAGCTCGATTTTCCCTCCTGCTCCAATTCCTGTCACCCAAGCGGTGAATGACGATGCTCCTGATTGAAAATGAACATGAGCAACAGCGATCCAGTCCTTGTCGTGAATCTCTGTTACGACCAACGCCGGACTATCCAAATTATCGTTATTTCCCGTTGACGGTTTCACCTGGATCCCGGCATTCCATGCCATTGTCACCGCCCTCGTCTGCAGGAACGGATTAAAGGGCTTGAGGACGGGTACCCCTTGCATGTCGGCGACAATCTCCTGAATGGAACCGTCGGGTTCAAATTGCACTTTGTTCAGATGAGTCGAACGGTAACCTTTAGGAACTCCCATCGCTTTGGACAACGTTTGAGCATGATAAGCAATATACCAATCTTCATTAAACTGAAAAATGACGTGATGATTGTTGCCACCAACCCCAAAGAAGTATCCGGGGTTTTTGAGAATAACACCTTGATAAGTCCATGGTCCCATCGGATGATCACTGACCATATAGGCAATTTCACCAGGCGGAGGGCTGTTATCTGGCCGTGGGCCTTCAGCGAAATTGGAGCAATAAGTGTAGTAATATTTTCCATTCACTTTGTTAATACCCGAATCCTCGAACATGTATGGCGCAGGGATCGTAACGGCTTCGCCAACAACACTGATCATATCTTCACCAAGCCGCATCACCCGTGCTGTATTCGGCATATCTGCCTTGCCTTCCGGTATCCCACCGCCAAAATATATATAAGCTTCCCCATCGTCGTCCACAAATACGGCAGGATCGAACAGCCAGGTGACATCTTTCACCCCCGGAGTAGCCCTTGTAATCAGCGGCTTACCAATCGGATCAACCCATGGCCCCAGCGGACTATCGCTGGTTAATACGCCAATCCCGCTGGCATTGTTGGCAAAATAGAGGAAGAAGCGATCTTTGCCATCGATCACCTTGTGAGCCGCCGCCGGTGCCCATGATTGCGTCGCCCATACCGCAGCACCTTCTGGGCCCGCAACATGGATGGCACCATGATCGGTCCAGTTTATCAGGTCTTCAGAGGAAATGACCGATAACTTATTAATCGAGAAATAGCTATTGTCCTTCACATTTCCACTGGCATCATATTCGAACACATCGTTCGTGTTATACAAATAAACGCGCCCATCTACGACCAATGCATAGGGATCTGCTCCGAATTTATGAGAGACGACAGGATTCCCGTTAGGCGGAATCTTCCCTATGGCAGCAGTCCTCAGGTCTTGCTTGACTTCATCCTTCAATGTGTCACTCATCTCCCCGTTTTCCTTATTTTCTACGACTTCGGCAGGATTCAAATTCTTCACACTCGCCAGCGCAACTACAAGACACAGGACAACCACGATCATGGTGATAACCAGGAAGGGCTTTCTGGATTTCATGCCCTAAAGAGCCTCCCTTATCTTATAAGATCACCTATCCTTATCATGCGTTCATATGGATTGGTCGAGTAAAGTGTATCCGTTATAAGAATGGGAAACAACCCGTCATCCTATCTGGTTATCACCCGCCAAAGGATAGATCCCCGTTACCTCACGTAATTCTCCCTATATTTCTGAGGCGTCAGGCCGGTTACTTTTTTAAAAAAACGGGTAAAAGAATGGGCTGCATCATAACCGACAAGCGATGCGATATCTCTTACTTTCAGGTCACCATCCTTCAGCAGCTGTTCAGCTCGATGAATCCGGCATTTTTCGATATATTCAGACAACGTAATCCCCCGCTCTTGTTTGAACAACCGAGATAAATAGGACGGGTTGAAATAATGACGTTCAGCTAAATGCACAAGGGATACATCCTCGTTCAAATGCTCCTCGATATATTGGCATATCTGGTCGATCACATGTGCAGTCCGGCTCCGATGATCCATCTTCTTGAGTGCAAAAATATGCTCCGCCGTTTGCTTCAGATACTGAAATGCATCCTTCATGGACTTATGCCCTTCCAAATCCAGCAGCTTCCCTTGTATCCCCTCCAAATGTTGAAGTTCAAATCGAGACAACTGGGCATAGAGGGCAAGGGCTATCGCATAATATACCTGAACCCCATTTTGCAGATTATCTTGGCCGATTAGAACCTTTTGCGTTAGCTGTTCCAGTTCCATCATAAATTCAGTTTCCTTGCCCGCCTCTAAATGCGCTTCTATGATGCTGACTTTCGGATAGGATTCAGCCCCTTCTTTATACGCCTTGGCTCCTGCTGGATCCATTCGATCTTTCAAAATCATCGGGATGCCTTCTCCCATCTTCAACTGCTGTAATCGGCGCAAACGATCATATTGCATCGTGACGTTCTCCCATTCGCAAGGAAACCCGCTGATCGTAAAAGATACAGACAGTCCAAGGGACTCCAGACAGGATTCCTGAATCAGTTCAAGCGTACCCTCAAGGTACAGAACGACGCGATCGCTGGGTTGATCAGGCAGCGGTTGGAGAATCCATAATAAATCTCCATATTTATCAATCACACCGATGTTTTGTACATCATGATCCATGAAAGAGTTCCATATCCATCGTACCGATTGAAGAGCCTGTTTCTTATCGGAATACGTCGGCTCAGCAGAATAGGCTACACGACCAAGTGCAAGTAATACAGGGAGATTAGGATTTAGACCAATGTTCAGATGCTCGAAATCTCGGGCCATGGATTTGGAATCGTTACGAAAGAACAGACTGTCCGAAATCAACTGCCGGAAATATTCCACCTGCTCCATCCATTCCAGCGCTTCAACCTGCTCCCGAGATTGTTCCAACCATTCATTCATTCGATTGCCTTGCTCGATCTCTTCAATCACTTCCTGAACGGTCTCCATCACCTTATCGAAGCCTTCGGTCTTCAATAAATATCGAACATTCGGGATTTGGATCGCTTTGTACGCATAATCAAATTCACTATGTCCGGTTAAAAAGATAATTCTGCATCTGGGCCAAAGCGCTTTAATGCTCTCGGTCATTTCCAATCCACTCATGCCCGGCATACGAATATCCGTCAGAACGATGTCGAATCGAGACCGCGACATCCAATGCAGTGCCTCTTTGCCGGAGTAAGCTTTACAAACATCGAGTTTATCAGGCATCCATTGATGAAACACTTCGTATAAACTATTCGTAATAATTTCCTCATCATCAACGATCAAGAGCCTAAACATGTCCATTCCCCTCCGCCAGTTGAATTCGTATTTGGACCCGCAAGCCGTTTAGCTAAGATGAACGTAAACAAAAGACAGCCCTCCAAATTGCTACATCTCGTAGGTTAAAATGGATAGTGTAGTATAAACCAAACCATTTCAGAGCTACATAGCAAAGGAGAGCTGATACTATGCA
>Ga0310828_1001313_pt1 | contig 15170 bp, 7 predicted proteins | sample WT_ome_3_FD_202242 | JGI IMG/M metagenome (GOLD analysis project Ga0310828, IMG submission 202242) | Sorghum-adapted microbial communities enriched on wild type (WT) sorghum from Joint BioEnergy Institute, Emeryville, California, United... ... | reverse complement strand
AACGTGCCGCGCCCGACGCAGATGTGTACGAGTTCACCATCCGCGCAGGACATTTCGGTTTGGTCGTCGGGTCGAAGGCGTCCAGCCAGACGTGGCCGACGGTGGCCAAGTGGGTGAAGTGGATCGAGGGCGGCACCGAGATGCCCGAACAGGTGGCGCCGATGGCGCCGCAGGCAGCCGACCCGGACGAAACCGGTGTGACGTTGGCGTCCCGGGTCGCGCACGGCACCGCCGCCGCCGGGGAGATGGTGTTCACCCTGGCCCGCACCGCGGCCGACGCGGTGGTCGCGGCGAACCGCTCGGCGCGCACCCTGGCCGTCGAGACCGCGCGCACCCTGCCCCGGCTGACCCGCCTGGGGCAGATCACCGACCACACCCGCATCTCGCTGGGCCGCATCATGTCCGAACAGGCCCGCAACGCCCCGCGCGGCGAATGCCTGCTGTTCGACGGCCGGGTGCACACCTACGAGGCGGTGGACCGCCGGATCAACAACGTGGTGCGCGGGCTGATCGATGTGGGGGTGCGGCAGGGCACCCGGGTGGGCGTGCTGATGGAGACCCGGCCTAGCGCGCTGGTGGCGATCGCCGCGCTGTCCCGGTTGGGTGCGGTCGCGGTGCTGATACCGCCGGATGCCGACCTCGCCGAGGCCGCCCGGCTGGGCGCGGTGACCGAGATCATCGCCGACCCCGGACATCTGGACGCGGCGCGTGCCCTGGGCCAGCGGGTGCTGGTCCTCGGCGGCGGGGAGAACCGCGACCTGAACCTGACCCTGTCAGAGGACGTCGCGGACATCGTCGACATGGAGCAGATCGACCCCGACGAGGTCGAGCTGCCCGGCTGGTACCGGCCCAATCCGGGGCTGGCCTGCGATCTGGCGTTCATCGCGTTCAGCCGCACCGACGGTGAGCTGGTGGCCCGCCAGATCACCAACTTCCGGTGGGCGGTGTCGGCGTTCGGCACCGCGTCGGCGGCCAACCTGGGCCGCGGCGACACCGTCTACTGTCTGACCCCGCTGCACCACCAGTCCGGTCTCTTGGTGGCGCTGGGCGGTGCGGTGGTCGGTGGTTCGCGGATCGCGCTGTCGCGGGGGTTGCGACCGGACCGCTTCGTCCACGAGCTCCGTCAGTACGGCGTCACGGTGGTGTCCTACACCTGGGCGATGCTCGGCGAGGTGATCGACGATCCCGGGTTCTCGCTCAGCGGCGGCCATCCGGTCCGGCTGTTCATCGGTTCGGGTATGCCGACCGGCCTGTGGAAGCGGGTCGTCGACATCTTCGAGCCGGCCCAGGTGGTCGAGTTCTTCGCCACCACCGACGGGCACGCCGTGCTCGCGAACGTCTCCGGCGCCAAGATCGGCAGCAAGGGCCGGCCGCTGCCCGGCGTCCGGCAGCTCGAGCTGGGCGTCTACGACCCCGAGGATGACCTGATCCTCGAGGACGAACAGGGGTTCGTGCGCCGCGCCGAACCCGACGAGGTCGGGGTGCTGTTGGCCCGGCCGCGCGGACCCGTCGATCCGACCGCGTCGATCAAGCGGGGGGTGTTCGCGCCGGCGGACACCTGGGTGTCGACGGAGTATCTGTTCCGCCGCGACGAGGACGGCGACTTCTGGCTGGTCGGTAACCGCGGCGCGGTCATCCACACCGCGCGCGGGCCGGTGTACGCCGCCGCGGTCAACGACGCCGCCGGCCGGATCGGGCCGGTGGATCTCGCGGTGACCTACCCGGTGCCGGTGGGGGACAGACAGCTCGCGGTGACCGCGCTGAAACTGCGGCCCGGCGGCAGCCTTCCCTCCGCCGATCTGTCCGAGGCGCTTGCCGACCTCCCCGTCGGCAGCCCGCCGGACATCGTGCACGTCGTGCCGTCGATGGAGCTGAGCGCCACCTATCGGCCGCTGGACGGACCGCTGCGGGCGGCCGGGGTGCCGAAAGCGTCCCGCACCGCCTGGTTCCTGGACCCGGAGACCGGCCGCTACCGGCGGCTCACCGCGGCGGTGCGCTCCGAGCTGGTCGGGCGCCGGCGCCGCGCCGACGCGGAGTCCACGGGATAACCGGGTAACGGCGACGGCCTGCCGGTCGATGTCACGATTGTTAGGCTCCCGCTGGCGGCAGCCGCAAACCGAACGAGCGCAATGGGAGGATTCATGCCCTTTCACCGCGGGTGGGCCTGGTGCCGTGTCGCGGTCGGCTCCGCGCTGACGGTCGGCGTTCTGATGGCCGCGGCGGCGGGTCCCGCGCACGCCGATGTGCTCGACGACGTCTACGCCCAGTACGCGACCGGTCGCGGCGGCGGTCAGGTGTCCAACCTGGTGCACGACTCGATGAAGTTGCGGGCGTTGGGTTTTCCACCGTCACGAGCGAACATCGCCGCGATCGAGGACGCGCTGCGCTACCGGCCGAATCAGAAGCCGCTGATCGACGCGTTGAAGGACACCGTCGCTTATCAGCGCAAGCGGCAGGCGCAGGCGGGCAACGCGCAGACCGGGCCGAATCCGTTCACGATCGGCATCAACCAGTTGCCGCCGGGCGTGCCGCCGGATCCCACCAATCCCGACCAGACCGGCATCTTCATCGCCCCCGGTGGCAGCATCCAGCAGCCGGTGGGGCCGTGAGCACCGTGCTCGACGAGAAGCTGCTCGACATCCTGGTCTGTCCGCAGGACCGCGGACCCCTGCTGTTGATCGACGGGGAATGGCTGTACAACCCGAGGCTGCGGCGGGCCTATCCGATCGAGGACGGCATCCCGGTGCTGTTGGTCGACGAGGCCCGCACCGTCACCGATGACGCCGAGCACCAGCGCATGCTCGAGCGGGGGTCGGGCCGGTCCGGTTAGCCTCCGGTCGGCCGGCGCCGGGCCGCCGGGCACAATCGGCGGCGTGAATGCCGGCGATGCCCGGGGTGGCGGTGGTGGCTGCGGTGACGCTGACGTCCTCGCGGTCGATCCGGTGACGGCCGCCCACCGGTTGCTCGGCGCGGTCCTCGTCGGCCGCGGTGTCACCGCCACGATCGTGGAGGTCGAAGCGTACGGCGGCCCGCCCGACGGTCCGTGGCCGGACGCGGCGGCACACTCCTACCGCGGCCGCAACGGCCGCAACGCGGTGATGTTCGGTCCGGCCGGCCGGCTCTACACCTACCGCAGCCACGGCATCCACGTGTGCGCCAATGTGGCGTGCGCCGAGGACGGGGTGGCCGCGGCGGTGCTGCTGCGGGCGGCGGTCGTCGAATCCGGAGCCGGGGTCGCCGCCGAGCGCCGCGGGCCGGCGATCAAACCCGCGGGGTGGGCGCGGGGACCGGGCAACCTCTGCGCGGCCCTGGGGATCACCATGGACGACAACGGTCTCGACCTGTTCGATCCGGCGGCGCCGGTGCGGCTGCGGCTGGCCGCGTCGCCGCCCGCGGCGGTGAGCGGTCCCCGGGTCGGGGTGAGCAAGGCCGCGGACCGGCCCTGGCGGTTCTGGGTGGCCGACCGGCCCGAGGTGTCGTCGTACCGGCGCAGTCCACGGGCACCGGCGCCCGGTGACAGCGACTGATACGCCAAGATTGACATCGTGACTGCTGCGGAGACGACAACCTCACGGACCGGCATCCTCGACGAGCTGGACTGGCGCGGGCTGATCGCCCAGTCCACCGACCGGGATGCGCTGCGCGCCGAACTGGCGGCCGGACCGGTCACCGTCTACGCGGGGTTCGACCCGACCGCGCCGAGCCTGCATGCCGGGCACCTGGTGCCGCTGCTGACGCTGCGCCGGTTCCAGCGGGCGGGGCACCGGCCGATCGTGTTGGCCGGCGGCGCCACCGGGCTGATCGGCGACCCGCGGGACACCGGGGAGCGCACCCTGCAGTCCGCCGATGTCGTCGCCGACTGGGCCGACCGGATCAAGGGACAGCTGGAGCGGTTCGTCGAGTTCACCGACGGGCCCACCGGTGCGATCGTGGAGAACAACCTGACCTGGACGGGCGGGCTGACCGCGATCGAGTTCCTGCGCGACATCGGTAAGCACTTCTCGGTCAACGTGATGCTCGACCGCGACACCGTCCGGCGCCGGCTCGAGGGCGAGGGCATCTCCTACACCGAGTTCAGCTACATGCTGTTGCAGGCCAACGACTATGTGGAGCTCTACCAGCGGTACGGCTGCCGGCTGCAGATCGGCGGGTCCGATCAGTGGGGCAACATCGTCGCCGGTGTCCGGCTGGTGCGCCAGAAGCTGTCGGCGACCGTGCACGGGTTGACGGTGCCGCTGGTGACGGCGGCCGACGGCACCAAGTTCGGCAAGTCCACCGGTGGCGGGAACCTCTGGCTCGATCCGGACATGACCTCGCCCTACACCTGGTACCAGTACTTCATCAACACCGCCGATGCGGACGTGATCCGGTACCTGAGGTGGTTCACGTTCCTGTCCGCCGAGGAGCTGGCCGAGCTGCAGGAGGCCACCGAGCAGCGGCCGCACGAGCGGGCCGCGCAGCGCAGGCTGGCCCGGGAGCTGACCACCTTGGTGCACGGTCAGCAGGCCACCGAATCCGCCGAACACGCCAGCAGGGCGTTGTTCGGGCGGGGCGAGTTGGACCGCCTGGACGAACCGACGCTGGCGGCGGCGCTGCAGGAGGCCTCGGTCGCCGATCTGGAGCCGGGCGCACCGGATTCCATCGTCGACCTGTTGGTGGCCAGCGGCCTGGTGCAGAGCCGGGGCGCGGCCCGCCGCACCGTCGCGGAGGGTGGCGCCTATGTGAACAACCGGCGCATCGAGGCCGAGGACTGGGTTCCCGAGCCGTCGGACTATCTGCACGGCCGGTGGCTGGTGCTGCGCCGGGGCAAGCGGAATATCGCCGGCGTCCGCCGCGTTGGATGAGTGGCAGCGATGGGCGTGAGCAGCCGAAACACAGCGTCTATCAGGCGATTTGACTCTGAGTTTCCACTCACGTAACTTATCCATCGTCGTTGCGACACGGTGCGAACCGCAGAGCGCGACGGCCCTCCAGAGGTAAGGCCCCACTTCGGTGGGTGCCGAACCGTCCGCGATTCGAGTCAGCGGCGAAACGCCGCGGATGAGTGCGCGGCTGGGCGGGTGTGTTGTTTGAGAACTCAATAGTGTGTTTGGTGGTTTTTGTTTGTTGTTTTTGTTTTTGCCGCACCCTGTTTTTCCCGTTTGGGGGTGTGGTTTGTTTTGCCAGTGATTTTCTGGACAGTTTTTGTTTGGAGAGTTTGATCCTGGCTCAGGACGAACGCTGGCGGCGTGCTTAACACATGCAAGTCGAACGGAAAGGCCCCTTCGGGGGTGCTCGAGTGGCGAACGGGTGAGTAACACGTGGGTGATCTGCCCTGCACTTTGGGATAAGCCTGGGAAACTGGGTCTAATACCGAATACACCCTGCTGGTCGCATGGCCTGGTGGGGGAAAGCGTTTGTAGCGGTGTGGGATGAGCCCGCGGCCTATCAGCTTGTTGGTGGGGTGATGGCCTACCAAGGCGACGACGGGTAGCCGGCCTGAGAGGGTGACCGGCCACACTGGGACTGAGATACGGCCCAGACTCCTACGGGAGGCAGCAGTGGGGAATATTGCACAATGGGCGCAAGCCTGATGCAGCGACGCCGCGTGAGGGATGACGGCCTTCGGGTTGTAAACCTCTTTCAGTGCCGACGAAGCGGAAGTGACGGTAGGCACAGAAGAAGGACCGGCCAACTACGTGCCAGCAGCCGCGGTAATACGTAGGGTCCGAGCGTTGTCCGGAATTACTGGGCGTAAAGAGCTCGTAGGTGGTTTGTCGCGTTGTCCGTGAAAACTCACAGCTTAACTGTGGGCGTGCGGGCGATACGGGCAGACTAGAGTACTGCAGGGGAGACTGGAATTCCTGGTGTAGCGGTGGAATGCGCAGATATCAGGAGGAACACCGGTGGCGAAGGCGGGTCTCTGGGCAGTAACTGACGCTGAGGAGCGAAAGCGTGGGGAGCGAACAGGATTAGATACCCTGGTAGTCCACGCCGTAAACGGTGGGTACTAGGTGTGGGTTCTTTCCTGAGGATCCGTGCCGTAGCTAACGCATTAAGTACCCCGCCTGGGGAGTACGGCCGCAAGGCTAAAACTCAAAGGAATTGACGGGGGCCCGCACAAGCGGCGGAGCATGTGGATTAATTCGATGCAACGCGAAGAACCTTACCTGGGTTTGACATGCACAGGACGCCGGCAGAGATGTCGGTTCCCTTGTGGCCTGTGTGCAGGTGGTGCATGGCTGTCGTCAGCTCGTGTCGTGAGATGTTGGGTTAAGTCCCGCAACGAGCGCAACCCTTGTCTCATGTTGCCAGCGGGTAATGCCGGGGACTCGTGAGAGACTGCCGGGGTCAACTCGGAGGAAGGTGGGGATGACGTCAAGTCATCATGCCCCTTATGTCCAGGGCTTCACACATGCTACAATGGCCGGTACAAAGGGCTGCGAAGCCGTGAGGTGGAGCGAATCCCTGCAAAGCCGGTCTCAGTTCGGATCGGGGTCTGCAACTCGACCCCGTGAAGTCGGAGTCGCTAGTAATCGCAGATCAGCAACGCTGCGGTGAATACGTTCCCGGGCCTTGTACACACCGCCCGTCACGTCATGAAAGTCGGTAACACCCGAAGCCGGTGGCCTAACCCCGTCTGGGGAGGGAGCCGTCGAAGGTGGGATCGGCGATTGGGACGAAGTCGTAACAAGGTAGCCGTACCGGAAGGTGCGGCTGGATCACCTCCTTTCTAAGGAGCACCACGAGAAACATCCCCGGTTGGTGGGGGTGTGTGCCGTGTGGAGTCGGTTGCTGTAGTGGCGCCGGCTGGGTGCGCAACAAACGTGTTCATCCCTGTGAAACGGGTGTTTTTTGGGGGTGGCGGGATCACCGGACACACTATTGGGCTTTGAGGCAACACGCCTGTGTTGTCGCCCCGTCTTTGGTGGTGGGGTGTGGTGTTTGATTTGTGGATAGTGGTTGCGAGCATCTAGCACGCGCGAGCCTGGTGTCCCTGGTTTGTGGGGGTTTCGGGTTTGTGTGTGGGATGTGCAATTTCTTTGTTTTGTGCTCATGGTGTTGTAAGTGTGTTAGGGCGCATGGTGGATGCCTTGGCACTGGGAGCCGATGAAGGACGTGGGAGGCTGCGATATGCCTCGGGGAGCTGTCAACCGAGCGTGGATCCGAGGATTTCCGAATGGGGAAACCCGGCGCGAGTGATGTCGCGTCACCCAGCGCTGAATGTATAGGCGTTGGGGGGGAACGCGGGGAAGTGAAACATCTCAGTACCCGCAGGAAGAGAAAACAACCGTGATTCCGTTAGTAGTGGCGAGCGAACGCGGATGAGGCTAAACCGCATGCATGTGATACCGGGTAGGGGTTGTGTGTGCGGGGTTGTGGGAGCGGTTCGTCCGGGTCTACCTGCCCGGAGGGTAGTGATCAAGTGTTGTGGTTAGCGGAAGTGGCCTGGGATGGTCTGCCGTAGACGGTGAGAGCCCGGTACGCGAAAACCCGGCACCTACCTTGGATCGTTTCCCGAGTAGCAGCGGGCCCGTGGAATCCGCTGTGAATCTGCCGGGACCACCCGGTAAGCCTGAATACTTCCCAGTGACCGATAGCGGATGAGTACCGTGAGGGAATGGTGAAAAGTACCCCGGGAGGGGAGTGAAAGAGTACCTGAAACCGTGCGCTGACAATCCGTCAGAGCCTCTGCCCTTGTCGGGTGTGGGGTGATGGCGTGCCTTTTGAAGAATGAGCCTGCGAGTCACTGACATGTCGCGAGGTTAACCCGTGGTGGGGGAGCCGTAGCGAAAGCGAGTCTGAATAGGGCGTATCCAATCCGTAGGGGTTGGTGTAGTGGCGTGTTGTGGACCCGAAGCGGGGTGATCTACCCATGGCCAGGGTGAAGCGCGGGTAAGACCGCGTGGAGGCCCGAACCCACTTAGGTTGAAGACTGAGGGGATGAGCTGTGGGTAGGGGTGAAAGGCCAATCAAACTCCGTGATAGCTGGTTCTCCCCGAAATGCATTTAGGTGCAGCGTCGCATTGTTCTTGCTGGAGGTAGAGCTACTGGATGGCCGATGGGCCCTCACAGGTTACTGACGTCAGCCAAACTCCGAATGCCGGCAAGGTGTAGTGCGGCAGTGAGACGGCGGGGGATAAGCTCCGTGCGTCGAGAGGGAAACAGCCCAGATCGCCGGCTAAGGCCCCGAAGTGTGTGCTAAGTGGAAAAGGATGTGCAGTCGCGAAGACAACCAGGAGGTTGGCTTAGAAGCAGCCACCCTTGAAAGAGTGCGTAATAGCTCACTGGTCAAGTGATTGTGCGCCGATAATGTAGCGGGGCTCAAGCACACCGCCGAAGCCGCGGCAGCCGTGCCCGTTGTGGGTGTGGTTGGGTAGGGGAGCGTCCTGCATCCGGTGAAGCCACAGGGTGACCTCGTGGTGGAGGGTGTGGGAGTGAGAATGCAGGCATGAGTAGCGATAAGGCAAGTGAGAACCTTGCCCGCCGGAAGACCAAGGGTTCCTGGGCCAGGCCAGTCCGCCCAGGGTGAGTCGGGACCTAAGGCGAGGCCGACAGGCGTAGTCGATGGACAACGGGTTGATATTCCCGTACCCGTGTGTGGGCGCCCCTGACGAATCACCGGTACTAACCGCCCAAAACCTCGCTGACCGGATCCTTCGGGTGATGGCGGTGGGGGGCTGCGCGGGACCTTCGGTGGTAGTAGTCAAGCGATGGGGTGACGCAGGAAGGTAGCCGTACCAGTCAGTGGTGATACTGGGGCAAGCCTGTAGGGAGTCAGATAGGCAAATCCGTCTGGCGTGAATCCTGAGAGGTGATGCATAGCCGAGTGAGGCGAATTCGGTGATCCTATGCTGCCGAGAAAAGCCTCTAGCGAGCACACACACGGCCCGTACCCCAAACCGACACAGGTGGTCAGGTAGAGAATACCGAGGCGTACGAGTGAACTATGGTTAAGGAACTCGGCAAAATGCCCCCGTAACTTCGGGAGAAGGGGGACCTCCGACGGTGAACACCTTTGCGGTGGGAGCGGTTGGGGGTGGCACAAACCAGTGAGAAGCGACTGTTTACTAAAAACACAGGTCCGTGCGAAGTCGCAAGACGATGTATACGGACTGACGCCTGCCCGGTGCTGGAAGGTTAAGAGGACCCGTTAACCCCTTTCGGGGGGTGAAGCGGAGAATTTAAGCCCCAGTAAACGGCGGTGGTAACTATAACCATCCTAAGGTAGCGAAATTCCTTGTCGGGTAAGTTCCGACCTGCACGAATGGCGTAACGACTTCTCAGCTGTCTCAACCATAGACTCGGCGAAATTGCACTACGAGTAAAGATGCTCGTTACGCGCGGCAGGACGAAAAGACCCCGGGACCTTTACTACAACTTGGTATTGGTGCTCGGTGCGGCTTGTGTAGGATAGGTGGGAGACTGTGAAGCCCGGACGCCAGTTCGGGTGGAGTCGTCGTTGAAATACCACTCTGGCCGTATTGGGCCTCTAACCTCGAACCCTGAATCGGGTTCAGGGACAGTGCCTGGCGGGTAGTTTAACTGGGGCGGTTGCCTCCTAAAAGGTAACGGAGGCGCCCAAAGGTTCCCTCAGCCTGGATGGCAATCAGGTGTTGAGTGTAAGTGCACAAGGGAGCTTGACTGCGAGACGAACATGTCAAGCAGGGACGAAAGTCGGGACTAGTGATCCGGCACCTCTGAGTGGAAGGGGTGTCGCTCAACGGATAAAAGGTACCCCGGGGATAACAGGCTGATCTTCCCCAAGAGTCCATATCGACGGGATGGTTTGGCACCTCGATGTCGGCTCGTCGCATCCTGGGGCTGGAGTAGGTCCCAAGGGTTGGGCTGTTCGCCCATTAAAGCGGCACGCGAGCTGGGTTTAGAACGTCGTGAGACAGTTCGGTCTCTATCCGCCGCGCGCGTCAGAAGCTTGAGGAAGCCTGTCCCTAGTACGAGAGGACCGGGACGGACGAACCTCTGGTGCACCAGTTGTCCCGCCAGGGGCACCGCTGGATAGCCACGTTCGGACAGGATAACCGCTGAAAGCATCTAAGCGGGAAACCTTTTCCAAGACCAGGCTTCTCACCCTCTAGGAGGGATAAGGCCCCCCGCAGAACACGGGATTGATAGGCCAGACCTGCACACCCAGTAATGGGCGTAGGGAACTGGCACTAACCGGCCGAAAACTTACAACACACCACAACTCGCAACCACACCCACAAACACATCGAACCATCACACCCCACCACCAAAAACAAACCAAGGGGCACCGACAACTTATGAATAGAGCGACGGCTGAATAGAGTTACGGCGGTCCATAGCGGCAGGGAAACGCCCGGTCCCATTCCGAACCCGGAAGCTAAGCCTGCCAGCGCCGATGATACTGCCCCGAACGGGCGGAAAAGTAGGACACCGCCGAACACACATTAGCGCTGTGCCCCCCAACGAAAGTTGGGGGGCACAGCCATTTCTGGGTCATTTCATTTTGTGTCATTCCCCGACGGCCGGCCGGGCAGGCTCGTCTCAACTCCGATGCGAGTGTCAGAAAAGGGCCGGCGCCATCTTCGATCTCTCGAGATCCAGCAGTGCCTGCTTACGTTCCAGACCGCCCCCGTACCCGGTCAGCGTGCCATTGCTCCCGATGACCCGATGGCAGGGGACGATGATCGCAATCGGGTTGCGGCCGTTGGCCAACCCCACCGCCCGGAATGCGGTGGGTGATCCGATCTGTCGGGCTATTTCACCGTACGATCGGGTCTCACCGTAGGGAATTGTCATCAGCGCTTTCCAGACACGGCGCTGAAAGTCCGTCCCCCGCAGATTCAGCTTCAAATCGAATTCGGTGCGAGCACCATCGAAGTACTCGCCGAGCTGCCGGACCGCATCGGGAAACGCCGACTCGTCGGACACCCATCCGTTCCGGCTCGGTTCATACGTCTGATCGACCATGTGCAGAAACGCCAACCGGTCGTCGTGGCCGGCCAGGGTGAGCGGGCCGATCGGGCTGTCGATCATCCGATACCGCATCGGGGTCATGATGCCTCCTTCATCGTCCCTGCTGGGGGCCATTCGTTGACGGCGTGGTCGAGAGCGGTCCAGAGATGCTGGGCGACGTAGGACCGCCAGGGCCGCCAGCGGATGCTGTGATCGGTCAACGCACGTACCGAACCGGGCATTCCGAGCTGTTGTGCGGCTTTACGAACCCCGCGATCGTCGACCGGAAACGCATCCGGGTCTCCCAACCCGCGCATCGCGATCATCTCGGCCGTCCACGGACCGATACCGGGCAGGGCGAGCAACCGGTGCCGGGTCCGCTCCCAATCGCCCCCCGGCCCCAGTTCGACATCCCCGGCGGCGATCGCCTGGACCAACCGGCTGAAACTGTGCCGCCGTGCGGTGGGCAGCGCGAGATGCTCCGGTACGACATCGGCGAGCCCGGTGACGCTCGGGAACAGGTGAGTCAGATCGCCGCCCGGATCCTCGATCGGCTCGCCGTAGGCGGTGACGAGCCGCCGAACATGGGTACGCGCGGCCTTCACCGACACCTGCTGCCCCAGCAGCACCCGGATGGCCAGTTCGGCCCCGTCAACTGTCCGCGGAATGCGTTGGCCCGGCGCCTTGGCGACCAGTGCGCTCAGGTGCGGATCCGTCCCGAGATGCTGGATCACCGCTTCGGGATCGGCGTCGAGATCGAGCAGGCGCCGGCACCGGGCGATCGCCGAGGCGAGGTCACGGAAGTCGGTCAGCGTGAGCTGACACCGGACATGGTCGGGTTGCGGCGTGAGCGCCACGATCCCCCACCCCCACGGCAGCCGCAGGGTACGGCGGTAGGCGCCGTGGCGGACCTCCTCGATGCCGGGCACCGTGCCGGCGCCGAGATGGCCGAACACTCCGTCATGGGCGAACGGCGTTCGCGTCGGAAGCCGCAGGCTCAACGTGCCCGGCAAGCCCGGAGCGCCGTGCCGCCGCGACCGGGCCCTGGCGCGCAGACCTGTCGGGGTCATGTCGAACACGGCGCGGACGGTGTCGTTGAACTGCCGGATGCTGGAGAACCCGGCAGCGAACGCCACCTCACCGAACGGCAGGTCGGTGGTCTCGATGAGGATCCGTGCCGTCTGAGTGCGCTGCGACCGTGCCAATGCCAACGGCCCGGCGCCGACCTCGGCCTGCAGAATGCGTTCGAGTTGCCGGGTGGTGTAGCCCAGGCGGGCCGCCAGGCCGGTCACCCCGGCACGGTCCACGGTGCCGTCCGCGATCAACCGCATCGCCCGTGCCACCACGTCACCGCGCACATTCCACTCCGGAGAACCGGGTGACGCATCGGGTCGGCAGCGTTTACAGGGCCGGAATCCGGCGGCCTGCGCGGCGGCGGCGGTCGGATGGAACCGCACGTTGCGGGGCAGCGGAGTGCGGGCCGGGCAACTCGGCCGACAGTAGATCCCCGTGGTCAGCACGGCGGTGACGAACCAGCCGTCGAACCGGGCGTCCCTTGACTGCACAGCCCGGTAGCAGCGGTCGAAGTCGTCGTGCACGCCTCAACACTGACACGCGCCAGCCACCATGACTAGCGGAAATCCGACATCGCCACCGGTCGCGGTGGCCGCACCGCGACGTAGACTCGCTCTCGTGGCGGAATTGGTGCAGCGCTACCTCGACGAGATCCTCGCCGAGCATGCCGACGTCACCGACGGCGCGCTGGCCGACTACATCCCCGAACTCACCCGCGTCGATCCGTCGAAATTCGGTCTGGCGCTCGAGTTGACCGATGGCTTTGCCTACGAATCCGGTGATGCCAGAACGCAATTCACCATCCAGTCGATCTCCAAGCCGTTCACCTACGCGCTGGCCCTCGACCGGATCGGCCACGACGCGGTCGACCGCAAGATCGGGGTCGAGCCGTCCGGTGAACCGTTCAACGAGATCAGCGTCGACGACCGCACCAAGACCCCGAAGAACCCGATGATCAACGCCGGCGCCATCGCCGCGGTGTCGCTCATCCCGGCCGCCGACCCGCAGGAGCGATTCGCGCAGATCCTCGATTTCTACTCGGCCTGCGCGGGCCGGCCGCTCGACGTCGACGAGGACGTGTACCGCTCGGAGAAGGCCAGCAACAGCCGTAACCGGGCGATCGCCTACATGCTGCAGAGTTTCGGTGTGCTCGACGACGATCCCGATGACGTCCTCGATGTCTATGTGAGACAGTGCGCGATCCGCGTCACCAGCCGCGATCTGGCCGAGATGGCGTCGACGCTGGCCCGCGGCGGGGTGCACCCGGCCACCGGCCGACGGGTCACGTCCGCCGCGGCCGTGCAGCGCACCCTCAGCGTGATGATGACCTGCGGGATGTACGACACCACCGGGGATTGGGTGACGTCGGTCGGGATGCCGGCCAAAAGCGGTGTGGGCGGCGGGATTCTGGCCGTGCTGCCGGGTCAGCTGGGTATCGGCGTGTATTCACCGCTGCTCGACGAGAACGGCAACAGCGTCCGCGGCGGGCGGGTGTGCCGAACCCTGTCGGCGCGGCTCGGTCTGCACTTCCTGTCGGTGACCCGGGAGTCCCGCTCGATCATCCGGGCCACCCGGGATGTCGCCCCCCGCGTGCGGGTGTACGAACTGCACGGCGACCTGTTGTTCGCCGGCGCCGAGCAGACCCTGCGCACCGTCGAAAACGACCGGGCCGACGTGGATGTCGCGATTCTGGAGGTGTCGAAGGTGGACGACATCAACGACACCGCCCGCGCGATGCTTGCCGGGATGCGGGAATCGCTCACCGCGGTCGGCAAGGAGGGCTACGTCGTCGACCCGGACCGCCGGGTGATACCCACCGACGGCCGCAGCGCCGGTGCGGTGGTGTTCGGCACCGTCGAAGACGCGATCGCCGCCGCGCGCGACCACGTCGAGACTCAGGCCGGCAACGCCAACCGGGTCGGCTGATTGTGGCCGCGTAGCGTCACCGTCTCACCGAGCACCCAGTGCGCGCGTTCCTGTTCGCCGGCGTTCGCCACCGCGTCCGCCGAGGCCACCAGCAGGCCGGGTTTGGTCTTGGCCAGCTCACACAACCGTGCGCCTTCGTTGACCGGTTCCCCGATCACGGTGTACTCGAACCGTTCTCGCGCTCCGACATTGCCGGCCACCACCTGACCCGAGGCCACGCCGATGCCCGCCCTGACCTCCGGCACCTCGGTGCGCAGCCGCGCGGCGATCGCCCGGGCTGCGGCCAGTGCCGCGTCCTCGGGGTTGTCGAGCCGGTTGGGGGCGCCGAAGATCGCCAGCGTCGCATCGCCCTCGAATTTGTTGACCAGCCCGCGATGCCGGTCCACCTCTTCGACGATGACGGCGAAGAACCGGTTGAGCAGTGACACCACCTCGGCGGCGGGCCGGGTGGTGACCAGCTGTGTGGACCCGACGATGTCGACGAAGATCACCGCGACATGCCGTTCCTCACCGCCGAGTTCGAGCTGCTGCTCTTCCGCGGCACGGGCCACCTCCCGTCCGACGTGGCGGCCGAACAGATCGCGGACCCGCTCGCGTTCCCGCAGCCCGTCCACCATCGCGTTGAAGCCCCGTTGCAGCTCGCCGAGTTCGGTGCCGTCGAAGACGACCACGTTGCAGTCCAGATTGCCGTTCTCGACCTGCTTGAGCGCCTCGCGCACCACCCGCACCGGCGTCGCCGTCAACCAGGAGACCAGCCACATCAGCACGAACCCGAACACCAGCGCCACCGCGGCCAGCACCATGGTGGCGATGGTGAACTGCACGAGAGACAGGTGCCGTTGGGTGAGGCTGACCGCCGCGGCGATCATGATGCCCAGCAGCGGCACTCCGGAACCGAGCAGCCACACCGTCATGGTGCGGCCCATCATGCCGTGTGCCAGCCGGCGCGGCGGCGGCCCGGCCTCCAGAGCCTGGGCGGCCACCGGCCGCAGGGCGAACTCGGTGAACAGGTAGCAGATGGTGGCGACCACGATCCCGGCGAAACTCACCGTGAACAGGTACCGGGGGATGAACGCCGGATCGACGAGCCCGTAGAGGGTCGTCAACACCGCCGTGCCGGCGCCCCACAGCACCAGATGTGCGCGGGCCACCCGCCAGGGCGCCAGGAAGGTGTTGCGCTGGTCGGTACGGCTCGGCGGGCGCTCCTCGATGGCCCACCGCAGATTCCGCACGATCCCTCGGGTGATCCAGGT
>Ga0310828_1001312_pt1 | contig 15182 bp, 14 predicted proteins | sample WT_ome_3_FD_202242 | JGI IMG/M metagenome (GOLD analysis project Ga0310828, IMG submission 202242) | Sorghum-adapted microbial communities enriched on wild type (WT) sorghum from Joint BioEnergy Institute, Emeryville, California, United... ... | reverse complement strand
GCGGCCGCGACCTCGATGTCGTGCGCGCTCGCCGGCTTCGCCACCGAGGTTGCCGGCGGCGCCGGCACCGGCGCCTGCGGGCGCGCGGAGGGACCCCGGCCCCCCGCCGCCTTCGCCGGCGCCTTCTTGGGCGGGGCCGGCTTTGCCGACACCTTCTCCGCGCCTGCGGCCTGCCCCGCGGGGGCCGCCGGGGGTGCGCTCGCCGCCGCAGCTTCGAACACCTGCCGAAGCCGGCGAGCGACGGGAGCTTCAACGGTGCTCGACGCGGACTTGACGAACTCGCCCATCTCCTTCAGCTTGGCGAGTACGGTCTTGCTTTCTACGCCGAGCTCCTTCGCAAGCTCGTGTACGCGGGCCTTGCCTGCCACTGCACTCCTCTACTCCGAGGCCGCGCGGGCAGGACCCGCAGCGACCTCACTCGTGCACTTGAAGCCTGATCATTTCAGCGACTTCATCGTGTGCTCATGTCGGTCGTCCTACCTTGCTCTCCGGGTGGGGGCTGGTCGCCCGCCACCATCGGCGGTCCCGCCGCACCGGCGGTCCCAGTCGGCATCGCTGGCTGTGCCGGATCCGCACCCGAAGGCGCCGGTCCAGTCAGTCAGTCGCTGCCCGCGGGTTCTCCTGCGGAGACCCCGCCAAATACATGGCCAGCGGCCCGGTGTCAAGGACACCGGTGACGCGCAGCGCCCGCCCAAAGGCGCGGCGCCGCTCCGCCAGCCCGAAACAGGCCGGGTCGGGGTGGACGTGCGCTCCCCTACCCGGCATCCTGCGGGCCGGGTCGGGCACCACCCTAGTCCGGACCTCACCGGTCTGACCAGCGCCGTCCCCCACCGCAACGACCCGCAGCAGCTCGGCGGCTGGCGCACGCTTCCGACATCCCACACAGGTGCGCTCCGGTCGACCAGGTTGCACCGGCGCAGTCGCCGGAAGTGCGCGACTCACCACAGAGAAGTCTACCTCTCCGCGGGCCCCGCGTCGCCGGCAGGCCTCGCGTTAGTGATCACAGATGTACGCCCGGCCGTCCTCCGCGATCCGGGCTCAGGCCGACTCGGCGGCCGTGGTCGGAGTGGTCGAGGCGGTGGTGCTGGTACTGGTCTCCGCGGCCGGCTGGCCGGGGACCTCGGTGTCCGAACGGATGTCGATGCGCCAGCCGGTCAGCCGGTGGGCCAGCCGGGCATTCTGCCCCTCCCGACCGATCGCCAGCGACAACTGGTAGTCCGGGACCACCACCCGGGCTGCCCGGGCGGTCGCGTCCAGTACCTCCACCCGCAGCGCCTTGGCCGGGGAGAGCGCGTTGCCGACGAAGGCGGCCGGATCCTCCGACCAGTCGATGATGTCGATTTTCTCGCCGTGCAGCTCGCTCATCACCGCCCGCACCCGCTGGCCCATCGGCCCGATGCAGGCTCCCTTGGCGTTCACGCCGGGAGTCGTCGAGCGTACCGCGATCTTGGTCCGGTGGCCGGCCTCCCGGGCGATCGCGGCGATCTCCACGGTACCGTCCGCGATCTCCGGGACCTCCAACGCGAACAGGCGCTTGACCAGATTCGGGTGCGAACGGGAGAGCGTGATCTGTGGGCCGCGGAAGCCCTTGGCCACGTGCACCACCACGCACTTGATCCGCTGGCCGTGCTCGTACAGCTCGCCGGGCACCTGCTCGGCGGCGGGCAGGACCCCCTCCAGCTTGCCCAGGTCGACCGTGACGATGCCCTTCTCCGCGCGCGCCTCGTGCGCCTGCACCACGCCGGTGACCAAGTCACCGTCGCGCCCCACGTACTCGCCGAAGTGCACCTCGTCGGTGGCCTCCCGCAGCCGCTGCAGGATGACCTGCTTGGCGGTCATGGCGGCGATCCGGCCGAAGTCGTGCGGGGTGTCGTCCCACTCGCGCACCACCGTGCCGTCGGCGTCCAGTTCCTGGGCGTACACGGTGGCCGCTCCGGTCTTCCGGTCGATCTCCACCCGGGCGTGCGGCTGGGCGCCCTCGGTGTGCCGGTACGCGGTCAGCAGCGCGGTCTCGATCGCGGCGAGGATCGTGTCGAAGGGGATTTCCCGCTCGCGCTCCAGTGCGCGCAGCGCCGCGAGGTCGATGTTCACCTCTCCTCCTCCCGTTCCTGCTCGTCGATCGGCCCTGGCCGGACCGGCGTGCCACCCGCCGTCGGCCAGCTCCGCTTGCCGCTTCCCCCGTCGACGCCATCGTCCCTGGTAAACGGGTCGCCGTCGAACCGGTTGCGGAAATCGCCGTCGTGGTCATCGTCGTCCACGTCGTCGATCCCGTCGAGATCCCCGGCCAGCCCATCCTCGCTGCCCGCTTCACCGACCCGGTTGAACTCCACCTGCACCCGCCCGGGACCCAGTTCCGCATACGGCACGCGGCGATCAGGGGCGGAATCGAATACTACGCCCGTTTCATCCGCGTCTGTCACGCGGGCGGTGACCTGGCGACCGGCCATCGTGACCTTGACCAGCCGCCCCCGGTTGCGCCGCCAGTGCCGCGGCTGGGTCAGCGGCCGGTCCACCCCGGGCGAGCTGACCTCCAGCTGGTACGCCCCGGCCAGCAGCTCGCCGCCGGTCGCTTCCGCCTCGTCCAGCGCCGCCGAGACCGCCCGGGACACCTCGGCGATGTCGTCCAGGCTCAACCCGCCGTCGCGATCGACGATCACCCGTACCAGGTAGCGGCGGCCGGCCCGGGAAACCGTCAGCTCCTCCAGGTCGTACGCCATGCCGGTGACCACCTGGTCCACGACGGCGCGGATCGCTTCCCGCTGCCGCGCGGAAGGGGCGGCCAGCCTCGGCGGTGCGGGCGCGGGCGACGCGGGGACCCTGCCACGGCGCGCGGCCGGCGTCCGGCCGGTGGCGCGGCTGCGCGGCGCCATCTCCCGTACCCCCTTCGTTGCGACCCGGTGCCCGATGCGGTCCCGCCCGGCTCTGGCCGGGCGCAGCGGCTGGGCAGAGCGTAACGCCGTGTGACCTCGACGGCCCGGTCGGCGCTCCGACTGGATCCAATCCGTATCCGACCGGTCGGTGGACCACGGCGGGCACGGATGGTGTTCACTGGTCCCGGTGCGGAACGCAGTGAACGACCAAAGGTACTCGAGGCGCGGGGTGCTGCGCGCGGCCACCGCCGTGGCCGGCGCCGCGGTCACCGCCCCGCTCGCCGGCTGCGGCCTGTTCGACCGGGACGATCCGGAGCGCCCCGACCCCCTCGATCCGCTGCTCGACTCGACGGTCCGCCTCGTCGGGCGGTACGACGCGGCGATCGCCGCCCAGCCCGAGCTGGCCGAGCGGTTGACCCCGCTGCGTGACGCCCACCAGGCACACGCCAAGGCCCTCGCCCAACTCATCGGCCGGCCGGCGTCCCGGCTGTCGCCGAGCCCGGCGCCCGCGGGGTCGAGCCCGCCCGGCGGGGACGCCGCGGCCACGCTGGCCGAGTTGCGCATCGCCGAGAAGACCGCCCGGGACGAGGCGACCGCGGCCTGCCTGGCCGCGCCGGCCGACCGCACCGCCCTGCTCGGCTCGATCGTCGCGGCCCGCGCCACCCACCAGGAGGTGTTGCGGTGACTGTGCCGGCCAATCGATCCGGGGGCAGGGCATGACCGACCAGCAGGACCTGCTCGCCGCCGAGCACGCGGCGATCTTCGCGTACGGGGTGATCGGCGCGCACCTGACCGGCGCGGCGGCGGCCGCCGCCCGCAACGCCGAGGCGGCGCACCGGGCACTGCGGGACGCACTGGTGCTGCGGCTGTCCAGCGGTGGTGGCACGCCCACGCCGACCGACCCGGTCTACGCGCTGCCGTTCCCGGTCACCGATCAAGCCTCCGCGCTGCGGCTGGCCATCGAGGTCGAGGAGAAGACGGGCGCCGTCTGGCGGTCCGCGCTCGCCTCCACCAGCGGCAAGGAACGCGAGACCACACTCGCCGCGCTGGTGGACTGCGCGGTACGGGCCACCCGGTTCCGTCGTACCGCCGGCATCACCCCGGCCACCGTCACCTTCCCCGGCCGACCGGAGTAGCGGCCGAGCGGACTGGGGGCCGAGCGGGCCGCCCGGTCTAGCGGCCGACCGGAGATAGCGGCCGACCGAGATAGCGGCCGACCGAGATAGCGGCTGCCGGCAAACCGGGGCTCCGGCCAGGTAAATGCCGGACAATGACGGCCGTGGCCGAGGAGAACCCGTACCTGCCCAATCCGCGGTGGACGGTCGCGGAGCAGGTCGCCGAGGCGGCGAGGCGGCGGTTTCCGTCGGACGTCCTCGCCATCGGCGTGCACGGCTCACTCGCGCATGGCGACGACAACGACGCCAGCGACGTCGACCTGGTGGTGGTCACCCACCGGCCGGCGGCCGGACCGAGGCCGAGCACCCGCCGCGTGGACGGGGTGATCGTGGACCTCAGCGTGGTCGGCGCCGACGAGTACCTCCAGCACGCCCGTACGCTGTCCACCTCCTGGCCGCTCGCCGCCGACCAGTACGTGACCAACAAGCCGATCTACGATCCGCACGCCTGGCTGGCCAAGCTGCGCGACACCCACCTGGCCCGGCTCGCGGAGGCCCGGCCACGGGAGTTCACCGCCCTCGCCAGAGAGGCGTGGTGCCGGGCGGCCTCGGCGCATGCCAAGGCGACCCGGCTGGCGGAGTGGCACGAGATGGACGCGGCCCTGCTCGTGCTCGGCGAGGCGCGGCTCTCCGCCGCGATGGCCGCCGGCCTGCTCACCCGTACCTACTTCCGCAACAGCGCGGACGCGGTGACCCGCACCGGCGTGGCCGGTGCCGACATCCTGGCCCTCGGCGACATCCTGGCCGGCCAGGCGGACGAGCTGGCCAGCCGCGGCCGCCCGGTCGACGGCAGCGTCGGCGAGCTGTTCCTGTAAGGCGGAGGACAGTCATCAATGCGACAGCCTGCAAGAAAGGCATATCGGCGTGTAGCCGCATCACTTTCGGCCTGATAGCGTCCCGGCCACCCGTAGAGACGACCCACGGGTATCGCACCTGTCGCCTTACCTCGAACGTCACCGGCACCGTCACCCGGATGCCCAGCGCGGTGAGTTGGGGCTACCGCTACTGAAAGACATCGTCCTGACAACCCTCGTCTGTGCGGAGCTCTGCCCTCAGGGCTCCGCGCGGGCACAACCGATCTTCGGAGTAGGTATGAGGAAGCTGAAAGGCGCCTGGGCTCTGGTCGCGGTAGCAGTCTGCTGCGCGGTCGGCCTGACTGCCTGTGATGTCAGGCGTTCCCCCGCCCGGGCCACGTCCTCGACGCTGCCGCCGTCCCCGACCCAGTCGCCCCACGACGCCCTGCCGCCACAGCTGAGTGAGTATGTAGCCGCGGCCGAGCGGGCCAACATCCAGCAGCCTGAGACAGTCATCAGGGCCGGCGCCCGCCCGTCCCTGGTACAGGCCGATGGCCGGCGCCAGGCCATGGTCGTGCGCGACGAAGGCGACATCGACCTGAGCCCAGGGAACTATCAGCTGGTCATCTACTGCGTCGGCGCGGGAACGCTCTACGCGCACCTCGCAATTGGCGACGAGTCGACGATCGAGGAGCTGCCGCCGTGCGCTGTTGACACCGTCGTCCCCGCGATGGTGAACGTCTCAACCACTCGGCGAGCGCAACGGGTCTCTGTCATCTTGATTCCGGTCGGCGAGGTGACGGCGGGCGTGTCGTACCAGGTCCGTCGCCAGTAGCCGAGGTAGCCCCCCGCGGAGCCGGCGCCCGGAGCTGCCCATGGTCGTCGGTACGGGCAACTGGAGGAGACCGACCAATCCGGTCAGCCAACGCCGTCGACGCCGATCAGGGCGCCTATCCCGTAGGTGGCGGCGGCCGCCGCGGCACCCAGCAGGAGTTGGCGGATGCCGCTGCCCCACCAGGTGCGGTTGGTGAACCGGGAGACCAGCGCGCCGGCGACGAACAGCCCCAGACCACCGGCCCCGAGCGAGATCCACAGCTCGGTCGCGCCGACCAGGTAGGGCAGCAGCGGCACCAGAGCGCCGATCGAGAAGCAGATGAACGAGGACATCGCCGCGATCCACGGGCTGGGCTGCTCGTCCGGGACCACGCCCAGCTCCTCCTGCACGTGTACCCGCAGCGCCTCCTCCGGGTTGCGCTTGAGCACATCGGCCACCTGTCGGGCGAGGTCCTCTGGGAGGCCGCGCTCGGTCCACATGTGAACCAGCTCGTCCGCCTCGGCATCCGGGAACCGCTCCAGTTCCCGGCGTTCCTTCGCCACCTCCGCCGCGATCTGCTCGTTCTGCGACCGCACGCTGGTGTACTCGCCCAGGCCCATCGAGATCGCGCCGGCCACCAGGCCGGCCGCGCCGGTCAGCACGATGTTGCGCGGCGACACCCCGCCGCCGCCCACGCCGGCGATCAGCGAGATGTTGGTGACCAGGCCGTCCATCGCGCCGAACACCGCCGCGCGCAGCCAACCGCCGGAGACGTCGGCGTGGTGGTCAGGGCGTAGCGCCGCCGGGGTGCCCACCGGCAGGTCGGGCACGCTCATGGAAGAGTGAGGATCTCATGACCGTCCTCGGTGACCACGATCGTGTGCTCGAACTGCGCGGTCCATCGCCGGTCCTTGGTCACCACCGTCCAGCCGTCCGGCCAGATGTCGTACTGGTACGTGCCCAGCGTGATCATCGGCTCGATGGTGAACGTCATACCCGGCTCCATGATGGTGGTGAGCTGCGGGTTGTCGTAGTGCGGGATGTAGAGCCCGCTGTGGAACGCCTCGCCGATGCCGTGGCCGGTGAAGTCGCGGACCACCCCGTAGCCGAAGCGCTTGGCGTACGACTCGATGACCCGCCCGATCACGTTGAGCGGACGGCCCGGGGCGACCGCCCGGATGCCGCGCATCATCGCCTCGTGGGTGCGCTCCACGAGCAGGCGCGCCTCCTCGGAGACCTCGCCCACGCAGAACGTCGCGTCGGTGTCGCCGTGCACCCCGTGGATGTACGCGGTCACGTCGACATTGATGATGTCCCCGTCTTCGAGCACGGTGGAGTCCGGGATGCCGTGACAGATCACCTCGTTCAGCGAGGTGCAGCAGGACTTCGGGAACCCTTTGTAGCCCAGCGTGGACGGGTAGGCGCCGTGGTCGCAGAGAAACTCGTGCACCACCCGGTCGATCTCGTCTGTGGTGACGCCCGGCTTGCAGTGCTCACCGGCGAGCTGGGTGGCCTGCGCCGCCAGCCGGCCGGCGATGCGCATCTTCTCGATCGTCTCGGGGGTCTGCACGTGCGAGCCGCGCCACTCACGGGGCCGCTTCTTCCCGACGTACTCCGGACGCGGGATGTGCGGCGGGACCTGCCGCCACGGGGAGAGCTTTCCGGGTTGCAGTGGAGCGCGGACCGTCATAGGGGCGAGCCTAACGCCGAGCTGGAGAGAAAACCGCCTGCCCGTCGATGCTCGTCGCGTTCCGGGTGGCCCAGTACTCCTCGATCTCCGCGTCGCTCTTGCGACCCAGATACCGCGCGAGCTGGTCCCGGTCGGCCACGTACCTCATCTGTGGCACCCCGAAGCCGCAGGAGTCGCTGACCCGGGTGACGGTGACCTCGATCACGCTGCGCAGCCCGGGCAGGGGCGGCGCGTCGAACGCGGCGACCAGCTCGTCGAACCGGGGCTCCCCGGGCAGGACCGGCACACCGCGGCCGTGCAGCCGGACTATTTTCGGCGGCCCCTCGAACGCGCAGAACATCAACACGATGCGGCCGTTGTCCCGCAGGTGCGCGATGGTCTCCACGCCGCTGCCGGTGTAGTCCAGGTAGGCCACCCGGTCCGGGGCGAGTACGGCGAAGCTGCCCGACAGGCCCTTCGGTGAGAGGTTGATGTGCCCGTCCGCCCCGGATGGCGCGGTGGCCACGAAGAACATCCGCTGGGCGAGCAGGAAGTCCTTCAGCCGGCCATCGATCGCGCCGTAGACCTTGCCCATCGCTCAAGCATGCCGGGCCGAGCCGCCCGGCAGCTAAACCGTTCCCAGCCGCCGGGACCGGTACTCGCGCGCCGCTTCGACCAGGGCCGCGAACAGCCGGCAGTCACCCGTGGTCGGGGCCGCCGCGCCACCGCCGGCCGCGTCCTCCGGATGCCACTGCACGCCGATGGTGAAGGTACGGGCCGGGTCCTCGACCACCTCGATCAGCTCGTCGTCCGGGCACCAGCCGGTCGCGGTGAGCCGGCCCGGGTCGGCCACCCCCTGGTGGTGGAACGAGTTCACGGTCAGCTCGGCACCGAGGATCTTGTGGGCCAGGGTGCCCGCGGCCAGCGTCACCCGGTGCTCGCCGTACGCCGGCCGCCGGTCCCGGTCTGGCTCAGCGTCCGGCCGGTGGTTGTGGTGGCCGAGCACGTCCGGCAGGTGCTGGTGCAGCCGCCCGCCGGCGGCCACCGCCATCAACTGGGCGCCCCGGCAGATGCCGAGCACCGGCAGGTCGGCTTCGAGCGCCGTACCCAGCAGCATCATCTCGGCGGCGTCCCGGTCCGGACTGAGGTACGTGGCCGGGTGCGGCTGCTCGCCGTAGCGGGCCGGGTCCACGTCCGCGCCGCCGGTGAAGACGATCCCGTCCAAGCTGTCCAGCACGTCCACGTCCGGATCGTCCGGCGTGACCAGTACGGCCCGGCCGCCGGCGGCGTGCACCGCCCGCACGTAGGCCAGCGGCAGCACCGCCGACAACGTGTCCTGCACGCCGAAGCGGGCCCGCTCGGCGTACGTGGTCAGGCCGATCAGTGGTCTCACTTCGACCAACCTACCGGCGCCTAAGGCACCTCCGGGGCGCTTCACGGGACGGGCGTGACGTACGCGCCGGTGATGCCCCCGTCGACCACGAACTGGGCGGCCGTGATGTACGCCGCGTCGTCGCTGGCCAGGAACGCCACCGCCGCGGCGATCTCCTCCGGCTGGGCGAACCGGCCCATCGGCACGTGCACCAGCCGGCGGGCCGCCCGCTCCGGATCCTTCGCGAACAGCTCCATCAGCAGCGGGGTGGCGACCGGGCCGGGGCACAGGGCATTCACCCGGATGCCCTCGCGGGCGAACTGCACGCCCAGCTCCCGGGTCATCGCCAGCACCCCACCCTTGCTCGCGGTGTACGCGATCTGACTGGTGGCCGCGCCCATCAGCGCGACGAAGCTGGCGGTATTGATGATCGATCCCCGGCCTTGCCGCCGCATGTGCGGGATGACGTACTTACAGCACAGGTAGACGCTGGTGGTGTTGACCCGCAGCACCCGCTCCCAGGCGTCCAGCTCGGTGACGAGGATCGAGTCGTCGTCCGGCGGGGAGATGCCCGCGTTGTTGAACGCGATGTCCACCCGGCCGTGCCGGGCCACCACCCCGTCGAAGAGATCGCGGACCTGGCCGGCGTCGGCCACGTCGCAGGCGACCGCCTCGCCGTCCACCTCGGCGGCGGCCGCGGCACCCGCCTCGGCGTCGATGTCGACGCAGACCACCGTGGCGCCCTCGGCCGCGAACCGCCGTACCGTCGCCAGCCCGATTCCGCTACCGGCCCCGGTGATCACCGCGACCCGCCCGTCCAGCCGGCCCATCCCGCCTCCCTACCTTCCGCATTTTCCCGGAAAATGCAGGTTATTGATCTTCACAACCCGCATTTTCCGGGAAAATGCGGGTGACGGGTCTATCGAACGCCCCCCTCGCGCGCTCGATCGCCGCGTCTGTCTCCTCCACTGTGGACGCCGGCACCCGCGCCACCACCTCCCCGGTGGCCGGGTTGACGACCTCAGAGCCGCTCGAATCCACGCATCAGCTCCCAGTCGGTGACGGCCGCGTCGAACGCGGCCAGCTCCACCCGTGCGTTGTTGGCGTAGTGCGCGACCACCTCGTCGCCGAACGCGGCCGCGGCCACCGGCGAGGGCTCCCACAGCGCCAGGGCGTCGCGCAGCGTCGTCGGCAGCCGGGGCGCCGACGCGTCCTGGTACGCGTTCCCGGTGACCGCCGGCTCCAGCTCCAGCTGCTGTTCGATGCCGTACCGGGCGCCGGCCACCAGGGCAGCGATCGCGAGGTATGGGTTGACGTCACCCCCTGGCGCCCGATGCTCCACCCGCAGGCTCGGCCCGTGCCCGACCAGGCGCAGCGCGCAGGTGCGGTTGTCCCGGCCCCAGCGCACCGCGGTGGGCGCGAACGACCCGGGTTGGTACCGCTTGTACGAGTTGATGTTCGGCGCGTACAACAGGCTGAAATCCCGGGTGGTGGCCAGCAGTCCGGCCAGCACCTGCTCCCCGAGCCGGGACAGCCCGTCGCCGGCGGCCATCGCCGGCTCCCCGTCGGGGGTACGCAACGAGAAGTGGATGTGGCAGGAGTTGCCCTCGCGCGGATTCGGCTTGGCCATGAAGGTGATCGCCATCCCCTCCTGGGCGGCGATCTCCTTCGCCCCGTTCTTGTAGATCACGTGGTGGTCGGCGCAGGTGAGCGCGTCGGCGAAGCGGAACGTGACCTCGTGCTGGCCGAGGTTGCACTCGCCCTTGGCACTCTCCGGGACCAGCCCGGCGCCGGCCATCTCGGTGCGCAGGCGCCGCAGCAGCGGCTCCACCCGGGCGGTGCCGAGCAGGGAGTAGTCGACGTTGTAGAGGTTGGCCGGGTTCAGGTCCCGGTACCCGCGCCGCCAGGCCTCCTCGTACGAGTCGCGGTAGACGATGAACTCCAGCTCGGCTCCGGCGTACGCGGTGAGCCCGTGCCCGGCCAGCTGGGCGAGTTGGCGCTTGAGGATCTGCCGCGGAGAGGCCAGCACCTCTCCCTCCCCGTTGAGCCAGGCGAGATCCGCCAGCAGCATCGCGGTCCCCGGCTGCCACGGCACCCGGCGCAGGGTGAGCGGGTCGGGCACCATCGCGAAGTCGCCGTAGCCGCGCTCCCAGGAGGACATCGCGTAACCGTCCACAGTGTTCATGTCGACATCCACCGCGAGCAGGTAGTTGCAGCCCTCGGAGCCGTGTGGCAGCACCTCGCTGAGGAAGAACGGGGCATGGAACCGCTTGCCCTGCAGGCGGCCCTGCATGTCGGCGATGGCCAGCACGACCGTGTCGATCTCGCCCGCGTCGACCGCGGCGGTCAACTCCTCGACGGTCAGCATCCTGCCCCCAACCCTAAAGGTCTATTAGCATACCTATTTAGCGGCCGTCGCGCCTCCCCCGGAGGCGTCAGGTCAGCAAACCCCGGAGCAGTTCCGCCGTCGCGTCGCAGTGCTCCTCCATCGCCGCGCGGGCCGCGCCCGGGTCCCCGGCCAGGATCGCGTGCACGATCCGGGCGTGCTGGGCATCCGAGTGGTCCAGGTTGCGGGTGATGACCGGGATCGCGGCGAGCAGCTTGTCCAGACTGAGCTGTACGTCGGCGACCGCGGCGGCGAGCGAAGGGCTGCCGCTGGCCGCGGCGATGGCCAGGTGCAGCCGAGAGTCGTTGACCCGCCGCGACTCGGGACTGCGGTCCCGCGATGCGGTCAGGCAGGCGACCAGGTGCTGCCGGTCGGCGGCGGAGAGGGTACGGGTCGCCGCCAGCTCGGCCGCTCCCGGCTCCAGGACCCGGCGGAAGTCCAGCGCGTCGTGCAGCGCCTCGCCCATGGCACGGGCCAGTTCCCCGGCGTCCGGGCCGCCTCCGGCCGGCGCGGCGCCGGTCGGTGACACCACGAAGGTGCCGCCGGAGCGGCCCCGGCGCGACTCCAGGTACCCAGCCTCGCGCAACGCGCCGATCGCTTCCCGCAGGGTGACCCGGCTAACCTGCAGCCGCTCGGCCAGCTCGCGCTCGGCCGGCAGCCGCTCCCCGACCGCCACCAGGCCCAGCTTGATCGCCTGCACCAGCCTGGACACGGTGATCTCGAACGCGTTGCCCCCGCGTACTGGCCGCCACATCGGCATGGCGGGCCGCCTGTTCGCGTTTCCGGTCATGGCAGCTACTCCGGGTCGGGGGTACCAACCCGGCTCGACCAGCCGGCCACAAATTGAGTCACAATCAGACCATTTAATCAGGCCGGCGGCCAGAGCGGGTCGGGCAGCCCGGCCCACTTCGGCCCGGCCCCGCGACGGCCCCCGTCCGGCCGTCAGCCCGGCTCCGCGACGGCCCCCGTCCGGCCGTCAGCCCGGCTCCGCGACGGCCCCCGTCCGGCCGTCAGCCCGGCTCCGCGACGGCCGCCGTCCGGTCGGCGGTACGCAGCGGCGACAGCCAGGCCACCGCGGCGGCCGCCGCGACCAGCAGTACTCCCGAGGCCAGGCCGAGCCGGGGGCCGCCGCCCGCGGTGACCAGGCCGGCGAGCAGTGCTCCGGCCGGCCAGCCGAGGCCGAAGGCGAGCATCCGCAGGCCACCAGCGGCCACCCGCGCGTCCAGCACCACCACCAGGTACGCCGTGCCCCACGCCAGCAGCATCACCGCGGCGAGCGTCCAGTGTGGGGCGACCGCGCAGCAGAGCAGGCAGAGCGCGGAGACGGGCAGGAAAATCAGGGTGATCCGGTAACCACCGAGGTCGTCGATCAGCCGGCCGAGGAGGCCCCCGGCAACCAGCCGGTCGGCCGCCGCCCGCGGCAGCACGCCCGTGGCCACCAGGCGGTTCGCCGCGGACGGGCGCAGCAGCCCGCTGTTGCTGGCCAGCCGGGCCGCCGCGCGGGGCAGCACGGCGGTCGCCAGCCATCCGCCGGCCGCCCAGACCGCGAGCAGCAGGCCGAGCCGCACGTCGCGGACCGGACGTACGTCCAGCGCCTGGTCCAACCACGGCGCGAACTGGCCGAGGAACGCACCGCCCGCGGCGGCGTGCATGCCGCAGACGACCAGGTGCACCTGGTCGGTGCGCCGGCCCCACAGCGCGGCGAGCCGCCGGCGCAGCCCCACGCCCAGGCTGTGCGGCAGCGGCGGCTCGGTTACGGCGTGCGACCTGATGACCACCGCCCGGATCAACAGCGCGGAGACGACGATGGACACACCGTCCACTGTGAGCAGTGGGGGCACGGCGGTCAGCAGCAACAGGCCGGCGCCGGCCAGCGGAGCGGACAGCTGTGCCGGATCGCCGATGAACAATGGTCGGCCGAGCCGGTCCCGGCCGGCCGGCAGCGGCACGTGCGGGCCGGCGGGCCGCTGAGCGTGCGGGTTGCCGGGCGACGCGTGCGGGCCGTTGGGCGACTGACCGGCGGCCGGCTGGGCGTGCGGACCGGCGGGCGGGTGAGCGTGCGGACCGGCGGGCGGGTGAGCGTGCCGGCCGGCGGGGTCGACCACGTCGGCGGCGTCGAAGACGACGAACAAGGCCTGCGTGCCGAACGCGGCGAGCAGCACGTGTGGTGCGGTGAGGGCGTCCAGCGAGAACGCGATCGGGATGCTGGCCAGCAGCGCGGCGTTGGCCAGGTCCACCGCCAGCAGCAGCCGCCGCCGGTCAGGCCAGCCCGTCACCGCGTCGTCCGCCGCCGTGCCGGCCAGGTGCGGCAGGTAGCCCGCGACCAGTACCAGCGCCGTCCACAGCCCGGAACCGGTCAGCTGGTACGCGAGTACGGGCAGTAACAGGAAGATGGCCATCGAGCCCGCGATGGAGACCCGCCGGCGCCGACCGCGGCGCCTGTGCTGACCACCTCGATACGGATAGTAGTCAGGATCGGACAGTGAGGTGTCCGTCCCGTTGGGACGGTCATTGCGCTCAGGTGGCACGGCCACCCGCTGATGGTACGCAGCCGCCTGACGAGCCGGAAACCGGCCGGAAACAACCGTGAGACAAACAAGACATCGATGAACCGGCCGCACGTTGAACCCCGGTTGTCGGGCAGAAAGACGAACGTCTGCTCCCCCGCCCGCTGATACCGTCCCAAAACGGCACCTTGCCGCAGATGTATGGACCCGGGCCATGCGGGTCGCCGGTTCAGCATACGGGAGCGGAGGTACAGCCAGTAATGAGCCGCGGCGGCTCGGTCATCACCACACCACTGAGCGCCGGGGAGGATAAGCGTACCGTCGTCCAATGGCGACGGATCGCGCTCGACAAGCAGTTGCCAACCCCGCGCTTCCCAGCCGGGGTGTGGGTTCCGGCCACCGTCTGCTGTTGCGCCCTGGTGCTCGTCGCGGCCCTGGTCGCAGTCCTGTTCGGCGCCGCCGCCAGCCAGCGGGTGCCGCAGGCGGTGGTCGACTCGCAGCAGCAGCTCGTCGGCGGGCTGGCCCGGGTCCTCGACAACGGCTTCGAGGCCACAGTGGACAGTGTGGCCTCCGCCGGCGAGCGGTACGCCAACGGTAGCCAGCGCGACCCGGCCAAGCTGCTGGACGAGCTGGACGACGGCACGGTGCGGTGGGCGGGCGCCGCCGTCCTGGACGCGCGCACCCGCCAGTCGCTGGCCGCGCGCGGAGAGCCGGTCCCGATCGCCCAACTGGGTATCGATGGCGCGGACCGGAATGGCACCGTGGACCGCACCGCGTTCCGGGCCCTGCTCGTGGGCGGCGAACCCCGGATCCTGGTCGCCACTCCGCTGCCGGACGGGCGGCTGCTCGCCGGGGTCAGCGTGCTGCGGGTACGCCCGCTGCGCCTCGACCCCGACCAACAGCAGGCGATCCTGGTCGGGCTGGCGAGCGGCCCGCCCGAGACCCAGGCCAGGCACGTGCAGGGAGCTGACCCGTCCGCCGACGGCCAAATCATGGCGACCATCCGCGGGGCGGTCCGGGCGACGCGGGACGGCGATCCGGCCAGCCGCACCACTCCGTCCGGGCAGACCGCGCTCGTGGTGGTCGCCGCCCCGGTCGGCGACTCCGGCCTCGCCGTCGCCTCGGCCGTGCGTACGCCACTGGTCGAGGCCGGCTCGCGCTGGCTTGGCGTACCGCCGGCGATCGGCCTGCTGCTCGCCGCCGGCTTCGCGTTCGGCGTGCTGCGGGTCGCGCTGATCCGCCCGGTCCGGCGCCTGCTGGCGCTGGCCAAGGCACGGGCCTGCGGCGAACCGGCCCGGCCGCGCGGTTTCTGGCTCGCCGAGGCCCGCCGCATCGCCGCCGCGCTCACCGGCCGCCCGGGGCGTCCCGGCCGCCTGGGCCGTCCGGACCGCTCAGGCCGCCCAGACCGCTCAGCCCGCCCGGGCCGCCCGGCGCGGCGGCCGCGCGGCGTACCGGCGATCCTCGGGGTGCTCGCGGCCACCCTGGTCATCGTCTTCTGGGCGGTCAGTACGGTGATCAGCTACGGCGGCGGCGCGCGCAGCGTGCCCGCTCAGGTGATCAAGGACACCGGCAACCAGATCGAGTCGGGGGCCCGC
>Ga0310828_1001308_pt1 | contig 15268 bp, 16 predicted proteins | sample WT_ome_3_FD_202242 | JGI IMG/M metagenome (GOLD analysis project Ga0310828, IMG submission 202242) | Sorghum-adapted microbial communities enriched on wild type (WT) sorghum from Joint BioEnergy Institute, Emeryville, California, United... ... | reverse complement strand
CGGGGATACGGATTACTTCGCCCGCGGCCGCATGGTCCAGGAATTCGAGGATGCTGCTTTCTCGATGGAGGTTGGACAGGTGACCAAGCAGCCGGTGAAGACCGAGTACGGCTATCACATCATCAAGAAAACCGACCACAAGGCCGAATCGGTGGCTACCCTGGAGGAATCGCGCGACAAGATCATCGCTGCCCTCGAGGACCAGAAGCTGTATGAACTCATGCAGACATGGATGACCGAAGTAAGAGAAAAGGCGAAGATCGAATACGCGGACAAGCAATAAGCGATCATCGATCGGTTCCATCAGTGACAATCCTATAAGGGCTGTTCGAGGAGAACTCGGGCAGCTTTTTTCTCATTGCAGCGCCGGGTCCTCGACAGGACCCGGCGCCGCAAGCCGTGTGATATCAACTTGACAGGAGTGGTAGCTCAGGATGTGGCTCGTTTATGCATTGCTTGCAGCACTATGCTTCGGACTCAGGGGGATTCTGTACCATTGGACGTCGCAGCGGCCGATCGACCGCAATTTCATGCTGTTCGCGGTATTTCTGTCCGGCGCTGTCGTCAGTTTGATCGGCGCATACGCAGCAGGGCATGAATGGTCCTGGTCGGTGCTGATCGGTCTCCTGATGGGCGTGTTCTCTTTCTCCGCCAATGCCAGCATGTACCGAGGATTCGCCGTGGGCAAAGCCTCGATCGTCGCCATCTTCACCGGATTGCCGTCGATCGTGGTGGCATTGCTGGCTTATCTGCTGTGGGGAGAGACGCTGACCGTCTGGCAGCTGATCGCCATGGTGATCATCGTCGCCGGAGTGCTGTGCATCCAATACTCGGGAGACATGTCGATCAGCAATCTGCAAGGGCTCAAATGGGGCCTGCTGGCGATGCTGTTCTTCGGCCTGAATGATACGATGGGCAAGCAGGCGATGCTGCTTGAGGCCGATGTGCTGCCGACCCTGTTCTTCATGTTCGTGACCGGATCGCTGCTCTTCCTCGGCAATTGGCTGCTGGTGAACCGCCGATTGAAAGCGCCCACACGCGCGCCAGCTCTGGCGGCAGCCGCAAGCGACGGCGTGCAGCCGTTCGCGGATCGCAAGGCGCAAGCCGCAGCGTCCTGGCCCTTGAAGAAGGTGTTTGTCTGGGGGCTGGTCGTCGGTCTGACGAACGTCTCCGGGATGATCTTCATCCTGCCGGCATTCCGGCTGGGCGTAACCGGGCTCGTCTCGGCCGTCGTGGCGCTGAACGTGCTGATGATCCTGTTCTATACGCGAATCACGAGCAGAGCCAGGTTCAGCAGACTCGAGCTCACCGGCATCATCTTCGCCTTCGCCGGCATCCTGCTCCTGCGCCTGTTTCAATGAATAATCTTCCTTGCGCCCAGGCATAATAGGTTCCGAGCAACCTATATGGCAAAAGGGAGACAAGCATTATGAACCAGGTAATCGCTCATCTGAACCAGCAGCTTGCCAATTGCAATGTGCTGTATGTGAAGGTGCAAAATTATCATTGGAATGTCAGCGGAGAACATTTCTTCGAGTTGCATGCGAAGTTTCAGGAGCTGTATGAGCAACTCCCGCCTGTGATCGATGAGATCGCCGAGAGGATCCTGACGATCGGCGGCGTGCCGGCAGGCACGATGGAGGAGTTCATCGATCTTGCCACGATCAGTGAAGCCAATAAGGGAGAAACAGCCGAGCAGATGGTGAAACAGCTGGAGCGTGATTATCACCAGCTGGCGCAGGAACTGAAGCAGGGGATCCAGATCTCGGAATCCAACCATGACCCGTCGACCGCCGATCTGTATACCGGGCTGGCCTCTTCCTTTGAGAAGACGGTCTGGATGCTGAGATCGTATCTGAAAACATCCCTGCAGCATGCCTGATCGGGTCTGAAGGAAGCCCTGACACGACGGCATTGAAACGACGAGGAGGGTATGCATGACGGTAGATTTGCCAGCCATAACGGGTGAGCGTATGCTGGGCACCTGGCGGGAGACCCTGCCCGGACTGCTGCAGCCGGGAGATGGCTGTGAGGTTCATCTGGACGAAGCGGATGCGAATCGGAAGTCGCTCGTCATCCATATCGACGTTGCCGGTCACGAGATGTACAGTCTCGATTTCCGCGCCGAATACGTGGATGATCGGGAGATAAAGGTGGAGCTGCACGACGTCCAGCGGGGCAGCCAGCACATCGATGAGCGTCAGGAAGAGGTGCAGGAACTGATCAAGGACTATGTGAGGCGCATCCGCCAATGCGCGCAGCAGCTGCACTCGCTGACCCATAACTGATAACAGGCGGTTCGGGGCAGAGCCCTGAACCGCCTGTTTACTGTGTGTGCATGTGCATAATTATGAATGAGCCTGCTCCTGCTCATCCTGGTCGTTGTTCCATCTGAGCACTTCGAACAGCTTGAACAGCAGGCTGAGCAAGATGGCGACGATCGTGGCCAGGACCATGCCCTTCAGTTCCGTCGAGCCGATGGTCAGCTTCGTGCCGCTCAGGCCGATGACGAGGACGATCGAGGTGAGGATCAGGTTCTTCGGCTTGCTGTAGTCCACCTTCGACTCCACGAGCATGCGGATGCCCGCCACGGCGATGACGCCGAACAGCATGACGGAGACGCCGCCCAGCACCGCATTCGGCACGGCGGAGATGATCGCCGACAGCTTGCCGAAGAAGGACAGGATGATCGCGAACACGGCGGCGATGGCGAGGACCCAGGTCGAATAGACGCGCGTCAGCGTCATGACGCCGATGTTCTCGCCGTAGGTTGTGTTCGGCGTCGATCCGACGAAGCCCGACAGGATCGTCGACAGGCCGTTGCCCAGCAGCGAACGATGCAGGCCAGGCTCCTTGGAGAGCGGCTTCTTCACGATGCCCTCGGTCACGAACAGATGGCCGATATGCTCGGCGATGACGACCAGCGCCGCCAGCGTGAACCCAAGGATGACGTCAAAGTCAAACTGCGGGAAGGTGAAGGTCGGCAGGGAGACGAAGCTGGCCGACTCCACATTGGAGAAATCGACCAGTCCCATCGCCCAGGCGAGGATATAGCCGGATACGAAACCGATCAGGATCGGGATGATCTTCATAAACCCTCTGAACAGCACATTGCCCAGGATGATGACCGCGAGGGTGAAGATGGATACGGTCACCTGTTTCGGATCTGGCGACCAGCTGACCGCAGGGTCCAGGTCGGACGGTCGGATCCAGCCCGCCATGTTGGCGGCCGTAGGCACCAGCTCGAGGCCGATGATGGCGACGATCGCTCCCATCGCCGCGGGCGGGAAGACGACGTCGATCCATCCGGTGCCGACTGCCTTGATGAGCAGCGCGAACAGGACGAAGATCACGCCGACCACGATGAAGGCGCCAAGCACCTTCGGATAGTTGGCCGTGGGGTTATCTCCGAGGACGGACAGCACTGGCGAGATGAAAGCGAAGCTGGAGCCGAGATAGGCAGGAATCTGCCATTTGCACAACCACAGGTACAGCAGGGTGCCGATGCCGTTCATCAGCAGGATCGTCGCCGGATCCACCTTGAAGATGATCGGCACAAGGACGGTGGAGCCGAACATCGCGAACAGGTGCTGCAGACTCAGCGGCAAAGTCTGCACAAAGGGCGGACGTTCATGGACTTGAATTTCACGACTCAAGGGACTTCCTCCTCATATGTAAAATTCAATTTCAAATCGTATAAATCATAGCAGATGGCAAAGTTTTCAACTAGAATTTTTTCGAAAATTCGACATGTTGCCCGCGAAAAAATCAATATGATGTCAATCAATCTGACATGAAATGGGGCATGGTGCCTCGGTTGAATAAATCTTCCGATGCAAGGTGCTGATTCTACTAATATAGCCAGACATGCAGGCTCGTTATTCCTCATCGACTGGCCGGGGATGGAAGTCCGCTCCGCCATATGGACGAACGAGGGACAAACAAGGTATCATCAGGATAGGCAAATGACGCAGCATGCGCTTGGAGGGACCCGCACACGTGAATGGAAATTGGTTGAGCACCGGCTACAGGACTGGATTGGTTCTCTTGCCCATCGTCATCATCATTGGCGAGCTGCTGTGGGTGATCGACCCGCTTCGCTTGCCCGGAGATGTCTTTCTCATCGATTATGTCCATGTCCTCATCTCCTTGACATCGCTCATCCCATTGCTGTGGGCCGCCTCGGCACTGATCTCCTGGCGTACCCGTCCAGGCCCCGGCACAGCCATCCTGCGGGGCATCGTCATCGCCTCATCGCTCACCACCGGCATCACGATCCTTGTGGCACCCAGGCAATACTGGGTACTGGGCATCGGTCTCGGCGTGGCCTGGATCTCCGTGCTGGTCGATCTTGTTCTTGCCGACCGTCACAGCCGGCGTTCCTTCCCGACACGCGGCGTTCTCTGGGCGGTCGGTTCGATCATCTGCCTGGTCTTCCTGCTGTGTCCGACGCCCTATCTCGTAACCTATCCCGGGATGACGATGAATATGAATCGCTACGCCCATGTGGCCGGAGGGGAGCCGCACGGCCGGATCTCCGGCGTGCTGATCTTCGAGCGGCCGGCCTTTCCCGTGGACTGGCTGTACGCCCGACTGTTCCCGAACTATGAGTTCTCCAGGACAGAGGACCTGGGCATGTCGCTGGGCGAATACAACCAGGTCGTGCGGGTCATGAAGCAGGATGCCAACAGCGTGGCGGCGGCGATCGGGCTTGAGCGGGCGGGCATCGGTCAGGGGGCGATCCACCTGGGCGTCTTCGTCAATGCTGTCCTGAAGGACAGCCCTGCGCAAGGGGTACTGGAGCCGGGGGACATCATCGTCCAGCTGAACGGGCATCCGGTGAGCCGCATCGAGGACCTGCAGCAGCTCATGCTGGCCGTCAGTCCTGGGGATGCTGTCAGCCTGGAGGTGCGACGGGAGGGCAGGAAGGCGCGGCTTCAGCTTGACACCGTTCCGTCCGAGAGCGATCCCTCACGGGCGGTCATTGGCATCCAGATCTCGGACTATGTGGAGTTTGACGTGCCGCGTGAGGTGAAGTTTACCGAATATCTGCTGCATGAAGGGGGGCCTTCGCATGGCGCGATGCTGGCGCTGACGATCATCGACCAGCTGACGCCTGGCGGGGTGACGTATGGCAATCGGGTGGCCGGAACGGGCACGATTCGCGCGGACGGCTCCATCGGCCCGATCGGCGGGATCAGGCAGAAGGCGTTCACGGTGGCGAGGAGCGGAGCGGATGTGTTCTTCGTGCCGAGCGGGCAGGAGGAGGAAGCTCGCCGGGGTGCGGAGGAACTGAATATTGTGCCGGTCCGGACGATCGACGACATCCTCGACTGGCTCAGGGACCATCCCGGAAGCGCGAAATGAACGGCAAGAATGAACGGTAGGGGAGAGCGGGAGAATGGCATTCGGAGTGAACAGACAGCAGCTCGCCGCCTGGAAGAGCAAGGTCAGCCGCGGCGAGATCGCGTTCCTGACGCATTATTGGGTGGATGAACGGTTTCCCGGCATCAGGACCGTCACCAAGGTGGGCTGCCGGGATATCCGGAAGCTCAGGAACTGGTGCCTGAGCCATCAGTTGAATCCGGCCTACATTCATATGCGGGACGAGTATCCGCATTTTGACCTGATCGGTCCCAGGCAGAAGGAGATCCTGATGAAGGAGCAGCTCTGGGACCAGATCGAAAGGTTCAAGCTGTAGCTTCGAGGTGTGGCAGCCTCAGATCAGCATGATGATATGGGTGATCTGCGGGGAGGTGGTCACCTTGATCCGGTGCCTGGACGCATCATATTCCACGGTGCCGGAACCGACGCTGATGATCTTCTCCGTCCCAAGGGCATAGAAGATATCATCGGACAGCGTGCGCACGCATTCGTGTCTTTCCTCGCGGTCCATGTCCAGCCAATCTGCACGTTCCATCTCCAGAAACTCGTAACAATCCTCGATGGTCTCGATCGCTCGAGTCAATTCCTCACTGATGTCTCTGTATTCCCGATTGAATCTGACGCCCATGGGTCACGGTCCTTTCTGTCCGAACGGACATGATTTTTGATAAGGCTGTGTTACGCTTCGTTTGGCTCATGGCGGGATCAAGGAACGGAGGACCACGCTGTGTCCAGCCTGTCGGCATAATAAGGGATCCGCGTTTCATTCGCGTCAGGCCATCCGTGTCATATACCATTACCGACAGAAACTCAGCCATTTGCCATGCTAACGATGGATATCGTTACGATCATACCAAATCTCACCGCAGGATTGAAAGAAGTGAAAAACAGGTCTATAGTTAATGTTGTTCACTTCTTTGGGACATTCAAATAATGGAATGGGGCGTATCGCATGTCTGTTTTCGCACACATCCTCGTGAACAATGTGCTCCCCCTGACGATGATGATTGCTTTCGGCATCCTCATTCAGAAGGCATTTTCCCTGGATATCCGAACCTTGACCAAGCTGAATTTTTATCTGTTCACGCCGGCCGTCGTTTTCAAATCCTTGTATACTACAGATATAGCCTTGTCCGTAATCAGCCATACGCTGATTTTTTTCTTTGTCTTCATGCTGGCGCAATTTCTCCTGCTCGAGCTTGTGATCTGGCTCAGAGGGTATAATGGCGGGATGATCGCGACGATGCGCAACAGCGTGCAGTTCTACAACAGCGCGAATTACGGAATCCCCCTGAACCAGCTCGCCTTCGCCGGAAATCCCTACACGCTGTCGATCCAGGTGCTCATGATGATGATGCAGTCCCTGGTGCCCAACACGTACGGCGTCTATCTCGTCAATGCCCATCGCGCGAGGTTCCGCGACATCTGGAAGACGATCATCTCCATGCCGGTCATCTATGTCATCCCGCTGGCTTTTCTCATGCGGGCCTATGATGTCCCGATCCCGGACTTCGTGGAGACGCCGATCGGTTATCTGTCGGACGCGTTCCTCGGAACCGCGTTGATCACGCTCGGGGTCCAGCTCGGGAGCATGTCCTGGAAGATCAGGAAGGCGCAGGCGGTCGATGTCGCCATCTCCAGCGGGCTGCGCCTGGTCGCAGGACCGCTGATCGCCTGGCTGATCGTCTCGCTCATGGATCTGCCGTCCCTGATGAAAGCGGCATTGATCGTCTCGTCCGCTGTTCCGACCGGTCTCAACTGCGTTCTCCTGGCCGTGGAATATGACAATGAACCGGAATTCGCTTCCCAGGCTGTGTTTTTCTCCACGCTGCTGAGCATTGTCACGGTGTCGGTTGTCATCAGCCTGCTGCATATCCCGGTGTAACGGGACCGTGCTCCTCATCCGCGGCATCCGGTCATGGGGAAGAGAGACGAACCGGCGATGCACGAGGACGGGGGATTACGTTTTTTGCTCGCCGATTCAAGAACTTTGATCACTGCAAATCTGACATCATGATTGAAAGAATGGAACAATAGGATTATAGTTAGTAGATGAGTGACAGATTATGACATACGTATACAGAACGGAGCGTACAGCATGACGATCTTTCTGCATATCCTGGTCAACAACGTACTACCACTCACGATCATGGCATCCCTCGGCATCCTCATGCAGAAGGTGTTCTCGCTAAACATCAAGACGTTAACCAAGCTGAATTTCTACGTGTTCTCACCGGCCATCATCTTCAAGCTGCTGTACACGACAGAGATTGAAGTGGCTGTGATCGGGCAGGTTCTGCTGTTCTTCTTCCTCTTCATGATCGCGCAATATATCCTGGTGGAGATCGTCATCCGGCTCAGAGGATACAAGGGCGGGATGAAAGCCTCCATGCGCAACAGCGTCCTGTTCTACAACAGCGCCAATTACGGCATCCCGCTTAACCAGCTGGCGTTCGCGGGCAATGCCTATACCTTGTCGATTCAGGTGATCATCATGATGATGCAATCCCTGATTCCCAATACATACGGCATCTACAGCGTCAACGCCCATCGGGCGAACCTGCGCGAGATATGGAAAACGATCGTCTCCATGCCGGTCATCTATGCGATCCCGCTCGCTTTCCTGATGCGCATCCTGCAGATTCCGCTTCCGTCATTCATCGAGACGCCGCTCGGTTACGTGTCGGATGCGTTTATCGGCATGGCGCTGCTCACTCTGGGCGCGCAGCTGGGAAGCATGTCCTGGAAGCTGAGCAAGTCGCTGGCCATCGATGTCAGCCTGTCGGCCGCATTGCGCCTGATCGCGGGGCCGCTGCTCGCCTGGCTGATCGTCTGGATGCTCGATCTGCCTTCACTCATGGGAGCTGCGCTGATCGTGTCCTCGGCCGTGCCGACTTCGCTCAGCAGCGTCCTGCTGGCGGTGGAGTTTGACAACGAGCAGGAATTTGCTTCGCAGGCCGTGTTTGTCTCGACGCTGTTCAGCATCGTGACGGTGACGGCGGTGATTTATTTGCTGAACATTCAGGTGTAGGACCGGATGGAATGTACGGAAAACGCCGCGATATTGTGTCCAAAATGTGAAATATCGTGTGGAGAAGCGCTTACTTGCGCATACTAGGGAAGATTCATACTTGATGGAGGGCAACCATGGAGATTATGATTAGAAATGTCGTGATGAGTCGGACCGATGAGGACGGCTGGCTGGGCAAGGTCGAATTTGCGGTGAAGGATCACAAGGAGCCTTACGAGATCGTGTTCCACAGCAAGGACGGCCGAGACTGGGGCTATTCGCTCCACTTCCTGGATGAATCCGGTCCGGAGGAGGAGATCGACGCCCTGGACCAGTATCTCGAAGAGAACGATGAGGCTTACGAGATGTTGCTCGACGCTGCCTTGCAGGCTGCTCGCTGAATCGGTCAGCATGACTTGCGATTCTTCACGGACCTGCGGTCCTCGAATGACGATGCGCAGAATGGTGGTTCAATCCGCGTCCCGGACGCTGGTTGATAGATGAGCATTGACAAGAAAAGGATTAGGGAGGAAGAGAGAAGTGAAGAAAAAGACAGTATGGATGATCGTTTCCATGATCATGGTTCTGGCCATGTTCCTCGCGGCATGCAGCGGCAACAACAACCAGAACGCGTCAAACAGCGGGTCCAACAGCGGATCTGGCGGCAGTGAGCAGTCAAGCGGCGGACAAGCGGGGTCTGGTTCGGGCGAGCCTCCGGCCAAGGTGGCGATCGTATTCGCAACGGGCGGCCTGGGCGACCGCAGCTTCAATGACACAGCATACGCCGGCATCGAACGCGCGAAGAATGAGCTCGGCATCGTATACGACTACGTGGAGCCGCAAGCCATCTCCGAGTTCGAAACCTTCCATCGCGACTTTGCAAGCACCGGCGAGTATGACCTGATCGTCGGCATCAGCTTCGACCAACTGGATGCGATCACGACGGTGTCGGCCGAGTTCCCGGATCAGAAGTTCCTGCTGATCGACCAGGCATTCGAAGGTGATGTGGACAATGTCGCATCCGCCATCTTCAAGTCCAATGAATCCTCGTTCCTGGCCGGCGCACTGGCCGCTCTGAAGTCGGAAACGAAGAAGCTCGGCTTCCTCGGTGGCATGGACATCCCGCTGATCAACGAGTTCCTGTCCGGCTACATCGCTGGTGCGAAGTATGTGGATCCGTCCGTCGAAGTCATCTACAAGTACACCAACGAATGGGCGAACCCGAACCTCGGCAAGGAAATGGCCCTGTCGATGTACGAGAGCGGCGCGGATGTTGTCTACGCGGCAGCCGGCGGTTCCGGCAACGGCGTCTTCATGGCAGCGAAGGAGAAGGGCAAGTGGTCGATCGGCGGCGATATGACCCCTGCACAGGAACCGGACAACATGATCGTCGGTACGCTGAAGCGTCTTGACAACACGATCTACAACAATATTCAGGATGTAATCAATGGCACCTGGAAACCTGGTCTTCAGGCTCTTGGCCTTGCCGATGAAGGTGTCGATTATAGCATCGACGGCGGACAGATCGAGATCCCGCAAGATATCATCGACATTGTCGAAGATCTGAAGGCGAAGGTCATCAGCGGCGAGATCTCCGTACCTGCCACGCTGGACGAAGTTGACGCTTTCCTGGCTTCCAAGTAACAGCCTATGCTTGTGAACAGATAAGGGTATGGCATCCATACCCTTATTTTTATATAATGAGACATATTAACCTGGCGGCGAAAATGGAGGATAGTCGGTATGTACGCTGTAGAATTACACGGAATTACGAAGCGTTTCGCCAACACGACAGCGAATGATTCAGTCACCTTCACCGTAAAGTCCGGAGAAATTCACAGCTTGCTCGGCGAGAACGGGGCAGGCAAGACGACGCTCATGAAGATCCTGTACGGCATGCAGCAGCCCGATGAAGGGGAGATACGGATCAACGGCGTGAAGCAGAAGATCGACAATCCATCGGTTGCGATCAGGCTGGGCATCGCCATGGTTCATCAGCATTTCATGCTGATCGATTCGCTGACGGTGGCGGAGAATGTGGTCCTCGGCTACGAGAAGCGCAAAGGCATGTTCTTCGATATGGCCGGAGCGGTTCAGGCGGTGGAGCAGCTGTCGGCGACCTACGGACTGAAGGTCGATCCGCGTCAGAAGGTGGGAGATCTGCCGGTCGGCACGAAGCAAAGGGTCGAGATCCTCAAGGCACTCTACAGGCAGGCGGATATTCTCATCCTGGACGAGCCTACCGCTGTCCTGACGCCGCTTGAGGTCGTGGATCTGTTCCGCGTGCTGCGCGAATTGAAACAGGCGGGCAAGACGATCATCATCATCACGCACAAGCTGAACGAGACGATGGATCTGGCGGATCGGGCGACGGTGCTGCGCGCAGGCCGAAACATCGGAACGGTGAACATCTCGGAGACGAGCCCGGCCCGACTGGCGGAGATGATGGTCGGTCGCAAGATCTCATTCGATCAGGCGCCGCTGTCCGCCTATCCGAATCGCACCAAGCTGCTGGAGGTCCGAGGCGGCGTCCTGCGCAAGCATCACGTTCCGGTGTTGAACGGGATCAACCTGGAGGTTCACGGCGGCGAGATCCTCGGACTGGCGGGGGTCGAGGGCAACGGTCAGACGGAGCTGATCGAGGCGATCACCGGGCTGACACCGCTGGATGAGGGACAGGTGCTGCTCGCCGGACGCGATATCACCAGGCAATCGCCGAGCCAGATGATCGAATCGGGCATCGGACACATCCCGGAAGATCGCAACAAGCTTGGTCTTGTCGGCGATTTTTCGATTCGCGACAACCTGATACTCGGTTATCATCATCGTTCATCCTTTCAACGATTCAAGTTGTTAAAGATTAACCACATTAAACATTTTGCAGATCAACTCCGGGAAAGATTCATGATCAAGTCTGAAAGCATTGATACGAAAGTCAAGGCCCTGTCAGGAGGCAATCAGCAGAAGGTGGTCATCGGACGCGTGTTGTCGCAGGATCCGGTGGTGATCATCGCCGCCCAACCGACGCGCGGCGTCGACATCGGCGCGATCGAATACATCCATCAGCAGCTCATTGAGATGCGGGATCAGGGCAAGGCGATTCTCCTGATCTCCGCGGAACTGGATGAGATTCGCAAGCTGAGCGACAAGATCGCCGTCATCTATGAAGGACGCATCGTCGCGTATGGTTCGAGGGATGCGTTTGACGAATTTGAGCTCGGCTCCTATATGACCAGAGGCAAACCGATCGCGGAGACCGGAAAGGAGGCGAATGCCGATGAATAGACTGGTGACTCTGCTGCTCTCCCTGCTGGGCGCATTCGCCTGCGGCGCTCTGATCCTGGCTCTCGCCGGTTATGACCCGCTCGAGGCTTACAGCGCGCTTCTCGTTGGCGCATTTGGCAGCAAGAACGCCATCGCCAACACGCTTGCCAAATCGACACCGCTCATCTTCACCGGTCTGGCGGTGGCCGTTGCATTCCGCGGCGGACTGTTCAATATTGGCGCCGAAGGGCAGCTGTATATGGGAGCGATGGCCGCGGCGCTTGTGGGCGTCTACGCCACCGGGTTGCCGGGACTTCTGCAGGCTGCGCTCGCGCTGCTGGCAGCCGGCGTCGTTGGCGCTCTGTGGGCCGGAATCGCAGGGTATATGAAGGTGAAATTCAGGGCGCATGAAGTGATCGTGACGATCATGCTGAATTATATCGCCATCTCGCTTACCAATTACCTCGTCAACTATCCGTTCAAGGCGGAGGGGAGCGTTCCCCGCACGGATGCGATCCCGGCCGGGATGCAGCTGACGAAGCTGATGCCTCCGAACCAGGTGACGACCGGGATCTTCATCGCGATCCTGTCGTGCATCATCATGTACTGGATGTTTAACCGGACGGTCTACGGCTACGAGATTCGCGCCATCGGCCTCAATGAGGACGCGGCTCGCACGGGCGGCATCTCCATCGGCAAGCGGGTGGTGCTCACGATGTTCCTCAGCGGCTTCATCGCCGCGCTGGCGGGAGCGGTTGAGGTGCTGGGCGTCCATAAGTATTTCGTTGCCGGATTCTCTCCGGGTTACGGGTATGACGGGATCGCCGTTGCGGTGCTGGCGGGCAACCATCCGCTCGGGGTCATCATCTCCGCCCTGCTGTTCGGCTCATTGCGCAGCGGCTCCATGAACCTCGACCGACAGACCGACGTTCCGACGGACGTTGTCGTGATGATCCAGGCCCTGGTCATCATCTTCGTGGCCATCCCATGGGTGATCAGGAAAGTCAAACTGATGAGAAAGCGGGGGGACAGCGTTGGATCTCAGTCTTGATATGATTGTATCGCTGCTCAGCAGCACGCTTCGCATCTCGATTCCCATCGCCTTCGCTGCCCTGGGCGCGATCTTCTGCGAACGGAGCGGCATCGTCAACATCGGCCTCGAAGGCATGATGCTCGTCGGCGCCTTCGGCGGCGTATGGGGATCGCATCTGACGGGCAGCGCCTTCCTCGGCCTGCTGTTCGCCATGCTGGCAGGCGGTCTGTTCGGCCTGATCCATGCGGTGCTGACGATCCAGTTCAAAACCGAACACATCATCAGCGGTCTGGGGATCAATCTGCTGGCGCTTGGCCTGACCACGGTGCTGATGGAGAACATATGGGGCAATCGCGGCCGCTCCGGCCTTGTCAATGGTCTCGGCACCATCAGGATTCCGGGTCTTGTCGATATTCCGGTGATCGGTCCGATCTTCGGGAATACGACGATTCTGTTGTACCTGCTCATCGTATGTCTGATCGTCGCCTGGATCGTGTTGTACAAGACGGTATTTGGTCTGCGGATCCGGGTCATCGGCGACAATCCGAAGGTGGCTGACTCGCTGGGCATCAACGTGTACATGATGCAATATATCGGCGTCATCCTCTGCGGCATGCTGGCCGGCATCGGCGGCGCGTACCTGTCGATCGGCGACATCAACATGTTCTCCCGGGATATGGTGGCGGGGCGCGGCTATATCGCGCTGGCCGCGCTGATCTTCGGCGGATGGAATCCGTTCGGCGTATTTGGCGCCAGCCTCCTGTTCGGCTTCGCCCAGGCGTTGCAGATCAGATTGCAGGTGTTCAATATCCCTGTTCAGTTCGTGGAGATGCTGCCGTATATCGTCACGATCCTGGTGCTCATCCTGTACCGCAACCGATCCAGAGGGCCGCTTGCTGTAGGCAAGCACTTCAGGCGCGGCGAGGCATAGATGCGTATCGGGGATGTCCCGATCCAAAAAATCCGTTCAGAGATCACCCTCTCATGAACGGATTTTTCGTATATACTATACCATATTATGCGGTGAGCTTCGACTTTATGCCTGATCGCAGCGACAAGGCGGATGTGGCGACAAGCTAGAGATGAGCGGTGTTGCGCAAGAAAGAGGTGATTCGATGAAGAGCATCCGCAAGATGAGGTTGTTCGATATAGAGAATACGCTGTCCAGCGAAGATCGGGACGAATACGAGAAGGATTATGCCCGGCTGATCCAGTCGCCGGCCTTCCGCAGGCTCCAGGGCAAGGCGCAGGTCTTCGGGGCCGGCTCCGGGGACTATTATCGCACGCGGCTGACCCATTCTCTTGAAGTCTCGCAGATCGCCCGGGAGGTTGCCCGACGTCTCGGCAAACAGTATCGGTTCCTGGCCAGCAAGGAGCATCCCGGACTGGTCATCGAGCCTGAAGTCGTGGAATGCGCCGCCCTCGCCCATGACCTGGGCCATCCGCCCTTTGGCCACAAGGGCGAGGAGGTGTTGAACCGCCTGCTGATGCGGGATCACGGGATGCGTTACGAAGGCAATGCGCAGAATTACCGCATCCTCATGTTCCTGGAGAAGAGGGCGGGCAGTGAGCGAGGCCTTGATCTCACGGCAGCGGTGCTGCTCGCGATCAACAAATACCCGTTCTGCCTCGAGGAGCCAGGGCGGGACAAGGGCGTCTACTCGATGGAATGGGAGCACATCCGCTATCTGCGCGACCGTTGGGGCATGCCTGAAGGGGCTGCCACGCTGGAGGCCCAGCTGATGGACCTGTGCGACGATATCGCCTATTCCACGCATGATATCGAGGACGGCATTCGCGCCGGCAAGATCCAGATGAACCGGTCCTTCTTCGAGGATGACAGACTGGTGTACAACATCCGGCAGGAGATCGTGAGCGATACCGGCAACGCCAATGTCCGCTGGGATACGATCGATGTGGAGGCGATGATCCGGCGCGTGCTCGATCAATACCTGACGCAGTGGGAAGCGATCTACGAGCAGTACGGCAGGGACACGTCGCGCTCGCGCCGCGAGATGAAGGCGCGTTGGGTGAGCCGGTTCGCCGGAGAGGTCGGCATCATCGACGATCCGCGGAACGGCTGGAAGCGCGTCACCTTCGTCCGCGACGGGCAGCAGGATCTGGACCTGCTCCGCACGATGGAGATCCTGAAGAAGCTCGCCTGGGTGACGATGATCAAGGATTTCCGCGTGCAGCGCCTGCAGAAGCGCAGCGAGATCATCGTGGAGAGGCTGTGGCAGAGCTTCCGCGAATACGAATCCGGCAGCCTGATCCTGCCGCCGGACTGGATCGAAAGCTACCGGCAGCATCAGGCCGTATGGCCATGGGAGCGGCTGGTCGCGGATTACATCGCGGGCATGACGGACTCTTACGCGGAGAAGGTATACGCCGAGCTGTTCGCCAGCCGTTCCGGCTCGATCTACGAACGGGATTGAACACGAACTTGCCGCCAGGCAGCAAAAATCAATGATCAGACTCCGTGTCAACTCACATAAAAATGTTACCGAAGACTCATGGTTCACTCATGTAATTTTGTTACCCAGTGGGGCTGTTAAACAGCCTCCACTGGTTGCGCT
>Ga0310828_1001299_pt1 | contig 15352 bp, 17 predicted proteins | sample WT_ome_3_FD_202242 | JGI IMG/M metagenome (GOLD analysis project Ga0310828, IMG submission 202242) | Sorghum-adapted microbial communities enriched on wild type (WT) sorghum from Joint BioEnergy Institute, Emeryville, California, United... ... | reverse complement strand
GCTGCCCTTACCCCAGGGTCAGCAGTTCTTTTGTGGAATGGGTCAGCAGCTGAATCCCCGTTTCGGTCAGCACCACATCGTCTTCAATGCGAACGCCGCCGAAGCCGGGCAGATAAATTCCGGGCTCAACCGTTACGACCATTCCCGGTTCAAGCTTTGTCGCACACAGCCTGGAAAGGCGGGGCTCCTCGTGAATCTCCATCCCGAGGCCGTGTCCCGTACCGTGCCCGAAGCGGTCGCCGTATCCGTATTCCGAAATCAAATCCCGCGCCAGCGCATCCCCTTCCGTGCCGGTCATTCCCGGTTTCAGGTTCCCGAGCACCCGCATTTGCGCTTCCAGCACAATGCGGTAGATTTCACGCTGCTTCTCGGTCGGTTTCCCCAATACAACGGTTCGCGTGATGTCGGAGCAATATCCCTTATAATAAGCTCCAAAGTCGAGCGTGACAAACTCGTTCATGCCCAGAACGCGGTCGCTCGCCACCCCGTGCGGGAGAGCGGAACGTTCACCCGAAGCGACGATGGTATCGAACGACGAGGAAGTTGCGCCGTGGCTTCTCATGAAAAATTCAAGCTCCAGGGCAATCTGCCTCTCGGATATTCCCGGCTTCAGATGGTCCAGAATGTGGGAGAACGCCGCATCCGCCAGATCGGCCGCTTCCTGCAGGATCCGGATTTCCGACGGGTCCTTGATATAGCGGAGCCTTTCCACCAGCTGATCCGTCGGAACCGCCTCAATGCCATCCAGCGCTTCCCGGTATTGAACATAGGCACCGTAGGAAACATCGTTCTGCTCAAAACCGACTCGCCCGATTCCCCGCTTGGAAAGCAGCTCCTTCACCGTCAGAATCGGCTTCGGGTCATGCTCAAGCACCTGATAATATTTGACCTGGGAGCCGGCCTGCTCCATGTAGCGGAAATCGGTCAGAAAGAAAGCCTCGTCCGTTGTAACCAGGACATATCCCGAAGTGCCGGTGAATCCGGTCAGGTAACGGCGGTTGCAGGGGTTCGTGATAAAGACCGCTTCCAGTTGGCGAGACGCCATGGCTTCCCTCAATCGTTCCAAACGGCGTTGCTCCACTACTCATCACCCTTTGCCGAGAGATGTTTCAGGAGGGCCATGAGTCCCAATTCATAGCCATACGCGCCGAAACCGGCAATTTGGCCCAGGGCCGCCGGAGCGATGACTGATTTGTGACGGAACTCCTCCCGTTTATGTATGTTGGAAATATGAACCTCCACCAGCGGAACCGCAACCGCGCTGACAGCGTCGCGGATCGCATAGCTATAATGCGTCAACGCACCGGGGTTCATGATCATCCCGTCAAATACGCCGTACGCCTGATGAATCCTGTCGATCAGATCCCCCTCGTGGTTGGACTGAAAAAATTCCAGCTCTGCTCCATGTTCGCCGGCCGCCCGCCGAAGATTCCGTTCGATTGATTCCAGGGTTGCCGTGCCGTAAACGCCCGGTTCGCGGATCCCCAGCATGTTCAGATTGGGTCCGTTTAAAACCAGAATTTTCTTCATGAGAAAAACTCCCGTCGGTTTTCTTCAGAACAAAAAGACAGATTCGGGTTCAGATGTTCATGATGGATCACGCATTTAGGTATTTTATCATACTTTTCGCCGATTTTGAAAACTTTTTTTCAAGAAAAACGGTTCCCGGGCGGTCATTTCGTTAAACTCGAAGGTGATGGAATAACCGATCGTCAGCCCCCACAGGATCAGGATGCAGGCCTCGGTGACCAGGGTGTCGGTTCCCATCCCTTTCCACGGGGGCATCATCCCGGCAAGCGGTCCCGCAAGCAAAAACAGCACGGCCCACCAGAACAGGCCATACCCCATGCCAAACCAGGCTGCGCGCGTCCGGAACAGCCAGACATACAGTTCGGCGGCAAGGACGGAAAACAGAACGAACAGCAGCCAACCGAGCATTTGGCCCGGCCACCGCTGCAGAACCGGGTGGCGTGCAAAGGGTTCCAACCAAAAACCTCCGACGGCATTCGTAAATTTGAGAAGATAGGCGGCCAGCCTGACCGCTCCCCAGAAGAAACCGGCAAACAGTCCCGCGGACAAGGCAAACCGCCATGGATTAGTCGCCGGTTTCGAATGCTGCTCCATCCCTTTTCCCCTTTCTGTTTCCATAAATATCGCTTTTGTAGTATGGGTGGAATTCTCACGTCCAATTCGCTAAAATGAGAATAGATCTTGTCAATATTACAGAGTGGGTGAGCAGATGCCGCAAAACAGCGTTTACGGCGGTCAGGCCGTCATCGAAGGAGTCATGTTCGCCGGCAAAACGGTCAACGTTACGGCTGTCCGGCAAAAAAATAACGAAATCCGCTTTCTCGAGGTGCCCCGGAAGGAGATCAAATGGGTACGGACGCTCAAGAAAATACCGTTTGTCCGGGGGATCGTAGCCATTATCGAATCAAGTGCCAAAGGCGCCCAGCATCTGAACTTTTCCGCCGAGGTATTTTCCGAGGAGGAAGGCGGGGAACAGGCCGCCGATGAAAAACCTTCGCTCTTTTCCAGGCTTTCCATCATCCTGGGCGTGGCGGTTGTCGGCGTATTGTCTTTCCTGTTCGGGAAATTTATTTTTACGCTTGTGCCTCCGCTGATTGAACAATTTCTTTTTTCCAGGATGTTCCAGAATCAGATTCTGCATAATCTGCTGGAAGGCCTGATCAAGATTATTTTGCTCATCGGCTATATCTACTTTATTTCGCTTACACCGATGGTGAAGAGGCTGTTTCAGTACCATGGCGCCGAGCATAAGGTAATCAGCGCATACGAAGCCGGGCTTGAGCTGACAGTGCAAAATGTGCAGAAATTCAACACGCTTCATTACCGCTGCGGCAGCAGCTTCATCGTTTTTACCGTCATTGTGGGTGTCGTGGTCTATTCCTTCTTCCGGTATGATTCGTTATGGGAACGCCTCGTGCTGAGAATTGTGCTGCTTCCGGCAGTTATCGGCATTTCATACGAAGTGCTGCGTTTCACCAACAGTCTGAGAGATATCCCTGTCCTGCGCTGGCTCGGGTATCCGGGACTCTGGCTGCAGAAACTCACAACCAAGGAACCCGACAATTCGCAGGTAGAGGTATCGATCGCATCCTTTAACCGCATGCGCGAGCTCGACGGGGAGCTTGACCGCGGCCAGATGATCATTTAACGATTGGAGCGGCGCCATGAGACGACTTCGCTATCCTGTAGGTTACTATATTATATTCGCCCTGTTTGTGATCGGAGTGCTGTCATCCCTGCTGAGATCCTCCGCTATTTTGATCCCTGTCATCATCTTCGGCCTGGTCTTCCTGCTGTATAAATACCCGCCGGACCGCTGGAAATGGAAATGGCCCGGAAAAAGGCCGGGCCCCGCCAGGACGCGCAGGGAAAAAACGCGAAAAGCTTCCTTCCGCGTCATTGAAGGAAACAAGGACAAAGATTCCGGTGACCGCCCCAAGTCCCACTAAACCCCGCTTATGCCGGCGGGTTTCGGAATCGTCCCTGGAAATACTGATTGTACTGGTCGATGTAATATTGCATCGACCATTTTTTAAAGAACTGCTCCGCCGCCTTTTTACCCGAATCAAACAGCTTCAGGCTCGTTTTCTCGTCTATGTCGAACTGTGTGGTATGCACGCCGACCGTCGGGATCTTGATTGTCCGAAACCGGTTGTGCTCTTCAATATACCGTTCATCATGGGCTTCCATCATCGTGGAGAACAGTGCCTGAAACATGGTAAGGGGACCCGAGATTTCCCGCGGATGGTTGGGGGACTTGCCAACAAGCTGAAATCCGAGCGTCGGTATGGCGGCGGCACTCTCCTCTTTATCGAAAATCCACATGGGAAAGTTGCTCAAAATGCCCCCATCCACAATATAAATGAATTGCCTGGCAAAGGTCGATTCCCTGGATTTCGAAGCTACACTCTTCCGTAAAATGACCGGGTCAAAAAAATACGGTATGCTCGTCGACATGCGAACCGCCTTGCAAATCAGCAGCTTCTTCGGATCGATACCGTATTGGGCGATATCGTCCGGGAGAACAAGCAATTTGCCCTGGGAAATGTCGGAGGCAATGATTCTCAGCTGCCCCGGCTGGAGATCCCCGAAGGTGCGAATCCCTTTCCTGAGCAGCATTTGGTAGACCCAGTACTCGAGCCTTTCCCCTGAATACAGTCCTTTCTTGATCAGCAGGCGCGTAAGGGGACCCACGACCTTCACGTTGGACAACCAGGAACGCTTCAGGAACGAGATGAACGGTGTCTGCAGAATCATCGTTTTCATCTCCTCCGCACAGTAGCCCGCCGCCAGGAACGCCGCTACCATGGATCCGGACGATGTGCCCGCCACCTGATGAAATTGAAATCCATACTGTTCCGCCGCCCGCACCGCCCCGACCAAGCCGATGGCTTTCACTCCTCCGCCTTCAAACACCGCGTTAACCTTCATACGTCCGCCTCCTTCACTGCCGGGTACCGCGCAGCGATCGGCCTTCCCCGTATCTTTATGTATGCATTCCGGGATTGTACGTATTCCTTCGCGCAAAAGGACAAAAGATAACAGGCATCCGCCCGGGGGTGAATGCCTGTTACGATTCGTTTTCCAGCTCTTTGCGCACTTGAAGCAGATCCTTTAGACGCCGCTCATCCCGGCGGAAATATTCCAGCAAGATCTCTATGCAGGTAATGGAATCCCAGCTCAAATGATGCTCGATTCCTTCGACATCCTTGTAAATGTTTTCCTCCTGGACGCCGATGACGGTGAGGAATTCTTCCAGCAGCTCATGCCGGTCGACGAGCCGTTTGCCCATCTTCTTGCCCTTGGAAGTCAGGATGAGTCCCCTGTATTTTTCGTAAACCAGATAATTGTCTTTGTCCAGCTTTTGGATCATTTTCGTGACCGATGACGGATGGACTTCCAAGCCTTCGGCGATATCCGAAACGCGGGCGTATCCTTTTTCGTCTATCAATTTGTAAATCCGTTCCAGATAATCCTCCATACTGGGCGTTGCCATGCCGATTCCTCCCGTTATCCATCGCGTTTACTTTGTAATGATACACTTTTTGAACAAAGAAACGCAAGTCTCATCCGCACACCGCAAGCGGCCAGCGAAAAATTGGCACGTGTGACCCCGGACGGAATGCGGCAAGCTAATCAAGCCGGCCAATCCACCGGGGAGGAGGACATTCCATGCCGACTCAAACAGCAGAACCATCAAGACGGGCTGCTTCCCAGTTTATGCCTGACCTCGTCTATTTTGAACCCGATTCCCTGAAATATCCGAAAGGCCGCAAAATTTACGAGTGGGCCGAGCGGGAAAGACTGCCGATCCAAATGACCACCTCCCATAACCGGATTACCAATCTGCCGGGGAGAACGGAACTGGAAAAATATAAAATCGCCAAAAAAACACTGGTCGTGGGTATCCGCAAAACCTTGAAATTCGATACATCCAAGCCTTCGGCCGAATACGCGATTCCGATTTCAACGGGCTGCATGGGCCATTGCCATTACTGCTATTTGCAGACCACCCTGGGAGCCAAGCCGTATATCCGCATTTATGTGAATACGGAAGAAATTCTGGGTGCGGCGCAGAAGTATATCGATGAACGGATCCCGGAGATCACCCGATTTGAAGCGGCCTGCACTTCCGATCCGGTCGGAATCGAGCATATCAGCGGCTCCCTGAAAGAACTGATCGAGTTCATGGGAAAACAGGAATATGGACGTCTGCGCTTTGTCACCAAATTCCATCACGTGGATTCGCTGCTCGATGCCAAACATAACGGGAACACCCGGTTCCGGTTCAGTGTAAATGCGGATTACGTCATCCGCAATTTCGAGCCTTCCACCTCCAGCTTCGGGGACCGGATCGCAGCGGCCGGCAAAGTAGCTCGCGCCGGCTATCCGCTTGGGTTCATTATCGCCCCCATTATCTGGTATGACGGATGGGAGGACGGATACCGTCAACTGATGGAAAACCTGCAACGGACGCTTCCCGCCGAGGCGACGCGGGATCTGACGTTCGAGCTGATCCAGCACCGCTTTACGAAAACGGCCAAGCGGGTAATCATGGAGCGTTATCCGAAGACAAAGCTGGAGATGGATGAAGCAAATGGGGCCGCTGGGGCCAGGGAAAGTACGTATATCCCGATGAACAGGCGCAGGCGTTAAGGGAATTTATCACCGAACAGATCTTCGACAAGTTTCCGCTGGCGAAAATTGATTACTTTACCTGAAGCAAAAAGACCGCGGCCATTGGCCCGCGGTCCTTCTGTTTTCACCTGCAATTTCAACGCTATTTGACGATGGCGCCGTTAGGCATGTCGCCTGCGACGGTCGCCAGCGTGAGCGAATCGCCTTGTGAAGCGGCAAGAATCATGCCCTGGCTGAGTTCCCCCCGCAGCTTGACCGGTTTCAGATTGACGACACAGATCACTTTCCTCCCGATCAGTTCTTCCGGTTTGTAATATTTGGCAATGCCTGAGACTACCTGCCGCTTCTCATGCCCCAAATCCAGCTGCAGCTTCAGCAGCTTGTCGGCTTTCTTTACCGGCTCTGCGGCCAGGACCTGGGCTACCCGCAGCTCCACCTTGGCAAAATCCTCAATCCCGATCTCCGGCATGGCCCCTTCCTCCGGTTTGGCCTCAGCCGGCTCCCCTGTCTGTGATGCTTGCGCGGCGGCCTCTATTGGGGGCTGCTTGCCCCCGGACATCGAGCGCGCGATCAATTCAATCTCCGGTTCCGTCTCCACACGCGGAAAGATCGGCTCCCCCTTTCGCACGCGGGTTCCAGCCGGAAGCCGGCCAAACTCGCGGGCGCTGTCCCAGGAGGTCAGCCGGCCCCGGGAAACCCCGAGCTGCTCCCATATTTTCGCAGGAGTGCGCGTCAGGAAAGGCTGCAGAAGAATCGAAACGATGCGCAGGCTCTCGGCCAAACAGTACAGTACCGATCCCAGCACACCGCGGCTGGATTCGTCCCGTGCCAAAGCCCACGGCTGCGTCTCGTCGATGTATTTGTTGGTACGGCGGATCAGCACCCAAATCGCCGAGAGGGCGACCGAAAACTCCATCCGTTCCATCGCTTGTTCTACCTTGTCGACGGTATCCCGGACAGTTTCCTTCAGGCTTTCGTCATAACCGGTCGCTCCCGGCACGTACGTCTGCACTTCCCCGCCGAAATATTTGTCCATCATCGCTACGGTACGGTTCAACAGGTTGCCCAGATCGTTGGCCAGATCATAATTCAGCCGCTCCACGAAGCTTTCGGGCGTAAAGCTGCCGTCCGCACCGAAAGGAACCTCGCGCAGTAAATAATAGCGGACGGCATCAAGGCCGTAGCGGTCGATCAGCGTAACCGGATCGACGACGTTGCCGACCGATTTGGACATTTTGCTGCCTTTCATCAGCAGCCAGCCGTGGCCGAACACCTGCTTGGGCAGGGGAAGATCGAGCGCCATCAGCATAATCGGCCAGTAAATCGTATGAAACCGGACGATTTCCTTGCCTACCAGATGCACGTCCGCCGGCCAATATTTCTCAAAAAGCGAAGGATCGTCCGAACCGTAGCCCAAAGCGGTGATATAGTTGGAGAGGGCATCAATCCAGACATACACGACATGCTTGGGATCGGAGGGCACCTTCACACCCCAGTCGAACGTCGTCCGGGAGACTGCCAAATCCTCCAGCCCCGGCTTGATGAAATTGTTGATCATCTCGTTCTTTCGCGATTCGGGCTGGATGAATTCGGGATGCTCCTCATAATATCGAAGCAGCCGGTCTGCGTACTTGCTCATCCGGAAGAAGTAGCTTTCTTCCTTCACCTTTTCCACGGGCCGCCCGCAATCGGGGCAATTTCCGTCGACCAGCTGACGTTCCAGAATGAACGATTCGCAGGGCGTACAGTACCAGCCTTCGTACGTATCCTTATAGATATCTCCCTGTGCGACCAGCCGTTCAAAAATTTTTGCGACAGCGGTCTTGTGGCGCTCTTCCGTGGTGCGGATGAAATCGTCGTAGGAAACATCCAGCCGGTCCCACAGTTCCTTGATTCCTTGAACGATCCCGTCCACAAACTGCTGCGGGGTGACCCCCTTCTCCCTGGCTTTCCGCTCGATTTTTTGCCCGTGCTCGTCTGTGCCGGTCAAATACCGGACATCATAACCGCGCAGCCGCTTGTAACGGGCCATTGCGTCGCCGGCCACCGTCGTGTAGGCATGCCCGATGTGAAGCTTGTCACTGGGATAATAAATCGGGGTTGTAATGTAAAAGGTTTTCTCGTTTTTGACCATCATTTATCCTCCTGTTCTGCATGCTGTCCCGGAACGGATACAGCAAAAAAAGCCTCCGCCCCATCTTGGGACGAAAGCTTCCGCTTACGTGGTACCACCCAGCTTTCCCTGCGCCTCGCGGCGGCAGGGCTCTTCCAGTCGCAGATTCAGGACTGGAACCGAGTAACGCCGGCATACGTCATCCCCTTGCGGCCAGCGCCGCTCGAAGACAAATCCTCAGGGACCATCTTCCACCGCCGCCCCGGACCGGTTCTCAGCTTCCCCGGCTCTCTGTCCCGGTTTATGCGGTGTACTTATCCTTTCATTGGAAGTTCCGTTTTCATTTAACGAAAATATACCGAATCCGGGCTGCCCGTGTCAAGTATTCGGAGTCTGGCCGCCGGCGGAATTTTGCCGCTCCCGCGGCGGCACCGGATCGAATCCCCCGGGATGAAACGGATGGCATTTGACCAGCCGCCGGAAAGCAAGCCAAAGGCCCTTGCTTGCACCATGCAGCTCGATCGCTTCCAATGCGTATTGGGAGCAGCTGGGGTAAAACCTGCAAGCAGGCGGCTTGAGAGGGGACAGGAATCTGCGGTAGAAATGGATAGGCCACTGCAGCAGCCGTTTCAAATCACTCATCTCCTTGTGTCAATCCTTACGGTTTCTCGCAAATTTCCCGCAGAAACGTTCCCCTGCTGATCGGCGGAATCTGTCCGTAAATCAAATCCACCCAATGGTAAAGATAAACCGAACCTCTGTCGTCATCCTCACCGGTCACCACGTGGGAGAAGCGGTCGGGACACGGTCCTTTGAGCTGTACCAGGTAAAAATGGCGCGTTACGCTTCGCCTTCGTTTCTCGTGGTACATGGAATCCTGTCCCAGCTTGCGGACAATGCGGAGGTCGGTTAAACCGGTTTCTTCCTCGATTTCCCGAAGCAAAGCCTGTTCCTCGGTTTCCCCCGGATTGATACTGCCGCCGGGAACCTGCAGATCCCGATATTCCCGGCCCGCCTTCTTCAGCACGAGCAGCTGGTTTCTTCCGTCCTTTTTTCTCGTAATGTATGCGATGACCTTGCGGGTTCGGTCCATTGGCCGCACCTCCTTTCTTGGTAGGAAAGCGACGTTGAGCCTATGAAATATACCTTTCCGAATAGGTGCCGGGCGCCGCCCTTACACGAAAACCAGGCGGACGCCACCGCTTGCCCAGATATATTTAGCTTGCCCAGCTGTTCCGGCTTAGATGACAATCCCCAACGGGATTCTTTTGCAAGAAAAAGAAATTCCGGCCGCACCTGCCGGAAAAATAAACAGCTGCAAGGAAGAACCTCGAGCTGTTTCCCTGGAAACAGATGTCCGCTGTTGTAAGATTATATTCGATCCCGACGCATTTTTTTCCTTCTTGCCGATGAAAAAGGAACATCCCTTGCAGCCTGTCACCGGTCTGTTTCGTCAGGGACGTCTCGCCCGTATTCCAGAACAAAACGGACTGTTTCGTCCAGGATCGTTTCGAGGGAAGGCCGGATCGGCCGTTCCCCCGATTGGCGGAAGCTATGGTCGGCATGGGCGACGGGCAAGTATTGGAACGGAAGGCCCAGGCGTACTCCCTGCTCGAAAAAACGGCGGGACTGATCTTCCGGTACAATCCGGTCGGATTGCCCGTGAATCAGCAGCATGGGCGGCGCTTCCGGATTCAGATAAGCGACGGGACTGATCTTCCGGAACGCCTGCCGGAGCCGCTCCTCCGTCCAATCCGGAAGCTCCGCCTGCGCGGCGAATCCTGTGAGATCTGTGACGCCGTACCAGGAGACGGCGGCACGGATCCGAAATTCGGCATCGGCGAGATTGCGGTCACCCGGGAACTCCCTGTTTCCGGTAAGCGCGCTCATCAGCGCCAAATGTCCGCCCGCGGATGAACCTCCAACGACAAAACGACCGGGGTCAAGTCCGTACCTTCCGGAATTCCTGCTGAGCCAGCGCAAAGCATCCTTGCAGTCAACAACAGGCGCGGTAAAATTCGCTGCTTCGCTTCCGATGAGCAGCCGGTAATTAATGCTGGCGGCAGCGAACCCCTCCCCGTTCAGCGCGCGGAAAATGCGCCCCCATGTGGCCGGCTTCAGCGTCTTGTCTCCTTCCTTCCAGCCTCCGCCGTGAATATAGACAAACAGCGGATACGGACCCGGAACGCCCGGATCCGGCAAGTACAAATCCAGGAGCAGATTTTGTTCCCCGATACGTTTATAGCACAAATCGCGGTAGATCATGGTGCACTCCCCTTCCCTTCCTGCCATATGATCCCAGCGCATGCGGCCGCCTTCAGGCTTTGTCCAAAGTATATCACAGTTCATGCTCCCGATACGAATAGCGGGAAGCGAGGTTTGACGGTTGTCCCCCGGCACTTTCCGGCCTTGCCGGTCATAGAATGGCAGAGGAAGCATTTGGAAAAAGGGAGGTATGGACATGGCTTGCGAAACCTGGACCTACCGGAATGTCAGCGCCAAAGTGTTTCAAAACCTGAAAATTCAGGCACAGAAACAGGGATTCCAGATTCCCGATACACCTTCAGGCCGATTTCACCTGACGGTTGCGGGGATGAACCTGGTTTTTCAATACCACTGGCACTCTCCTACCGGGATCCTGAAGCTTACCTGTATCGAAAAGCCGATGATGATCGGATGCGGCATCGTCCGGGGATATGCCGACAAAATTGTCGCCCAATGCGGGGGGAGCAAATAAAGAGGTGTTAAAACAACCGCCAAACGGGAATAACTGGGCCTATATCCATCTGTCCGAACGGAGTGCGTGCCATGTTCGCCGTTTGTTTATGCCTGGCCTGGCTGGCGGTTCTGTCCGTTTCTCTTTTCACCGATAATTTGTCCGCATTGCTGTTTCATCATGCGGTGCAGTTCCGCTTCAGCGCGAATCCCGACTGGGCCGGCCTGCTCTCGCTGCGCGATGCCCATGTGGAGGATTTGTACTGGTGGTTTGTCAAATCCGGCCATTTCATGGGGTTCGCGGTGCTGGATCTATTCATCCTGCAAATTGCCAAAGACCGCCGGAAGGCAGCGGCGATATCCCTCTTTTGCGCCGCGGCATCGGAAATCGTCCAGCTCTTCTTCATGAGGGACGGCAGATTGTTGGACATCGGGATCGATGCCGCAGGGATTCTCTTCGCCCTGTTTCTTTCCCGGGAATCCGGGCGGATTTCAGGTTCATCCAGACCATCCGGATAAAGTCCCGCGATAAAAAGAGAACTCATTTCTCACCTTTTACATCCTTGAAGGATTATGCTAAGATTATTGTTATCTGCAAAAAAGTGGTGAGAAGCAATGATTTCCGGTTTTTATCGTGATTTTGTTTCCCAAACCGAATTGATCAACGATAACCGCCCGCGGCCCGCAAAGCCGCGGGTTTCTTTGTTTCCCCACCGCAAGAAAAATGATAGGGGGAATAACTTGTGAATCCGGAGAAAACAACCGGCAATCTGGCCGCCTGGATCAGCCTGGTCAGTAACGCCGTGCTGACAGCCGGGAAAATCGCGGTCGGACTCCTCTTTCAGAGCGGCGTATTGATTGCGGACGGAATCCATAATGCGGGCGACGTCATTGCTTCGGCGACCGCCTTCGGCTCGATGCGCATCTCCTCCAAACCGGCCGACGAAGATCATCCTTACGGGCACGGCAAGGCCGAAGTCATTGGCGCGGGAGCCGTAGCGGTCATCCTGATCCTCGCCGCCCTGTATATCGGTTACCATTCGCTGGCCGCCCTGTTTCTGCCGCCCGGCGAGGCGCATTGGATCGCGCTGGCCGCAGCCGCCGTCTCCTTGATCTGGAAGCAGGCGTTGTACTTTTATACGATGCGGGTCGGCAGGAAGCTCAACAGCCGGGGACTGATCGCCACCGCCTACGATCATTTGGCGGATGTTTACGCATCCGTTGCCGCCGTAATCGGAATCGGACTGGCCCTTCTGGGGGATTACCTGGACAACCGCTACCTCGCTTATGGCGATCCGGTCGCCGGATTGATTGTGGCGATTCTGGTGTTGAAGCTGGCCGTACATATGGGAAGGGATACGGTAGATGTGCTGATGGAGAAAAATGTCGATCCGGCCAAACTCGACGATTACGCCAGGCTGGTCTTGAGCGTACCGGGGGTCAAGCGCATTGACAGGCTGCGGGCAAGGGAACACGGCCAGTATGTGCTGATCGATGTGCGTGTCAGCGTTCCCGCCGAACTGACCGTCCAGGACGGGCACGATATCGGCAAGCAAATCAAACAGACGATCATGCATCGTTACAGTAATGTCGATGAAGTACTGGTTCATCTCAATCCCTGGTACCGCCCGGACAAAGAAGAAGAGGTTTCTTCGCATTCCCTCTGACCCCCCTTTCCCCTCTAACCGCCTGTTTTCCGCAAACCGCCGCCGGGTTCAGCCCGGCTTTTTTCGTTCTCCGCCGAAATTCAATTGTTGTCCTAATTGGACGAAGGATGAATACACTTAGAAAAGAAAGGTTCCCGGGCCGGGCCGCTGCAAGCAGCCGGCTGCTTGGCGTATTGTTTTGGTAAAGGAGTGGAAATGATTGACCGCCCACATGTATCGGCGTCTGACCCGGTTGTCCGCCCTGGTCTGTCTCTTGTTGATGTATGCCATTTACCGGACCCGGGAGCTGCCCCACCTTGCATCACTTGCGCATTCACCCGCCTGGCAGTCCTTCAAGGCTATCTTTCTCGGGATCGTTCTCGAAGGCCTGCCGTTCATTTTGCTTGGTGTTCTGGTATCAGCCGTTCTGCATGAATATGTTTCCGACAAGTCGCTGCGCAGGTGGATTCCGGATAACCCGCTGCTTGCCATACTGGCCGCCTCCCTCTTCGGGATTGTCTTTCCTGTCTGCGAATGCGGGATGATTCCGGTAGTCCGGCGGTTGATGCAGAAAGGGCTGCCGCCGTATGCCGCGGTCGCATTCATTCTTGCCGGGCCGATCATCAATCCGGTCGTTTTCGCTTCCACCTCGATCGCATTTCACGGACAGCCGGCGATGATCTATATGCGGATGGGTCTGGCCTTTGCCGTCTCTTTAACCGTCGCTCTGCTGATCCGGAGGTTTGTCCGATTCAACCCTCTGAAACCGGAAACCCCCCGGATGCACGCCCATGCCCACCGCCATCATGATCATGACCGCGGGCATCTGCACGAACCGTACTTGCATGCCCCCGGCCGGGCAGAAAGTCTGCATGTCCACGAGCCTATTCATGGGCACCCCAGCAGCCGTTCTTCCCACCGATCCGCTTTAAGGGCGGTGTCGGGCAGCAGACGCGCGGCGGGTTGGTACCGCATTGCCGCCCATGCCTCGGACGAACTGTTCGATATGGGAAAATATTTTATCCTGGGCGCACTGATTGCCGCCCTGCTGCAGACCTGGATTGCCCGGGACAGCCTGGAGGCAGTCGGCCACGGTTGGATAAGCTCGCACCTTTTCATGATGGGCTTTGCCTATCTGCTCTCCATCTGCTCGACGTCGGATGCCTTTGTCGCCTCCTCCTTCGCAGGGACATTCTCCGCCGGTTCCCTGCTGGCCTTCCTCGTCTTCGGCCCGATGCTCGATTTGAAGGGAACTCTGATGCTTTTATCGTCGTTCCGGACCCGGTTCGTGCTCATTCTGGCAGGATGGACAGCCGCCGCCGTGCTGGCGGGATCGGTCGGTCTGGAGCTGCTCTTGTCGCCTTGACCGGGGAAATGCAAAGGGGGAATTTCCGTGAACCGCGAACGGACGCAAACCGTTCACCATCTGCTGAGAGCAGGCATCTGCCTCGCCTTTGCCGCCTATATCTGGTATTTGAACCGTTCGGGAGAGCTGGCCCATTATCTGGCTCCGAAAATGGCAGGCTGGATCAAGGGCGCGGCCCTCGTTTTTTACCTGCTTGGAGTCTTTTCCGTTTACGCGGCGTCCGGTTTGCGGAAACCGGCCGATTCGGACGGCTGCGACTGCGGCTGCAGCCATGGACCTTCCCCTTCGGCGCTGAAAAGCGGCACCGTCTACTTGCTGTTTTTGCTGCCTCTCCTGATCGGCCTTCTGCTTCCGGATGCCTTGATGGGCAGCGCGCTGGCCGGGAAGAAGGGAATCCGGCTCAGCGGCGATCTTCACGCGCCCCTTACGTTTTCCCTTTTCTCCCGGGAGTCGGGGTCCGCACCTTCCGGCGGCAGCCCGTTCCAAAATACCCTGCCGGATAACAAGGCCGTCCGCGGCGGCAGTCTGGAAGCCGCCGCCGAACAGCGGAACGAATCGGAGCAAATCGTAGTGGAAGAAAGCCGGTTTGTCGACACGCTGACCGCGATCAACCGGCATCCGGCTCAATTCGCCGGGAAAACAGCGGAAATCCGGGGTTTTGTCTACCACCCTCCAGGGCTTCCGCGAAACCGCTTTGTCGTGGCCCGATTTGTCATTGACTGCTGCTCGGCGGATGCGGTACCCTACGGGATGGTGGTGGAAAGCGGCAAAGATCTGGACCTTCCCGCCGATGCTTGGGTGAGTGTGCAGGGACGGCTGGAGACCGCAACCTTCCGGGGAAAAACCATTCTGCAGATCAAAGCCGGGACAGTCAGGCGAGTTGAACCTCCCCGGCAACCGTATATTTATCCCTAAAGCGCCCCTTCTTCCTCTCCGAGCCGACTGTATTGAGTGTGCCCTGCGGAGAGCCTTCCCCCGAACGGGCGGAGGATCGAATCGGCCAGGTCAATCAGCGGTTCCTTGCGGTGATGCCGATAAAACATTTCCAGTGCGGCCTCCAAACGGGAAGCGAGCTGCCGGTCATACGCTTCCAGGGAGCGGGCGGACCACTTCCCTTCGCCAATCCAGCGTCCGTTCGCCCGGAGCACGAACCGATGCAGCAGATCAGCCAGTTTTCCGGCGAGAAGCCAATCCTCCAGGCGGGTACCGGAGGAGGCAAAATCGTCAAGAAATTCCGTGATCTCGTATCTTGCCCCGTCCCGTTCCTCGGCCGACCATGGCCAGGGGCCGGCCTCCAGATCTTCAGCCGCTTCCCGGGCCAGCGTTTCCGCCATTCCGTCCTGA
>Ga0310828_1001292_pt1 | contig 15439 bp, 13 predicted proteins | sample WT_ome_3_FD_202242 | JGI IMG/M metagenome (GOLD analysis project Ga0310828, IMG submission 202242) | Sorghum-adapted microbial communities enriched on wild type (WT) sorghum from Joint BioEnergy Institute, Emeryville, California, United... ... | reverse complement strand
GGACCGGCCGCGACGCTGGCCCCCGTCCCCAGGTCAGGTCTGGCGGAGATCGTGGGTCACTTGTAGAGGACGGCCTGGATCTCCGGGTTGTTGATGTTGGTCTTGTCGTACCAGTAGAAGCCGGTGTCGATGGTCTTCGGCAGGCTCTCCCCGTTGATCGCCTTCATCGCCGCCTTGATCAGCTCGGCGCCCATGCCGACCGGGTTCTGAGTGATCGCACCGGCCATCACCCCGTTGTTGATCGCGTCGATCTGGGCCTGGCCGGAGTCGAAGCCGACGATGGTGACGCCCTTCTTGCCGCTCTCCTCGACGCCCTTGACCACACCGATCGCGGAGCCCTCGTTGGACCCGTAGATGCCGACCACGTCCGGGTTCGCCTGGAGGATCGACTTGGTGATGTCGGCGGACTTCGCCTGGTCGCCCGCGCCGTACTGCACCGGCAGCAGCTCGATGCCGGGGGCGTTGGCCTTCATCCACTCGATGAAGCCGTCCCGCCGGTCGATGCCGGACCGGCTGGTCTGGTCGTGCACCACCATGGCCACCTTGCCCTTGCCGCCGATCAGCTCGGACATGTGCTTGGCGGCCTCCGCCGCGGCGGCCTTGTTGTCGGTGGCCGCGGTGGTCACCGGCACGTCGCTCTCCACTCCGGAGTCGAACGCGATCACCGGAATGTTCTTGTCCTTGGCCTGCTGCATCGCAGCCGCCGCGGCCTTGCTGTCCAGGGCGGCGAAGCCGATCGCGTCCGGGTTCTTGGCCAGCGCGTTGTTGAGCATGTTGAGCTGCGCCTCGACCTCGGTCTCGGTGGCCGGGCCCTCGAAGGTGATGCGGGCGCCCTGCTTGCGGGCCTCCTCCTCGGCGCCCTTCTTCACGGCCTGCCAGAACTGGTGCTGGAAGCCCTTCGACACGATCGCGATGTACGGCTGGTCGCCGCCGCCGCCCGAGCCGCCGCCATTGTCGTCGCCGCAGGCGCTGAGCCCGAGGGCGAGCACCATCGCGGCGGAGGTCGCAAACACACGCCGGATTCTCATGCTGGTGACTCCTATGCTCTGGAAACTCTCTACTCGGTGAGCTGTCGTTCGGTTGGGTGGGCGGGCGTCAGGCCTCGCGTTTGCGGACCATGTCGGCGTAGACGGCGACCAGGATCACCAGCCCGAGGATCACGCTCTGCCACTCCTGCGGGATCGACATGATCTGCAGGCCGTTGTTGAGCACCGAGATGATCAGCGCGCCGATGAGCGTGCCGACGATGGAGCCCTTGCCGCCGGAGAGCGAGGTGCCGCCGATGACCACGGCGGCGATCGCCTGCAGCTCGTAGCCCATACCGGTGCCCGGTTGCGCGGACCCGAGCCGCGCCGAGATCATCACCCCGGCCAGGCCGATGAACAGGCCGGCCAGCGAGTAGATGATGATCTTCCACTTGCGTACGTCGATGCCGGACAGCGCGGTCGCCTCTTCGTTGCTGCCGATGGAGTAGGTGTAACGACCGAGGATGGTCTTGTTCAGCAGCACGACGCAGATGACCGTGGCGAGCAGCAGCACCAGCACCGCGTTCGGGAAGTCGAAGCCGAGCAGGTTGCCCGTCGAGATCTTGGTGTACGCGGGGTCCTCGTTGAAGTAGATCGGGGTGCTGTCCGAGATGACCAGGGCCAGACCCTGGGCGACCAGCATCATGGCCAGCGTGGCGATGAACGGCGGGATCTTCAACACCGCGACGTTCACCCCGTTGACCAGGCCGATCAGGCCGCCGAAGAGGATGGCGCAGATGACGCCGACCCCGATCGGCAGGTCCCAGTTGGTGATGAAGACGCCGGACATCACCGCGCACAGGGCCATGCCGGTGCCGATGGACAGGTCGATCCCACCGGTGATGATCACGAAGGTGGTCCCCAGCGCCAACGTGCCGATCACCACGGTGGAGAACAGGATGTTGGTGACGTTGCCGTAGTTGAAGAAGCTCGAATTGGCGATGGAGAAGAAGGTGAAGATGACGATCAGGCTGGCGAAGGCGAGCAGTTGCTGCAGCCGTTCCCGCAGACTGCTCTTCCAGCCCGCGGACCGGGCCTCGCCCGCGGTGGCCGGCGCCTCGCCGGCCGTGGCGTCCACAGTGCTCATCGCTGTCCGACCTCCGTGTCGACGGCCACTCCCCCACCCGCCTTCGCGTCCGGCCCGATACCCAGCTCTGCCGCGTCCGCGCTGTTCTCGTCCGGGCGCAGCGTCGCGTAGTGCATGATGTTCTCCTGGGTCGCCTCGGTATGGTCGAGGATGCCGCTGACCCGGCCCTCGGTCATCACCACCACCCGGTGCGCCATGCGCAGGATCTCGGCGAGCTCGGAGGAGATCATGATGATCGACTTGCCCGCCGCGGCGAGGTCGTTGAGGAGCTTGTAGATCTCCTCCTTCGCGCCCACGTCGATGCCGCGGGTCGGCTCGTCGAAGATGAGGATGTCGCAGTCCTTGACCAACCACTTGGCGACGACCACCTTCTGCTGGTTGCCGCCGGAGAGGTTCTTGGTCGCCTGGGTCACCGAAGGCGTCTTGATGTTCAGCGACTCAACCATCCGCCGGGCGGCGGCGCGCGTCGCCTTGTGGTTGACGAACGCCCACCGGGTGAACCGCTCGGCGAGTGAGCTGAGCGTGATGTTCGCGGCGACGTCGTGCTCCAGCAGCAGCCCGAGGTTCTTCCGGTCCTCGGACAGGTAACCGATGCGGTACCGGGCTGCCTCCGCCGGGTTGTTGATGCGCACCTCGCGGCCGCGCAGCCGGATCACGCCGCCGGAGATCTTGTCCGCACCCACGATCGCCCGGGCGACCTCGGTGCGGCCGGCGCCCATCAGCCCGGCGAACCCGAGGATCTCACCCTCGCGCAGGTCGAACGAGACGTCCTTGAGCAGCTCCTTTGTGGACAGTCCGCGCACGGACAGGACCACCTCGCGGTCGGCACGCACGTTCTCCGGCTTCGCGTCGCTGGCCAGCGTCCGGCCCACCATGAGGGAGATGACCTCCTTCATGGTGGTGCTGGCGGTGTCCAAAGTGTCCACGTAGTGGCCGTCCCGGATGACCGTGATCCGGTCACTGATCGCCTTCAGCTCCTCGATGCGGTGGGAGATGTAGATGACGCCGGTGTCCGCGCGCTTGAACCGGCGGATCAGGTCGTGCAGCGTCTTGACCTCCGCGTCGTTGAGCGCCGCGGTGGGCTCGTCCATGATGAGGACGCGCGCGTCGTACGACAGCGCCTTGGCGATCTCCACCATCTGCTGCTTGGCCACGGTGAGGTTGCCGACCACCTGCCGGACGTCCAGCGGCAGGCCGAGCCGGTCGACCAGCTCCTGGGCGCGCCGGTTGAGCGCGCGCTCGGAGAGCAGGAAGCCGCCGAGCCGCGGTTCGCGTCCGATGTAGAGGTTCTGCGCCACGGTGAGGTGCGGCATCAGGTTGAACTCCTGGTGGATGATGCTGATGCCGCGCTCCAGCGCCTCCTTGGGCCCGCTGACCTGGTACGGCTGCCCGTCCAGCCGGAAGCTGCCCCGATCGGGCAGGTAGACCCCGGCGAGCAGCTTCATCAGCGTCGACTTTCCGGCGCCGTTCTCCCCGACCAGGGCGAGGACTTCGTTGTACCGGAGGGTGAGGTGCATCTGGTCGAGCGCCCGGACGCCGGGGAAGTCCTTGCTCACCCCATCGACCTCGAGCAGGTATCGGGGCGGCGGGTGGGCCGACGGGACGGCGACGTCCACAACCCCTCCTCGGACAATCCTCCGTAGATCACGACGGGCGTAGGCTATACATCCGATGTTTGACCAGTCAAGACACAATCTCGAAACGTCTACACATTGTTGTCATCCAACCGGCGGATGGCGTAACGCACCCCGCGCGGCGTACACATCGGACCTCTTGCCGCTAGATCGACTTCAGCCCGTACACCCGCCGCGCCGTCTCACCGTAGATCGCGGCCCGCTCCCGCGCATCCAGCGCCGGCAACGCCTCGGCCAGCGCGTCCTTCACCTGCCGGTAGGAGGCGGCGAGCAGGCAGACCGGCCAGTCCGACCCGTACATGAGCCGGTCCGGGCCGAACGCGTCGACGGCGGCGGACACGTACGGCCGCAGGTCAGCCACTGACCAGGTCTGCCAGTCCGCCTCGGTGACCAGGCCGGAGAGCTTGGCAGCGACGTTCGGCGCGGCGGCGAGATCGCCGAACGGGCCGATCCAGCTGGCGTACCCGCCGTCGCGGATGGCCGGCTTGCCGAGGTGGTCGAGGACGAACCGCACCTCGGGCAGGTCGCGGGCGAGCCGGGCCGCGGCGGCGATCTGGTCGGCCCGGATCACCAGGTCGAAGACGAGCCCGGCGGCGCCGATCGTGCGCAGTCCGCGCCGCACCTCCGCCCGGTCCAGGTAACCGGGGTCGGCCTCGCCCTGCACCTGGGCCCGGACGCCGACGAGGTACTCGCCGCCGGGCAGCGCCCGGTAGCCGGCGAGCGTGTCGGCCAGCGCCGGGTCGGCCGGGTCGGCCCAGGCCACCACCCCGGCGATCATCGGCGTGCTGCGGGCGTACGCCAGGAGCTGCTCGGCCTCGCCCTGGTCACAGCGCCCGCCCTCGACCAGGACCGTCCGCTCCACTCCGCAGCCGGCGACCGCGGCGGCCAGGTCATCCGGACCGAACGGCCGGCGGATCGGCGCCATGGCGGGGTCGTCCAGCCAGCGGTAGCCCTGGTCGGGTTGCCACAGGTGATGATGAGCGTCAATGACCATGATTACATCCGATGTCTGTCCCAGACGGGACCGTTGGGATAGGCGTACGCGGCGAGGCTGTCCGGCAGCATGGTCGCGCTGAAGCCGGGCGCGGCGGGCGTGATGTACCGCCCGTCGCGGATCACCACCGGGTCGGCGAAGTGCTCGTGCAGGTGGTCGACGTACTCGATGACCCGGTCGTCCATGCTGCCCGACACCGCCACGTAGTCGAACATCGCCAGGTGCTGGACCACCTCGCACAGTCCGACGCCGCCCGCGTGCGGGCAGACCGGCACGCCGTACTTCGCCGCGAGCAGCAGGATCGCGATGTTCTCGTTCACCCCGGCCACCCGGGTCGCGTCGATCTGGACGTACGAGACCGCGCCGAGCTGGAGCAGCTGTTTGAAGATGATGCGGTTCTGCACGTGCTCGCCGGTCGCCACCCGGATCGGCGCGACCTCACGGGCGATCGTGGCGTGGCCGAGCACGTCGTCCGGGCTGGTCGGCTCCTCCACCCACCACGGCTCGAAGGGCGCCAGCGCCCGGATCCACTCCACCGCGGCGCCGACGTCCCACCGCTGGTTGGCGTCGATGGCGATGCGGATGTCCGGCCCGCACACCTCGCGCGCGATGCGCATCCGGCGCACGTCGTCGGCGAGGCTGACGCCGACCTTCAGCTTGATCTGGCGGAACCCCTGGCCGATCGCCTCCTTGCACAGCCGGCGCAGCTTGTCGTCGTCGTAGCCGAGCCAGCCGGGCGTCGTGGTGTAGGCGGGGTACCCCCCGGCGATCAGCCGTTCCTCCCGCGCCGCCCGGCCATCGGCGGCCCTACGCAGGATGTCCAGCGCCTCGTCCGGGGTGAGCGCGTCGGTCAGATAGCGGAAATCGACCAGCGCCACGATCTCCTCGGGTGGCATCCGGGCCAGCAGTTGCCACAGAGGCAGCCCGGCCCGCTTGGCCTTGAGGTCCCACAGGGCGTTGACCACCGCGGCCACCGCCATGTGCACAACCCCCTTCTCCGGGCCGAGCCAACGCAGCTGCGAGTCGTGCACCAGGGTGCGCCACACCCCGCCGAGGTCGGACAGGGTTTCCGCCAGCGGCCGGCCGACCAGGTACGGTCGCAGCGCGTCGATCGCCGCCGCCTGCACATCGTTGCCCCGGCCGATGGTGAACGCGAAGCCGTGCCCCTCGTGCCCGTCCGGCGCATCGGTGCGCACCACAACGTAGGCCGCGGAGTAGTCCGGGTCCGGATTCATCGCGTCGGAGCCGTCGAGGTTCCGTGATGTCGGGAACCGGATGTCGTACGTGTCCAGCGCGACGATCCTCATACATCGGATGTTTACCAGTCGCCTGGGCAAAGCGCAACGCCGCCCCCTGCAGCCGGCGCAGTGGCGGAGGGCCGGGCGACCCGGCGTGGGACAGCGGCGCGGCACGGGACAGCCTCGCATGGCGGCGTGCGGCGGCGATGCGCGGCGGCGTGGGACAGCGTCGCATGGCCGGGTGCGGCGGCGATGCGCGGCGGCGCGGCCGCTTATGCGGAGTCGAGCGCCGGCACCCGTACCTGGCGCTGCTGGGCCTGCTCCCGCCGGGCGCGGCGGAGCAGGCGCACCGCGAACGTGGCGGCCACCGCCCAGACGAGTGCGAGTCCGATGTAGACGATCGCCCGCGCCTCGCCGGGCACGTCGAAGGCGCGCAGCAGAGTACGGGCGTTGGTGAGCACGATCAGCCCGCCGACCCCGGCGCCGAGCAGCTGGGCCGGCACGATGCGGACCAGCCATGCGGCGACCGGCGCGGCCACCACCCCGCCGAGCAGCAGCGCCAGTACGGTGGACCACACGAAGCCGCCGGCACCCAGGCCGATCAGGAAGCCGATGCTGGCCGCGCCGGCCACCGCGAACTCGGCGGCGTCCACCGAGCCGATCACCTTCCGCGGCTCGATCCGACCGGAGACCAGCAGCGACGGGGTGGCCACTGGGCCCCATCCGCCGCCGCCGGTGGCGTCCACGAACCCGGCGACCAGGCCGAGCGGGGCCAGGAACCGCCGGCGCAGCGGGCCCACGGCCCGCCGGGCCACCGGGCGGGCGAACCGGATCAGCAGGTACACGCCGAGGAGGAACAGGATGCCGGACATCCACGGCCCGGCCGCCTCGGTGGAGATCGAGCTGAGCAGGGTCGCGCCGAGGAACGCGCCGGCCGCGCCGGGCAGCCCGATCCGCGCCACCACCCGCCAGTCCACGTTGCCGAACCGCCAGTGTGAGACGCCGGCGGCGAGCGTGGTGCCGATCTCCGCCAGGTGCACCGACGCCGACGCGGACGCCGGGGCGAGGCCGGCCACCAGCAGCAGGGTCGACGAGGTCACCCCGTACGCCATGCCGAGCGCGCCGTCGACCAGCTGCGCGGCGAACCCGACGAGCGCCAGTACCACCAGCTTCCGCACCGGCTCCCCTCCACTCTATTCCTACCGGGGAACTCAACTTACTCGACTTAGTCGAGAATCCCGGCCGGGCGGTCCGGCGTCAACCGTCGTACCGAAGGCTGGGACCGCGACGCAGGCGCGGCCGGGGGTACGACCGGCTCGACCAGCCCCTTCGTCACGTCCGTGATCGCGGTCTGGCCGCTGGCGCCATCCCGCGCCACCGCACGCACCTCGGGATCCCCGTCGCTCAGCGTCGTCAACCACCTACCGGGTGCGATCATTTAACTGATCATCATCGATGGCTACCGGGACGGCGGAGGCCGCAGACAGATGGATGTGTAACTACTTATAGCCAGACCGGCCGGCGAGTCCCATGTCTTGCCATCCGAGGGGAGGACCATGCGCAGGAGAATGCTGAGCCTCGTGACCGCACTGGCCATCGCGGTGGGCGGCGTGGCCGTCGCCCCAGCCCGGCCGGCCCAGGCCATCGACATCGCGACGATCATCAAGATCTACACGACGGTGAAGAAGATCTACGGCTACTGGAAGGATCTGAAAAGCTTCCTGGACAGCGGGGGGAGCAGCGGGATCTCCCTCGCCGAGGCCACCGAGCTGATCGTGAGCGAGATCAGGCAGTCCCGCGACGCCATCATCGAGCAGATGACCAGCATCGCGACCGCGGACGTCCGGGCCTGCGCCACCCACCACGTCATTGAGTTCGCGGACATTGAGAACTTCAGCCCGGCGATCCTTCAGCAGTGGGCGCAGGACGCGACCTCGTGCGTGACCCGCGTCGCCAGCCTCTACACCGCACTGCCGTCCACCAGCTATGCGGCCCTGAACGACCTGGGCAACGCGCTCGGCGCGGTCGGTCCGATCGCCCTCATCGCCCGCACGCGCGCCGGATTCAACACCGGCGGGTTGACCGACCTGCTGGTGCAGGCGTTCGACCGGGTCAGAATCACGTTCACCCCGAATTGTTCCACCACACCAATCGGCTACAACTACCCCGACGAGCAATGGCCGCCTTACCCGATCTACATCCAGACCGGCTATGACTGCTACGCGCCCGGTTGGACCACCCTGCCCGGTCAACCGAGCGCGCACGCGACCGGGTACGCCTGGTGGAACACCCACGTCTACCTCGACCAAGGGTGTCGATGCGCGTCGTCGCACCCGAACTACAGCAACATCGAAGGCAGGAACCTGATCGCCGAGGTCGACGCGCTCACCAGCCGCGGGATCGCCCTGGACGCCCTCGCCAAACTCCGATCGTGACCCGCCGCCGCTAGCCCGCTGGCTGGCCGCTAGCCCGCTGACGGCAACCCGACCCCGGCCACCGCCGGTGACCGGGGTCGGTGCCGGTGTGCCGGTGCGGCCGCAGCGTCACGGCTCACGCCGCCGTCCGCGCGGCCTGCCGCTCGACGGCACCATGCCCGTCGCCGCTCGCGTCGGTCGGCGCCGGGCCACGCTGTCCCGCCTAGACGAGTGATTCCGATTGCGCGCGACTTCTTGATAACGCCTAGACGACCATCACAGCCCACATTTCCAACATTTGTGTCGTACGTCCCTCTGGCCCTCCCGCTTGTTTCTGCCGCCCTGCCGAGCCGCGCCTGCCGCCCGGCCGCGCCCCGCCGTGCCCAGCCCGCCGTCCGTCCTGTCTTTGCCCGGCCAAGGGATGTGTTGCGACTCGCTATGAGGCTGCTGGCGCAGGCGAAGCGCAGCGCCGAAGCGCAGGGGCGAAACGCGGGGCCGAAACGCAAGGCCAAAACGCAAGGCCAAAGCACGGGACCGAAACGCAAGGCCAAAACGCAAGGCCAAAGCGCGGGCGCGGCGCTGCCGTTTCGGGCACGGGGGCGTGCTATCACAAACGATGCAGCTCCATAGCGTCCGGAACGACACCGCCCCGGGCAGAGCCGGCCCGGGCGATGCGCCTAGACCCAGGCGGCGGGGTCGGAGACGAGCGCCTGCACCCGCTCCGGGAGCTTGCCGGAGGCGACGTCGGCGACGGTCACCAGTTCCAGGATCTCCCGCTCGCTGGCCCGCAGCGCGATCCAGACCTCCTGCAGCGCCTGGGCGGCGCCGTGGTAGCCGATCTCCTCCGGCCGCTGGCCGCGCACGTGCGCCAGCGGCCCGTCGATCACCCGGATCACGTCCGCGAGGCTGATGTCGGTGGCCGGCCGGGCCAGCCAGTACCCGCCCTCCGGGCCGCGCTGGGCGCACACCACGCCGCCCCGCCGCAACTGCAACAGGATGCTCTCCAGGAACTTCGGCGGGATCCCCTGCGCCCGGGCGATCCGCTCCGCGGTCAGCGGCCCGGCGGCCGCGGCGATCTCCACAACGGCACGGAGGGCATAGTCGACGCGGGCGGATAGGCGCATGGAGGCAAGACTAGCCGCCGACCTTCCGCAACAGCCCTTCCTGTACCGCGGTGGCGATGTGCCGGCCGTCCTGGGTGAGCATCCGGCCGGTGGCCAGGCCGCGGGCGCCGGAGGCGGACGGGCTCCAGCAGTCGTACAGGAACCACTCGTCGGCCCGGAACGGGCGGTGGAACCACAGCGCGTGGTCCAGGCTCGCCCCGACCACGCCGCCCGGGCCCCAGACCTCCCCGTGCACGGAGAGGACCGAGTCGAGCAGGGTCAGGTCGGACGCGTACGCCAGCGCGCAGGCGTGCAGCAGCGGGTCGTCGGGCAGCTTGCCGTCGATGCGCAGCCAGACCCGCTGCCGGGCCTCCGCCGGCCGGTCGCCCGGCGCCACCCAGCCGGGCTCACCGACGTACCGCACGTCGATCGGGCGGGGAACGGTGTTCCACACGCCCAGCCGTTCCGGGTAGCGGGCCAACCGGTCCGCGAGGGTCGGCAACTCGTCCGGCCCCGGCACGCCGGTCGGTCCGGGGGCCTGGTGCTCCAGACCGGACTCCGGCCGGTGAAACGAGGCCGACATGAAGAAAATGGGCTTGCCGTGCTGCAGCGCCACGGACCGGCGTACCGAGAACGACCGACCGTCCCGGATGTTCTCCACCGCGTACTCGATCGGCACGGTGGAGTCGCCGGGTCGGACGAAGTAGCCGTGCAGCGAGTGCACCCGGCGTTCCGGGTCCACCGTGCGGCCGGCGGCCACCAGTGCCTGACCGGCGACCTGGCCACCGAACACCCGCTGCGTGCCCACGGTCGGGCTCACCCCGCGGAACCGGTCGCCGCCAAGCTTGTCCAAATCGAGCAGTTCGAGCAGGTGGTCGACCGCGGCCTGGCCGGTGAGGGTCCGCGGCCCGCTGCCATGGGACGCGCCGGACCCGGCATCGTCGTTGACCGGCGTGGTCACCGGCCCGCCCGCGCCTGCACCTGGTCCACCAGCGTGCCGAGCTGGTGCACCCGCAGAGTGTTGGTCGAACCCGGCGTGCCCGGTGGGCTGCCCGCGACGATCACCACGTAGTCGCCGGGATTGGCCCGGCCCAGGCCGAGCACCGCCTGGTCCACCTGGCGGAACATGTCATCGGTGTGCTGCACGAACGGCACCAGGTAGGACTCGACGCCCCAGGACAGCGCGAGCTGGCCGCGGACCGCGGGATCGGGGGTGAACGCGAGCAGCGGCAGCCGGCAGTGCAGCCGGGACAGCCGGCGGACGGTGTCGCCGGTCTGCGTGAAGGCGACCAGCGCCTTGGCCCCGATCGCGGTGGCGATCTGGGACGCGGCGATGGTCAGCGCTCCGCCGTGCGTACGCGGGTCGTGCTGCAGCCGGGGCACCGAGAACGAGCCGGCCTCGGTCGTCTGCACGATCTTCGCCATGGTGCTCACCGCGAGCACCGGGTACCGGCCCACGCTGGTCTCGCCGGAGAGCATCACCGCGTCCGCGCCGTCCAGCACGGCGTTGGCCACGTCGGAGGCCTCGGCCCGGGTGGGTCGGGAATTCTCGATCATCGAGTCGAGCATCTGGGTCGCCACGATCACCGGCTTGGCCAACTCCCGGCACAGCTGCACGGCCCGCTTCTGCACCAGCGGGACCTGGTCCAGCGGCATCTCCACGCCGAGGTCGCCGCGGGCCACCATGACGCCGTCGAACGCCTCGACGATCGGCTCCAGCTGATCCACCGCCTCCGGCTTCTCGATCTTCGCGAGTACCGGGCGGTGCACCCGCATCTCGTCCATCACGCTGTGCACCAGCTTGATGTCATCCGGCGAGCGGACGAACGACAACGCCACCAGGTCCACCCCGAGCCCGAGCGCGAAGCGCAGGTCATCGGTGTCCTTCTCGGACAGTGCCGGCACGCTCACCGCCACGTGCGGCAGCGATACCCCCTTGTAGTCGGAGACCTGGCCGCCCTCCACCACCAGGCAGCGGATGTCCGTGCCGGCGACATCGGTCACCTCCAGGGCGACCTTGCCGTCGTCGATGAGCATCCGGTCGCCCGGGCGCACCTCGGCCGGCAGCTTGGTGTAGGTGCAGGAGACCCGGTTCGCCGTACCCAGCACCGGCTCACTCGTGATCACGACCGCGTCGCCGGTACGCCACTCGATCGGCCCGGCCGCGAATTTGCCCAGCCGAATCTTCGGCCCCTGCAGGTCGGCGAGGATGCCGATCGGCCGCCCGGTGATCTGGGCCGCCTGCCGCACCAGGCGGTAGATCTCCTCGTGGTCGGCGTGGGTGCCGTGGCTGAAGTTCAGCCGGGCGACGTCCATACCGGCCTCCACCAGGGCGCGCACGCGGTCCGGCGCGGCCGTGGCGGGGCCGATCGTACAGACGATCTTGGCGCGTCGTGTCACGTTCTCAGGCTAGTACCCGCAGATGAACAGCGCATTTACCGGGGCTACGGTAGGGCACACAGGACGCGCACCGGGAGGAGATCTATGCGGGCGGCGGTACTGGGGCTGGGCGAGGCTGGGCGCCGTTACGCCACCGACCTGGCGGCCGCGGGCGTCACGGTCAGCGGGTACGACACCCGGGACGTCGAGCCGCCACCCGGGGTCGCGGTCGCGACCGGCGTCGCCGAGGCGGTGCGCGGCGCGGACCTGGTGCTGAGCCTGACCACCGCGGCCGGCGCGCTGGACGCGGTGCACGCCGCCGCGGCGCACCTCGGGCCGGACACGGTGTACGCGGATCTCAACACCGCCGCACCCGGCCGCAAGGAGGCCGCCGCCCGGGCACTGCACACCGGCCGCTTCGCCGACGTCGCGGTGCTCGCTCCGGTCCCGCGCGACGGCGTGCGTACGCCGGTCCTGGTCTCCGGTCCGGGAGCGGAGGCGTACGCCCGGCTGATGGACCGCTTCGGCGGCCAGATCGAGGTGGTGCCCGGCGGTCCCGGCGCCGCCTCCGGCCGCAAGCTGCTGCGCAGCATCTTCATGAAATGCCTGGCGACCACGGTACTGGAGGCGCTCGCGGCCGGACGCGCCGCCGGTTGCCAGGACTGGGTCCGCGATCAGATCGTCAACGAGCTGGACGCGGCCGGCCCGGCCCTGGTGGAGCGGCTGGTCACCGGCACGTACCAGCACGCCGAGCGGCGCCGGCACGAGATGGAGGATGTCAAGTCCTATCTGGACGAACTTGGTGCGCCCACGGAGATGACCGCCGCGTCGATCGCCTGGCTGGCCGCGGTCAGCGCCGGGCAGCGACGGTGACGCCGGCCACGGGAGGACACAATGGACCATCCGGTGCCCACGGCGCGTGCGCGCGAGCTGGTCGCGGGCGGGTACGACACCCACGTGCACATCGCGCCCGACGTCATGCCGCGGCGGGTCGACGACGTCACGCTCGCCCGGCGGTTCACCGAGGTGGGGCTGGCCGGGTTCGTGCTCAAGTCGCACTACGCGCCGACCGCGGAACGGGCCGCCGTGGTGCGGGCGGCGGTTCCCGGCGTGGACGTGCTCGGGGCGATCACGCTCAACCGCGCGGTCGGCGGGATGAACCCGGTCGCGGTCGAGATCGCCGCGCGCGGCGGCGCCCGGGTGGTCTGGTTCCCCACTGTGGACAGTGTCAACCAGCGCACGTCACGGGCACAGGCGCCGCCCGGCGCGAAGCCGCCACTGTGGGCCGCCCTGCAGGATGAGCTACGCGCGAACGGCATCGATCCGCCGCCGGTGGCGGTGGTGGACGAGGACGGCGCGGTCCGCCAGGACGTGCTGGACGTGCTGCGGCTGATCGCCAAGCACGACCTGGTGCTCGCCACCGGACACCTCTCCGCCACCGAGATCCTGGCCGTGGTGCGCGCGGCCCGGCGGATCGGCGTACGCCGGGTGGTCGTCACCCACCCCGAGTTCACCTCCCAGCGGCTGACCGTGCCGCAGCAGGAGGAGCTCGCCGGGCTCGGCGCCTACCTGGAGCGCTGTTTCACCACGCCGTACACCGGCAAGGTGACGTGGGAGCAGATGGTGGCGAACATCCGCCAGGTGGGGCCGCGGCATTCGGTGCTCGCCAGCGACCTCGGCCAGCCGGGTAACCCACCGGTGGAGGACGGCCTGGCGCTGATGGCCGACCACCTGCTCGCGGCCGGCATCAGCGAGGAGGACGTGCACCAGATGGCCGTCACCAACTCGGTCCACCTGGCGGCCGGATAGGGCACCGTGGCCCCGCTACTCGGGACTCATCGCGCCGGTCATGATGGCGACGCCGTCGGCCATGGTGTGCGTCTTCGGCGTGATCACCGCGGCCCGGCGGGCCAGCCGCTGGACGTGGATCCGGTCCGCGACCTGCCAGACGTGCGGCATGTTGTGGCTGATCAGCACCACGGCCAGGCCGTTGTCGCGGAGCCGTTCGATGAGCGCGAGGACCTGGTTGGACTCCTTGACCCCGAGCGCGGCCGTGGGTTCGTCGAGGACCACGACGCGGCTGCCGAACGCGGCGGCCCGGGCCACCGCCACGGCCTGGCGCTGGCCGCCGGAGAGCGACTCGACGGCCTGGCCGATGTTCTGGATCGTGCTGATGCCCAGATCCCGCACGGCCGCCTCGGCCCGCGCCCGCATGCCCTGCTTGTCGAGCATCCGGAAGACCGAGCCGAGGATGCCGCGGCGCCGTTCCTCCCGCCCCAGGTAGAGGTTGCTGGCGATGTCGAGCGCGGGCGCCACGGCGAGGGTCTGGTAGACGGTCTCGATCCCCGCGTCCCGGGCGTCCTGCGGCCGTCGAAAGTGGACCTCCCGGCCGTCGTAAATGATGGTGCCGGCGTCCGGCACGAGCGCCCCGGTGAGGCACTTGATCAGCGTCGACTTGCCGGCGCCGTTGTCGCCGATCACGGCGAGCACTTCGCCGGCGTACACGTCGATGTCCACCCCGTCCAGACCAACCACCCGGCCGAACGTCTTGACCAGGCCACGCCCGGTCAGGACCGGCGATGGCGAAGCGGTCATTCCCGGACCCTCCTGATCCACTGATCCACCGAGACCGCGGTGATGACCAGCACGCCGACGGCCAGCAGTCGGTACTGGTTGTCCACCCCGGCGAGGGATAGCCCGACGGTGAACGACTGCACGATGAGCGCCCCGAGCAGCGTGCCGAGGATGCCGCCGCGGCCGCCGAACAGGCTGGTACCGCCGATCACGACCGCGGTGATCGATTCCAGGTTCGCGTTGGCGATGGCGTTGGGGCTCGCCGCGCCAGCCCGGCCGATGAGCACCCACGCGGCCAGCCCGTAGATCAGACCGGCCACGGCGTAGACGCTGAACAGCACCCGGTTGACCCGAATACCGGCCAGCCGGGCGGCGTCGGCGTCGTCACCGACGGCGTAGACGTGCCGGCCCCACGCGGTCTGACTCAGCGCATAGCCGACCGCCAGATACATCAGTCCTACCAGGACTACTCCGGTGGTCATCCGGAAGTCACCGATCGGAAACGTGGTACCGGTCCAACTGAGCAGGTCCGGCAGGTTGGCTCCGGGAACGCTGCGGCCCCCGGTGTAGAGCAGCACGGTCGCGGTGAAGATACTCAACGTACCCAGCGTGACGATGAACGGCGGCAGGCCGATCCGGGTGACCAGCAGGCCGTTGAGGCTGCCGGCCGCCAGGCCGGCCACGATCGCGAGCGCCAGCGCCAGCGATGCCGGAACCCCCTGATCTGCCGCCAGCCGGGCGGCCAGCATCGAGGAGAGTACGGCGATGGCGCCCACAGACAGGTCGATCCCGGCGGTCAGGATGATCAGTGTCTGTCCAATCGCGAGCGCGGCCACGATCGCGGTCTGCTGGATGAGCAGCGACAGCGCGGCGGGCGCTGCGAACCGGTCGTTCAGCGCGGTGAACACCACGCAGGTGAGCAGCAGGATGAAGGCCGGGCTGATCGCCGGGTGGTTGTGCAGCAACTGGTGCACGCGCTGCGCCGGGGTGC
>Ga0310828_1001282_pt1 | contig 15533 bp, 12 predicted proteins | sample WT_ome_3_FD_202242 | JGI IMG/M metagenome (GOLD analysis project Ga0310828, IMG submission 202242) | Sorghum-adapted microbial communities enriched on wild type (WT) sorghum from Joint BioEnergy Institute, Emeryville, California, United... ... | reverse complement strand
GCGGCTGGGAGTTTTTTATTGTATTGGAAAAAGGCAAGCGCGAGGCCGATAACGGTATAGATGGCCCATGGGTCCAAACCCCAATGGAAAAACGTGTATTTCATCGCTGTATTGGCGGCATCGATGGTAAATGGCTTCCCGTATGGCGGGTCGGTGTAATGAGTGACGGGTTCGGCCACGCCCCAATAAACAATCCCGATCCCCATTCCGGCGCCAAATAACATGGCCAACCACGAACCTGTGTTAAAATCCGGCCGGTCCGTGGGTTTACCAAGGCGAATGTTACCGTATTTGGAAAACAACAAAAAGACGGAGAAGATGACAAAGAACAGAGTGGCACTCAAGTACACCCAACCAAGGTAATCAATGGAGCCGTTGTAAATGGCGTTGATCACGGTGGCAAGGTTATCGGTAAAAAGAGTTCCCCATAGGATGAAGATGACGGTAATACCCAAAGAAATCCAAAAAACACTGCTTCCTGATTGTTTTTCTTTATTCATAGATACCTCCTGTTGAAATCTTGGCTACATCTATTTTTCAAGAAAGTTATAAAGAAATTCCCATTTGTCTGCGTCCATTAAATCCTCTTTTACGATTTCCGTCCCGTCACCGAGATAAACCGTTTGTCCTTTTATGGCTGTGACCATGACTTCGCTATAGTCGGAACCATCCCTTTTTATATAAATATCTCCTAATTGGGGGATGCGCTGTTCGACTGGCGGAGGCGTTAATGCCTCATCGCTATCCGCACCTAAGGCATAATCTTTAAAGTCGATGGGATGGCAGTCTTGTAGGCGCCCCGGAATCATTAACATATATTCATGGTGTTTTACCCCGTGAGAGTTGCCCGTTATGACACCTTTGGCATCAGACTTTTCGACGACTTCAATTTCATTTAAGGTATAGGTGTCCAAGGCGTCAGGCCTTGGGTTATGGATTAAGATGTAATCCCCCTCAACGGCACGCCTGTCCTTTGAGAGTGTGTATGGTTGATGATTAAAAACAAAACTGTCCCCTTCCTTCGGCTTGTATCGCTCCACCTCAATGGCCTTGGCTAAGTGTTGGCTTAAGTCTCTCAACCTTAAAAGGTGAACAGACTTTTTATACATCGGTTTAACCCCGTACACCTTATGTAGCTCGTTATTGAAATAGACAAATTGTCCTTTTCTCACTTGATACAGCTTCACAGGAAAACTCCTTTCCGGACCAAAGGATTTAATTATAATATGTGCCATCACTGGTTTGAAAATGTTCAGGACAACAAATACCCACCTAAAAATATGCTAACATCTTCAAAGTGTGCTGTTAAAGCGATGTGCCCAAAGGGTAGCTGGGATGCGTGATGACATGTATTCCCATCGGCATGCATAGCTTTTAACTATAATTCCTACAATAATTTTGATAAAATAGATGATGGAAATCGGTACGACAGAAAGCTGTGCGATGGTTTTTCCATGGCTATTGCTTTTCTGGAATTTTTAAATAAGGAAGTATAAAAATGGGTAACAGAGAAACCAAAACAGACGTCATTCTCATCGGTGCGGGCATCATGAGTGCCACATTAGGCACACTCCTCAAGCAATTGGCACCGGAATGGGAGATTCAAGTGTTTGAAAAACTTGAAAAACCCGGCGAAGAAAGTTCCAACGAATGGAACAATGCCGGAACAGGTCACTCGGCCCTTTGCGAGCTCAATTACACACCAGAACGGCCTGATGGTTCCGTAGATATTAAAAAAGCGATCACCATTAACGAACAATTCCAAGTATCGAAGCAATTTTGGGCTTTTCTCGTTCAAAGTGGCGTGTTGGAAAACCCAGAAGATTTCATACGGCCATTGCCGCATATGAGTTTGGTACGTGGAGAAAAAGACGTGGCGTTTCTCAAAAAACGTTACAAAGCACTTAAGCAAGTGCCTTTATTTGAGGGCATGGAATTTTCCGATGACCCTGAAACATTGAAAGAATGGATTCCACTCATTATGGAAGGCCGCACAGTAAACGAGCCGCTGGCGGCAACCAAAATTGACACCGGTACGGATGTTAACTTTGGCGCTTTAACGCGCAAGTTGTTTAAACATCTAGAAAAGAAAAACGTCGCCATTCACTATCGGCATTTAGTGAAGACGATTAAGCGCACAAATGACGGCAACTGGCTTTTGAAAGTGAAAAATCTCCAAAATGGACAAGTGGAACGTCACGTCGCCAAATTTGTGTTTATCGGTGCGGGCGGCGGTAGTTTACCCTTATTACAAAAAACAGGTATCCCGGAATCGAAGCATATCGGCGGCTTTCCTGTTAGCGGCCTCTTTATGGTCTGCCATAACCCTGAGGTCATTGAAAAGCATCATGCCAAAGTGTACGGAAAGGCAAAGGTTGGCGCGCCGCCTATGTCGGTGCCGCATTTGGATACCCGCTATATTGACAATAAAAGATCATTATTGTTCGGTCCGTTTGCCGGCTTTTCACCCAAGTTTTTAAAGACGGGGTCTTATTTCGACCTGATCCGTTCCGTGAAATGGAACAATATTTTGACGATGCTTGCGGCTGGGATTAAAGAAATGGCGCTGACAAAATACTTGATCCAACAAGTATTATTGTCAGATGACAAGCGCATGGAGGAACTGCGTGAGTTTGTGCCGACGGCTCGGAAAGAAGATTGGGAAATCATCGTTGCGGGCCAGCGCGTGCAAGTCATTAAAGATACGCCTACGGGCGGTAAAGGAACGCTGCAATTCGGCACCGAGGTCGTGACCAGTGCGGACGGTTCAGTGGCGGCTCTGCTCGGGGCTTCACCAGGCGCTTCCACGGCTGTTCATGTTATGCTGGATGTCATCAAGAGATGTTTCCCGAACCAAATGAAAGAATGGGAGCCAAAAATTAAAGAAATGATCCCGTCTTATGGTCAATCGCTTGCCGAACAACCCGAGTTGTTTAAAGAAATCCATGCGATGACGTCGGAATCACTTCGTCTTAACCAACGAGCGGAAAGCGAACAATAAAACAAAAGAGGCTGCTCTATCAAGGGATTCTCTTGATGTGGCGGCCTCTTTTTATACTGGTAATGTCAAATAAAGGCAACGAAGGCTCTGCCTTCACCCAAAAGACTAGGCAGAGCCACGTTTTCTTTACCTTCATGCAAGACTGAATCCATATGTGGAACAATCTATACAGGAAGAGAGTCTATAAACGCTTGGATTTGTTCCTTTGTTTTCCGGTCTTTATTGACGAATCGGCCGATTTCTTCGCCTTGGTGATAAGCGATGAAACTCGGAATGCCGTAGACATTTAACTCAGTGCACAGATCGATAAACTGATCCCGATCGATGTAATAAAAAGTAAACCGCTCATTTTCCGCTTCAATTTCGGGGAGTGCCGGTGCAATGAAACGGCAATCGGGGCACCAGTCCGCAGAAAACAAGAGAATAACCCTATCATTTTTAATAATATCATCGAATTGCTTGCGCGATTCTAATTTTTTCATGATGACAACCTCCATCGGGTGTTCGTTGGTTTGCCTTGATTATAGACGGTTTTTTTCGTTTTGCAAAAAAGTCTGCTCACCCGGTTCTCCACTCATTCCTCTCTCGTGACGTGTATGTGAAAAAAAGATGCGGTTCATGGTTTTCTAAATAAGGTGTTAGGCTATTGTACCACCCTTTTGTGTCTTGCTATGATAAAGAAGTGTTGTTGTGTCAAACTTATTGGATAAGGAAAGGAACAGATATGAAAAACGTCTATTTCAATCACGATGGTGGGGTTGATGATCTCGTTTCCTTGTTTTTATTGTTGCAAATGGATTCTATCAATCTTACCGGGGTTTCCGTCATCCCTGCGGATTGCTATTTGGAGCCTGCGGTTTCTGCGAGCCGGAAAATCATTGATCGCTTTGGGAGCGGCGATTTGACGGTGGCGAATTCCACTTCGCGCGGGAAAAACCCTTTTCCGAAGGACTGGCGGCTCCATGCCTTTTTTGTCGACGCTTTACCGATTTTAAATGAATCAGGAAAAATCCTGACACCGATGGCGTACCAACCGGCCCATCGCCATCTCATCGAAGCCCTTCATGCTTATGAGGAGAAAACGACCCTGTTGTTTACCGGTCCGCTGACTGACCTCGCCCGTGCCCTTGATGAAGATCCTTCCATTGAAGAAAAAATCGAGCGGTTGGTTTGGATGGGCGGGACTTTTGGTGAGGTGGGTAATGTCGAAGAGCCGGAACACGATGGAACGGCGGAATGGAATGCATTTTGGGACCCGGAAGCTGTTGGACGGGTATGGGCGTCCCAAATGGTGATTGACATTGTGGCACTGGAAAGCACGAATCAAGTCCCTCTGACTTTAGATATACGTCAACGCTGGGCATCCGAACGCAAACACATTGGTGTGGATTTTATCGGACAATGTTATGCGCTCTGCCCTCCGCTTGTCCATTTTTCCACGAACTCAACTTATTATTTATGGGATGTTTTAACAACTGCCTATGTTGGCTGCCCCGACCTTGTTAAAACTAAAACTGTACATGCAATCGTCCATACGGATGGTCCGAGCCAGGGGCGCACGGAAGAAAAAGAAGATGGGCGTCCGGTAAATGTGGTTTATGATGTGAATCGCGATGCATTTTTTGACTACATCACTGATCTCGCAAAAAAGGCGCAAGACAGACTGCCCATAATCGCTGAATGAAAAGATTTGGAAAATGAAATGACCGTCTCAGGTTTTGAATGCCTAAGACGGTCATCTTATTTTATGCTAACCGCATTTTAAAATCTTGGTATCCGAATTCGCGGACGATTCGACAGTCCCCGTTTTTATCTTGAATGGCGATGGCGGGTAATGGCATGCCGTTAAACGTCGTATTTTTAACCATTGTATAGATAGCCATGTCGCCAAAAATCAAACGGTCCCCGCTTTTTAGCGGTTGGTCAAAGGAATAATCGCCAATGACGTCACCGGTCAGGCATGTTTGGCCGCCAAGGCGATACGTATAAGGCTTTTCACCCGGCATTCCCGAACCAAGTAGCGGTGGGCGGTACGGCATTTCCAAAACATCAGGCATATGGCACGATGCCGACGTATCCAAAATAGCAATATCCATACCGTTTTTATGCGTGTCCAAAACCGTGGTGACGAGATACCCTGCATTAAGGGCAACGGCTTCCCCTGGTTCAAGATACACCTCAAGGCCATACTTCTCTTGCATCCTTTTGATGCAAGATTCAAGGAGCGGGATATCATAATCCTCTCTTGTGATGTGATGGCCGCCTCCGAAGTTAATCCACTCCATTTGGGAAAGCCACGGTCCGAACTTTTCTTCGACCGCCGCTAAAGTGGTCGCCAAGTCGTCCGAATTTTGTTCGCAAAGCGTATGAAAATGGAGTCCGGAAACGCCATCCAACTCGTCCGGCCGGAAATTTTCCAGCGTCACGCCAAAGCGCGAACCGGGGGAACAAGGATCGTAAATGGCATGGCCGACTTGTGTCGAACATTCCGGGTTAATGCGCAAACCGACTTTTTTACCGGCTTTCAGCACTTTGTCTTTAAACTTTTCGAGTTGTGAGAAGGAGTTAAAGATAATATGATCGCAGATGGAAACAATTTCATCCATTTCTTCTTCGCGATACGCTGGTGCAAAAATATGGTTTTCCTTCCCCATTTCTTCATATCCTAATCGGGCTTCAAATAGACCACTGGCCGTTGTGCCGCTTAAATATTGGCCGATCAGTGGGTACATCGTATACATGGAAAAAGCTTTTTGGGCTAAAACGATTTTGCATCCGGTGCGTTTCATGACCCCATTTAAAATCTTCAAGTTTTTCTCAAGCAAGCTTTCATTGACTACATAGCATGGGGTCGGTAAATCTTCGATGCGCATCTTATTTGATTAGCTCCGGTTCTAAAACTTTAATGGGTTCGTCGTCCACTAATGCCGGATTAAAATCTTCTTTCCATGGGAGGCCCCATTTATTTAAAGCTTCCATGAATGGATCTGGATCAAACTCTTCGATGTTGTAGACGCCCGGTTTATTCCAGGTGCCGGTCATCAACATCATGGCGCCGATCATAGCCGGGACGCCGGTGGTGTAGGCAACGGCTTGCGATCCAACTTCCTTGTAGCAGGCTTCGTGATCACAAACATTATAGAGATAATACGTTTTCTCTTTGCCGTCTTTTTTACCTTTAAAAATGCACCCGATATTCGTTTTCCCTTTTGTGCGCGGGCCAAGTGATGCCGGGTCCGGCAAGACCGCTTTGAGAAACTGCAGCGGTACAATTTGTTTTCCTTCAAACTCGATCGGTTCAATCGATGTCATGCCGACGTTTTCCAGGCATTTTAAATGGGTCAAATAGCTTTGGCTAAACGTCATGAAAAAGCGGATGCGCTTGATTCCCGGTATATTAAGGGCGAGTGACTCGAGTTCTTCATGATGCAGCAGGTACATTTCCCTTTCGCCGATTTCCGGGAAATTATAAACGCGTTTAATTTCCATGGGCTCGGTTTCAATCCAACGACCGTTTTCCCAATAGCTGCCTTTTGCCGACACTTCCCGGATGTTAATTTCGGGATTGAAGTTCGTCGCAAAAGGATAGCCGTGGTCACCGGCGTTGCAGTCAAGAATGTCGATGTATTCAATTTCATCAAAATGGTGTTTCAGCGCATAAGCGGAAAAGACACCGGTCACACCTGGATCAAAACCGCTGCCTAATAAAGCGGTAATCCCAGCTTCTTTAAAGCGCTCACGGTATGCCCATTGCCATTTATATTCGAATTTGGCGGTATCTTCCGGTTCGTAGTTAGCCGTGTCTAAATAGTGCGTTTTCGTCGCCAGGCAAGCTTCCATAATCGTGAGATCTTGGTACGGCAAGGCCAAATTGACGACAACATCAGGTTTTTCTTTTTCAATTAAAGCTACCAACTCATCCACATTGTTGGCGTCAACTTGAGCGGTCGTAATTTTTGTTTTGCCCCCATCGAGTTTTGCTTTTAACGCATCACATTTGGATTTGGTGCGGCTTGCGATGCATACTTCTTCAAAAACTTCACTGTTTTGGACCATTTTATGAACGGCCACCGATGCCACGCCGCCGCAACCGACGACAAGTGCTTTCCCCATTATTCTATCCCCTTACTTAATAGATTTAAAAAAATGTGAGAATCATTACCCGGTATGCATAAAATTTTCCAAAGAAAAAAGCAAGTGACAAACGCATGACCCGCGCACGCCACTTGCTTTTGATATCATCTCTCATATTAAAGTGGGCATTATGACAAAAAGTCATAAGTCTACCATAAAGACAATTATGATAGAAAGGTCTTTAATATTCGATATATCATATGATCAGAGTCTATATAGCAAATAATTACTTTTAATACTCTTATTGATCGTTTCACAAGTTGATGTGCTTAGGGCACCGGTTATAAAGTTACCAACTTATAAAATTTGAGCTTTTAACTCAATCAATAAGGCAACTAAAAGTTGCCGATCGGCATTTGACCCGGCACGCCTATGCCTTAACTTCCTCTTATTTCAAAAGGAAGTGGTCAAAAATTATCTGCTTGGAAAGACTCGCGATATATTGAATATTAGCCTTCCAATTACGCTTATTTATACTATCAGTAAATAAGGAAAATAGCAATAGGCATTTTCAAATTTTATTTAAAAAACTTGTGCTTTTTTATATTGGTAAGAAAGGTCTTGGTCCAAAAGATATTTGCATTCGCAGCGTTAAGAGTTTGGAACTATCTTAAAAAGGTTATCTTTAGGTGTTTAGCAACCTTCGTACACACATGCCCCTTGAGATTCCGGATGGAGGAGGTCAATGGTGTAATTCGGAAAGCGATGGGCAAGTTTTTCGCGAATCGCTTCTCCTTTGTTTTTTTTCGTAAGGATGGCGATGCTAGGGCCGGCGCCGCTGAGGGCAACGCCGCACGGCTCGCCGGATAGATAAGCGGTGACGGTTTCAAGGTCGGGTACGGCTTTTATCCGATAAGGTTGGTGAAACACATCGCAAGCCATGATGTGGGATAATTTTTCGATATCCCCGCGAACTAAGCAGGCGACCAAGACGTTGGCTAAGCTCGATCCGCGCACGGCTTCATAGAAATCAAGGCGTTCGGGTAGTAGATTTCTAGAAGCTTCCGTTAAAAGGTGGTTGTCCGGGATCATCAAAATCACATCGATGGGAGGCACGCCGCAAGGGATGATAACGGTATCTTCTTCGCTATGCGTGCCGACCGTTAGACCGCCGTACACCGATGCCCCCGCGTTATCGGGATGACCCTCAAAACAACTGGCGAGTCTTGCCTTCTCGGCTGTTGTCAATTGCAGCCCAAGCAAGTAGTTGGCGAGTTCAATGCCGGCAACAATGGCCGCGGCACTGCTGCCAAGCCCGCGTTCAAGCGGGATGTCTGTCGTAATATCAATGTGAACGGCTGGCTCCGGATCCGGGAAACCATATATGGATGCCGTTTTTCGGTAGATGCGATAGATGAAATTGTTATGATCAGTTGGTAGCGTTTCGTAGCCTGGTGATTGATAACGAAACCGCCATTGATCACTGGAAGTACAAGAAAGTACGAGATGACGGTTAAGGGCTAAACCGACCGAATCAAAACCGGGTCCTAAATTGGCGGTGCTGGCAGGCACTTTGATTGTAAATGTCAACGTTAAATGACCCCCTTGCCTTCTAGAAGGGAGAAGAGTTGGGCTTCGTCATTTTCAATAACGGTTGGTTTTATTTGGATAGCTGAAAGCGCGGTATCCGGGTCTTTAAGGCCATTTCCTGTTAAAACGGCAACGACGCGGCTCCCCTTTTTAATAGCACCGCTTTGCACTTGTTTTTTTATGCCGGCAATCGCTGCACAGGAAGCCGGTTCGGCAAAAACGCCCTCTTCTCGCGCTAACAAACGATAGACTTGTAAAATTTCCTCATCATTGACAGCATCCATTTTACCGCCGGATTCTTGGACGCTCGCAACCGCCTTCGTCCAGCTTGCCGGGTTGCCGATGCGGATGGCGGTCGCGATGGTCTCCGGATTTTCGATGATGCGATTTTTTACAATGGCCGCCGCCCCTTCCGCTTCAAAGCCGTGCATCCGGGGTAGGCCTGTCCCTTTTAACCGGTGGTATTCTTTAAAGCCCATCCAATATGCGGAAATGTTCCCCGCATTACCTACGGGAATGGCCAACACGTCAGGAGCTTGACCGAGCTGGTCACAGATTTCAAAGGCGGCCGTTTTTTGTCCTTCTAGGCGGTAAGGGTTGATGGAATTTACCAGCGTAACCGTTTGGGTTTTTTCCACAATGTCACGGACCATTTTTAAGGCTTGGTCAAAATTACCTTTAATCGCGTAAATTTCCGCACCTAGAATGACGGCTTGGGCGAGCTTTCCGAGAGCGATTTTTCCATCAGGAATCACAATAATAGTCTTCAAGCCTGCCCGTGCCCCATAAGCAGCTGCTGAAGCGGATGTGTTTCCTGTTGAGGCACACATGATCGCTTGGCTACCGGTTTCTTTCGCTTTCGCAACGGCGACGACCATCCCGCGATCTTTAAAAGAGCCAGTCGGATTAGCCCCTTCGTATTTGGCGTATAAATCAATGTCCCAGGCATTGGATAGCTTTTCTAACCGAATAAGTGGCGTATGGCCTTCATGAAGTGTCAAGGGTGGGGTTTGTTCAGTCACAGGTAAAAATGGTTTATAGGCTTGTAATAGGCCGGGCCAGTTTTCCATATACTACTCTCCTTCAACGCGGTATCCTGATTTTATTTCGTAAACCATCTGCAGATCGCGGAGCTGGCTTAAGACGGACAGAAAAGCCTTCCGAGTCGTTTGATGGGTAATGATCACCACTTCCGCCATGCCCTTTCCTTTAAGGGGTTGCTGAGACAGTTTTTCAAAACTAATGTTCTTTTCGGCAAATAAGGCGGATAATTTGGCGAACGATCCGGCTTCGTCTTTAACGAGAAGGCGAAGGAAGTATTTTACAAAAATTTCCTCGTCATTTTTTAATTGTTTTTTATTATACGGTATAAGCGCGCTTTTACCAGTGACACCTAAGCGCATGTTTTTAGCGACAGCAACGAGATCTGAGACGACGGCTGTTGCCGTTGGGAGCTGGCCGGCTCCGGGGCCATACAACATCGTTTCGCCGATGCCTTCTCCATAAATATAGATGGCGTTGAATTCATTATTCACGGAAGCGAGCGGATGGTCCTTCGAGATAAAGGCCGGCTCAACGCTGATTTCCACCCTCCCGTGATCGCGCCGGGCGATGCCAATGAGTTTGATGACATAGCCAAAACGGTCCGCGTAATCAATGTCTTCGGGGGTGATGGTCGAAATGCCTTTTATAAAAAGATCCTCTAGGGATACTTTCATCGAAAAACCGAGGGTACTTAGAATCACCATTTTTCTGGCAGCATCCAGCCCTTCGATATCACTTGTGGGATCGGCTTCGGCAAAACCAAGCGCTTGGGCGTCCGCGAGAGCTTGTTCAAAGGAAATCTTTTCTTTTGTCATTTTAGTAAGGATAAAATTGGTCGTCCCGTTGACAATGCCCATCATTTTAAAGATGCGGTCTGAGGACAATCCGTCAACAACACTACGCAAAACAGGAATGCCACCGCCGACGCTTGCTTCGTAAAACAGATCACAACCATACTCTGAGGCGACGGACAGCAGCTCACCGCTATATAAAGCCAAAAGATCTTTATTAGCTGTAATCACATGTTTGCGCCGGCGTAAAGCGCGGAGGATCAGCTCTTTCGTTTCCTCCATGCCGCCCATCACTTCAATGACGACATCAATGTTGGGATTATTGACGATATCTTCGGGGTCGGTCGTTAACAAGTCGTCCGGCATGATGATTTTTCGATCCTTATGTATGTCCCGGATGAGAATTTTTTCGACCTGAATGGGTAACCCGATCCGGTGAAACAACTCCTCTTGATGTTCGTGAATCATGCGGTATACGCCGCATCCCACCGTACCAAAGCCGAGCAACCCCACACGGATTGCTTCTTTCATCTTCTCTCCTCCTCACGTGCCTTCAACTTATATAAACCAAATTATAGAGTTTTAGAAAAAGGCGTTCAAGGGCTAATAGTTTTACAAAAGCAGTCTTTTCAACGTATACATCTCAGAAATGTGGTAGGATGAAAAAAAGTAGCTCTTGTAAAATGGCACTAGCGGTTCTTTTCTGTAGAAGTCTGACCGCGTGATAAAAATGAACGGTTGGAGTGAAAACATTGATTCGAACGGTTTTATTTGATATTGATGGCGTTTTATTAAGTGAAGGGCGTTGTTTCGATGCTTCGGCATTGGCGGTTTGGGAACTTTTACACAGCCCCCGTTATCTGGGTCTTTCCCCTGAAATCTTTACACCGACAATAGATGAGACAGAGATGAGGCGTATTCGGTCAACGGTGTTTTGCCATGATGACGTACTAAATCAGTTGAAATCACAAGGGTTAAATTCGAATTGGGACATGGTGTTTTTGACCTTTTCTTATCAATTGGCCCATGTGTTATCCCAAATCGAGGATAAGCAGTTAGCGGAAGCTTTACAAATTCTCGAACACCTCATCGATGATCAGTCACTCAGAGATTTGGCCAAGCTCATTCCGGGGAATGTCCAGCTTGATTTTGCCGCCTTTCTCCGGGCTTTGCCCTCTTTAGAGATCAAAAAAGATGAGATAGAAAGCTTTTGGTCGTCGCTTTGGCAAACGCTTATCGGGACTAACGACATTATTGACACAAAACCTTTCAGGAGCCTATGGGAACTTGGGCGGGAAGTTTTTCAGGAGTGGTATGTCGGGGAGGCCTTTATTGAACAGTCGATCGGAAGAAAAGCGCGGCAAAAAGGAAAAAAGGGATTTTTACATGAAGAAATTCCGCTTGCACCTGTTGAGGATTTAAACAAATTGTTTCAATGGCTCGTGGACCGGGGCTTTCGTATCGGCATCGGAACCGGCCGGCCAGCGGTGGAAACGTTTGAGCCGCTCAGCGCCATAGGGCTTTTGCAATGGGTTCCTTCGCATGCCATCGTGACCGCTGATGACGTTTTACGGGCAGAAAAGCTTGTACCAGAGGCAGGCGCTTTAGGCAAGCCGCACCCTTACACCTACTTACAGAGTTATTTTGGTAAAGAAAAAGCGCCGCGTGATGTTCTTGAGGTGGCTTTGCCAATGGATGTTGGCGAACAGATTTTAATTATCGGCGATTCCGTCGCTGATTTTTATGCGGCCCGGCAAATGGGAGCGCGGTTTGCCGCGGTGTTAACCGGCCTTAACGGTCAAGAGGCAAAAACAGAGTTCGAACAGCTGGGCGCGGATTTTATTTTGGATCGCGTCATAGATGTGCTTCCTCTTCTTTCGAATTAAGTGGTTATGATGCTGCGAAACTTTCCATATAACCATGAGCCGGCTTGAGTCCTATTTGTAAGAAAGCCGATCATTTTTCAGTCTAGTATATTGGTAACTAAGGCCCCTCCCTTCGTCTAAAAGGATTTATCGGTAGGAAATGGATATCGTTTATTGGGCCAACAGAAGAACAACTATGCTTTGCCTTTCCCCAAAAGGCTTGCACTGACAGTTTTATCAGGCCACAAAAATCAACTAAGGCTCTGCTTTCGCCGAAAAGCTTGGGCAGAGCCAAGTTTTCATTAACTTGAAAGATCCAGATGTCTGACTTCTTTAATGTGTGAGACGTTGCCAATTTGCGTTAAAATCGCTTCGTCGGCTTGTTTATCAATGGTGAGCACCATAATCGCCCTACCCCCGATGCTGTGACGTCCCACCTGCATCGAGCCGATATTGATGCCGTGTTCACCGAGAATTGTGCCGACTTTTCCGATCAAACCTGGCAGGTCGTGATGCTGAATGTACAGCATATGCCCTTCAATGGGTAAATCAACGGAAAAGCCATCGATATGTGTGATTCTTGGTCCGTAACCATTAAGCAGCGTCCCCGATACGGTTTTCTGTTTCTGATTGGCAGAAAGCGCTACTTTGACAAGCCCGACAAACCCATGGGTCTGTTGCTCGCGCTTAACATTATAGGTTAGGCCGGTCTCTTTCACGTAATATTGTACGTTGATGAGATTGATATGATCACTTAAATAACGGGATAAAATGCCTTTTAGGATACTTCTCGTTAAAGGTGCTGTTTCAAGATGACCGAGCTCTCCGGAATAGGAAATCGTTACCTCTTCCGGAGGCCCATCTAAAAGCTGACCGGCCGCCTCTCCCAACTTTTCGCCAAGTCCGAGATATGGATCGAGCACTTCTCTTACATCGTCCGGTATCGCCGGTAGGTTTAAAGCATGGCGGGCCGCAACCCCGTGAAAAAACTGTAAAACTTCCCGACACACATCGGCTGCAACTTTTTCCTGTGCTTCAACGGTCGAAGCGCCGAGATGGGGTGTCGCAATCACTTGTTCAAGTTCCAGAAGCGGGTGGTTCTTAGGTGGTTCATTTTCAAAAACGTCCAATGCGCACCCTCCCACATGGCCCGCGATAATCGCTTCATATAATGCCTTTTCATCGATAATGCCACCGCGGGCACAATTGATCAGGCGCACCCCTCTTTTCATTTTTTTCAGGGCTTCCGCGTTAATAAGATGGCGGGTGTCTTTGGTTAATGGTGTATGGACCGTAATAAAATCTGCTAAGGAAAAGATCGTCTCAAGCTCTGCCCGTTTAATACCCAGCCGTTTGGCTTTTTCTTCCGATAAAAATGGGTCATAACCAAGAACATCCATTTGAAAGGCTTTGGCTCGTTTCGCTACTTCAGCACCGATCCGCCCCATGCCAATAATGCCCAAAGTTTTCCGGAAAAGTTCCACACCTTTAAAAGATTTTCGGTCCCATTCGCCCCTTTTTAAAGAGAGATAGGCATTCGGAATTTTCCTGGCTAAGGCCATTAGCAACGCCAACGTATGTTCAGCGGCCGATATCGTATTGCCGTCAGGGGCATTGACAACAAGAATACCGGCTTTGGTAGCGGCGTCTAAATCAATATTGTCGACGCCAACCCCTGCACGGCCAATAATTTTCAATTGGCGAGCCTCATGAATTAAATCCCGATCGACGCGGGTCTCGCTTCGGATAATCAACCCATCGTAACGGCCGATGATCTCTCTTAATTCATCATGGGAGAGGTCTGTTTTCACGTCAATCGAAAATTCCGGGTCATTTCTAAGAATGGAAAGCCCGGCTTCGCTCAGTTGATCACTGATTAAAAGATGAAACATCATGAAAGCACCTCCTCGGCCGCTTGGACCATGGTGCCTGGGGGAACCGGGTGACCGGTTGCCTTTAATGTCATTTCAAATAAAAAAAGCGATTGGATGAGTTCGAAAAAAGAGCAAGCACCCATATGGCCAAAGCGCACAAGACGCCCTTTTAATTTTTTCTGTCCGCCAGCGAGAATAAGTCCGTATGTTTCGCGCGCGGTTTTGCGGAAAGCTTCCGGTTGAAAACTGGGCGTTTCAGTAATCGCTGTAACGGTAGGGGAAGCATCTTCTTCAGTTGTCAATAAGGGGAGCCCCGCAGCAGTCACAGCGGCACGAGTCATTTTTTTCAACCACATGTGGCGCTCAAACACCTGATTTAGCCCTTCTTCTTCAATGATATTTAATGCTTCTTGTAACCCATAGATGAGAGAAACTGCCGGAGTCGCTGGTGTCGTCCCTTTTGCGGCTTCCTCTTTATAGTTTAATAGATTTAAATAAAAAGGTTTTTGCTTCAGTTGGCGCATTTTTTCGTAGGCGCGTTCTGAGGCGGTAACGAAGGCAAGGCCAGGTGGGCACATCAGGGCTTTTTGCGAACCGCTGACGATCATATCCACCCCCCATTGATCCATATGTAGAGGGGTGCCCCCAGCAGAGCTTACGGCATCGACAATCACCAAAGCCTCGCTTTCATCGCGGACGACGGCAGCCATTTCTGCAATAGGGTTTAGGACGCCGGTGGAGGTTTCACAATGAGTCATAAAAACAGCGGCAAGCGGCGACCGTTCACGTAAAAAGGTGCGGAGTTGCAAAGGACTGGCCGCTTGCCCCCAAGGAATATCTAGTCGGTGAACCCTTCGCCCGTATGTTGAACAAATTTCTGCAAAACGCTCGCCGAAAGCTCCGGTCACAACCACGGCCACATCATCATCGGGCTGTGTCAGATTGACAACGGCTGCTTCCAAAGCGGATGTGCCGCTTCCGGTAATGATAAGAACGTCCTGCTTGGTCCCGAAAATCGGCCGGAGTCGGTGGCTCGTCTCTAAAAATAGTTGGCTGAATTGGGGGCTTCGATGGTCGACCATCGGTTGCATCATAGCTTGCTGCACGCGTTTGGGGACGGGAGTGGGGCCCGGTGTTCTTAAATGCCATTCCCCTCTTTTGATCAAGGTTTCACACTCCTTCCAAGGTTGTCGATTGTAATTTCTGTCTATTTTAACAATACACTTTAGTCCTGTAAATGGGTAACGAGACTTGGACAAAGCGAAGAATTGGAAAGAAAAAGAGTCCAGTTAAA
>Ga0310828_1001268_pt1 | contig 15738 bp, 12 predicted proteins | sample WT_ome_3_FD_202242 | JGI IMG/M metagenome (GOLD analysis project Ga0310828, IMG submission 202242) | Sorghum-adapted microbial communities enriched on wild type (WT) sorghum from Joint BioEnergy Institute, Emeryville, California, United... ... | reverse complement strand
AGGAAGCAGCAGGACCAATAGCGGTACAGGAAACAGGCAATTTCCCGATACCCGGTCATGCGGCCGCCGCGCAGCTGCACCAGTTTCGCCAGGTCGCGAAGTCTGGCCGCGTGCAAGGCATGCACCGAAAAGAGGCGCGCAATTTTCCTGGGCCGGCCCCTCGTCTTCGTTTTTCTCGGCGTCAGTTCCGGCAAATAATCGACCTGCAGCTGACGAAGCTGATAGCGGTACGGATGCCGAAACTGAACGGTCACCTCCGCGCCGTTGCGGCTGTTGATGCTGCCAGCGATCCGGAACACCCGGGCCGCGTCCGTCGCCCTCGGATCTCCGCCGATGTCCCGGAACTGCGCCGCAAAATGCCGTTCGACGGCCTGCCAGAGCGGCAGCGCCTTTTTTCCCGGCACCGGCTCGATCAGCCACACGACGACGAACCCGCGGCCGGAGTGGATGATGAGGTTGGGCTCGGGCACGCGTTCCCCGAAAATGAAAGTCTCCATGTGCCCGATGACCCACTCAGGCGAAAAATTAAGCATGTAAAAGTCCACGTCCACGTACAGCGCCCGCAGCTGCCGGACGTTTTCGACGCGGCGGACAGGCCGGTAGAACGTGTTCTGACTGAAATACACATCCTCCCCGATCCATTCGCTGAGCGCCGCGCTCGCTTCTTCCGGCCGAAAGTGCCATTGCCGGAAGACGCCGTTTTCGATGCGCGCGAACGTGATCCAGCCGTCCGCGCCGCCGTGATGCAAATCAAAATGCCGCTTCGCCTGCTCCAGTCCCATGGCCAAAACCTCCGGGATCCAAATCAAAAGGCCCCGTCTCTCCGTACCGGAGAAACAGGGCCGTGACGTCTCGTTGATTCGCCGGAAAGCACGTGCTAAAATGGCGTTACGATAGGTCATTGTGTTTGAGCGCCTGTTTCACCGTAGCCTCGTTACGGATGAAGCAGCTGAGGGCTGGCGGGCCCGAGCCGCTTGAAACAATGGCCTATTTGCTTTTCAACGTCAATTTCTGCCACTACTATAGCACAATTGCGAGATTCATAGGAAGCCAAAGGTGTTTCGGCCTTTGTCCGCGAAATTAGGAAATCAGCAGACTGCGGAACGGGGAGAGGACAATTTTGAATGAATCGCCGCTTATGACCATCGCGGACATCGCAAAAACCCTGGGCATTCCGGAATCCACGGTCCGCTTTTACCGCGACCGTTTTGAAAAATTCATCCCGTCCGCCGGATCCGGCCGCCAAAAACGATACCGGCCGGAAACCCTCGACGTGATCCGGTACATTGCGGAAGCCTACAAACGCAATGAACCGCATTGGCAGATCGAAGAAGCGTTAATCCGGATGGTGCCGATCAACGCGGAATTGCCGGAACAAACCGCAATAGCATCCGCAACAGCGCAGCAGCAGAACCAAATCGTTGCCCAGGAGCAGCTGTTCTCTTTCATGAACAAAATGGCCGCCGCGCTCGAGACGATCGCCGCACAGAAAGAAGAAATCGCGGCCCTCCAAAGCCGCATTGCCGACCTGGAGGCGCGCCAGGCGGCCGCCGACGAAGCCATCGAACGGCGGTTCAGGCAGACCGACGAGCTGCTCCGCGAGCTGCGCGAAGCGCGCCTGAAAAAGCAAAAAAGGTGGTGGCCGTTCAAACGGTAGCGCCATTGCTGCGGTTCATTGCGGAAGACCGGATCCGCAATGAACCGCAACGCGAAAAAATCCTGTTTTATCAAGGGATTCCGGGAACCGCAACGAGAACCGCAGCAGCGCAGCAGCAACGCAAAAAACACCAGCTTGTCAAGGCATCAGGCCGATTTTTGATTTTCGCACGTTTGCGCCTTTTTTTCTGCCTAGTCCGTTTTCCGGGAGCGCCGGACTATTGCACAAAATGCGGAGTTTTGCACACATGTCACCGGTGTATAAACAAAAATCCCCGAGGCATCAATGTTTTCTTGAATTGTGTAGAGAAAAAAACAGCCCTGCGGCCGTTTTGTATAACCTTATGTAGACCACAAAAAAGCCGTACTACCGGGCTTTGCCCGGTACGTGTATACGCGCGCGTCTACGCGCCTTATCCTGCATTACACCCCCTCTCCGCTTTCGTCGGCCGCGAGAGGGGGATTCCACGCCTCCGCAGGTAGGCCCGCGCGGGCCTCCTGCTCCGGGATCATTGACCCGGGGACGCGGCCAGCTCTTTGGCCAGGCGCAAAAACTCGTCGTGCGTGATTTCTCCCCGGAACCGCCGGCGGACGAGCTCTTCACCTTCCGGCGAAAGCGTCCGCCCCTCGATCTCCAGCGTGGCTTTGGCGTATCTCAGGGCCTCCTCGATCAGCTGTTTGCTCAATGGCTCCCTGAAAGCACTCATGCGGCACCCTCCTTTCGGTCACATCCGTGAACCGCAGCCGTCAGGTGTCCAAACCACGCCTGGCGGCCGAGGCGCAAGGGTCTGCCTGCGGGCCGGCGTTCTCGAAAGAGAACCCGCCCTTGCGCGGCGGCGCAAGGCGTGGTCGGCTTTTCAGAACGGCTGCGGGAATGGTCCGATAAATTTCAATTATGTTAACTTGTTTCCCTGCTCGATTGCGATTTTGGGCCGTTTTTGACCGTGAGCGGCGATTTTGTCCCGTGGAACATCTGCAAAAATCGGTTCGTTTTCTCGATTTACGATCTCCGTTTTTCTTCCGAATGCTTCGTTTTTCGATGCCCACGATGACGGGAAGCCGCCCGCTCTCAAGTGTCCACTTCAAACAATCCCGCTCTCGGAAACCAAAAAACAGGCCTTTTGAGGCCCATATTCGCCTTCTGAGGGCCCAAAACACCACTGGGAGACAAAAACACAGCCGGGGACAGACAAAGGCTTCTAGGGCCTTTTAGGGGCCTCACAGAACGTCACCCTCGACAAGGGAACGGAATAACCCGCCCAAATTCAACCGGCCTGACCTGGATCACCAGTTCCTCCGGCCGCTTCTGATACGGAACCGACAAAAAGCGAATGACCCGCGAAGCCTCGCCAATGTTCAACTCATCAAGCGGCTTGGCCAACCGGAACTCCCCGTTCTTTTCCAGCAGCGCCCGAATAAAATCCTTCTGCTTTTCCGTCGCCGGGATCGCCTTCTCGCGCTCCGCCTGACGCCGTTCTCGCTCCGCTTGCCACTCCAGCGCCTTCTTCACATGCCGCGCCCTGCGCTCTCTGAAAATCTCCTGCAGCTCCTGATAAAGCTCCTCGTCGATCTCCAGCGTTTGCTGCGTCGGCCCTGAGATAAAAAACAATTGGCCATCCTCCTGAAAAAAACGATCCTCCAGCCACATGGAAAGCAACGTGTCATCCGGAAAACTCGGAGAACGCGACGTAATCGTATGAACAATACTGCCGCTGATACGCTTCTTCCAGAGCGGCGGCAAATCCGAATAACGCATAAAGAAACCTCCAGACCGCCGGACTGTGACCCAGGCTTCGCCATGTATGTAATAAATAATTTAAGCTGACAGACCTGTCATCAAACTTTTTTGAGCAGCCGGCAAACATAGGATTGATCGACGCCCAGTATTTCCGCCAACTCGTGCTGTGTCGCATCCGGATGGACCGCCAGCGCCGCCCGCAGATCCGGGGCTACGACCCCAGGCTTACGCCATGTATGTAATAAATAATTTAAGCTGACAGACCACTAAACAAGTTTTTTCAGCATGTTCACCCTGGAAACTGAGATGCCAAGAATTTTGGCTAATTCCCGCTGCGTCGCACCGGGATAGGCCGCCAGCGCCGCCCGCAGCTGCTCCAGTCTGGCCGACGTCGTTTTCTTTTGCGCGGCTATGTATTCTTGACGCGAAGTCACGCCTTTGGACCGGCGTTTTCCACGCTGATATTGCGTGTTGCGCCTTTGCTTTTCCGCCTTGCTGATGATCGTCTCCAGCTCGCGCTGCTCGTCCTCCGTAATGTTCAGCCACTCGATCAGCTTGTCGTTCGAGAGATTGTAGCCCGCGCCCGGATAACCCTTCTCCCTGGCGATCCTGTCAGCTTCCTTGTCCGATCTCGCTTTCCAGGCCTTCTCGGCCGATAGGGTGGCGTGGGTGACTTCCTGATCCGACAGCGGATCCGTAAATTCCTGATTAAACTCCTTCGTCTGCCGCAGCGCCTCCTCCGGATCCTCCAGGAAGCAGCAGGACCAATAGCGGTACAGGAAACAGGCAATTTCCCGATACCCGGTCATGCGGCCGCCGCGCAGCTGCACCAGTTTCGCCAGGTCGCGAAGTCTGGCCGCGTGCAAGGCATGCACCGAAAAGAGGCGCGCAATTTTCCTGGGCCGGCCCCTCGTCTTCGTTTTTCTCGGCGTCAGTTCCGGCAAATAATCGACCTGCAGCTGACGAAGCTGATAGCGGTACGGATGCCGAAACTGAACGGTCACCTCCGCGCCGTTGCGGCTGTTGATGCTGCCAGCGATCCGGAACACCCGGGCCGCGTCCGTCGCCCTCGGATCTCCGCCGATGTCCCGGAACTGCGCCGCAAAATGCCGTTCGACGGCCTGCCAGAGCGGCAGCGCCTTTTTTCCCGGCACCGGCTCGATCAGCCACACGACGACGAACCCGCGGCCGGAGTGGATGATGAGGTTGGGCTCGGGCACGCGTTCCCCGAAAATGAAAGTCTCCATGTGCCCGATGACCCACTCAGGCGAAAAATTAAGCATGTAAAAGTCCACGTCCACGTACAGCGCCCGCAGCTGCCGGACGTTTTCGACGCGGCGGACAGGCCGGTAGAACGTGTTCTGACTGAAATACACATCCTCCCCGATCCATTCGCTGAGCGCCGCGCTCGCTTCTTCCGGCCGAAAGTGCCATTGCCGGAAGACGCCGTTTTCGATGCGCGCGAACGTGATCCAGCCGTCCGCGCCGCCGTGATGCAAATCAAAATGCCGCTTCGCCTGCTCCAGTCCCATGGCCAAAACCTCCGGGATCCAAATCAAAAGGCCCCGTCTCTCCGTACCGGAGAAACAGGGCCGTGACGTCTCGTTGATTCGCCGGAAAGCACGTGCTAAAATGGCGTTACGATAGGTCATTGTGTTTGAGCGCCTGTTTCACCGTAGCCTCGTTACGGATGAAGCAGCTGAGGGCTGGCGGGCCCGAGCCGCTTGAAACAATGGCCTATTTGCTTTTCAACGTCAATTTCTGCCACTACTATAGCACAATTGCGAGATTCATAGGAAGCCAAAGGTGTTTCGGCCTTTGTCCGCGAAATTAGGAAATCAGCAGACTGCGGAACGGGGAGAGGACAATTTTGAATGAATCGCCGCTTATGACCATCGCGGACATCGCAAAAACCCTGGGCATTCCGGAATCCACGGTCCGCTTTTACCGCGACCGTTTTGAAAAATTCATCCCGTCCGCCGGATCCGGCCGCCAAAAACGATACCGGCCGGAAACCCTCGACGTGATCCGGTACATTGCGGAAGCCTACAAACGCAATGAACCGCATTGGCAGATCGAAGAAGCGTTAATCCGGATGGTGCCGATCAACGCGGAATTGCCGGAACAAACCGCAATAGCATCCGCAACAGCGCAGCAGCAGAACCAAATCGTTGCCCAGGAGCAGCTGTTCTCTTTCATGAACAAAATGGCCGCCGCGCTCGAGACGATCGCCGCACAGAAAGAAGAAATCGCGGCCCTCCAAAGCCGCATTGCCGACCTGGAGGCGCGCCAGGCGGCCGCCGACGAAGCCATCGAACGGCGGTTCAGGCAGACCGACGAGCTGCTCCGCGAGCTGCGCGAAGCGCGCCTGAAAAAGCAAAAAAGGTGGTGGCCGTTCAAACGGTAGCGCCATTGCTGCGGTTCATTGCGGAAGACCGGATCCGCAATGAACCGCAACGCGAAAAAATCCTGTTTTATCAAGGGATTCCGGGAACCGCAACGAGAACCGCAGCAGCGCAGCAGCAACGCAAAAAACACCAGCTTGTCAAGGCATCAGGCCGATTTTTGATTTTCGCACGTTTGCGCCTTTTTTTCTGCCTAGTCCGTTTTCCGGGAGCGCCGGACTATTGCACAAAATGCGGAGTTTTGCACACATGTCACCGGTGTATAAACAAAAATCCCCGAGGCATCAATGTTTTCTTGAATTGTGTAGAGAAAAAAACAGCCCTGCGGCCGTTTTGTATAACCTTATGTAGACCACAAAAAAGCCGTACTACCGGGCTTTGCCCGGTACGTGTATACGCGCGCGTCTACGCGCCTTATCCTGCATTACACCCCCTCTCCGCTTTCGTCGGCCGCGAGAGGGGGATTCCACGCCTCCGCAGGTAGGCCCGCGCGGGCCTCCTGCTCCGGGATCATTGACCCGGGGACGCGGCCAGCTCTTTGGCCAGGCGCAAAAACTCGTCGTGCGTGATTTCTCCCCGGAACCGCCGGCGGACGAGCTCTTCACCTTCCGGCGAAAGCGTCCGCCCCTCGATCTCCAGCGTGGCTTTGGCGTATCTCAGGGCCTCCTCGATCAGCTGTTTGCTCAATGGCTCCCTGAAAGCACTCATGCGGCACCCTCCTTTCGGTCACATCCGTGAACCGCAGCCGTCAGGTGTCCAAACCACGCCTGGCGGCCGAGGCGCAAGGGTCTGCCTGCGGGCCGGCGTTCTCGAAAGAGAACCCGCCCTTGCGCGGCGGCGCAAGGCGTGGTCGGCTTTTCAGAACGGCTGCGGGAATGGTCCGATAAATTTCAATTATGTTAACTTGTTTCCCTGCTCGATTGCGATTTTGGGCCGTTTTTGACCGTGAGCGGCGATTTTGTCCCGTGGAACATCTGCAAAAATCGGTTCGTTTTCTCGATTTACGATCTCCGTTTTTCTTCCGAATGCTTCGTTTTTCGATGCCCACGATGACGGGAAGCCGCCCGCTCTCAAGTGTCCACTTCAAACAATCCCGCTCTCGGAAACCAAAAAACAGGCCTTTTGAGGCCCATATTCGCCTTCTGAGGGCCCAAAACACCACTGGGAGACAAAAACACAGCCGGGGACAGACAAAGGCTTCTAGGGCCTTTTAGGGGCCTCACAGAACGTCACCCTCGACAAGGGAACGGAATAACCCGCCCAAATTCAACCGGCCTGACCTGGATCACCAGTTCCTCCGGCCGCTTCTGATACGGAACCGACAAAAAGCGAATGACCCGCGAAGCCTCGCCAATGTTCAACTCATCAAGCGGCTTGGCCAACCGGAACTCCCCGTTCTTTTCCAGCAGCGCCCGAATAAAATCCTTCTGCTTTTCCGTCGCCGGGATCGCCTTCTCGCGCTCCGCCTGACGCCGTTCTCGCTCCGCTTGCCACTCCAGCGCCTTCTTCACATGCCGCGCCCTGCGCTCTCTGAAAATCTCCTGCAGCTCCTGATAAAGCTCCTCGTCGATCTCCAGCGTTTGCTGCGTCGGCCCTGAGATAAAAAACAATTGGCCATCCTCCTGAAAAAAACGATCCTCCAGCCACATGGAAAGCAACGTGTCATCCGGAAAACTCGGAGAACGCGACGTAATCGTATGAACAATACTGCCGCTGATACGCTTCTTCCAGAGCGGCGGCAAATCCGAATAACGCATAAAGAAACCTCCCTACCGCCGGACTGTGACCCAGGCTTACGCCATGTATGTAATAAATAATTTAAGCGTACAGACCTGTTCCGCTTTTTTTTTTTAGAGAAGCCGAACAAGCTTCCGAATGTACCGATCAGTTACGCCCAGCAAATCCGCCAGCTCGCGCTGCGTTGCGTCCGGATGGACCGCTAGCGCCGCCCGCAGATCCGGGGCTACGACCCCAGGCTTACGCCATGTATGTAATAAATAATTTAAGCGTACGGACCAGGCGTAAAATTTTTAGAGCTTTTTCATCAACCGGGAAACGTATTGTTGCCCAACCCCTAACATTTCCGCCAACTCGTGCTGTGTCGCATCCGGATGGACCGCCAGCGCCGCCCGCAGCTGCTCCAGTCTGGCCGACGTCGTTTTCTTTTGCGCGGCTAGGTATTCCTCGCGAGAAACGGCTCCCGCCGCTCTACGGGCATTTCTGTTGGCTATGGTTTTACGCCTTCGTTTCTCCGCCTTGCTGATGATCGTCTCCAGCTCGCGCTGCTCGTCCTCCGTAATGTTCAGCCACTCGATCAGCTTGTCGTTCGAGAGATTGTAGCCCGCGCCCGGATAACCCTTCTCCCTGGCGATCCTGTCAGCTTCCTTGTCCGATCTCGCTTTCCAGGCCTTCTCGGCCGATAGGGTGGCGTGGGTGACTTCCTGATCCGACAGCGGATCCGTAAATTCCTGATTAAACTCCTTCGTCTGCCGCAGCGCCTCCTCCGGATCCTCCAGGAAGCAGCAGGACCAATAGCGGTACAGGAAACAGGCAATTTCCCGATACCCGGTCATGCGGCCGCCGCGCAGCTGCACCAGTTTCGCCAGGTCGCGAAGTCTGGCCGCGTGCAAGGCATGCACCGTAAAGAGGCGTGCGATCTTCTTCGGCCGGCCCCTCGTCTTCGTTTTTCTCGGCGTCAGTTCCGGCAAATAATCGACCTGCAGCTGACGAAGCTGATAGCGGTACGGATGCCGAAACTGAACGGTCACTTCCGCGCCGCTGCGGCTGTTAATACTGCCGGCGATCCGGAACACCCGGGCCGCGTCCGTCGCCCTCGGATCGCCGCCGATGCCCCGGAATTGCGCCGCAAAATGCCGCTCGACGGCCTGCCAAAGCGGAAGCGCCAGTTTGCCCGGCACCGGCTCGATCAGCCACACGACGACAAACCCGCGGCCGGAATGGATGATGAGGTTCGGTTCAGGCACGCTCTCCCCGAAAATGAAGGTCTCCATGTGTCCGATAACCCATTCCGGAGAATAGTTAAGCATATAGAAATCCACGTCCACATAGATCGCCCGCAGCTGCCGGACGTTTTCGACGCGGCGAACGGGCCTGTAGAACGTGTTCTGGCTGAAATACACGTCCTCCCCGATCCATTCGCTGAGCGCGGCGCTCGCTTCCTCCGGCCGGAAGTGTTTTTGCTTGAACTCGCCATTTTCAATGCGCGCAAACGTGATCCAGCCGTCCGCGCCGCCGTGGTGATATTCGAGATGACGCTTCGCTTGTTCCAGACCCATAGCCCATACCTCCGGGATCCGAATGAAAAAGCCCTGCATCCTCCGCGCTGGAGAAACAGGGCCTTGGGTACACGAATCCCGTAAAATTCGCCATTTTACTGTTTCGCCTTCTCATGCTAAAATGGCGTTACGATAGGTCATTGTGTTTGAGCGCCTGTTTCACCGTAGCCTCGTTACGGATGGAGCAGCTGAGGGCCTGCCAGCCCGAGCCGCTTGAAACAATGGCCTATTTCATTTTCGTTCGTCAAATTCTGCCACTACTATAGCACATTGCGAGATTCCTATAAAGCGCAAACAAAGGTATTGCGGCCTTCATGCGCGAAAAAGGTAACCATCTGATCGTGTGAACGGGAGATGAAAGCAATTGAATGCTTCGCAGCTGCTGACCATTGCGGAGATCGCAAAGATGCTGGGGATTCCGGAATCCACGACACGCTTTTACCGCGATCGGTTCGAAAAATTCATTCCGTCCGTCGGATCCGGCCGAAACAAACGTTACCGGCCGGAGACCGTCGACGTGATCCGGTACATTGCGGAGGCCTACAAACGCAATGAACCGCAATGGCAGATCGAAGAAGCGTTAAGCCGGATGGTGCCGATCAACGCGGAATTGCCGGAACAAACCGCAACGACAACCGCAGCAGCGCAGCAGCAAGGACAATGGATTGCCACGGAACAGATGGCCGCGTTCATGGGGCAAGTAGCTTCCGCGCTGGAGACTATCGCCGCGCAGAAAGAAGAAATCGCAGAGCTGCGCAAACATATTGCGGATTTGGAGGCGCGGCAGGAAGAGTACAGGGAAGCCTCCGAACGACGATTCAAGCAGACCGACGAGCTGCTGCGTGAGCTGCGCGAAGCACGTGCAAGGAAGAAAAAATGGTGGCCGTTCAGCCGGTAGAGATCTTGCTGCGGATCATTGTGGAAGATCCAAACCGCATCCGCAAAGATCCGAATCCGTATCAACCGGCTCAAAGAGCCGTTGAAAAGGGAAAAAGGACTCCCCACCCCGCCAAAGGTAGAAGTCCTTTTCATCACGGGCTGGAGCGACTGGCCTCGCTCCTTCCCTTCCTACTTCTGATTATACCCTTCCCGGACGTAGGATTCAACAAAAAAGGAGTGGTGATGATGTTCAAGAAACTGCTGATTATCGGTGTTGTTGGCGTTCTGTCGCTCTTTTCCATAGGAGCTGCGGCGGCCGATCAGACGACGCCCCGTCAGTTCAATCTGCCGATCAAGGTGCTGTATAATGCGCGGCAAATTACCAGCGACGTGCAGCCGGAGTTGAAAAATGATGTCGTGTTCGTGCCGTTCCGCGCTGTGGCGAATGCGCTCGGCGCACAGCTGGATGTAACACCGGACTGGAAGACAATCACGTTTACCAGGGGAGACCGAAAAGTGACGATTACCATTGGCTCGAAGACGGCGTATGTCAACGGCCAGAAGAAGGAGCTGCTTGTGGCGCCGTATGCGACGAAAGGGCGGACAATGGTGCCAACCCGATTCGTCTCGGAGCAGCTTGGCGAGACGGTGGAATGGGATTCGCTGAGCCGCTATGTATGGATCGGCCACAAGAATGTACCAACCCTGGAGGAAGTGACGGAGAAAGTCGATATCAAGCCGTATCTGCATTACTTTACGGGGAAGAGGGCAGAAGGTCCTTTGAAAATTGATGATTACCGAAACCCGGATTTCGGAAAGCAATTCACAACAGTTCGGATCATCAAGGAAACCGACTGGCCGCTGGTCATTGCTGGTACCCCAATTGCACGGGTTGACCGGGTAGTAATTGACGGGAAAGAATACTTCCGCACGGTTTCAACAAAGAAAGGGCTATTTGGAACATCATTCTATCTCTTGCAAACCGGCCAGCCGTTAAAACTACGTGGAGAAAACACTTCTATGCGCGAGTATGTCAGTGAATGGCGGGCGTTTTACAATCCGGTTATCGATTCGACCGACGAAACTGATTTTGGCATCAAGGATTACAAAAACATAAAACTGAAAGATATAGAATATATCGGAGTTCGATCCAGATCGGATTCCGTCATTCTAATGGAGAATTACTTCAAGTGAGGGATGGGCAGTGAAACGGCATAGGAAATCCGGACGAAGGATTGCGGAACGGCGCCTGTCGCCACGCATACGCTGGTCGTGAACGGGCCGAGCGGCAACCGGCCACCCGAATTCGAGATCGGTTTCGTGTATCCCTTTAACCCGACTCAGCCGGTTCATGAAGTGATCGAAGGTACGGTGATGCACCTGATTTACATCAACGACCCGAGTGTTCCGACGCGAGTACAGGGAAGCCTCCGAAAAGCACGTGCAAGGACAGAAAAAATGGTGGCCGTTCAGCCGGTAGAGATCTTGCTGCGGATCATTGCGGAAGATCCGAACCGCAATGAATCGCAATGGGGAAAAACGCTGATAAATCAAGACTTTCCACGAACCGCAACGACAACCGCAGCAGCGCAGCAGCAATGAAAAAAGTTCCCTTAATCAAATTGTTGTGATAAGATTAAGGTAACCAAATTCGAAAGGGATGCCTTTATGAAAAAGAAGACGCTGGATCCCGAACGGTTAAAAGAGCTGCGCAGGATGCGGGCGGTGGTCTCCCGGATGCTGAAGTCGGAAGTGGCCGCCCAGAATCCGGAATTCAAAAAACGGGCGAAAGAATTTGTGAGCCTTGTACCGTACAAAAACGAAGCATATCTTCGGATGGCGATTCGGGCCAACACATCGATCTGGCTTGAAACCTTCTTTGACGAGCGCGTAAATGAGTTTGAACACCTGGTCGAATGGCATAACCGCATGCAACGTATCCCCGAATTGAAGCAGGAAGATCCGACCGACATCCGAAAAGAAAAGGTAACCAAAATCAAAAGCGGACGCGGCGGCGCACGTCCCGGCGCCGGCCGCAAGCGGATCGGCACGACGAGAACGATCAAGCTCACGCTTCCGGACGAAGATTGGGCGTTTCTGCAGCTCATCGCCCCGACACCTTCTGAGGCCATCCGGGATCTCGTCCGGAATTGGCGCGAAATTGAGAAGAGCGCACCCGGTCATTCCGGTCTCTCTGAAGCTGTGCGCTGGATGGAGGAGCGCATTGGCACGTCGCTTGATCGTGTCGGCGCCGGCGATCCGGAAGCGATCGCCACCATGGAACGGAACATGCTCAAAGAAACGTTAAAGGCGCGAACAAAACGTGCCGGCCGGAAATGATTAACGTCATTACAGATTCAGCATCTTAACGGAGGTGGACCCAGTTTGGAGCCTTATCGAACTGCCGCAAGTATCGGGCTTTTTCCGGGCAAAACGCTGGATGGCGCGCATGGGTACATCCATCGAGCGGATCCATGACGTCGATCCGGAGGCGATCGCCATCATGGAACTCAGCCTGGAAAAAGAGCGAAGGAAGCTGCAGCTCGAAAGAGAAAAAGGTAACCAAAAACAAACCTGAAATTTGGCCGTTTTCGGCCGTGAGCGGCGATTTTGCTTCCGTGGAACAAAAGCAAAAAATCGGCTCCTGTTCGCATCCTCTGCGAATGAGCCGATTTTTGATTTGCGCAAGATTACGCCGTTTTTCTGCCCGATCCATGTTCCAGGCGGGCCAGATTATTTCACAAAATGCGGGATTTTAAACATATGTCCGGGCCATCAGCTGGAGACTTGCTGCGCCTTCGCGGAAAGATCGACCATGATCCATTTACTCCTTTACCCCTGCCAGTTCGTCATGCGGCATCTTTACAAAAGCGACTGCACGCTTCCAGGCTTCCTCGTACAACGCCCGCCCATCTTTACCCATCTCATGGTACACCTGAAGGGCCATGTACATGGCGGTCGCCGCAGCGATCGCGGATTTGGCATTGATCTTCGCCAGCCGTTCTTCGACCGGCTTGAGTGTATCTGCCATTGCCTTCCGGACGGCAATCAAAACGGGATCCAGACTGTCCTCCGCATACTCTTCCTCGGCAGCCCTCCGGAGCAGCCGCCGGCAAACCTCTGCTTTTGTCTCTCCCCTTCTGACGGCCAGCGCCGTGATCATCGCATCCAATTCTTCGTCAACGCGAATGTTGATCGGCAGCTTGAGCTCTCGCGCCATTTCGTCGCTCACACCCCCTTTGTAGACGCAAAAAACATTGATACATCAACGAATTTTAGAATCGTGTAGTACATTTAACCTCATTATAGCATTTTTGTAGTCGCTTGTGTAGTTGCTTAAAATATCGATCTACCGGGCTTTGCCCGGTATGTGTAGTTGTGCGCGTCTACGCGCCTTATCCTGCCTTCGCAAAAATTCGCGCTCGATGCGCGGATTTTTGCCGCGGCCTTGCCTCGCTGCCGGCGCGTTGCGCCTGGCCTGCGAGGCGGCGGTTTTGCCCGGTGCGACACGTCGGCGCGTCCGCTCGTCACGCACATTGATGCGCCGCCACGCCAGAAGATCCGACCAGGCGAAAACGGCCCCTGACAGCTTGCCCAAGCCGGCCGCCTGACGGCCGCTGCAACTGCGCGGGCCTGCGTGGCCGTAGCCCGGATCCGGCCCGGCCGCTACCTCCTTCCGTAGCGACCACGCAATGCATTTGTAATACAAATGGGGCCGGAATGTAATGCAAAATGCAATACAAGGAGCCAAGCAGCGCGGTGCAGGGTTGCCACTCGAAGCGATCCCGCCGCAGCTGCGCTCGAGCGCCAGAAGCAGGCACCTGCACGAAGTCCACGATCGAGCACGCCGCCAAGCCGTCGGCCCGTCCGGCAGTTGCGGGTGAACGAGAAGCGTAGGCGGCCAGAATTGGCCCTGTAGGGCTTCAAAAACTTCCGGGGGTACAAAACTATTGTCGAGGATGTAAAAACGAAAATAGGGGCATTTTTGAGCGTCTGGTGAGGTTCGGGTCTTCGGAGCAACCTATTTATCCGGATCGATTGCTTGCAGATGCCGCATCAGCTCCGGAGACCCGCCGCGGCCGCCGTCATTCCAGAAGCTCTTTTGGCGGCCGAATCAACACGCCCATATTGGCTTCACACTGCAATTTAGCCGTCCAAAGTTTTTCAAAGTCTCCCCGTTCGTCGGGGCTCAAAACGGTGTGATATTCGAGCGTCTTCTCCAAAAGCTCAACCGTCCAGCTTTCCTTCCTGGAATAGTCCATTCAACCTCATCCTTTCATGGGATCAACAGAGCCGCTTACCGCCCAGCCGCCGGATCGCCCCGCCTGGGAAACGGCAGGACACGTCCGAATTCAACCGGCCTGACCTGGATCACCAAATCCTCCGGCCGCTGCTGATAAGGAGCCGTCAAAAAGCGAATAACCCGCGAAGCCTCACCGATGTTCAAATCATCCAGAGGCTTGGCAAGCCGAAACTCCTTGTTTTTTTCAAGCAACGCCAGAATGAAATCTTTCTGCTTCTCCGTCGCCGGGATACGCTTTTCACGCTCCGCCTGACGCCGTTCTCGCTCCGCTTGCCACTCCAGCGCCTTCTTCACATGCCGCGCCCTGCGCTCTCTGAAGATCTCCTGCAGCTCCTGATAAAGCTCCTCGTCGATCTCCAGCGTCTGTTGCGTCGGCCCCGTGAGATAAAACAAACGGCCGTCTTCCTGAAAAAAACGATCCTCCAGCCACATGGAAAGCAGCTTGTCATCCGGATAACTCGGAGGCCACGACGTGATCATATGGACAATGCTGCCGCTGATCCGCTTCTTCCAGAGCGACGGCAAATCCTCGTACCGCATTCGAAGAACCTCCCCCGAGAGATGTCCACAAGAAGGTAAAGGCACCCGGTCAAACCTGTGGATGAGGGACTGAGGCGGCCTTACGGCCGCCAAGCTTCGCTAAACTGATATAGAAAATAATTTAAGCGTACAGACCTGTCATCAAACTTTTTTGAGCAACCGGCACACATAGGATTGATCGACGCCCAGTAAATCCGCCAGTTCGTGCTGCGTCGCGCCGGGATAGGCCGCCAGCGCCGCCCGCAGATATGGGGGCTACGACCCCAGGCTTACGCCATGTATGTAATAAATAATTTAAGCGTACGGACCACTAAACAAGTTTTTTCAGCATGTTCACCCTGGAAACTGAGATGCCAAGAATTTTGGCTAATTCCCGCTGCGTCGCACCGGGATAGGCCGCCAGCGCCGCCCGCAGCTGCTCCAGCCTGGCCGACGTCGTTTTCTTTTGCGCGGCTAGGTATTCCTCGCGAGAAACGGCTCCCGCCGCTCTACGGGCATTTCTGTTGGCTATGGTTTTACGCCTTCGTTTCTCCGCCTTGCTGATGATCGTCTCCAGCTCGCGCTGCTCGTCCTCCGTAATGTTCAGCCACTCGATCAGCTTGTCGTTCGAGAGATTGTAGCCCGCGCCCGGATAACCCTTCTCCCTGGCGATCCTGTCAGCTTCCTTGTCCGATCTCGCTTTCCAGGCCTTCTCGGCCGATAGGGTGGCGTGGGTGACTTCCTGATCCGACAGCGGATCCGTAAATTCCTGATTAAACTCCTTCGTCTGCCGCAGCGCCTCCTCCGGATCCTCCAGGAAGCAGCAGGACCAATAGCGGTACAGGAAACAGGCAATTTCCCGATACCCGGTCATGCGGCCGCCGCGCAGCTGCACCAGTTTCGCCAGGTCGCGAAGTCTGGCCGCGTGCAAGGCATGCACCG
>Ga0310828_1001265_pt1 | contig 15807 bp, 11 predicted proteins | sample WT_ome_3_FD_202242 | JGI IMG/M metagenome (GOLD analysis project Ga0310828, IMG submission 202242) | Sorghum-adapted microbial communities enriched on wild type (WT) sorghum from Joint BioEnergy Institute, Emeryville, California, United... ... | reverse complement strand
AAATGATCATTTGAACTGTTTTCAACTTTTTTTGCTACTGTTGAACTGATCCACCCTTGATCCCCATTGGGTAATTGAATATGAAACCATTTATTATTGGCATTATCCGCATCCGCTTGTTCATCTAACCATTTAAAAGCGTCCCCAAATCTTCCTTGATAGATAATCAAACCATTGAGACTCGGTTGACTTCTTACATTTACTAATTCTTTCATCACAACAACACGTTCAACCGCTTTTGAAGCCTTTTGATTGTCATCAATGTTTTTTGTAACAGAAGACGTATCTTTCTTAGTAGGTTTATCAATGTTCTGATAGGTTCCGCTATCCTTAGAGCCACCAAACCCATTCAAATAAAAACCGATGCCGATCAAAAATAAAAACAGAATGAAAATTATTAAGAAGGTCGTATACCATCTTCTCTTTTTAGACCCACTACGCTTTCGCCTTTTGTTTCTCCGTGAAGCGATTTCCGATTGATCAATTTTATTACCATTGCTACCTGACGCATTGATTTTTTCTTCATGAGGCTTTTCCATTTTCCGCTGTCGATAAGCCTTTTTTTCCTCTGGGGACATCTTTTTAAAATCGCGAATAAACTTTTCATATTTCGGCATGACTTCCTCAATAGGACCATAGGCCTTTACTTCACCATATTCCAACCACAAAGCTTTTTGACAGAATTTCTTCACTTGAGCGATGGAATGGCTAATAAAGAAGATGGTCTTTCCCCTTGCCTTAAAACTATTCATTTTTTCTAAACATTTATCCGCGAATGTTTGGTCGCCAACAGAAAGTGCCTCATCAATAACGAGAATGTCGGGATCAACCGTCACAGAGATAGCAAAACCTAAACGCGATTTCATTCCGCTTGAATAGGATTTTACAGGTTGATCAATAAATTTGCCTAGTTCCGCAAACTCAATAATTTCTGGTTCCAGTTTGCGGATTTCTTTCTTGCTAAAACCAAGCATTAAACATTTTAACTCAATATTTTCCCGACCGGTTAATTCATTGTTTAAGCCAGAAGAAATGGCAATAAGTGAGGTTTCCCCATGACTTTCAATACTACCCGAAGTCGGAGGAATAACCCCTGCTATAATGTTGGACAAAGTGGATTTACCTGACCCATTAATGCCGATAATACCGATCACATCACCTTGTTCGGCGGTGAAGCTGACATTTTTCAAGGCATAGAAATCTTCGCCCTGGTTATTGGTAAATACGTCTAATATTTTTTCTTTTGCATTTCTATACATTTTATAACGCTTTGTTACATTCTTAACGACAACTGAATATGCCATATTGTCACATCCGTATTCACAAAAAATCAACAAAGCGATCCCTAAATTTCACATGAATCGCTGACCCAATCATAAATAAAATGAGAACTAACAGCCAAAAATATCCGGTGTATTTTAAATGTTGGATAAAAAACCAAGACGGATGGCCCAATAATGCCGACCGATAGCCTTCGACAATATAATTAAACGGATTTAATTTCATAATAAGTCTAATAACATAATGTTCTTTAATAAAATTACTTTCACTTAAATTCCACAAAATTGGCGTTAGGTACAACATAATCCGCATGATGGATTGAACAACCATTTGTACATCACGCACTATTGTGGACAGTGTCGATGTAATCAGAGAAATCGCTAATATTAAGATCAAAGTTGCAAACATATAATAAGGTAGTTGAATGATTGAAATTGTAATTGGAAAGCCATTGAAATAAAGAATTATAATGATGACGACTAAAAGCATCAAATGCGAATAAAATTTCGAAAAGATAACATATGTCGGTATGACGCTCATTGGAAAACTCATTTTAGAAACCATGCGAATTCGGGTATAAATCGATTTAGACCCTTGTAAAATCGCTTGGTTGATAAAGAACCATACCGATATACCGGCAATTAACCAACTAAAAAAGGGGACGCCACCCTCTACCTTCGCACCATTACGAATACCTAAACCAAACACAAAAAAGTAAACCGCGATCTGAATTAAAGGATTAATAATTTCCCATAAAATCCCTAAATAATGATTATTATTTTGACTCTTTAGTTCATAGAAGGATAACCTTCTAATCAAATAAAAACTACTGATTTGCTCTTTTAATATTCTAAAGAATGAACGCATTGATGTTCCTCTTTCCAAAGCTCTTTACTTGTGCAATGCTACAATAAAGTAATACCTTATTCATTTTAATGGTTAACATGATAGCAGTCAAATTCACTTTTATGGCAAATTTTATTTTAATGGTCAAGTGTTTATAAAATGAGATGGTTCGGACTGTACAGTCCAAACCACCTATAAGACCTCCCTGGCCGCTTTTCTTTCCTTTTCATCTTGAGCGGTAACATCCATGAATAGAAATTCGACTAATCTTTTGCATGAATGTCCATCAGAATAAAGGTTCCATTTTTTGTTGAAATCTTGAATCTTATTATAATCAAAATGGTTCTCTTTAATTAACGATAAAATTTCAGTTGTTGTATAGGCAATTGGTCCGGGAACCAATTCCTCATAGGGTCCCCATAATCCCCGTTCCGAATTGTATTCATTTAAATCGTATGGGAAAAAAATCATTGGTCGGTTTAAGATGGCGAACTCATGAGGGATAGATGAGTAATCCGTTATCAATATATCGGTAACTAACAACAATTCATTGATATCCCGATACGATGAATAGTCGTATGCAAACTCTTTATATTCACTCTTGAGATCTTCGGATAATTTTATGGCAGGATGGAATTTTAATAATAGAACATATTCGTCTTTCAGCTGCCGATACATTTCTTCTATATCTATGGCCACATGATTGACCTTATTTAATTGTGAATCGCGATAAGTCGGTGCATAGAGGATAACTTTCTTATCTTTTAAAACAGGATTTTCCTGGTATAGTCTTCGGATGATTTTTTGCTGCATATTTTTATCATAAAAAAGGTCAGTTCTTGGAACGCCTGTACGCAGCATATTTTCAGTGGATAAATTAAAAGCTTGTATAAATATACTGGCCATAGCTTCTGAACCGACAACGACTTTGTTAAACTGCTTATAAACTTTTTCGAATCTTTTCCTTGCGTGGGCTGAGCGATTTTTAATCGATTGATCTTTCCAGCCAAAAGTTTTAATGGCTCCGGCAGCATGCCATAATTGTATGCAATCCACACCTTTTTTAAAGGTTACAGAGGACAAAAAGCCAAAATAATTATCAACGATGACATATTTCGATGAAGCTAAATGATAGATCGACACCAACATATTCATTATATTTGCTGTTTCAAACGGAATGACTTTGGCATCTGATACATTTTTAAAATCATTAATACACGATTTCTTCACCAAAAATATTATTTCAATAGGAATTTCTTTCCTTCTTATCTCATTATAGATATATAAGTTATTTTGACTAAAAGAAACAACAAAGACCGCTTTATCCTTTAATGGGCACAATTTAAATAAAGTAAAGACCAACTTAAATATGGTCAAATAAATCTCAATAACTATTTCCCTTAGCATTTCTAATCGAATGTAAGTCATTTTTAATTTTTGTTGTTGAAATGCCCACTGTCCGAGGCAAATAAATAACCTCACAGTAATCTTTCAGAAAGTCAAAGCGGCCTTTCCAATCATCACCCATAACAAAGATATCTATATTATATTTTTTAACATCCTCAATTTTTTGTTCCCAATTTCTCTCCGGAATAACTTCATCGACATATCGGATCGATTCCAATATTAATTTGCGGTTTTCATAACTATGATAGGCTTTTTTATTTTTAATGGCATTAAACTCATCGGTCGATAACCCAACAATCAAGTAATCTCCCAATTCCTTAGCACGTTTTAATAAATTTATATGACCATAATGGAGTAAATCGTATGTTCCATAGGTAATTACCTTTTTCATAAGGAAAAACTCCTTTACTTTAATAAAGTAATTGATTGAACATCAACTTCTCGCACCTTTCATAACCCTAGATCCATCAATAACATACGTAATGAAGCTCTTTAATATTATAAAGCCAAAGGCTAATGATTTCAAACCCATGTTTGAATTAAGCTTCTGTTGATGTAATCTGCGGGTGCTTAATGAAATCATGGCTCTGTCATATTTTTGTTTTATTAGGCTTTATGACAGATGTTATTATGATTATAGCATTTTTGGTTGATTTTACTTTTATAGAAAGGTTAAATTTAATAAAAAATTCGGTTACAATTGGTGTAATAATACATCTATAATTTTCAACAATATTTACCAACTGTTACACACCTTTAAAATTTTAGACTTGTACATCTAGAAAAAAGCAAACACACTAGGGCTCTGTAAAGAGGCTGGGACATAAAAAAGTCGCATTAAATTTAATACCCCGTACCACTATTTAAGTGATACGGGGTTATTTTGGGACTAGGTCAACCTATTACCCCTTTTGTCCCAACTTCTTTTTTTGTATTACCTTACACTATGGATTGTAAATATCAAAAAGTACTATTTTTGATAGCTCACCTAAGAACGCTTTATAATATGCAGACTGAAAATGATGTGGGCCTTTATTAATGGGGTGTTTTTCATCCGCAATCAATTCATATCTTTCCATATCAATAAGTTTTGCACTTGGCATATTAGTAAGAAAGAATGCATTCATTTTTTGCCACATTGCTCTATAAGAATTAAGCTTTGCTAACGAATAGTTTGTTTCACCCTTAAAGTTTTGTATGTTCCCTTTCTTATCAAAATAAAATTCTGACAGACCGCCCGAATGAAGAATAATACGTTTTTCTGGAATAAACTTTTTTAGAATGTCTATGAATAACAAACATTTAGTTTTCCATTCATTAAAGAAATCTTTATTTCGCAGGTCATATTGATTTGTTTCTTTAAGTAAAATATCGGATGAAAAATTAGTAGATTTTAAACCTACATTTTCTACAACACTATATCCTTCAGATTTTTTGCTTCTTCTTATACCCTCAATTGCATCGACATAAAAATCTATAATTAGATAGTCAACATCTTTTTGAGTTAGTTCGTCTAAAATGGTTTTCTCAATTTCTCTTTTTATATCTGCAACCCGTATAGGATGAACATCGTCAATGTCAACATCATTAAAACTATATTCACTTTTATCAAATAAACTAATTACCGAAGGATGAAAATGTGTAAATTCAACGGAGAATAATTTTTTATAGTCAGGATTGAAATAGCTTTTTTTACTATTAAAAGGGTGTCTTGAATAACAAGTACCAAGGATACCAATTTTCACTGTATTAACTTTATTTCTAGCAATATGAACATTTAACCTTTTTTTACCCTTAATTGTTATAACATTGTTTTCTAACGGGAATGTAAAATTCATTTGACTTTTAAAAGACAAAAGATAACGTACATCACTATAACTGTCTGTTAATATTATTCTATATCTCTTTTCATCATACAAATTCATCGATTCTGCTATTTTTTTAGGTAAGTTAATGATAACGTCATTCTGATTAAAATCGATCGTTAGCTCTTTATAAGGCACATACTCAACATTATTGTTTACTACTTTTATTTCATTATAGCTACACATAATTGCTTTTAAGGCTTTAAAATCAGTTTGATTATCATTTTCAATTTTTATGGAAATTAAATTACTATCCTCTACAATATCCTTTACAAAAATTGAATGATATCTTCTTGTAAGGTTAATTGAAAGATAACCTTTCTTCCCTACGTACGGGGTAATAGTAAATTGATCATTTGCAATTGTGTCTATATCTAAGGAATCATCATTTAAATAAGCAAAAGAGTAATAAGAATATAATTCATTATTTATTTCAAAAACAAAATCGTAAATTGTTGTATTATCATATTGAGATAATTGGCAAATACTATCTAGATTTAAAGAATACGTATGGAAACCAATATTTTTTAATAAAATAAAATGATCTTCTAATAAAATGCTCGAATCCTTATAAACTCTCTGTACTAAATAAGCATTCTTTACATTTCCATTCTCAATATTGATTGTTAACATATTATCATTTATTGTAATTTTATTTACGGTACACTTTTCACGCTTAATTTCTATTTTTAATTTAAATTTTCCTCCTTTCTCAGTAATCAATTTATAATCTGTATAATCAACATTATTTAATTCCGATTTAGAATCAATATTTATAGCATAACTTTTACCATTATTTATTATTTTAAAGTCTATTAGTCCCGCATTCTTTATCCCGAATTTTATCCTTTGTAAAAGATCTTCTATATTCAAATGAAAGATTAATAGATTTCCTTCAATGCGTTTAACTGTAAAGGCAATAAAATCATAGTACACATGTTTTGAAGCCACAAATCTTCCCGTATCTAGAATTCTAGCTTCCAATTTAATATCTGGATTAAGTTCATCTGTTTCTATAGACAATTCTAAAAAACCATCTAGAAATTTCAAACCTAATAAATTAGCAAACATACTTTGTAACTCCTATAAATATTTTTAAAGGTCATTATATTGTTATTATTATAGCTGTATAGTTGTATGGTCAAAACTTACAGTGACTAAAATGATAACTAGAAGGGATATGTCTTATAAAAAAGCAAAAATAATAATGTGGTATCAAAAAACGATTGTTCCAGTAGTTGACTTAAGGATTTACGTAGCGAATTCAGTGTACTAGACGTAACTATTTATAAATGGATTCAGGGTTAGGCTCCTGTAGAAGTCTGAAAGAGAATTGTCTATTTCCCCAAAGGAAAAGCGCGCCGTTGTACAGAACGAAATATTTACCCCTAATTAGCAGAAATCACAGCTATACATGGGGAGTGGCGCGCGAGTGAGAATAGTTTGCCAGGCAGAATCCTGTCCACCTGCCGCTTAGTATGTGAAACGTGACCTTATATAGTAAATTGATAAATATTATGTTAATTTGATGTATAAACTCATATGAAAAATTAAATCGAAACAACAATATGTGTGGTTGTTTTAACTCATTCTTTTTTAATTAACTGATTCACCACTCTCTCACTAGCTTTACCATCTTGATAATCAAAGAAATAATCCCTAAAAGGCTTAACCTTTTCAATTGCAAAATCATTATTAACGATTTTTTCGACAATTTCATCAGTATTCTTCACAAGATTTCCTGGTATAAATGACTGATATTCATAGTAAAACCCCCGTTGGCTAATATATTCTTCAACGTCAAACGCAAAAAATAACATTGGTTTATTCAACAATGAAAACTCAAAGCATATAGATGAATAATCAGTAATCAAAATATCCGTAATTAACAATAGATCATTTACTTCCCTATAATCAGAGAAGTCATAAAAAAAATCAACATATTGATAAGGAATCGTAATCTTATTTAGTACAATAAAATGCAACTTAAACAAAAATACATATTCGCCTTTTAAATTGTCATATAATTTTTTAAAATCTAATTGATCTATAGGATAATGCGCTTCTTTTCTTCCCCTGCCCCGAAACGTTGGTGCAAAGAGGATTACCTTCTTATCCTTTAAAAACGGATATTTTTCATATAGCTCTTCTTTTTTTCTTTTTTTATACTCTTCATCATAGAAAATATCGGTCCGTGGAATTCCTAGAGGAAAGATCTTTTCTTCATCAATATCAAATCCCTCAGCATATTTTGGTATGACATTACGCGAACTCACAACTGCTTTCGTATAATTTCTATGATCTTTAGAATTTATCTTAGGGCCTCCAGGTTGTCCTAATCTACTATAACCGAAAACCTTAAATGCACCTGCTCCATGCCACAATTGAATCAGGTCTGCCTTTTTTCGAATTTTGAGCGGAGAAATCATCGGGTAGTTTTCCTCTAATAGAGTTACTCTTGAAGTTGCCACGTAAAATGCAAGTTTAACTATTTCTAAAAACGTTTTTTTAACAAAACTATTTTCCTTAAACATAAATTTATAATCATAATTTAAGCCTTGTCTTTGCATTTCTTTATAAACATAAAGGAGATTTCCTCCAATTTCAGGTCTACTATCTGATGCAAATAGTATACGATTATTTTTTATAGGGAAGATATGAAAGATATAATATAGCAAAGTAAACATTTTTGTTCTCATAAATCTATAGATTGGACCAGGTTTCTTAGTTTTATTTTTAATATCACCATATAAAGCACTTGGATTAATATCTTTTATTTTAGTGGATTTTATTAGCATACTCTTTGAATCCATATCATAACTTACCATCAAATTGTGGAGCAATTGCGACTTTGATGAGAAATACTCCATTTTAGTACTATAAAAATCATCTTGTAAAAAATCCCTAATATCACCTAATGGTATATTTTTGGTAATTCTTTTTATTCCTTTAGTTTGAATATTTATATACGTTTTATAAGTACCTTCCGCTAGAGGTTTATTTTTTTCTCCTGACGTAGAAAAATTAATATTCCCCCTAAATCCTGCCCATAAATAAGTGTCACCAATGTTATTTTTTAAATTGAGTTTGTATATCGGGATATCTTCCAAAACAAAAGTTTTTTTATTTTGCTTTTCATCCACTAAAACTAAGCTCTTTTTTACGTCAAAATTTTTTTTCAAGGGAATATCTTTTATATAACAATATCCTTCTATATTTAGAATAGCTCCATTCCAGTGTAAAGTTGTAATCTTTATATCAAAGTCATCATACCTTTCTTCCTCTAATATATCATTTATTAAAGGAAGAACATTTTCAATTCTATCAGTTTTAATTGATAAATAATTATCTTTAATTGAAACATCTTCTTTATCTTCTGCTATTTTACTAATTTTGTCTTGCAATTCGTTTTTATAAACCATTTTTATATTTTACCCTTTCAAAATTTGATTTTAACCCTATTTATTAAAACTCATAACTCCGAATAAAAATTATTTTTATTTTAATCTAGTATATTTTCCAATATGTTATTAACAATCCTTTTTGTGGCATTTCCATTAATTTCATCAAAAAAACATGCTTGAAAATCCAAGACCTTTTTTTGGTCAAAACAGCCTTCCTTTATCCAAGCAGCTAATTCACTGGTTTCGCAAAAAAATGGGCCTGGAATAAAATCCATATAATCAAAATAAAATCCACGATCCTCTTGATAAGATTTTAAGTCATCAGCAAAAAAGGCAATCGGCTTAGCTAATAAACTGAAATCGAAGACTATTGAAGAGTAATCCGTAACCAATACATCAGAAATTACCATAAGTTCTTCGATTGAGAATTTTCCATTCATAGGAAAAACAAAATCGTTCAAGTAATCTATACAAACGTCTTTTTGAGTATAGGGATGAAAATGAGTTAGTAAAGCATACCCTTCTCCAAGGATATCTTTGAGTAATTTTATATCTAACGAGACATGAATGCTATTTTGATCATGACTCTTTCCTCGAAAGGTTGGTGCGTATAATATTAATTTCCTCTTTAATAACATTGGATATTTGTAATAAAAAGTCTTTTTTAATTTTTCGTGTGAATCAAGCTCAAAAAAATAATCTGTACGTGGCACACCTAAAGGTATGATTTTGGTTGGATCCATATTAAATGCCTCAGCATATATAGGTATCACATTTGCTGAACTGACATATACCTTTGAATAATTTGAATGAATTTTAATTTCATCTAGATATTTATCACTAGGTCCATCTTTATAACCCAAGGTGCTAAATCCAAACTTTTTAAATGCTCCAGCCGCGTGCCACAGCTGTATAATTTCCGTCCTTTTTCTCGGTTTAATAACATAAACTGGAAAATAATAATCATCAATTATAAATAATCTAGCAGTAGCAAGGTGATAGCTTGAAATAATTAAATTAAAAAAGTAAAGGGTTTTACCCAATAATGTATTTTTATATCTCCTTAACAAAAGTTTAATCTTCAAATTTAAATTTCTAGATACCATTTCTTTATAAACATAGAGCAAATTTCCATTTAAACTTTCTGCTCTACAGGATGCAAAGATAACCTTTCTATTATTCACGGGGATAAGACTTTTCGTTATGCAGAAGATTATTTTTATAATCCATTTTATTAGTGTAGTTCTGATTACTTTATATTTTTTCATTTAACTTCCTACCTAATATTTAACCGAAATCATTGTGTGTTTCTTAGATGTACTACTATATGTTCCATTTAATAATGGTTTTCCCCCATGATTTGGTTAAATCTTTCTCAAAAACATTAATTATGTCCTGTATTGTTGTTACTTCATTAACTGAACTAACTAGCGTTTCAAGATAATCCAATATATCAGGATACTTTCTTAATATGTTAACGGTTTCCACAAAATCTTTTCTCCCACTCCGACTGCTTCCGATGAGTGTCAATCCTTTTTCAAGGATCATACGGGTATTTGTTTCTATATAATTTTCCGAAACACCTAACAACGCTATAGTACCTTCTGGATGAATATGATCAATGATCTGGTCTAAAGCATATTGACTACCCATTCCACCAACACATTCAAAGGCATGATCGATTTTTAAAGTTTCAGGAATTTGATCTATAAGATAGACCGCATCAGCAAATGAAAAACGATCTAGCTTATATGATGTTTTCCCAAAGACTATAACTTTACTATCTACAAATTTCTTTTTTAATAATAATGATGTTATAAATCCTAAATTCCCATCGCCCCAAACACCAACTATTTCTCGACGAGAATGAGCCTTTTGATTGTAACGAGATATTGCATGCACGCTCACACTAACTAACTCCATGAATGCAGCAACATGTGGTTTAATTCCCTCAAAAAGCGGGACAATTCGATCTCTATTTAAAAAAACATAATCTTGCATAAAACCATCGTAGCCACTTGAACGAAATTTGCTGGAAGGTAAATAGTTTTCCGCAATAACTGAATCCTTCTCAACTGGTGTATTCGGTACCATAGCAACTAGTTGACCAACAGGAAATTCCTTATTCGGGTCAAATACTATTTTCCCGATTCCCTCATGAATAAGTGCCATCGGAAGTTTTTTCTCTAATATTTCTTTATCTCTTGAACCCGTATAGTATCTTTGATCGGCTGCACATATGGATAAATATGTAGGTCTCACAATAACTTTATCAGATACCAATGAGTATTCTTGATATGCAACCTCAAAACGTCTAGGAGAAACTAATCGATAAACCGGAGAAATCATAGTAACACCTTCTCATCAAGAAGTGCGTTTGCAATTTTTAAGTCATATGGCGTTGTAATTTTTATATTAAAAATTTCACCTTGTACTAGTCTCACTTCATCACCTTGTAATAAACAAATTTTGCATGCATCTGTTAGTATCGATTTTTGATCATCTGTTAACTTCATATAATTATTGATTAGCTTTTTTATATTAAAACTCTGTGGTGTTTGACCTTGATACATGCTACTTCTTAATGGTATATCGGATATTATCTTCCCATCCATAGATTGAACAATTGTATCAATTGCTTGAAACACTGTATCAACAGCACCATATTTCAGAGCATTATCTATATTTTCCTCAATTATTCTATGTGTTAAAAATGGTCTAACAGAGTCATGGGTAACAATTATATCTTCATCATTAATCCCAAATTCACTTTCAATGAAATGAATTCCATTCATAATAGATTCATTCCTATTTGCCCCACCCTCTACAACTACCAACCGATCATCTTTTCCAATAAATTTATTTATTATGTCGTTAGTATAGCTAATCCACTCTTTTGGAGATACAATCAAAATTTTATAAAATCGTTGATTCAATAGGAATTTTTCAATTGTATGAATTATTATGGGTTTACTTTTAAGAGTGAGATATTGTTTTGGCATATCAATATTCCCCATGCGGGTCCCTTTTCCACCAGCAAGAATTTCTGCATAAATCATAATCTTGTACTCCCCCATATTGTTAAAATTTATATTTGTGAATATAAGATAAGCCATGGTGAAATCTATAAAATTATTGCCTTTATGTCGACTAAAATCAAAAATTGATGAAATTAGTCACTAATACATTAAAACATTTTATCACAACTTTATGGAGTTTTAAATATCTTCCATTGTAGGATTTTCTGTTTTCAACATTTTTAACACCCCGAGTAAAATTATGCCTGTCAGTTATCGAAGCTTTGAACATTATTAAAACGTGGATGGATGAAGGGATATCGCTGATAATGGTGTTGATTTGCATTTCTGAAGGACGTAAGGGGATAAAGAGAGGACACTGTATTCTACACACATTGATTATGGTAATAACCAAAGGTGGCAGATTCCCATTTAATCAAAAAATGCAGCCAATTCAACGATGAAACAAGTGGCTTTAAAAAAGAATGTATGAGATACATAATAAAACGTAATGAACAAACCTTTTATTTAGTTTTCTGGCGTTTTGTTTCCGAAATGGCCTAAGCCAAATCAGAAACAAAACGTCTGGTTGACTCAAATATTGGTCACTTGCATTTTATTACGGAGAGGTCAGGTTTACTTTTAAGTATAACGGTCATCCAATATATATTCCTAAGCGACCAGAACTAACCGGTAAGGAATTTGACAATCCGCTCGGCGGCCCTCCCATCGATATCATCAAAAAACCGGTGTTTAAATTTTTTAATTTTTACCAGATCAAAATCTTCCCGGTTGACCCAATCAATGAGGTCTTGTGTTTCTTTAAATAATGGTCCGGGAATGAGAGATTTAAAGTCATAGTAAAAGTCACGTTCATGGATATATTCTTCAAGATCCGTTGCGATAAAAGCCATTGGGCGTTCGAGCAAACTGTAGTCAAACATGACGGTGGAATAGTCTGTAATGAGTAGATCGGCAATCACCAGCAACTCTTGAATGTCGAATTCTTCATGGATATGGATACAAAAGGCGGAATCTCTATTGACCGTTACCTCTTGCCTCATATAAGGGTGAAGATGGACAAGTAAAATATATCGATCCCCTAAATGACGCTCCATTAAATCAATGTCTAGCGGAATCTTAAAGGTATCTTGATAATGGCTATTCCCTCGGTAAGTCGGGGCATATAAAAGAATCTTTTTATTCCGGGATTCTGGAAAATGATCGACAAACTTTCTCTTGGTTCTTTGCCTAAAAGTTTCTGAGAGAAGGGCGTCCGTTCGGGGAATACCTAAAGGGATTATACGATCCTTCGGCATATTGAACGCCTCGGCATAATAGGGAATAACTTCACGACAACTTACAAAGACCATTGAGTAATTAGCATGTATAGGGACGCGTTTTAAATAGAAGGGGCTTGGCCCAAAAGGCTTACCAACTGTGCTGTGACCAAACTTTTTTAGAGCACCTGAGGCGTGCCACAATTGGACGATTTTGGTTCGTTCTCTCGGTTTGATGACATAAACCGGAAAGTAAAAATCATCAATAATAAAAAAGGCGGAATTGGCGAGATTCACGCATGCTTTTAACATATGAAAAACATATTTAACCTTACCCATATTTGAGCCATCAAATTTTTTGAACAAAAAATGAAAGTGATAATCCGGATGTAATTCCTTAAATTTTAAATATAAGTAATGAAGATTTCCTTCTATTGTATTGGAACGATATGAAGCAAAAGTGACCTTCTTTGGATTGACGCGGAGAAAAAGACATAATACACCATGCATGCTTCTAAGCAGCCATTTGACAATGATAGTAGGCAATAATTTTAAAAGACTCAATTTAATTTCCGCCTTTCCGGTGGACCTGATGCATTTATTAGATGGACATTATCACCGACGCTTACCACCTACGCTTGTAGGTGGAGGGATTTCGGAGCAATATTTACTCCTATACTATATTTTGATGTTTAGGACTTTCTTGACTGCCTTCCTTGTATTCATCGACTTCAAGTTTTAAAAGGTCGTTTAAAATAAATTTTAACTGTTTTTCTAATACCGGCCTTTGATTATCAATGGAATAAAAGATATTTAAGACGCGCTGCCTTTCCTTTTTGTATGTTTCGTGGTGATGGGCAAAACCTTCTTTAATCGATTCGATCAGCTCATCATGTGTTTTCACTTTCGGACCGGGTGTGACTTCATAATAGTTGTAATACATTTCATTGGATGTGCTTAGATATTCCGATAAGTCGTAGCAATAAAAGATGACAGGTCGATCGAGCATCAGATAATCCGTATAACAACTTGAATAATCCGTAATAAGCATATCCGCGTATTTTAACAGAAACTGTGGATCATATGGTTCTTTACTGATGTCCACAATATGTTCAAATTCCTTTGGGACATAGCCGGAACTATATAAGTGCATTTTTATCACAAACTTACATCCTAAGTCATGACAAAGTTGATTTATTTTTTTAAAATCTAGAACTTCATTGATATCCTTATCTAATTTCCCCTTATTGCGGTGTGTGGGCATATAAAGAATAACTTTATTCTTCCTATACCACTCGGGAATTAATTGGTCTTCATCGGTTTCTTTGAAAAAGATATCATTGCGGACTTGGCCAAGTTCAAGGACATTTTCTTTTTTTACAACGAATGTATTTGGATAATAGGACGATACTCTTTTGCTCGTCGAAACGACATAATTTCTTTTACCCAAATTGGTTTTCACAACGAGCATGCCAAAAAAACGCCGGATGGGATTCGGATCGTGAATCACTTTATAAGTAAATGTTTTCTTATTTTCTCCCCATACCTTTTTTAAACCTACCCCATGCCAAGTGTTATAAGAGATCACTCCACCCATTAGTTGGTTTTTAAAATCATCATTCAGTGCGTGTGAATGAATGGCGAGTTTTGCTCTCAGTTGGTAATAATAACCTTTTAAAGAGCGATGTAAATAGGCTTCAAACCCCAAGTCACGGAGTTCTTTAACAACCGAGGGGTGCTTGGCTATCCAAACACAATGGAGACTGGGTATTTTAACCAGTTCTAAAAAAAGATATTTCGGATTGCCCTTAAATCCCATCCCATTTTCTCCACCAAAGACAATGAGTTTCTTGGATTTTGGGACTAACTTAGAAAGCCCATGGATGCATACATTTATTGTTCTTCTTAAAATCAACCAGAGCCTTTTCTTAACTAACACATACAGAATGATGAACAAAAGAACCGTTTGAATGATGTTTAAATCATAAAGACTAAGATGCATGTCAAACACTCCAGTGGTTCAATGATTAACGAACAGCGGGATTAACCTTTTGGACACTCCCTATATTTAATTGCGGCAGAATTTGCTTGCGGACAATGATATTTTGCCCATCTAGACAAAGCCCCGCATCTGAAAGCAGATGATCAACAACCGCGCTGACATGTTCCGGTTGCATAATCGTGGATTGATCTTCATCAGGGGCTAACACTCGGCGAAGTTCGGTTGCGCATCTTCCTGGTGAAATGCAATAAACCTGTATACCATACTCGGATAGTTCTTCTGATAGGGTTTGCGACATGCTTATAACGGCTGCTTTTGATGAAGCATACGCGAGCCACCCCGGACGTGCGGAGCTGCCGGCAGTGGAGGCGACATTTAAAATTTTTCCGCCGGTTGCTTTCATGATGCGCACGACTTCTCTAGTAATTAAAAAGATAGAATGGACATTAATTTTATAGGTGGTTTCCCAATCTTCGATGCTCGTTTCAAGCAATGCTTTCGGATTGGCATAGCCAGCGACATTGAGTAAAAAATCAATACTCTCATACCGATTTCCAACGTTCGTAATAAGTTCTTTGACGTCTTCATAGTTTGTTAAATCGATAGCATGTATTTCGACATTTTTCCTATTATTCATTAAGCTTGCGGTTTCCTTTAACCCGTCTTCAGATCTTGATATTAAGATGAAATTTTGAATATCATCCC
>Ga0310828_1001261_pt1 | contig 15859 bp, 13 predicted proteins | sample WT_ome_3_FD_202242 | JGI IMG/M metagenome (GOLD analysis project Ga0310828, IMG submission 202242) | Sorghum-adapted microbial communities enriched on wild type (WT) sorghum from Joint BioEnergy Institute, Emeryville, California, United... ... | reverse complement strand
GGTAGGTGCGCCGGCGCCGGTAACCAGGTAGAACGTCATGGAGGGCCTTGGGGTCGGGTACGTCAGGTGGGGTTACCTGTGCACGTACTCCAAGGCCCTCTCTGCTGTCACCACGCCACGCCGGGCCGGCAGTCCACTACCGACAAGCCAGTCGCCCATCCCGGTTACCGGACAGGCTCTTAGGACTACCATCGAACTGTGTCTACATCACATCCTTCGTTCCCTTAACAGGTCGTAACGGTCTGCGTGAACGCGGGCGTCTACTGAGAACACGCCGACTGTGCCAAATGTGGTTGGCCTGTTCGGCCGGGCGGCCAGGGCATACGGCCGCCGCTGGCGTCGAGGCACAAGCTCAGCGTGTCACGCAGCCAGGACCACACCCATCAGCCGTCCGACCCACAGTGCCGGCCCATCGGCAAATACGAGCGACCGACGCCGGGTGGGCGGCGTCCGCCCTTGGCCAGGTCCACTGTTCTCGGCGTGAGTGTGTTGGGGGACCTTCGAGACCTACAGACGGCGACGGTCCCTGACGTGCCAGGCAGCAGATGCGAACGGACGGTTGGCGATCGGGTGAATCACCGCCTGCGGACGAGGTCCTACGCTCGTGGCCATGAGGACGGAGCTGGCGGGCCAGTACCAGCAGATGCTCGCCCGGCTGGATCGGCAAGCTGATCATCGAGACGTGGAACAGGCACTTCTCACGGCCGGGTGGACCCGGTGCGGCACCGGCGACTGGGCGATCGCGTTGCGCTCGCCGGACGGCACCGCCGCTGCGCGGATCAGCCCGTTCGATCCGACCGGCCCGTACTCCGCCGAGCTGTACCGGCAAGCGGCACACACCCGCCAGGTCCCAGCGCTGTTCGCGCACCGTCGGCTGGCCGGCGGCGGAGATCTTCAGCTGCTGGAATGGCTTCAACACGTTCCCGAGGCAGAAGCGGTCGCCTTTCGCCGGTTGATCGCCGACAAGGCACGGGAGGTCGCCGAGCTTGTCGATATCATCCGCTGTGTCCACGAACAGGCGCAGCGGGCGCTACCATGGTGCGGACCACTTGACCTGAATCCGACCAACGTCATGCGCACCGTTGACGGGCGCCTGGTCGTCATAGATTTGTTTTACGCCGACGGCCCGAGCCTCTACAAGGCCGCGGCCACGGATCCCAATCTCGTCGTCGCACTCATTCCAGAGGCCGAGCGGCGATTCATGACAGAGATTCCCTTGGGCGCCTCCGGGCCTTGGGCGTCGGCGGAACGGGAAGCATTACGCGCAATCATCGCCGCAGCCGACGCCCGCAAGGCCGCACATCAATAGACCTACCAGGACCGGCTCGCCATCTGGCGTCAGTGGCGCGAGCTGGCCGGGAGCGCGTGACATAGCATGCTCGTCGTGCCACCTGCCGACGCCATCGGCCGGGCCACTGATGGGCCGCCTACGGCGTGAACACCCGACTGCGCCTTCGGCCATCTGCGAAGCCCGCACGTTCTGCCAGACCGGCATCGAGTTCCGCCTTACCCGGCAACACCGACGCGGCTACCCGCCTATCACGACCGGACCCACCTGGATAGCGGCGCGTCCGAGCGCTCAGCGTCGGCCACCACGGTAGGTCCGTGCCAAGTGTCAGGTGCGCCCTGGTGGGTCGACCATTACGGCGACGACCGACGACACCGGCACCGGCCCGGCACACCGGGAGTCGTTCGACCGGGCGCGGTTATCGCCCATGACGAAGACGGAGTCGGCCGGCACGGAAATCGCCGCGAACCGGCGCGGCCCGCAGTAGTTCGGGTTCGGCGGATCGTCGAGCGAGGCGTCCTCAACCACATATGGCTCGGCCAGCGGCTTACCGTCGACCGTCACCTTGCCCGACGTATCGCAGCAGGCGACGGTTTCGCCGCCGACCGCGATGACGCGCTTGAGTAGTGGTGCCTTGTGGTCACCCCAGGGGCCGCCGGGGGAACGGAACAGGACGACATCGCCGCACCGTGCCTCATACGTGCCGGACACTTTCCGTACGGTGACAACCTGGCCGGCCTTCACCGTCGGCTCCATACTGACGCCGCCCTGGGTGAACTGTTCGGTGGCTCCCGTCTCGGCCGCGTCACCGTCGCCGCAGCCGGCAACAGCCATCATCACGAGTAGGAGCACCATCAGGCTGCGCATTCCGCGGATCCTACCCAGGACGCAGTATCGTGCGGTCCGCCGGGCGGGGCGCTACCCTGCCGCGCCACCCCCATACGTCCCGTGCGCTGTCCTGCCACCATGCGGGCAACTGGGCGAACGGTAGTTGGATGGCCCTGCGGGAGCCAGCCTGGCCGGGTGGCCGGCACCATGAGCGTCGCGGCGATGGCGAATCCGTTCTGCTTGGGCGCAACCAGCTTGCGGTGCTCGTACTCGTAGGCCTTCAGGCCCTGCCGGAGGTCGTCGCGGTGTTCGGCCAGCGTCCGCGCCAGCGTGTACGCCCCTGCCATTGCCAGGCTCGATCCGTCTCCGAACAGTGACACCGAGGATGCGGCGTCGCCGAGCAGTCCTATGTGCCCCTTGGACCAGGTGTCGAGGCGTACTTGGCTGACGGCATCGAAGTAGAGGTCTCCGGCATCGCGTACCCGCTCGATCAGCTCAGGCACGACCCAGCCACCGCCCGCGTACGCCTGCTCGACGATGCGCTTGTGCTGGGCGGTGTCGCGGTAGTCGTAGCCTGGCACGGGTTTGCTGCGCCAAATGAACGCTGCGATGCCGCCGTCGCCGCGGACCGGATGGACGGAGGCGAGGCGGCCGGGCATGCCGTAGAGCAGCACGTCGGTCGTTGGATTGAGTTCGGGCTCGACGGGCAGGGTGGCCACGTAGAGCCCGCGGTGCGTGACGAAGTCCGTCCCCGGTCCAGGCGAGCCTGCGGACCATCGAGTGCTGTCCGTCGGTGCCGATGACCAGGTCGGACCGGCGTGGTGCGCTCCGTTCGAAGGTGACGTCGACGCCGCTACCGTCCTGGGCAAGGGCTGAGATGGAATCGCTGTAGATGAACTCAGCGCTGTCGGCTGAGGCGTCGGTGATGATCCTGGCCAGGTCGGCCCGGGGCACCTCGACCTCGGTGGCCCGGCTGACCGACAGGTCGACGCGGCTCTTGCGCCGTCCCTGCGCGTCGACGAAGGCAAGGCCGGTCGTCGCCGTCGCGGCGGCACGCAGCCGGGGGAGTAGGCCCATCTTCTCGGCGATCGGAAATGCTGGTCCGCGTACGTCGACGGGGTTGCCGCTGGAGCGCGGGCCGGCGGCGCGTCGGCTCCGAGGCCGGCTACGACGGCACCCGGCACAACACGATGATGGCGTCCTATATGGATGCTCTGTCTGCGCGAGGCTTGGTGCGTTCGGATCTGGCGACGCCGGAGCTGACCTACGCCTTCCAGTCCGTGTTCGAGGGCTTCATCTACGCCGAGCGCACGGCCGGTTCAACGGGGACGCGTGACGAGCGGGCACGCTTGCTTTCGGCCACGGTCGAATCGGCGTTCTCCCGGCCGGGTACTCCCGACGCCGCCCTCGCCGACGAGGTTGCCGCGCTGCTATCCGGCCTGGTCTGATCCGCGTCGGTTCCGAGAGAAAGGGCTGCGGGGCGGGGGCGCTCCGGATCGGCGGCTGGCCCGTCCGCGTAATTGGGGTGCGCCGGACGAGGATGCAGGGCAAGCTTCACGCGATGATTGATCCTTCTGCTCAGGAGACGGCGACGGCGGTGCCGGAGGCCGTCGGGTATGTGCGCGACCTGCTCATCGGTTTCGGCGCTCCGTGGTTCCTCTGCGGTGGGTGGGCTGCGGATGCCTGGCTCGGGCGCCAGACGCGCGATCACTGGGACGTCGATATTGCGGTGTTTCACCGTGACCAACGCGCTGTCTTCGAGCACTTCTCGGGCTGGGCACTGGTTGGCCACGACCCCAACGTGCCGGACGACACCGCCGAGCCATGGAACGGTCGACACCTCGACCTGCCTGCACACATTCATGTCCCGAAGCTCGGCAGCCCACTTGCCGCCTCAACGGCAGTGACCCACACGGACTTCGAGTTCGAGTTCCTACTCAACGAGGACTCCGACGGCTACTGCGTTCTCCATCGTGACCTGGACGTCTCCATCCCGCTGGACCGCTGCGTCCAACCGTCTTCCTGGGGACTGCCCACAGCCGCGGCGGAGGTTGTCCTGTTCTTCAAGGCCGGTGGAGGCCTGAGTGTCAAGGACATGCGAACAGCGGACAAGCTGTTCCGGCCCCGCGACGAGCAGGACTTCTTCGCCCTCCTGCCAACGCTGTCCGAAGCTCAGCGCTCGTGGCTGCGAGAGTCAATCGGGAAGATCCGGCCCGGGCATCCGTGGCTGGTTCACCTCGACACCTGAGATTGGGTACGCGCCGAGTAGATCAGTCTCGACGGGCGGGAACGGTGGAGCTCGGTGGCTGAGTCGTTGGTGGATACGGGCAACGGCGCGGCCGAGGTCGGCGAGCGCGTGGTGGCGCCCACGGGTGATGCGTACCGCGCTGATGGGACGCGACGATCGGGCGCAGCGTTGCGTGACGGAGGCAAGGCTGTTCGACGCGGCCGTGCCGGTACCTTCGCAGAGGGCTGAGCCGGGCTCTGGGCGGGCATACTCGACGGGTGTCTACGGTGGAGCGAGTAACATCTCCGGCCCCGGAGGGCCGCCTCATCCTCGTGTGCGGCCAGGAGGGTGCTGGCAAGTCAACCATCATCCGTGCGCTGCTGCCCCACACGCCCAACGGCGCCCGAATCGATGCGGAAGACATCGGACAAACCAACCCATGCCCGATGGACGACGAGTTCTTCGACCTGCTCCGAGGCAACGTCGCGGGCTTGGTGAAGAGATTCTGGGCCGCCGGCTACGTCAACGTCATCGCTGGGAGCTTCCTCCGCGACTACCGCGACTACCTCGCCTTCCGGCGGTTGCTGCCAGGGCCGACGGAGGTGTTCCTGGTGGAGCTACTGGTCGACAAGGACGTGCGTGACCACCGAAGGCTCACCCGAGCGAAGCAGACGACACAACGTTGGCGCGACATGGTCGACCTGATTCCGGAAGATCGGACCATCCGGGAAGCCACCAACGCCGACTACCGGTACCTCGGCCTGGATACGACCAGTCTGAGTATCGCCGAGACGGTCCACCGGATCGTGGACGCCATCCCAGAGATCTACCACCAGTAGTAGTGCTGACCGGCTCACGCTCCTGCCGCATGCCGGCGCTGGGTGGACGGTGGTTGGATGGCACCGCGGGAGCGGGAGCGAGGGCGGGTCGGGACCGGCCGCAACGTCCCCCTCCATTTGAGGGGTTGTCCTGGTCGGCGGCTGGTGTTGGGCTGACGGGAGCGGCAGGAATGTTTGTGTAGGTGCTGGCCGACCGGGAGTGCCCATGACCCAGGACTTGTCCGTTCTGCGAGCCGGTTGTCGCTGGCAGCGGGAGCTGTGCGCGAACAACGGATCGCCAACCTACGTCGCGCTCATCGACGGCCTGCTCGACCGGCTCGGCGTGGACGAGGTCATTACGGGCTTGCTGGCTGATGATGGCCAGGACCCGATCCGGTCTGCCCTGTGCCTCCGGCTGTTCGGCGCGGTGAACAGGCTCGCCCAGGCGACCCCCAACTGCGGCTTGACCGATTTCTACCCCACGTACGGCGGTGAGGTGGACCTCGACCGAGTAGTCGAGGAGTTCTTCGGGTTCGTCACGGGGAATGCGGCCGCCGTGGCGGCCGAGCTTCCAACGCCGGTCCAGACCAACGACGTGGGCCGAGTCGTCCCGCTGGCGGCGGCGATGGCTTATGTCACAGCGGTGACCGGACTGCCGCTTCGGCTTTTGGAGGTGGGCGCCAGCGCGGGACTCAACCTGTTGCTGGACCACTACCGCGTCGAGGCTGACGGCGCCTCGTGGGGCCCCGTTGATTCGCCACTCAAGCTGGACGGGGATTTCGAGTTGGGCACCCCGCCGGCCGACACCCCGGTCATCATCGAGCGGCGCGGATGCGACATCAATCCGCTCGATGTTCGCGATCAGCGGACTGCTGATCTGCTGCGCTCCTTCATCTGGCCCGAACACGTGGTGCGTCGGCGGCAATTGGACGCCGCGATCGATGTCGCGCGATCGGTACCCGCGTTGGCCATCGATGCTGCCGACGCCTCGGCATGGGTTTCGGTGTACGCCGCCGACCGCCCCGTCGATGTGTGCACGGTCGTCTTCCACTCGATCGTGCTGCCGTACCTGTCTCCTGACGAACGCCTCCAGTTCACCCGTCTGATTCGCCGGATGGGTGCGGCAACCGACGAACGCAGACCCCTGGCGTGGGTGTCCATGGAGCCCAGCGACGAGGACGCCGGCAACGTCCTGCTCGCCTGCGAACTCTGGCCAATGGGCAAGCGGGTGGTGCTCGCCACAACGACACCCCATGGTTTTCGAGTGCGGTGGGACCCGAAAGAAGCACCCGCGGTCGGAGGGAGCCGGGATGTCGCTCCAGGACGCGGCTTCGGCGGCTCAGCCTGACCATGGGGGAGCGCGGCCGGGTCGAGTCGGCCGTTACTCACACCAGGCCGCTCGAGCGGTGGATGCCCGCCAGGGCCTGAGCACCGGCGACCGAGCAGCCTTACTGTCGTAGCAGTATGACCACGTCAGGTTGGTCCGTTGGCGCTGGCTACGCAAACCCTCCGCCGGGCCTCCGCCCTGATCAGGATTCAAGAAGCGACCGGGTGTCGTCGGGCCTACCATTTTCCCATGGCCGGCATTACGCAGAGCCCTAACCGGCGAAAGGGGAATTCGAGAATGGCTACGAAAACTACCAAGGCCCAGTCCGAGGGCTTCAGCGCGGCGGAGCGTGCCGCGATGAAGCGGCGCGCCGCGGAGCTACGCGCCGAGGGTAAAAAGGGCGCCAAGAAGGCGGACGATCTGCAGGCGGTCCTTGATGCGATGAAGGAGCGGGGCCTCCGCTCCTCGCGTGACAGTCACCCTCGCGTAACGCTTGGGCTGTCCCGACAAGCCCTACGACGAGGGAGGCCCCTTGGTGGAAGAGTATGACGGCCGGCAGTACGTCGGCATCGACCTGCACAAGCGGCGTAGCGTGATCGTGCGTATGACGCCGGAGGGTGAGCGGATCGGACCGGTGGTGCGCATCGACTCGGACCCGTTCGAGCTGGCGGCCCCAGATCGCCTCGTGGGGCGAGGCGCCTGAGGTCGTCTTGGAGGCCACCTACGGCTGGTACTGGGCCGCCGACGTCCTCGCTGAGCACGGCGCCCGGGTCCATCTGGCGCATGCGTTGGGCGTTAAGGGATTCGCGTACCGGCGGGTCAAGAACGACGAGCGCGACGCCGCCGATTTGGCGGACCTGCTGCGGATGGGATCCACCCCGGTGGTGACGACGTCGATGGCCGGGGTGAAGATCGCGGCGCCACCGGCGCCCACGAGGATCTCGGCGGGCAGGACCAGCGTGAGGTAGCCGCTGGTCACCTCGATCTGGGTCAGCAGCGCCAGCCCGGTCGCGGACACGAGCAGGCCGGACGCGATCAGCACGCGGGGAGGCACCCGGGAAGCGAGCCGCCGGGCGACGCCGTACCCGGTCGCCGTCACCGCTGCTGCCATAGGCAGGAACGCCAGCCCGGACCGCAACGGGGAGTATCCAGCGACGGTCTGGAAATGGTAGGTGAGCATGAGGAACATGCCGAACGAGCCGATGACGCCGACGGCAAGGGCGAGGTAGGCGCCGATCCGGTCCCGCTGCCGGAACAGTCGCAGCGGCAGCAAGGGCCGCGGAAGTCGAGCCTGCAGCGCGACGAACGCGGTGAGGGCAGCCACGCTGGCCGTGATCGGGAGGACCACGCGGCCGGCGGTCCACCCGTGCTCGGCGGCCTGCGCGCAGCCCAGGACCAGTGTGGCCAGGCCGGCGGTGGCCAGGACGGCCGGCATGAGTTGGATCGAAACCTCGCCGCGGCCCGGCGACGCGGGCAGCACGACCCGACCCACCAGCAACACGCCAAGGGCGATGGCGACGTTGATGAACAGGCACCACCGCCAGGTGAGGTAGTCGGTCAAGGTGCCGCCGAGCAGCAGGCCGACCGCGGCACCGCTGCTGGCCACCGCCCCATAGACCGAGAACGCCGTGGCACGCTGCCGAGGCCGATGGAAGAGAACCGTGATCAGGGACAGCGCGCTCGGGGCGAGTACCGCCGCGAAGGCCCCCTGCAGCGCACGGCCGGCCACCAGCGTCGGCAGGTCGGGGGCTGCCCCGGCCAGGGCTGACGCCGAGGCGAACCCGCCCAGCCCGACCAGGAACGAGCGGCGGCGTCCGAACCGGTCGGCGGCCCGCCCGCCGACCAGCAGCAACCCGGCGAAGGCCAGGGTGTACGCCGTGATGACCCACTGCCGGTCGGCGCCGCGGAAGCCCAGTGCCGGCTGCATCGACGGCAGGGCGATGTTGACAACCGTGGCGTCCACGGCGGTCATCATCTGGGCGGTCGCCACGACGGCCAGACCAGCCCATCTGCCCCGGCCGGCCGGCGCCGCGGCCTTTGCCGGCGTCGCGGCCGTCGCTCCCCGCCGGTCGGGCGGTCGCCGCGGGGGTTGGTGCCGTCTCACGTCCGGGCGCGCCCATGGTGACCTCCTCGCGCTGTCGCTGCCGGTGATTCCAGGCGGGCATCGAGACCACTGTGCCGCGGGCCGCGCGGGAAAACGTCGGCCAAGTGGCTGATGTGGTGGGCGGGAGAGGGCTGATCCGCCGGGCTAGCCCGACGGCCGAGAGGTGGACGGCGCGGACAGGCCGTCACGGTTGGCGCTGGCCAGCGAGGCAAGGCTGGCTCGGTTGGTGATGTTCAGCTTGGCGTAGATGTGCGAGAGGTGGGTCTTGACGGTGGCCCGGGTGACGAACATCCGCTGGGCGATCTGCGGATTGGTCAGCCCGCCGGCGACCAGGCGGACCACCTCCAGCTCGGTCGAGGTGAGGCTGGCCCAGCCGGTCGGCGGCCGCTGCCGCGTGCCACGGCCGCGGCGGGCCATCGCCACCGCGTCCATAATGGAGAGTTCCGCTCCGGCGGTGCTGGCGGCGGTGTACTCGTCGTCGCCGAGCACGGCGCGCAGCGTGGCCATCGCTTCCTCGTATCTCGGCCGGTCCACCGGTGGCCGCGGGTAACCCATCCGCGCCCGAGCCGCGTCGCTGGCGGCGAACAGTCGGGCCGCCGCGGCACGCCGGTCGGCACACGCCAGGTACGCCAACGCGTCGAGGCTGTCCACGAGAAATGTCTGCAGCCCGGCCGCGTGCCGCACCTCGAGCGCCTCATGGTGCAGGGCGGCCGCCCGGACCAGGTCGGTCTCCGCGGCCAAATAGCCCATCTCATCAAGGAGCCCGGCGATGACGTACGGAGCGCCGAAGCCGCGGGCGAGCGTCAGCCCTCGCTGCGCGTACTCGGCCGCCTCGGCGCGGCGATCGAGCCGGCGCAGCGCACTGACCAGACCGGGAAAGCACCGGGTGGCGGTCCACACATCGCCGGCCGTCCGCTCCGGCTCGATTCCCCGCTGAAACCACCGCATCGCGCCCGTGAGGTCTCCGGCCCACAGGTCGAGGAGGCCGAAGACGGGCGTGAACCTGACCACGTCCGCGTCCGGCGTCTGCTCGACGTCCCAGACGACGGGGGCGGCGATCCGGCGGGCCCGCTCGATGTCGCCACCGATGGCGAAGGCGAGGGCCGCGTTGACCACGTTGGTACCCACGGCGAAGTAGTCACGCAGCGGTGCCACGATCGCCGACTCCTCCTCGGCCAGGGACAGCGCTTTGGTGACATCGCCCCGATGCATCGACGCGTACACCTCGACCCCGCGGGCGAACCCGGCGGTCCACCGGTCGTGCCGAGGCCAACTCGCCTCATACGCGGCGCGCGCCAGCGCCACCGCCTCGCCGTGCCGGTCTCTGGTGGTGAGCGAGTACGCCGCAGTGACCGTCCCCCAGTCCCGGGCGAACGGGTCACCAACCTGCGCGCCCAGTTCGCTGCCCTCGGCCGCCAGCTCCTGGCACCGGTCCATGTCGACGAAGAACTCGGTGAACGCGAGCATGGTCAGGCACCGGGCCCGGGTCTGCCCGTCCTGGACCTCGCCGGCGACCTGAAGCCCTCTGGCGGCCCATTCCGCGCACCGACCGCGCTGGCCGGCGACCATGGCGAGCATGGCCAGCCCGCACCACAACCGCGCCTGCAGGCTGGACCGTTCCTCCGGTGCCAGTTCGGCGGCGCGCCGCAGGAAGTCCAGCCCTTCCCGGGCCTGTCCGCGGAGCATCCACTGCCGGGCCATGGCGGCGGACAATCGCCGCCCCTGCTCGGCGCGGCCGGGGGCGGTCAACCCCCAGCGCAGGGCGGCCGCGATGTTGTCGCGCTCGCCGTCGAGCACCTCCCGCCAGGTGTCCTGATCCCGCTCCAGCTCGGGCTCGGCCCGCTCAACCAGCGCCAGGAAGTACGCCAGGTGCCGGTCACGGATCGACTCCAGCTCACCGGCCGCCCGCAGTTTCTCGTCGGCGTACTGCCGGATGGTGTCGAGCAGCCGGTAGCGCATCTCCGACCGTCCCGGGGAGAGCACCACCAACGACTTGTCCAGCAGCCGCCGCAGTAGCAGCCTGCGTACCGCGAGGAGCTCGTCACGCCGACCGATGAACCGCGTCAGCGAGACCGGCAAGCCGATGCTCACAAGACCGACTCTAACCACCTCGCTGGCGACCCCAAGATCGGTTGTGATCAGGGGGAGACCAGACCGGTGCGGTACGCCACCACGACCGCCTGGACCCGGTCGCGGAGGCCGAGCTTGGCCAGGATCCGGGCGACGTGGGTCTTCACGGTCGCCTCCGACAGGTGCAAGCGGCCAGCGAGTTCGGCGTTGCTCAAGCCCTGCGCCAGCAGGCTCAGTACCTCCAGCTCACGCGGGGTCAGCGCGGCCAGGTCCCGATGGATGGCCGGCGGGTTGGTGTCCTGCTGGGCGAAGCGTTGCACCAGCCGGCGGGTGATCGCCGGCGCCAGCAGCGCGTCGCCGGAGCGGACCAGCCGCACGGCACTCACCAACTGCTCCGGGGTGACGTCCTTGAGCAGGAAGCCGCTGGCCCCGGCGGTCAGCGCCGAGTACACATAATGGTCGAGATCGAAGGTCGTGAGCATGATGATGCGTGGCGCTTCGCCAGCGTCGGCGAGGATCTGGCGGGTGGCCGCGAGGCCGTCCATCTGAGGCATCCGGATGTCCATCAACACCACGTCGGGCCGGTGCCGCCGCACCGCGTCGACGGCCTCGACCCCGGTCGTGGCCTCGGCGACCACGTCGATCCCGTCGGCGGCCAGGATCATCCGGAACCCGGCTCGGACCAACGCCTGGTCGTCAGCGACCACTACGCGCAGCGCCGCGGTCATGGCACCTCCAGCGGGATCCGGGCCTGGACACGGTATCCGCCGGTCAGTCGCGGGCCCGCCTGCAGGGTGCCACCGTAGACCGAGAGCCGCTCGCGCAGACCGATCAGCCCTCGTCCGGTCCCGGTACCGGCGGTCGCGCCGGGTCGGCCGCCGGTGTCGGTGACCTCGACCCGCAGGTGGTCCGCGGCGTACTCGACGAGCACGTGCACGGACGCGCCAGCCGCGTGTTTGACGGTGTTCGTCAGCGCTTCCTGCACCAGCCGGTACACGGTCAGCTCGATGCCGGACGGCAGTGGCCGTCGTTCCCCGCGTACCTCGAAGTCGACCTCCACCCCGGAGTCGCGCATCCGCTGCACCAGCGCGTCCAGCCCGTCGAGGTCCGGCTGCGGCGCCAGGTCGGTCTCGCCCTGCGGACCGGAACCGTCGCCGTCCATCGTGAGCAGCCCCATCACGTGCCGCAGCTCGGTCATCGCCGCCCGGCCGCTGGCCTCGACCGCGAGCAGCGCCGCCCGTGCCTCGTCGGGCGTGGTCTCCATGACCTTGCGGGCGGCACCGGCCTGGATCACCATCACGCTAACGTTGTGCGTCACCACGTCGTGCAGCTCCCGGGCGATCCGGGCGCGTTCCCGCTCGGTCGCCTGGCGCAGCGCCTCGATCTGCTCGTGCTCCATCGCCGACATCCGCGCCCGGCCCTCGTCGGCGTGCTGTTTCCACCGGCGTAAGCCTTCGGCCGCCACCGCGATCGGGAGCAGGATCAGGAACGGCACCGCGCTGTCGGAGACCGAGCTGGCGTCCGTCTGCAGCCCGGCGTGCAGCATCGCGGCCACCGGCAGGCTGGCCAGCGCCGGTACCTTGTACGGGCTGAAGACCGCGGCGCTGTAGCCGGCGATGACGCAGGCGAAGAACGACAGCCGCAGCGCGGCCGGGTTGTCCTGGACCAGCACGGCCGTCGCCAGCACGACGCTGAGCACCCCCAGCGGGTACCGGCGGCGGAACACCAGCGGCAGCGCGACCAGCAGCAGGAGCACGGCCGTCCAGCCGGTCCCGTCGTCCTCAACCGGCAGGAACGGCGGCCACACCGGGTCGGGGGGCAGCGGCCGGTCCGGCTCCACCGGGTAGACGTCGCCTGGATAGATCTCGACACGGCGCACCGCCGGCCGGTCGTCGAACTCGATGTCACCCGCCTGGATCGCGACGAGGCCGAGCCCCAGCGCCACGAGCGCGTCGAACACCTGCCCCCGGCGGGACAGCGGCGGCAGCGAGCCGACCGGACGCGCCAGGGCCCGGACGCTGGCCCATAGCCGGCTGGCCACCGCACGCCCCGTCACCGGTTCATTCTCGCCGCCGGAACAGGTCGGCGGCATCCGCCCCAGGGAGCGGCGAGGCTACATCGCACGCCTACATCGCAAGGATGACGCCACCGTCGCTCATTCCGATGCGGTACCGAAGATGCCTCCCGCTGCCGATGCGCCCAGTTCGTACCCGCCCATAGCGTCAGCGCGGCAAGTTCACGACTACGTGAGGAGACGGTGACGTGACCGCACCGCTGATCCAACTGCATGAGGTGACACGCCGGTACGACGAAGGACTGCCGGCGTTGCACGAGGTGTCGTTGAGCGTCGCGCCCGGCGAGGCGGTGGCGATCCTCGGCCCGTCCGGCAGCGGCAAGTCGACGCTGCTCAACCTGGTGGCCGGGCTGGACCGGCCGAGTGCCGGCACGGTCACCGTCGACGGTGTGCGGGTGGACAAGCTCGGCGAGGCGGCCTCGGCCCGGTACCGGAGGGCCCGCATCGGCCTGGTGTTCCAGTTCTTCAACCTGCTCGACGACCTGACCGTCGCCGACAACGTCGTGTTGCCGGCGCAGCTGGCCGGGATGGGCCGCGCCGCCGCCCAGCGTCGGGCAACCGAGCTGCTCGACCGGCTCGGCGTCGGCCGGCACGCCTCCGCGTACCCCGGAAGGCTCTCCGGCGGGGAACGGCAGCGGGTGGCGGTCGCCCGCGCGCTGATGAACCGGCCGGCGCTGCTGCTGGCCGACGAGCCGACCGGGGCACTGGACACCGCGTCCGGCGAAGATGTCATGCGGCTGCTGTCCGAGCTGCACGCCGACGGCCAGACCATCGTCCTGGTCACCCATGACCTGGTCCTCGCCGAGAGGTGCGCGACCCGGACCGTCCAGCTCCTCGACGGGCGGGTCGCCGCCGACTCCGCGATGGAGCAGGTCCGATGAGCGCGCTGACCCGGGTGGTTCGTTCCGGGGTGGGCCGGCGGCGGGTCCAGACGATCGTGATCGGCCTGGTCGTGATGATCGCGGTGACCTCGGCCGTGCTCGGCGGCTCGTTGATGGTGGCCTCGCAGGGACCCTTCGACCGGGCGTTCAGGCAACAGCAGGGCGCGCATCTCACCGCCCAGTTCGACGCCGGTACGGTCACCCAGACGCAGCTTGCCGCGTCCGCGGACGCCGCCGGGGTCGTCGCGGCGGCGGGACCGTTCCCCACCGCGCAGGTCGAACTGGCCGACTCGATGGGCCGCCCGGTGCCGCCGCTGAACGTCGTCGGGCGGGCCGATGCGGGCGGCGCGGTCGATCAGGTCACCATCGTCGAAGGCCGCTGGGCGACCGGCCCCGGGGAGATCGTGCTGGGCGCGGGGGGTCGCGTTCCGTCGCCGCCGGAGGTGATCGGCGAGCAGTGGCGGGTCACCAACGCGCCGGGCAGCCCGTCGGTGACCGTCGTCGGGATCGCCCGGTCGGTCAGCCGGACCGGCGACGCCTGGACCACCCCGGCGCAGCTCGCCGCCTGGACCGGACCTGACGGTCCCCGCACGTACCAGATGCTCTACCGGTTCGCCGCGGCCGACACCACGGAGCAGGTCCAGACCGGTCGGGAAGCGGTCGAGGCGAGCCTGCCCGCGGGCGCGCTCGCCAGCGCCCAGTCTTGGCTGGATGTCCGGCGGGAGGAGACCGGCGACACCATCCTGCTGGTGCCGTTCCTGATCGCGTTCGGCGTGCTCGGCGTGGTCATGGCGGTACTGATCATCGGCAACGTGGTCGCCGGCGCCGTCTCCACCGCCACCCGCCGCATCGGCATCCTCAAGGCGCTCGGCTTCACCCCGGCACAGGTGGTCCGGGCGTACGTGGGCCAGGCGCTCATCCCGGCCACGGTCGGTGCGGTGCTCGGCGTGGTCGCCGGAAACCTCCTGACCGGGCCGATCCTCGGGCAGACCAACCGCCTCTACGGGACGAACGACAGCGGGGTCGCGCTCTGGGTCGATGTGGTGGTGGTCGGCGGCGCGCTCGCGATGGTGGCCGTGACCGCCTTGGCCGCTGCCGCCCGGGCCGGCCGGCTGCGCAGTGTCGACGCGCTCGCCGTCGGCCGTACCCCCCGACCCGGCCGTGGCCAGTGGGCGGCCCGGCTGGCCGGCCGGTTGCCGATCTCCCGGCCGGTGACGCTCGGCCTGGCGCATCCCTTCGCCCGGCCGGTACGAGCGATCAGCATCGTCGCCGCGATCGCGTTCGGCGCCGCCGCGGTCACCTTCGCCGTCGGGCTCGGGTCGTCGCTGAATCGGGTCCAGGAGGTCGAGGACGTCGCCGACGTCGAGGTCGGGCCGGCGCTCATGGTCGCGCCGGGCGGGCCGCGACCTGGTCCAGGTCCGCTCCGGCCGCGACCGTTGGACGATCCGGCCGCGATCGAGAAGGTGATCGCCACCCAGGCGGGCACCGGCGGGTACATGGGTGTGGCCCGCACCGAGATCACCGCGGTCGGGATCACCGGAAAGCTCGACGTGGTCGCCGTCACCGGGCCCGACTCGGCGCGCTACTACCGGATGGTGTCCGGTTCATGGCTGACCGGACCGGGGCAGATCGTCGTCTCCACGCCGTTCCTGACCGCTGCCGGCAAGCGGGTGGGGGACCGCATCGTGTTGACCCACAACGACGTCGACATCACCGTCACGATCGCCGGCGAGGCGTTCAATGTGGACAACGACGGCATGCAGGTCATCACCGACATCGCCACGCTTCGCCAAGCGGAGCCGGAGCTGGCGCCGATGACGTATTTCGTCACGGTGCGGCCCGGCATCGACGCCGGGAGGTACGCCCAGGCGCTGTCGGCGGCGCTGCAGCCGCTCGGCGCGGAGGCCAACCAGCTCAGCCACGATCCCGACGAGATGATCATCATCATCAACACGCTGACCGGGCTGCTCAGCCTCATGCTGATCGTCGTCGCCGGTCTCGGCGTGATGAACACGGTCGTGCTGGAGACCCGCGAACGCGTTCACGACCTGGGCGTACACAAGGCGCTCGGGATGACGCCGCGGCAGACGACGGCGATGGTCATCGCCTCGGTCGTGGTCACCGGCCTGATCGGCGGCTCGCTCGGTACGGCGGTCGGCGTGCTGCTGCAACGCGCGGTCGTCACTCAGATGGCCAGCAGCGTCGGCTTCCGACTGCCCGACTCGGTCCTGGACGTGTACCG
>Ga0310828_1001252_pt1 | contig 15956 bp, 15 predicted proteins | sample WT_ome_3_FD_202242 | JGI IMG/M metagenome (GOLD analysis project Ga0310828, IMG submission 202242) | Sorghum-adapted microbial communities enriched on wild type (WT) sorghum from Joint BioEnergy Institute, Emeryville, California, United... ... | reverse complement strand
GGCTCTGGTGGTGGTCGCCGGCGGGGTCTGGACCGGCTACCGGGAGTTGAGCGGGCCGAATTGCAGCGGTGATGTGCGGCTGGCGGTGGCCGCGGCGCCGGAGATCGCGCCGGCGATCAAAGCCGCCGCGGACGAGTGGACCAGCGACGGTGCCGAGGCCGGCGGCGCGTGCGTCACCGTGGACGTGGCCGCCGCGGCGCCGGTGGAGGTGGCCGCCGCGATCGCCAGCCGGCAGGGCGCCACGCTGACCGGCGTCGGTCCGGCCAACGGGGCCACCCAGGTGCCGGACGTGTGGGTGCCGGACGCCTCGACCTGGCTGCTGCGGCTGCAGCAGGCCGGGTCCGGCCTGGTGCCGCAGAAGGGCACCTCGGTGGCGCGCAGTTCGGTGGTGGTCGCCATGCCGGAGCCGATCGCCAAGCAGCTCGGCTGGCCGGACAAGCGGATCACCTACTCCGACCTGCTCCAGGCGATCACGAAGAACACCCAGATGCACCCCGGCATCGTCGAGCCGGCCCGGGACGCGTCCGGGCTCTCCGGCCTGCTGGCGCTGTCTGCCGCGGCGAACGCCGCGGGGGCGACCGCGCGGGAGACCACCGTGGCCGTGCTGAAGGGCTTGGCCGTGGGCAACTCCACGGTGGCGCAGGATCTGTTGAACAAGTTCCCCACCTCGACCGATCCGGGCGCGCTGGCCACCGCGAAGGTGAGCGCGGCGCCGCTGTCCGAGCACGCCCTCATCAGCTACAACGGCGGTCAGCCACCGGTCCGGTTGGCCGGGCTCTACCTGACCCCGGAGCCGCCGCCGCTGGACTACCCGTACGTCCCGCTGCCCGGCCTGGACTCGGTGCACACCGCCGCCGCGGACGGGCTGCGCGAGGTGTTGACCAGCGAGTCGTTCCGTGACCGGCTGGCGGCGCAGGGCCTGCGTGGCCCGGACGGAGTCGGCGGCTCGGGCTTCAACGCACCGCGCGGGGCGCCGGTCGACGTCACCCCGAGCCCGCCGCGCGGCGGCCAGGACGACCAGGCCAGTGGCGGCGCGGCGGCCAGCGGGCTGGACACCGCGGCGGTGGACCGCGCGCTGAAGACCTGGACCACGATCACGGCACCGGCCCGGATGCTCGCCGTCATCGACGTCTCCGGCTCCATGAAGGAGCAGGTGCCCACCGCGGGGAACAAGACCCGGTTGCAGGTCACCGTGGAGGCGGCGCTGCGCGGCCTGGCGCTGCTGGACGACTCGTGGGCGCTGGGGACCTGGGAGTTCTCCACCAACCTGGTGGGCAACCGGGACTGGCGGGAGTTGTTGCCGATCGGGCCGCTCTCCGCTCAGCGCACCCGTGCCCAGCAGGTCCTCAGCCAGCTGCGGCCGCGGGCCGACACCGGGCTGTACGACACGATGCTCGCCGCGTACAAGCGGGTGCTGGACGGGTACGACCCGGGCCGGGTCAACTCGATCGTGATGATGACCGACGGCGAGAACGACGACCCGAGCGGCGGGCTGTCGCTGGACGGCCTGCTCGGCGAGATGAAGAAGCTGGTCGATCCGAAGAAGCCGATCCGGGTCATCATGATCGGTATCGGTACCGACGTGAGCGAGAGCGCGATGAAGGCGATCGCCGAGACGGCCGGCGCCAACAGCGGTGTCTACCTCGCTCCGGACCCGGCGAAGATCGGCGAGATCTTCCTGCAGGCGATCGCCAGCCGCTGACCCGTCGCGGGTTGTCCGCGCCGGTCCTCGCGCGTACAACCGAGGTATGGGCCCGCTGGCCACGGTGAAGCAGGAGCTGCTGGTGCGGTACCTGTACGCCTGGGCCCCGGCGGCTCTGCACCACGCGCGTCGGGTCACCTACGTCGATGGGTCGCCGGATCCGGCGGCGCCGGTGGCCGCGCTGGGCGTCTTCACCGAGCTGGCCGACGTGCTCGTCGGCCACCGGCTCACCGTGCTGCTGGCCGGTGTGCCACCCGGCGACGTGGTCGGTTCGGGCGGGCTGCCGGATGGCCTCACCGTCCGCGCGCCCAACGGCGGGCTGCTCGCCGACCTGCGTGCCGACCGCGCGCTGGGCGCACCGATCCTCGCCTACCTGGACTCGGGCGGCGGTCCCGTGGCGCCGCCCGGAATGGAGCCCAGCCAGCCTGCCGCCGCCCCGCCGGCCGACCTGCTCGGCGCGCTCGGCGGGACCTGCACCGGGGAGACCCTGGTCGCGCTGGGGCCCCAGGCGGACCCCGAGCAGTTCCGCGGCACGCTGCTCGCCGCCGGCTTCCGCTTCGCCGTCGTGGTCGAGCTGGTGGAGTCCGCGGGCGCCGCGCAGCGGCTGTTCTTCGCCACCTCCGCGGTCCGCAACCTGGAGCGGTTCAAGGACGCGCTGTGGGCGGTCGACGAGTACGCGGGTGTGCGGTACCGGGATCCGCGGTCCAGCGACCATCCACCGCTGGACATCTCGCTGCAACCCCATGTCGGACCGCTGCGGCGGGCGCTGACCGCCCGGCTGGCCGTCAACGGTCCGGACACCGTCGCCCAGCTCCGCGAGTACGCCCTGTCCAACACCCTCTACCGCGCGGCCGATGTGAACCGGGCACTGCAGCCGCTGCTCGCCGCCGGCCAGGTGATTCGCGAGCCGGAGCGCGGCCGGCTCACCCCGCAGACACTGATCAAACTGCCCACCCGCCGTTGAGCCAGCGCGCCGGCGCCTCATGGATGGCGCGTACCACCGATCCGGCCGCGCCCACGACGGTGGCCCGCGGGCCGAGCGCGGACGCGCGGACGGTGACCGGCGTCCAGTCCGCGGTGACCACCCGCGCGCGGATCTGCTCCGCGACCGGGTCGCGCAGCCACGGCTCGGCCGGGGCGTAGATGCCGCCCAGGACCACCGTGTCCAGGTCGAGCAGGTTGACCACGTTCGCGGCGGCCACCCCGAGCGCGGTGCCCGCGTCGCGCAGCGCCCGCAGCATGTCCGGGTCGTTCCGCCGGGCCTGCGCCACGATGGTCTGCACCGGGTCCGTGCCGGCGGCGGTCACCCCGGCCGCGGTCAGGATGCTCTCCTGGCCGGCGTACTGCTCCAGGCAGCCACGGGCACCGCACCGGCAGACCGGCCCGTCCGGCCGGATCGTCACGTGCCCGATCTCTCCGCTGAACCCGCGGGCGCCGCGGAACAGGCGACCGTCGAGCACGATGCCCGCGCCGACGCCTATCTCGCCGGAGATGTAGATGAAGTCGGTACCTCGGCCGGCGTGCAGTTCGCCGAGCGCGGCCAGGTTGGCCTCGTTGTCCACGCGCACGTCCAGGCCGGCCAGCCGCGCGGGTACCGGCACGTCCCGCCAACCCAGGTTGGGCGCCCGGTGGATGACTCCGTCGCTGATCAGGCCGGGTACGGCGAGCGCGGCACCGGCCACCCGCAGGCCCTGCTGCGCCGCCGCGCCCACCGCTTCGGCGGCCAACCGGGCGGTCGCGTCGAGCACCTGCTCCGGCCGGCGCGGGCGCTGGTCGCCGTGGCGTACCGCGTGGTGGCGCACCGCACCGGTCAGGTCGACCACGCAGGCGGCCAGGTAGTCCACGTTGATCTCCAGGCCGAGGCCGGCCGGCCCGTCCGCGGCCAGCCGCAGCCCGTTCGCCGGCCGCCCGGCGCCGGTCCGCGGGGTGGGCTCCACCTCGGCCACCAGCCGCCCGCCGATCAGGTCCTCCACGAGCGCGGAGACGGTGGCCCTGGTCAGCCCGGTGGCGGCCGCCACGTCGGCCCGGGAGATCGGCCGCGGGCTGCTGGCCACGTGCCGCAGCACCAGGGCCAGGTTGTGCTCCCGCACGCCGGCTTGCCGCAGCGCTTGCTGGCCCGGCTCGCGGGTTCGCCGGTCGGGTTTGCCATGCCGCATGGTCTTGACAATGTCACATCGGGGTTAATAAGTTCAAGCAATGAACAATTCGGTGGCTACCAAGGCGGACCGCTTCTCCTTCGGCTTGTGGACCGTGGGCTGGCAGGCCCGCGATCCGTTCGGCGACGCCACCCGACCGCCGCTGGACCCGGTGGAGGCCGTGCACCGGCTCGCCGAGCTGGGGGCGTACGGGATCACCTTCCACGACGACGACCTGGTGCCGTTCGGCTCGGCCGACAACGCGCGCGAGGAACACATCGCCCGGTTCCGCAAGGCGCTGGACGAGACCGGTTTGGTGGTGCCGATGGTGACCACCAACCTCTTCACCCACCCGATCTTCAAAGACGGCGCGTTCACCTCGAACGACCGCGGCGTGCGGCGGTACGCGCTGCGTAAGGTGATGCGCAACCTGGATCTCGCGGCCGAGCTGGGCGCCCGGACCTACGTGTTCTGGGGTGGCCGGGAGGGCTCCGAGTCGGACGCGGCCAAGGACGTGCGGGCCGCGCTGGACCGCTACCGGGAGGGCATCGACACCCTCGCGCAGTACGTCATCGACCGTGGCTACCAGCTTCGCTTCGCCATCGAGCCCAAGCCCAACGAGCCGCGCGGCGACATCCTGCTGCCCACGGTCGGGCACGCGCTGGCCTTCATCAGCACCCTGGAGCACGCCGACATGGTCGGGCTCAACCCGGAGGTCGGGCACGAGCAGATGGCCGGGCTCAACTTCGTGCACGGCATCGCCCAGGCGCTCTGGCACGGCAAGCTGTTCCACATCGACCTCAACGGCCAGCGCAGCATCAAGTACGACCAGGACCTGGTCTTCGGCCACGGCGACCTGCTGAACGCGTTCTTCCTGGTCGACCTGCTGGAGTTCGGCGGGCCGGGCGGTGCGCCGGCGTACGACGGACCGCGGCACTTCGACTACAAGCCGTCACGCACCGAGGACATCACCGGCGTGTGGGCGTCCGCGGCCGCGAACATGCGCACCTACCTGCTGCTCAAGGAGCGGGCCGCCAAGTTCCGGGCCGACCCCGAGGTGCAGGAGGCGCTGCGTGCCAGCCAGGTGGGCGAGCTGTCGGTGCCCACGCTCTCCGATGGCGAGTCGTACGCCGACCTGCTCGCCGATCGCAGCGCGTTCGAGGAGTTCGACGTGGACGCCGCGGCGCAGCGCGGCTACGGTTTCGTACGGCTGAATCAGCTCGCCGTCGAGCACCTGCTCGGCGCCCGGTAGGGGGTGACATGACACTGGTCGCCGGGGTCGACTCGTCGACCCAGTCGTGCAAGGTCGTGATCCGGGACGCACAGACGGGCGCCCTGGTCCGCCAGGGCCGCGCCGCGCACCCGGACGGCACGGAGGTCCATCCCGATGCCTGGTGGGCCGCGCTCACCGAGGCGACCGAGCAGGCCGGCGGGCTGGCCGATGTCGCGGCCGCCTCGGTCGCCGCGCAGCAGCACGGCATGGTCTGCCTCGACGCCGACGGCCAGGTGGTCCGGCCAGCTCTACTGTGGAACGACACCCGCTCCGCCCAGGCGGCGCTCGATCTGATCGCCGAGCTGGGCGGGGCGGCCAGCTGGGCCGAGGCGATCGGCTCGGTGCCGGTCGCCTCGTTCACCGTCACCAAGCTGCGCTGGCTCGCCTCGCACGAGCCGGCCTCGGCCGACCGTACCGCCGCGGTGTGCCTGCCGCACGACTGGCTCACCTGGCGGCTGAGCGGGTCCACCGAACTGTCCACTCTGGTCACCGACCGGGGGGACGCCAGCGGCACCGGGTACTGGTCGCCGGCGACCGGGCAGTACCGGCTCGACCTGCTCAAGCGCGCGTTCGGGCGGGAGCCGCTGCTGCCCCGGGTGCTGGGACCCACCGACCGGGCCGGCGCGCTGCCCACCGGCGCCGTGTTGGGCCCCGGCACCGGCGACAACGCGGCCGCCGCCCTGGGTGTCGGCATCGGACCGGGCGACGTGGTGGTCTCCATCGGCACCTCGGGCACGGTGTTCACGGTGGCCGAGCAGCCGAGCGCGGACGCCTCCGGCTACGTCGCCGGCTTCGCCGACGCGACCGGTCGCTTCCTGCCGCTGGTGTGCACCCTCAACGCCGCCCGGGTGCTGGACGCGGCCGCGGCGATGCTGCGGGTGGACCACGAGGAGCTGTCCCGCCTCGCGCTGTCCGCGCCGGCCGGGGCGGACGGGCTGGTCCTCGTGCCGTACCTGGAGGGCGAACGCACCCCGAACCGGCCGGAGGCCACCGGCGCGGTGCACGGGCTGACGCTGCGGACCTCGACCGCGGCCCACCTGGCGCGGGCCGCGGTGGAGGGGATGCTCTGCGCGCTCGCCGACGGGCTGGACGCGCTGACCGCGCAGGGGGTCACCGTCAACCGGGTCGCCCTGGTCGGCGGCGGTGCCCGCTCGGAGGCGGTGCGCCGGATCGCCCCGTCGGTGTTCGGCTGCCCGGTACTGGTCCCGCCGCCCGGGGAGTACGTGGCCGATGGCGCCGCCCGGCAGGCGGCCTGGGTGGCGCTCGGTGGTGACGAGCCTCCGGAGTGGACGCTGGGCCGCGAAGAGGTGTACGAAGGCGACCCGGTGCCGGCGATCCGCGAGCGGTACGCGGCCGCCCGGGACCACGTCATCGCACGATCCGCACCGGCCTGACCGGGGGATTATCATGCCGCCGGCTGGGTACAGCAGGCGGCATGGAACACGTCACGATCGCGACCGTCGCCGAGAAGAGTCCGGACTTCCGGCGGGTGCTGTGGTCCTGTACACCGTCTACGGCCCACCGGAGCACGCCGACAAGACCGTGCACAAGACAAAGGAGCAGGCCGAGCGGGCGGAGGCCGCCGGAGCGGACGAGCCACCGGGCTCGTAGTCAGGCGGACGAGCCCTCGGGCTCGTAGTCAGCTCGTGGTGACCCAGACCGTGACGTCGGTGGGGACCTTGCCGTCGCCGTCCAGGTCGGCGCTGGCGTGCAGCACCCTCGGCTCGCCGGAGAGCAGCCCGGACAGCGACACCGGCTCGGGGCCGAAGTTCGTCACCACCAGTACGTCGCTCCGCGGAGCGGGCCCGGCGGGCTGGGGGGCGACCGCGCGGTTGCGGAAGGCCAGCACCTGGTCCGTGGCATCAGTGTCCACCCAGGACAGTGTGCCGCCGCCGAGGTCCAGTTCGCGGCGCAGGCGCAGCGCCGTGCGGTACATCTCGTAGGTCGAGCCCGGCACGCCGCGCTGCCGGTCCAGGGCGTACTCGGCCCAGTCCGGCGGCTGTGGCAGCCAGCTGCGCTCGGACGGGCCGAACCCGTACGACGGCGCGTCCGACTGCCAGGGGATCGGCACCCGGCAGCCATCGCGGCCGGGCGCGGTGAAGTTGGATCGCCGCCAGCCCGGGTCCTGCCGCGCCTCGTCCGGCAGCGTGGTGTGCTCCGGCAGGCCCAGCTCCTCGCCCTGGTAGAGGTATGCCGAGCCGGGCAGGGCCAGCATGAGCAGGGTGGCGGCGCGGGCGCGGCGCAGGCCGAGCGCCCGGTCCGGCTGCGGGTCTCTGGCGCCGATCCCCTTGTGCAGGACCAGTTCCAGGTCCAGCCCGAGCCGGGAGGCGTGCCGGACCACGTCGTGGTTGGACAGTACCCACGTGGTGGGCGCGCCGACCGCGTCCGTGGCCGCGAGCGACCTGGTGATCACGTTGCGCTGGGTGGGCGCGTTCCAGGCGGCCTGCAGGTACTCGAAGTTGAACGCCTGGTGCATCTCGTCCGGCCGCACGTACTGGGCGAGCCGCTCGGCCGGCTGCACCCACGCCTCGGCCACCAGGATCCGGTCGCCACCGTACTCGTCCAGGACCCGGCGCCAAGAGCGGTAGATCTCGTGCACGCCGTCCTGGTCCCACATCGGCGGTTGGACATCGGTCAGGTCGGAGCCGGTCGTCGGCTTCGGCGGGTAGTGCCAGTCCGGCAGCTCGGCCTGCTTCACCAGCCCGTGCGCCACGTCCACCCGGAAGCCGTCCACCCCGCGGTCCAGCCAGAACCGCAGGATGTCCTCGAACTCGGCGCGCACCGTCGGGTTGTCCCAGTTGAGGTCGGGCTGCCCGGCGTCGAACAGGTGCAGGTACCACTCGCCATCCGCGACCTGCGTCCACGCCGGCCCGCCGAAGACGCTGCGCCAGTTGTTGGGCGGCAGCTCGCCGTGCGAGCCGCGGCCGGTGCGGAAGATGTACCGGTCCCGCTCCGGGCTGGCCGGACCGGCGGCGAGCGCCGCGGTGAACCACGGGTGGGCGTCGGAGGTGTGGTTGGGCACCAGGTCCACGATCACGCGCAGGCCGCGCGCCTTGGCCTCGGCGAGGAGCTTGTCGGCGTCGGCGAGGGTGCCGAAGATCGGGTCGACGTCGCGGTAGTCGGCCACGTCGTAGCCGGCGTCGGCCTGCGGTGACGGATAGAACGGCGAGAGCCACACCGCGTCCACGCCGAGCTCGACCAAGTGGTCCAGGCGGGCGGTGATGCCGGGCAGGTCGCCCATGCCGTCGCCGTCGCTGTCCGCGAACGAGCGGGGATACACCTGGTAAATGACCGCGTCGCGCCACCACGACCCGGCCGCCGGCTTGCGCGTCCCACCCGTCATGTGCAGAAAGCCTACCTGCGCGCCGGTGCGGTCGATCCGCGGACCACCAGCCGGGTGGGCAGCACGGTCGGTACCTGGGGCGCCTCGTTGCCCCCGTACAGCTGCTCCAGCAGCATGCTCGCGGCGAGCTGGCCCTGCTCCGCGGCGGGCTGCGCGACCGTGGTCAGCCCGACCACCGCGGCCATGTCGTGGTCGTCGATGCCGATGACGCTGACGTCCTCCGGCACCCGCAGGCCGGCCTCGCGCAGCACGGTCATCGCGCCCATGGCCATCTCATCGCAGGCGGCGAAGATGGCGGTGGGCGGCTCGGGGTGGCGCAGCAGCTCGCCGGTGGCCCGGATCGCCCCGGCCACGGTGAAGTCCCCCTTGACGTCCAGCGTCGGGTCCGGCTCGATGCCGGCCGCGCGCAGCGACAGGTGGTACCCCTGGCGGCGGTCCACGTGCACGTTCCCGGCCAGCCCGTCGGAGCCGTCGCCGCCGATGTGCGCGATCCGCCGGTGCCCGAGCGAGAGCAGGTGCTCGGTCGCGGTCCGCGCGGCCGCGACGTCGTCGATGCGGACCGCCGGCCACTGGCGTACGCATTCGCCGACCACCACAACCGGGATGTCCAGCTTCTCCACGGTGGCGATGTCCGGCCCGTCCAGCGGCGTGCAGACCAGCATCAACGCGTCCGCCCGGTGGCTGATCGCGGTCCCGGAGAACAGCTTGCGGCGCGACTCCGGGCGCCCGCCGAGGTTGTACAGCACCATGTCGTACCCGCCCTGGTGCAGGGCCTCCTCGGCGGCCTCGACCACGGTGGCGAAGAACCACCGGGTGATCCGCGCGACCACCACGGCCACCGAACGGGTTTTGCCCCCGGCCAGCCGGGAAGCGCTGGGGGAGGCGACGTAGCCGAGTTGCTTCGCCGCCTCCAGCACGCGCAGCCGAGTCAGCTCCGAGACCACGGGCAACCCGCGCAGGGCACGGGAGACCGTGGCCGTGGAGACCCCGGCCAGCCGGGCGACATCGTCGATCCGCGTCATCAGCCCTTGACGCTGCCGGCGAGCAACCCTCGGACGAAGTAGCGCTGCAGCGAGAAGAACACGATCAGCGGAACCACGATGGAGACGAACGCGCCAGCGGTGAGCAGGTGCCAGCGGCTGCCGAACGAGCCGGACAGCTGCAGCAGCCGGGCGGTGAGCGGCGCGACGTCCTGTGAGCCGCCGGCGAAGGTCAGGCCGACCAGCAGGTCGTTCCATACCCAGAGGAACTGGAAGATGGCGAACGAGGCCAGCGCCGGCGCGGCCAGCGGCAGCACGATGGTCCGGAACACCCTGAAGTGGTCCGCACCGTCCACAGTGGCCGCCTCCATCACCTCGCGGGGCAGCTGCGAGATGAAGTTGTGCAGCAGGAAGATGGCCAGCGGCATGGCGAACATGGTGTGTGACAGCCACACCGGCCAGTACGAACCGGTCAGCTGCAGGCTCTCCGGGAACAGCTGCACGCCGCCGATCTTCCCGCTGGAGTACAGCTGCAGCAGCGGGATCAGCGCCAGCTGCAGCGGGACCACCTGCAACGCGAAGATCAGGAAGAACAGCACGTCGCTGCCCTTGAACCGGACCCAGGCCAGGGCGTACGCGGCCATCGACGCGACCACCAGCGGGAAGATGGTGCCCGGGATGGTGATCGCCAGCGAGTTGATCACGTACGGCATGAGCCCGGTGGTGCCGCCGCCGAACGTGGCCTCGAAGAGCACGGTCTGGTAGTTGGACAGGGTGAGGTCCGGGTCGGTGAACACCGTCCACCAACCGGTGCTGGCCACGTCCCCCTCCGGCCGGAACGAGGTGACCAGCAGCCCGAAGGTGGGGATCGTCCACACCACACTGAGCAGGATGACCAGGAAGCTGGCTATCGGGCTGCTGAAAGACCGCCGGATCGCCTTGACCGCGGGCTCGTGCCGCTTCTTGACCGGCTGCGCCTTGGTAGCTTCCACCGCGCCGACGCTCATCGGATCGCACGCTCCCTTCGCAGCTGCACGATGTTGTAGCCGACGAGCGGCAGGACCGCGAGGAACAAGATGACCGCGAGGGCGCTGCCCCGCCCGTTGTTGAACTCCACAAAGGACTGCGAGTACATCTTGTTCGCCAGTACGTCGGTCTTGAAGTTGCCGTTGGTCATGGTGCGGACGATGTCGAAGATCTTCAGCGTCATGATCATGATGGTGGTCAGCACCACCACCAGCGTGCTGCGGATCATCGGAATGGTGACCTTGAAGAGCAGCTTGCGTCCGCGCGCGCCGTCCACCCGGGCGGCCTCCACGATGTCGGCCGGTATCCCTCTGATCGCCGCGGCGAGCACCACCATGGCGAAGCCGGTCTGCGTCCACACCATGATCACCATGAGCAGGAAGGTGTTCAGCGGGATGCTCAGCAGCCAGTTCGGCGGATGTGACCAACCCAACGCGATCGCGACCTGGCTGAGCAGGCCGATCTGCGGCTGTGACGGATCACGGGCTTCGTAGACGAACTTCCAGATGATGCTGGCGCCCACGAACGAGATCGCCATCGGCATGAAGATCAGCGACTTGTAGATCGCCTGGCCCTTCAGCCGGTCCACCATCAGCGCCACGGCCAGGCCGAGCACCGTGGTGACGACCGGCGCGATGACGATCCACAGCAGCGTGTTGATGAGAACCCGCTGGATGTCCCCGTTGGTGAACGCCCAGGTGTAGTTGTCGAAGCCGACGCCCTTGGTGCTGTCGGAGTTCTTGGTGCTCAGATAGATGGTGCGGATCGCCGGCACGATCAGGCCGATCATGATGAGCAGGATCGCCGGACCGAGGAAGACGGTTATGGTCAACGGCCGGCTGATCCGTCCGACCGCCCGGCCGGCCGCGAAGAAGATCAGGGCAAGTACGCCGAGGAAGATGGCCAGGGCCTGAAGTACTTCCCAGAACTTGGTCCCGAAGTCGGACAGTGTGCCGTCCGCGAGCAAGACGGTGGAACCGGACATCGATCCCTTCCCTAGGGGGTTCCGATTGCCCGTCGCGGCCCGGGCGCGATGTCCCGGGCCGCGACGGATCAGCGTCGTTCAAGGAGTACCGGTCAGTTCGGCCAAGCCGCGTCGATGGCCTTGCCGACGTCGGCCGGCGACTTGCCCTCGCCGAACATCGCGGTCATTTCCTTCCACTCGGCGCCCGCGCCGACCGCGGCCGGCATCATGTCGGAGGCGTCGAACCGGATGGTGGCCTCGGGGTCGGTCAGGAACTGCGCGGACAGCTTGTCCACCTCGGTGGTGTAGGCGTTCTTGTCCGCGCCGCTGTTCGCCGAGGTCCACCCGGAGGCGACCTTGATCCGGCTGGTGTGCCACTCCGGAGTGGACAGGTAGTTCTGCACCATCTGCACCTCGGGCCGGTCGGAGAAGGCGACCACGAACTCGCCGGCGGCGAGCACCGGGGTCTTCACCGACGGGTCGACCGCGGGCAGCTTGAACGCGAACACGTCGCCGTCCGGCCCGACCTTGGTGCCCTGCGGCCACTGCGCGCCGTAGAACGAGGCCTGCTGCAGCATCCAGCACTTGCCCTCCAGGATCGGCTTACCGGCGTCCTGGAAGGTGGTGGTGGCGATGGTCTTCACGTCACCGAAGCCGCCGTTGACGTACTTCGGGTTGCCGTACCAGTTCTTCAGGATGTTCAGCGCGTCCTGGATCTCCGGGTCGCTGAACTTGATCTCGTGGTTGACCCACTTGTCGTAGACCTCGCCGCCGTACTTGCCCAGCACGATCTCTTCCAGCCAGTCGGTGGCCGGCCAGCCGGTCGCGGTGCCCGAGCCGATCCCGCCGCACCACGGCTTCTGGCCGGAGTTGGCGATCTGGTCGCTGAGCTGCATCATCTCGTCCCAGGTGGTGGGCACCTTGTAGCCGGCCTGGGCGAACGCCTTCGGCGAATACCAGACCAGGGACTTGAAGTTGGACTGCATCGGGGCGCCGTAGAACTTGCCGTCCACTGTGGCGTAGTTCTTCCAGGCCTCGTTCCAGTACTTCTCGACGTTCTCCTTGGTCTTCGCCGGCGCCTCGACCGCCTTGCCGGTCTGGACCATGCGCTTGAGCAGGCCCGGCTGCGGGATGAGCGCGATGTCCGGCGCCGTCCCGCCCTGCACCCGTACCGGGAGCTGGGCCTCGAAGTCGTTGGCGCCGTCGTACTGGATGGTTATGCCGGTGCACTCGCTGAACTCGGCCCACGACTTCTGCAGCGAGGTCGCCTCCGGGTCCAGGATCGAGGTGTACAGGGTGACCGTCTTGCCGGAGTACCCCGCGTATTCCTGGTACTTGGCGCAGTTTCCGGTCAGGGTCGGTTTCTCCGCGGCTTCGCCGCTGTCGTCATCGCCGCTCCCACAGGCGGACACCACCAGCACCGCCGCGACGGCCGGCGCCAGCAGTGCCAGTCTGCGGCGACGAGGTGATGGAAAAGCTAAGCGCATTGCTGTCCTCCTTGGCAGGCACGCCAATCAAGCTTCTGCCGAATGCGTGTATGTAAGCGCTTGCAACCGACCGTTGTCTAGGCCCGACCCGACATGTCGCGGTAACGATTTGGAAACCGAGCGGGACGTCCGCCGCCGAACTGGGAGCGCTTCCGCCACAACCACAGAGAACCCGACAAAGGCCACTTTGCCGGCAGAAGGCAGAGGCGCCGGTAGGCCGCGTCCGCTGGTCGGACGCGGCCTACCGGCTGCGGGATGGGGGGTCCGGGGGGTCGGCTCAGGTGAAGATGCTCACCCCACCGGGCCCGACCAACAGCCCGACGATGATGAGAACGATGCCCCAGAGGAGCTGGCGGCGGAACAACGCGAGGATGCCGGCCACGACGAGCACTACTGCCAATATCCAGAGAATGAACTCCATGAGTAGCAGATACCCGCGGCGGCGCGGTCCGAAACCGGATTTTCAGCGCTGGACGTGCAGGTGGAACACGTTGTACGCCTGTTTGATCACCGGGTGTGCGACATTACGGACCCGTACCCCGCCTGGCGTAGTGCCGCGCTCGGCGCCCAGGTGCGCGTGGCCGTGGATGGCGAGCGCGGTCGCCGCCGAGTCGATCGCCTGACCCAGCAGGTACGAGCCGAGAAACGGGTAGATCTCCAGCGGCTCGCCGGCGAGTGTGTCCGGCACCGGCGCGTAATGGGTCAGCGCGATCCGCACGTCGCACTCCAGCTCCTGCAACGTCGCCGCCAGTCGGTCGGAGATGTCGCAGGTGGTGCGGATGAACGCCTTCATCTCCGGCTCGCCGAACTCGCTGGCGCACCGGCCGGCGAACCCGCCGCCGAAGCCCTTCACCCCGGCCACGCCGAGCCGCCCGCCGGGCGTGTCCACCACCACGCTGGACCCCTCCAGCACCGTGATCCCCACCTCGCTGAGGATCTCCACCACCTGCGGTACCTGGTCGCAGTGGTAGTCGTGGTTGCCCAGCACGGCGATCACCGGTACGCCCAGCCGGCCGAACTCGGTGGCCACGCAGCGGGCTTCGGACGCGGTGCCGTGGCGGGTGAGATCCCCGCCCAGCAGCAGCACGTCGGCCTTGCCGGGCAGCTCGTCCAGCGCCGGCCGGAACCGGCCCAACACGTCGTCGTCCATGTGCACGTCGGCGACCGCGGCGACGGAAATCATTGGCTCAGACAGGTCCCGACGAGCGTCGTCGGCCGGGATCACGGCAGCTCCTCGGCTTCCCTCGGCGGCTGCGCGCGGGTCACGCCGATGTCGGCCTGTACCTCGATGTGCGGGAAATGTTCGCGGACCAGGCGGACGATCTCGTCGCGCCGGTGCGGGCTGGCCACCTCGCCGGAGAGCTGCACGAAGTTTTCCCGGCGGTGCACCGTGATGCCCTGCTCCGCCAGGCGGTTCTCCTCGGTGAGCAGCCGCTGGATCTCCGCTTCGGCGTATTCGTCGATCTCGCTCACGCCGCCTCGCCCACCTTCTCCAAATTGGACGGTGTGGTCTCGCTGGGCGGCACCACGTCGAGCCGGTCGAGCAGGACGAGGAACACCTCGGCGTACGGCGAATGCGCCGTCTCCCGGCGCACCCTGGGCCAGTCGATCTGCTCGCGCAGCGAGCGGGCCAGCGGCAGCCCGCGGGCGAAGTCACAGTAGTGCTGGGAAAAGGTGAGCAGCTTGTGCACCATCAGCTCGGTCGCGGACAGCACCGGCAGGCGCACCGCGTTGACCGAGCGCACCTGCGCGTCGGCGAGTGTGCTGTCGGTGACCGGGCGGTCCACCGGCCGGTAGATCAGGTCCACCAGCCGCCCTTCGTCGTACACCTTGACCAGCCAGTCCTCCGGCGGGCGTTCGGCGGTGCACCCGGCCTGGACCAGCGCGGTCAGGGCCTTCTCCACGTCCTGTTCGCGGATCATGAAGTCCACGTCGTGGTCGCTGGAGTGACCGCCGTGCGCGTACGCGGCGAAGCCGCCGCCCAGCGCGAACGGCACGTCGGCCTGCTTGAGCACGGCCGCCACGCGCTTGAGCGTGACGAGAAGTCCCTCGTCCACCCTGCCGCTACTTCCCATGCCCGCTTGCGTACCCGCCGCGGCGCGCGCTCACACGTCCTCGGTCAACTGGCCCCGCAGCTTGCTCAGGGCCCGGGCGAGCAGCCGGGACACGTGCATCTGCGAGACGCCGACCTGCTCGGCGATCTGCGACTGGGTCATGTTCCCGTAGAACCGCAGGGTCAGAATGCGCTGCTCGCGCTTGTCCAGGGCGGCCATCGCCGGGCCCAGCGCGACGCGCAGCTCGGCCAGCTCGTACTCGCCGTCCACCGCGCCGATGAGGTCGCCCAACTCGGTGGACTGGTCGCCGTCGCTGGTCGGCGCGGACAGCGACACCGCGTTGTAGGCCCGCGCGCCTTCCAGCCCTTCCAGGATTTCCTCATCGCTGAGGTCGAGGTGGGCGGCGATATCGGCCACGGTGGGGGAGCGGCCGAGCTTCTGCAACAGGGTGCTGGTCGCCTCGGAGATGTCCAGCCGCAGTTCTTGCAGCCGCCGGGGCACCCGGATGTCCCAGGTCCGGTCGCGGAAATGCCGCTTGATCTCGCCGATGATGGTGGGAATGGCGTACGCGGGGAATTCCGCGCCGCGGCCGGGATCGAACTTGTCGACCGCCTTGATCAGGCCGACGGTCGCGGTCTGCACCAGATCCTCGATCGGCTCACCGCGCCCGCCGAACCGGTTGGCCAGATGCTGTGCCAGAGGAAGGAACGCCTCGATCACCTTGTCCCGCAGCGCGGCCCGGGACGGGTGGGTGGGCGGCAGCGCGTTGAGTGCCGCCAGCAGGTCTGCCGCACTCTCGCCGACGCTCGGCTCGCGGTAGCTGTCGGCCGGGGACGTCCGGGGCGGGGGTCGATGAGTCTGGCTGCGCGGAACGGAAATGGTGGTCATGGTGGTCCTCCTTGCACCTGGCCCCGCTGCGCTAACCATTCAGCTGTGCGGACACCCCACCATAGCCAAATGGTCAGCAGAAAGCTAGCCGAAAGGATGAGGCA